>Ga0183098_10698_pt1 | contig 38147 bp, 31 predicted proteins | sample BioMet9_FD_128884 | JGI IMG/M metagenome (GOLD analysis project Ga0183098, IMG submission 128884) | Microbial communities from bioreactor (seeded with sewage sludge) at Lawrence Berkeley National Lab, California, USA - Biofuel... | ecosystem: Engineered > Bioreactor > Anaerobic > Unclassified ...
CGCCGTGTTTTCCGATGTACCGGCTGATGTCGATTATGAGGTGCACGAAGTCCTGCAGAAGGCGGACGGCACCTATGTCGACGTGACGGCCGCAGATGCCCCGGCGCATGATTACTGGCTGGCGTCGTCGTCAGACACCAGCGGAGCCACAAAGACAGACGGTATCACGGCAGCATTCACCAACGCGCGGGCCGCGTTCCTGGTCGGGAAGAATGTGATCTCCACGACCGGCGACACGCCGCCGGAAAACGACGCGTTCACCTTCACCCTGACGCTGAACGGGGCCACGGCGCCGGATCAAAGCTATTGGCTGTATGACGCAAACGGCAATCGGACCGGCGAGGGTACGACCGACGCAAGCGGACAATTTACGCTTACATCGAAGCAGCGGGCGCTGTTTTACGGCATTCCGGCGGGTACGGCGTACAACGTAAAGGAAACGTATAAGCTGGGCTATACGCAGACCATTCCCGCTGATCCGCTGGGCTTCACGGGAACTGTGGCGGATACAGTGCCAACACTGACGTTTGAGAACGACTACAGCAAAAACAGGATACTTGCCGTGACCAAACATGTGACCGGCAATAACGCGCCGGCCGGCACAGTGTTTACGTTCCTGCTGGAGATCGGCACAGCGGATGCGCAGGGCAATATTACCTATGCTCCGTGCGTCAACAGGCTTTACACTGTCGGCAGCCATACGTTCCGCACCACTTCAGACGGCAGGTTTACCCTGACGGCTGAGCAGACAGCGGTCTTCAGCAGTCTGCCGGCAGATGCGCGGTATCGCGTGACAGAGCTGAATCTGCCCGCGGGCTTTAGCAATGAAAGCGATGTGCCCGCAGAGGGCGTTGTGCCGGCAGCCGGCGCAGCCGCCACAGTGACGAATCACTATAATAAGCTCATTAGCATCCTGATGCCGGCCACGGGCGGTACATTCCTGTGGTGGTCCATCCTGCTCGGATACACGGGCGCGGCGTTTATTATTTTGCTCCTGCTGTATGAGAAAAAATGGAAACCGAAAAAGGCTTCCTGACAGCTTCCGGCCGGAAGTCGTACTTGACTTTTATCATCAGAAATAGTATCATAATCAGGCGGACTAAGATTCCCATGTTTCCAGCTGGTCTTTGATCAGCTGGAAACCATAATTTGATATGTTTCTGTAGCTCAGCTGGATAGAGCGTCCGCCTCCTAAGCGGAAGGCCGGGAGTTCGAATCTCCCCAGGAACGTCATATGAAGTGCCGAAAACCTTGATATTACAGGGTTTTCGGCACTTTTCATATCAATGACTTATTCTCAGCCTGACTGTCGGCCTGCCTGCTGAGAATCGTCCATCTTCTGCTGACCGTGGCAAAATACGTCTGCCGTCAGACCTGGCACCAGGCAGCCGGACGAAATTCATATCTGCCAAAGGCATGGATCTGCTTATATCAATCTTATCTTCAAATCATATATTCAATAAATTTTTTTACACAAGACTAAGCTGCACAGAAATAAAATATGTTGTGAGAAATGATATTATTCTCAACAGATATTCTATTATTTACAACAATTATGCCGTTATTTACAACAAAGAGTCTAAAATATGTATAACAAAATAGGATACATGAAACTAAGGCTGACGGATGACATGTACATCGCATATGTCAGGAATCCGGAGACGCAATAGATTTTGTAAACGGTGAGGCTTTGGTCAATGTGGGATAAGAGGAAAATGCGGAGGCGGCTGGATCAGTCTCCAAAAGCGTCTCATTTCCCCTGGCTCTTTGACACTGAACGGTGGGAGGAATTCATAATGAAAGGGAAACATAGTCGATATTCTACGAAAAGATGGTGGAAGCCTGCATTGGCGGGTATCTGCTGTTTTGCGGTTATTGCCGCGACGTTACTTCCTGTGATCGGAAACGTCTGGGCACAGGAGTCATCGGGCTCCAGCTACGAGACTGAGACGGCTGCGGGCACTGCCGCTTCTTCAGAGACGGAGTCGACAGCTCCTGCGGAGGCTCCCCCGGAGTCTGCGACAGAGGCACCCGCCACGACTGAGGCGCCCGCCGCGACAACTGAGGCCCCCGCTACGGAATCCAGCCCGCAGACTGACACTGACGAAACGCAGACAGAGGAATCTGAGGCGCCCGCTTCGGATCCCAACCTGCAGAATAATATTGACGACGCGCAGACAAAATTAGAGGATGATAAGGCAGTTGCCCTGGAGTTCCCGGATGAACAGACCTCCACGGTGGAAGCCGCTCTCGGATACACCATAAAAGGCGCGCATGAAGAAGTCTCTGCGCCCAAGTCGAAATCCGCAAGGATGATGCTCGCGCTCACGCCGCAGTCGGTAAGCAACAGCGACTACCGTTTCGACGCGTACTATGTGCTGTACGCAAACAACCTGGCAACCACGAAGACGGATACCGTCCAGGATCTGACCGGCAACATGTCTCCGGCAAAACAGACCATCAAGTACCAGCTCGATTTCCATAACGACACCGATTACGCTGTCGGCGAGGTGGTCATCCGGGTCCCCTACTCCATCTACAATGACAGAAACGGCGATCCTGTGACGCCCTCGGATATAGGTGTGCCGGAAGCCCCGGCCATCAGCAGCGCCAGCTCCTTCAACTACACCATCGATACCGACACGAATGAGCTTGTCTTTACGAACTGCAAGCCCATCCCTTCCGGCAGCAACAACCTGCTACAGATCTTTTACGCCATCGACGACATGGCGAGCGTGGACAGCAGCATAGGCTCGGCCGGTACGCACTGGACCATTCAGCCGGACATCACGGTCAAGGGTGTGGACGGCAACGCGGATATCACTCTCACCGGCAGCATTGATACGAAGACAGAACGTTGAGTGTGACCGACAAGGCCGCGTACGAAGAGGGCGGCTCCCTGATCTATCCTGAGCTGTACACGCAGAGTCAGATCGAAACAGCGATGGGCAATGCGCTGCCGTCGGGTTTCACAGCCGACTTCACGAACAATCATTATGTGCTTTGGCGTACGGAGATCCAGGGCGTGGCGGATCAGCCATGGAATCTGACGATCAAAGATACGCCGGACGCGGGCGGTACGGTGATCGGCCAGTTTGTCAAGGAAACAGCATCCATTAGTGGTTCCAGACAATACAGTACTCCCGGTGATACCATCACCATAACTGATCAGGCTCTGTATGGTCTCGGCCAGCTTTTTCCCGCCAACGATTCAGGAAAGATCTATGTATATTCCCTTGTCGCGTATCCGATCGATCCGGCAACGGGCAAAGCCGGAGTGAACCATGATAACCAGGTAAACAACTCCATCAGTGTTACGATGACCGGCGTTGACGACAATATCGCCAGGACGAAAAGTGACAGCGCTCCATGGAATTGGGAACCATATGACTGGATATATGCCGGTGACATAATCGGTGTAAGGAAGTATTACGATGGTTCAAAACTCGAGACTACAGAGCCCTCCTGGCTGGCTGTTTATAAAAAAGATCAGGCAGCAGGAAAGGATACCGCGCTGCCGCATGACTGGCTGGTAGATGGAACCATGCGCGGATATGACCTGATCTATGTACCCGTCAGCGGAGGGAACGGCGCGCGAGTGGACCACTCCGCGGATTACACTTACACGCTTGACACAGTTGATGATATCCAGTATATAAAATCCAATGCTCATAATTACGTTGAGATGGACTACCAGGATTACTACTATACTTCTGTCAATGTAAAAGTTACAGATTATGGGATCGACGTCTATGAGGATAGGGAAACGGTCCAGACGGAAGGCCTGGACACCTCGATCTGGGTCATGACGGCGGAACCAGGGAAAACTGACACATGGCAGCATGTGGCAGATGTCCCCTATGCCCAGCTCTATCAGAAAGGGTACGACCTGCCGCAGGAGTGGATCGATAAAGGCGTATACCGTGTCAAGGCGGAGCACAGCGCGAATGACTACGCGACACATTGCTATATTACAGGTAATACCGCGCTGAGAAAAGATTCACCGAAGGCGGCACAGCTGCTTGCGGATCCCAATGCTACCCAGCTTACGGTGCAGAACCTGGGCGGTGTTTATGGTACAGCTACCGCGGAGACCGGCTATATCCAGGACACAAGCACAGACCAGTATGACGCTTACAGCGGTCTTGGACTTGAGGCGGAAACGACACATCTGTACAACACTATTTTGATGCGTGACAACGCTTCCGTAAACGTGACAGATATCAATGGAGAAAACCGTATCGTCAAATACGGCACGGCCAGAAATAACCCCCTGCTTGGCCGCGTCGACCTGACGTATCAGATAGCTGCGGGGGATGGCTACTTAGTTTACAGCATGGACGGAGTGAATTTCCTTGAAGACAACGGTATAACAGCCGACAGGAATACGGTCACGATATATGATCTTTTACCGCAGGGGATAAGCTTCGACCCGTCTAAAACTGTGACAGCGGGCAGGGTCGGTTCCTCGGGCATGTCCGGTATTGCCGGCGGCACCTCGAACATAAAATCATGGCTGACAGACGACGTGTCGGTATCCACCAGCGTTACAGCGGATTATAAGGGGAGCGGAAGGCAGCTGGTCGCTTTTACCATTACCTATTCAGGAGCAAGCAGCGCGATCTATTCTACTATTGATAAAAGCTGGGCGAGCAGCTGGGCGGTAAACTTCGGAGCCTATTACCAGTGGTCAGACTATCCGTCGTGTAATAACGCGCAGAATACAGCGGCTTTCCAGACACCGGACGCGATGAAAGGCACGGCTTCTGCGGATAACGGCAGCGGGGCCCCTTCTTCAACGGATATCCCCGGCACCGATACTTCGTATATCTCCGACCTTGACGGCGATAATGATACAACGGAAAAAAATGTGATCTACGCCACTTACGCGGTACAGCTTGATGCCGCCATGGCGGCAAAGACCGGCATAGAAAAGTATGTCAAGGAGGACGCGAACACATACGGTGTACCCGAGATCGACGCGAGCGGTGTCGAACGGGGCAAGACGTACACCTATACGGTATCGCTGAGCACTGCCAACAATACGGCAAAAAACATTGTTATTTTTGACAGGCTTGAGAACTCCCTTGCATCCAGGGCGGAAAATGATACGCACAGCTTTGAGAGCAACTGCTGGTACGGCACGTTCGTATCCACCAATGTGGATGCATTAAAAGCCCTGGGGATCGATGTCAAGGTTTACTATGCCACGAACAGGGATATCGCCTATCCCGACGCGGCATATGATTCTGATCCGACCACGATCAGTAACTATCTCACGACAGCAGGATCCGGCTGGACACTTTCCACTGATTATACCGGGGATAAAGCCGATATAAAGGCAGTGGCTTACGACCTGACAACTAAGACCGGCGGCGGCCCTTATACGATGCTTGAAAACAGCAATATCTCTTTTACTATAACCATGCGCGCGCCGGCGGATATGCAGGACAATGCCTCCGGCAACAGTTCGGCCAAGGACCCGAACTCCCCGGCTACCTATGCTTATAACAATCCAGCATTTTTTGCGACATCTCAGGAAAACTCAGGCGCCGCAAATTCGGGTACGACGATCGGCAACTCAACGTCGATCAAACTATACAAACCTGCGCAGCTGTCAGTTGAAAAAGTGGATGTGCTTGGAACAGACACGACGACCGGTACTTTTTCCTTCACTGTCACCGTGGACGGCAAGCTTTACGCAAACCGCCAGTACAAGCTGTATGAAAAGGACGCGGACAATGTATATCAGCTGGTGTCGGACGGGCAGATCCGTGCCACGGACGGCAGCGGCATACTGAAGCTGAAAAAAGGGCAGAAAGCGGAGTTCGATGATCTTCCTTCCGGCGTGAGCTATAAGGTCACCGAGAATACCGGCCTCCATTGGACGAAGGAGTCCTCTGCGGCGGAAGGGACACTGTCGTATACGGCTGCATCAGCCGCGCAGTTTACGAATACCTATCACCCGCTGACCTACTTTGAAAAAAATGTTCTGTATGCTACATCCAGCACCAACGCGGATGACACCTTCACATTTGAAATGTATCTCAATGGTGAACCCGCAAAGGAACATACCTATTACATCGTGGATCCTGCGGCATCTATGGATAAGGAGCCGACCATCCTGAGTACACAGACGACGGATGCCAATGGGCGCTTTACACTGAAGGCCGGACAGCGCATCTGTGTCGTACAGAACAGCGGGGACACTTACAAGTTCACAGAGACAGGCATGAGCGCGGCAGCGGATTATACGCCGGTGAAGGACACGGTGTCTGGTACAGCGACAGAACCTTACGCTTCTGCTGTTATTAAGAACAGCTATAACTGGAAAGACATTGACCTCACTAAAACAGTCAGGGACCTGGATGGGAAAACTCTGACTTCAAACGAGACTTTTGCCTTTCATATCTATGTGGATCAGAACGCGGACGGCACGGCAGCCGACAGCGAACCGTGGGCAAATAAGAATTATGTGCTGCTTGACGCGTCTGGCAACCAGACCGGCACAGGCACGACCAATGATACTGGCGGCTTTTCACTGACTGCCGGCCAGACAATAAAATTAACTCATATAGCCGGGAATACCGCTTACCGCTTCACGGAGGCACTGACAGCTGCTCAGCAGCAGAGATATAAGGGCAGCGGCGAGATCTCCGGTAAGACACCGGCCTATGCTGCCGGAAACAGCGAGTTCTATACAAATACAGACCAGACGGCAGCGCTGGAGGTTAAAAAAACGGTGATATGCCCGAGCTCGGAAATGGATGCCGCAGCTCAGCACCCGTTTACCTTCACGCTCTACGTGGACAGTACGGGGGATAATGTCGCGTCGGACCTCGAGCCTTACGCGGGCAAAACATACACTCTCAAAAACGCTGACGGCACCACCAGCAGCGGTACGACCAGCAGTACGGGTACTTTTACTCTGAAACATGGACAGACAGCGCATTTTGACGATGTGAAGATCGGCACCGCCTATCGCGTGGTCGAAGCCGCGGATCCGGATTACATCCAGGTCCCGGACAATACCACAGGGACCATAACGGATAAAAGCGCGGTGACCACTGCGTCCTATGTCAATAATAGAGATACACTGCCCAATACTCTCAGCATTACGAAAAATGTAAAGCCTGGCGAAGGGATAACGGCCGATGTCTGGCAGGCGATCCTGGACTATCATGGTAATTATGGGACCAAGGGGAAGGTCAGCAGTTCAAGTGACAGCATTGCCGACGAATATCTTAATGGTGCGTATCCTTCGGCACTGACCAGTCTTTTCCGCGCGGAGGTGGATAAACACGACGGAAACGGCTATGTGCCGTACACTGGCAGTTATGTAGTGCCGAACCGTATGTACGCGGGCGGAACGAAATACTATACGCATACATGGTATATTTCATCCGGGGATAAGCTGAGTTACACAGGATTTTACAATGCCGGCAATGTCCCGGGCATTATTCCGCTCTATCCGGGAGAAACGGCGACTTTGCTGAATCTGAATGCAGGATGGGATTATCGTGTTACAGAGTACACAAACGTTCACAATCTGCATGGGAACACCTTATCCTATAACGACCCTGTGAGCGGAGCTCTGAAACAGGTCTCTGTGTCCTGGGCGCTTGAAAACCCGGTCAGTGAGACAACAACAGGAACGCTGAGTGGAAGAGCCAACGCAAGCTATACCAATATAGTCAGTGAAGGCAGTAAAAATATTCAGACGGCATACAAACATATCTTGTTTTACTACACGCAAAACAGTGTACCAAAACAAGGTGCTCTGGGAAACAAGGTTGCCTATGAAATAAACAGCAGCACTGGGATATCAACAAGTACCGACGCCTATACCTTTGCAGCACAAACAGCGGCACTGGCTACAGTGGACAAAAACATTACCTTCCAGCTGCTGCAAAATAATGGTTCAGGCGGATGGGCCCCTGCTGTGGGCGTACCCTGGTATGATATGAGCACCAGTGCAAACAGGTATAACATAGCAGGTTATTCGGATGCCAACGGATACATCGTGACAAAGTCTGTAAAATATGTTACATCAACAACTTCCACTACTGAGGCAGGCTATGTGGTTATGCCACAGATCGGAATAGAGACGAATGATCCACTGAACGGGATCACCAGCGATGGGAACCAGAGCCAGTATAAACTTGTGGAGATAGCAGGGCAGACGGATCCGGCATATGGCACTTTTATTGGATATGAGTATGGTGATATTGGTAATTCCCTGTTACCGCCCAAAAGGGCAAGCTTTACTGTTGCCAAACAGGTGTCAGGAGATTCTGCGCCCGAGACTGTGTTTTCATTTACGCTCAGTAAGTACGATTGGGTCGCATCACATCCTGTCATATCGTCGAAAACGATCGCAGCAGGGCAGGCTTACACACTGTGGAACGACAATGGCACGCCGGACGATACGTCAGACGATACGCAGATCACTGACGGCGGACCGTATCAAACGGATGACAGCGGTGTGTTCACCCTTAAGGCCGGACAATACGCCAAATTTGAGAATATGGATCCTACCGGTTCTGGCTTTAACTATACAGATACTGACAGGGGAGGGACTATATACCGCGTCGACGAGACGCCAGCGAACGGGTATACAACGGCAGTAACTGCAGACGGAATCTTCTTTAACGATAGTGTCTGGCCAACAGACACGCTGTATCAGCAGCTTCAGATGACAGAGAGAACAGGCTGGATCTGGGGTGGGACGACCAACGGACTGACATATACGAACACCTATCACAATTCACCAGACCTGAAGATAAGCAAATCCGTTCTTTCCGGCGATGCGTATACGACTCCTTTCACATTTAAGCTCACTGTGGATGACGCGCCTTACGCCAATGAGGAATACAGACTATACAGTGCTGAGGATAACACAGAGGTGTTCAATGACCAGACCATAAACGGCGTGTCGGTCAGACTGCCCTGGACGACAGACGAGTATGGAGAATTCACCCTGACAGGCAGCCAGTACGCGGTGTTTGAATATCTTGGCACAGGCAAAAAGTATGATATCAAGGAAATGCCGCTGAGCGGATGGCAGCAGGTGGAGCCCGCGGCAGGGACAGATATCCAGGGGATCATGCCGAGTACAGGGGCCAGCGAAAAATTTGTAAACACATACGGGAATAAAGCAGATTCCATCACGGTGCGCAAGGCAGTGTCCTGGCCGTCTGGCCTGGCTATGCCGGATGACGCGAGCTATCTGTTCCACATTTCCGTGGCCGGTACCGACTACGCGATGAAAGACTTTACCGTCTATGACAGCAAGGGTATGGTCGTAAGCACGATCGGCCACACCAACTCGCTGGGCGTATTTTCTCTTAAAGCGGGACAATACGCTGTGTTCTCCGACGTGCCGGCTGATGTCGATTATGAGGTGCACGAAGTCCTGCAAAAGGCGGACGGCAGCTATGTCGACGTGACGGCCGCAGACGCCCCGGCGCACGATTTCTGGCTGGCGTCGTCGTCAGACACTGCAGGAGCAACGAGCTCAAGCGGTGTTACGGCAGCGTTCACCAACGCGCAGGCCGCGTTCCTGGTCGGAAAGAATGTGAGCTCCACGACCGGCGACACGCCGCCGGAAAACGACGCGTTCACCTTCACCCTGACGCTGAACGGGTCCCCGGCGCCGGATCAAAGCTATTGGCTGTATGACGCAGACGGCAACCAGACCGGCACAGGCACGACCGACGCAAACGGACAATTCACGATCACGTCGAAGCAGCGGGCGCTGTTCTACGGCATTCCGGCGGGTACGGAGTACAACGTAAAAGAAACGTATAAGCTGGGATATACGCAGACCACCCCCGCTGATCCGCTCGGCTACACGGGAACTGTGACGGATACAGTGCCGAAACTGACGTTTGAGAACGACTACAGCAAAAACAGAGTGCTGGCCGTGACCAAACATGTGACCGGTGACAGCGCGCCGACTGACGCAAAATTTACGTTCCTGCTGGAGATCGGCACAGCGGACGCGCAGGGCAATATTACCTATGCTCCCTGCGTCAACAGGCTTTATACCGTCGGCAGCCATACGTTCCGCACCACTTCAGAGGGCAGGCTTACCCTGACGGCTGAGCAGACGGCACTCTTCAGCAGTCTGCCGGCAAATGCGCGCTATCGCGTGACAGAGCTGAATCTGCCCGCGGGCTTTACCAATGAAAGCGATGTGCCCGCAGAGGGCGTTGTGCCGGCAGACGGCGCAGCTACCACAGTGACGAATCACTATAATAAGTTCATCAGCATCCTGATGCCTGCCACGGGCGGTACATTCCTGTGGTGGTCCATCCTGCTCGGATACGCGGGCGTGGCGTTTATTATTTTGCTCCTGCTGTATGAGAAAAAGCTGAAACCGAAAAAGGCTTCATCGCGGCAAAGGGACGAACGTCATTGAGGATATAAGGCCGGTCTGTCCGGCATCATGAGGAAAGCCATCGGCAGAAAAGTTTTCTCCCGATGGCTCTTCCAGGAAAGTTTTTACAGACAGGCGGCAGCCGATTATATACGGCTGCCGCCTGTTTTATTTATTCTGATAAGTTTCGCAGTATTCTCTCATCGCCGCTAAGAAGCGCATCGCTATGGGGGTAAATACCTGGTATTTTCGCCAGATCAGGTAGAGCGGGTTTTCCAGGGGAGGATCCAGCGGCCGAAAGACAAGACCGCTTTCTCTGCCGGTGTCGATCAGATGATCAAAGGTGAGCAGATATCCCAGGCCCTCTTTCGCGAAAACAGAACCATTGTAGGCCAGGGAAAAATAGCCCTGGAAACTCAGCTCCTGTATCCGTTCGCCGCACCAGCGCGGCAGATCCGCGTCAAGGGACTGCTCGGAGATATAAAGCGGCAGTCCTTTTATATCTTCCAGCCGGATCTTTTCCTTCACTGCCAGCGGATCGGAGGAAGGGAACACGAGTCCCCAGCGGTCTTTTTCAGGCATTGCCAGATAGTCGTATTTCCGTTCATCCGGAGTCTCTACGATGACGGCAAGATCCAGGATCCCTTTATCAAGTTTTTCTGTTACCTGTTCTGTACCGCCGCTGGTGACGTGATAGTGAAAGTCAGGATAATCCTTTGTGAAGGCCCTGATCACACGGGCCAGGTGGCGCAGCTGAAATGATTCGGCGAGCCCGAAATAGATATCTCCGCCGGAGATATCGTCAATATTCTTGAATTCCAGCGAGATCTTGTCTGCCATTTCAAGAAGGTCGGCAGCTCTTTTTCTGAGCAGGATGCCCTCATCAGTCAGATGTATGCTGAAGCTGTGCCTGACGAATAGCTTTTGTCCAAGCTCCGCTTCCAGCGATTTGATCTGCTTGGAGAGAGTAGGCTGTGTTACATGCAGGCGGACGGCTGCCCGGCTTATATTTTCTTCTCTCGCTGCGGCGAGGAAATATCTGAGTGTTTTGATTTCCATGATATGATCCCTCTCATGGCTATTATAGCATGATATGCCAGTTTCGAATATCATGTTATTCGAAATAACCATTAGCGAGTTTCCGGGAAGGCATGTATAATTTCAGCAGAGGCGGTACGCCGCGGATTACCTGAGGAGGACATGACAATGAAAGATTTTATATTTTACAACCCGACAAAAGTATATTTTGGAGACAGGATCGACCAGCTTACCGCGGAACTTGCTCAGTATGGCAGAAAAGTGCTGCTTGTTTACGGCGGCGGTTCGATCAGGAGAAACGGACTCTATGACAGAGTGTGCGGGATGCTCAGCAAGGAGGGCTTTGAGAGATTTGAGCTTTCCGGTGTGGAGCCTAACCCGAGACATACGACATGCAGCCGGGGCGCCGCTATCTGCAGGGAGCATGATGTTGATGTTATTCTGGCAGTCGGAGGCGGCTCTGCTATCGACTGCGCCAAAGGCGTTTCCGCGACAGCAGTCAGTGCCGAGACCGATGTATGGAATATCATCAAAAAAGGCCAGCTTATCACAGAAGGGCTGCCGATTGTCGTCATCCTGACCAACGCGGCGACAGGTTCGGAGATGGACATGTGGGCAGTGATCTCCAACATGGAGACTAATGAGAAGGAATCCCTTGGCGGGCCTGGCATACAGCCGAAAGCTGCCTTCGAGGACCCGCGGTATACCTTCTCTCTGCCGCCATACCAGACAGCCTGCGGAGCCTTTGATATCTTTAATCACGTTCTGGATAATTATTATCTGGCAGGAGAAAATACATTTGATATGGTCCTGAATTTTCAGGAGGATGTGATGAAGACGGTGGTAAAATACGCGCCAACAGCGATGAAGGAGCCGGAAAATTATGAGGCGAGGGCTAATCTGATGTGGGCCAGTTCAGTGGCACTGAATACGATGCTGGATGCCGGGACTGTTCATGCTCCCGCCTGCCACATGATGGAGCATGAGGTATCTGCCTATTATGATATCACCCATGGCCATGGGCTTGCGGTCATCACCCCGAGATGGCTTAGCTATATTCTTGACGAGAAGACTGCGCCCGCGATATATCGTCTGGGAGTGCGGGTATTTGGCATAGAGCCGGGCATGGAAGACATGAAAGGAGCCAGAGCGGCGATCGATGCCCTCTCGAAATTCTGCTTTGATACGCTTGGGCTTGCGTCTGCATTTACGGAGCTCGGCGTCGGCCGGGAGCATCTCAAGGAGATGGCGGTCCATTCCTGCCATGGCGGCCGGCTGCAGGGGATCCGCGATCTGGGACCTGAGGATGTGGAGAAGATCTACGAGATGTGCATGTAGGAGGAGGCAGCAGGATACAGTGTTGTCGCGGACACAAAGGGAACTTTGGGATGGGCCGGCAGTATAGTGGATGGAAAGCCTCTGATCGTGATCACGAGTGAACAGGCGGGAGAAAAATATCTGCGTTACCTGAGTGACAGGAATATTTCCTGGATCGCCTGCGGGAAAGAGCATATAGATCTGCTGCAGGCTGTCAGGATCCTGAAGCGGGAATTTCATGTGCAGCGCATGGGTATCGTAGGCGGCGGCAGTATCAACGCAGGATTCCTGGATGCCGGGCGTCTGGATGAGATATACAGTTTAACGGAATCTGTTTTCAAAGTTATTGCTGTATTGGTTTGTCTATAGCCTGAGCACTGAGAAACATTCGTTTCCCAGAGTTATTTTGTCAACAGTCTGAAGCAAGGTTTTGTTAATTAACAAAGCCTTGCTTTTTTATTGTGCTTTTTTCGGCTGCTGCCTGTCTCATTTCTGAAGACGATCTCAGTCTGAAATTCCCTGGTGCATAATCATAGCTTAAAAAAACAGACGCTGTTCTCACACAAACTGCTAAAGCTGAGGTAAGGGCAGGCTTGTCACAATTGTGACAAAAATGAGAAATTAGCAGCGGGTGTTTGTGCGTTGACTTTCAATATGGACGGTTTTATCATTTTATCAGAAACAAATAAGTATTGATTCGGAATTTATCTGAATTTTCAAGAACGGAAAGGAAATGTGTTATGAAAAAAGTACATGGACCTCTGGAAGGCTATCTGGCAATCGAGTGCGCCAGCTATATGGCTGGACCGGTTGCTACAAAAGTGTTGGCGGATTTTGGCGCGCGAGTGATAAGGATCGAGCCGGTGACCGGTGACCCCAGCCGGGGATTTAATCGTCTTTTTGGACCGAAGTGTCCCTCAGAGAACAATACTATGAATGAGACACTTCATGGCAACAAGGAAAACATTTCTTTGAACCTGAAAACAGAAGAAGGCGCGGCGATCATGCGCCAGCTGCTGGATAAGGCAGATGTATTTATGACTAACTATACTATCCCTACACTGAAGCACCTTCATATAACTTATGAAGAACTGCATGAGCAGTATCCTCGCATGGTCTACGGCTATGTCAACGGTCTTGGCGAAAAAGGTAAGGATGCAGGACGTCCCGGTTTCGACATTACCTCCTATTGGTCCAGGGGCGGCGTATTTTCTCAGCTGGGTGATCCGGGAAGTGAACCTATGGCGATCACCTCCGGCATGGGTGACAATCCCACAGGTATCAGCCTGGCAGCCGGAATCCTGGCCGCATTGATCGAGCGTGAAAAGACAGGCTATGGAGACAAAGTCACAGCAGCCCTGTATCACACTGCGATCTGGACCAACAATATGGAGCTATGCGCGTCCAACTACGTGGATGTGAAGCGCGGCTCACGAAGACTGCCGAAAAGCGCGTTTACTAATACCTATTGTGCCTCTGATGGACGCTGGCTGACGATATGCCTCATGAGGCCTGACGTAGAATTTCCAATTTTGTGCGAAGCTGGTGAAAATCCGGAATTGCCCAAGGATCCCCGCTTTATCGGAGCGACTAATATGTTCATTAACCGCGGTGCGCTTGTTGAGGAGATCAGTAAAATGTTTGCCAAGTTTACACGTGATGAGTGGGAGGTCAGGCTTACACAAAGACGGCTGCCTTATGAGATCCACCAGACCTTCAAAGAAATTCTGCATGATCAGCAGGCGCTGGATAACGAGTTCCTTATGCCGGTGACTTATCCCAATGGCAGTGTAGGGCTGGCTCCGACAATTCCTGTCAAGCTGGCATCCTATGGCACTACCTCTGCATTGAACTATGCGGCGCTGCAAGGTGAGCAGACAGTTGATATCATGCGGGAGCTTGGCTACAGCGATGAGGATATCGCCCGGATGGACGCAGAGAACAAAGTGTTCGTGCACAAATCATAAATATTGTTTCAGCAGGGAGATCGTTTCCTTACGCGGCAGTTCACGATATGTACGTGTCACCTCCTGAAAATAGGAAGTGACTGAGTAACTCAGAGTGCTGTCAGTGTCAACGCGGACGGTATGGGGCATCTCCCGGCTGATCGTCACCATTTTTCCGTTGTCCGAAATATATGCGTCGCACAGGAAAGGATGGTCTCCGCACAAGAGCAAGTGATATGACTCATAGTGTTCCAGAAGGCAGATCAGATGGCGTATGTGCATATCGAATTCAGATTTTGTATAGCAGAGCCCTGAGGCACCGAGCAGCGTATCCCCCGCGAAGGGAATTTCCATGCAGCTTTGGCTGGCAGGAGCCGGCAGGCAGATGTAATCATAAATCGGATAGTATTCCAAATGAGATTTCGCCTGCTCCTCAAAACGAAAAAACACAGGGGAGAGATGAATACCGATGCGCGAGGAGAAGGACTGCACCACACATGATGGAATGGTAACTGCTGAAGGGCCATTCCAATAGCTGTGTATCGGCGCTTTCGAAAAATGATCCAATGTCAGGGCATAACGCCAGAAATCTGAGGAAATCCCAGACGTGCAGGTGTGGGGGCCGCCCACGCATTGCTGTACAAGCCGTTCAAGCTCCTGTGTATATTGACGGACAGCCGGCTGCTCCGCAATATAGAGGTATGGCGCAGACTCCTGCGGGGCAGAAAGCCCTGTATACAGAATAGCAGCCGTGTCTCTGGCAGCAAAAAAGTAGAGATGAAACAGGTGATCTCTTTGCTTGGGGTAGTATAAAACGTCCATACTGCCTCGCGCGATAAATGGCAGGTAGAACTCTATTCCTAAAATGGCAGTTTGAATATCAACGTACCTGTCCACGATTAGGACATATTTGCTTCCTGTTTTCTCAATGTCAGTTATCGCACGTTTCCATTGTTCCTGAAAGGCAGAGTCCTCCATCATCCAGTCCAGATTCGGAGAATCCCGATAGCTGTACAGTATCTGCGGTTTGCCGTTGTCGATCATCTCACGAGCCAGACGCAGCACAGCTTCCCTTTTTCCGGCGGAGTTGTAGTAGATGCGCAGATTATCAGGAGGGAAAGCAACATTGACCGGTTCGGCGTCCAGCTTATCCCGCTCAGTGTCCGGCGTGGCAGTAATTCCGAAGAAATCCGCGGCGTTTCCGCCGCGCAGCCACAGCTGGAGCAAGTCGATCTGTTCGGAGCGGTCCGGCGGGAAAAACGGGATCCGCATTTCCTGACACAATGCGTCCTGCTGCTCTCTGGTTGTCACGCGGGCGGCAAGATAGGCTGCGGCTGATCTCAGAAAAGTGGAGTTGTTCGGCAATGACCGTTTTCCAACGCGGAGCCGGCTAATGTAGGAAGGGGTAAAGATGGCAGCATCACCCAATTCTGTATTGCCGGTATCTGTCAGGTGCATCAGAAAATCAAGACGTGTGCGGAACATATTAAGAGCCCCCTTGTGAGACAGGTCATCGTTTTAGCTTTGATCTGAGGCCGCATTTTTGTTTTTAAATTTATTTTAGCATAGCAGATTTTATTTTATTGTCAAGAAACTGCAATATAAATATGAGGTGAATCTTATGGCATTTATTTTAAACGAAGATCAAAAATCTTTAATTGACATGATTGATAAATTCCTTTCGAAAGAACTGGATCCCATTGCGGAAGAATACGACGTAAAAAGCGAATTACCCATGGACGTTTTGGATCAGGCTGCAGAAATGGGATTGCACATGCTGCACGTTCCTGAAGAAATGGGCGGCATGGGGCTGGACAGCATGACCGTATACGCCATTGAAGAACTGATGGGCAGTCACGACGCGGCAGTGTCTTATACTCTGCTCAATACCGGCAGTATGATGGAACTGATCTTAATGCTTGGGACAGATGAACAGAAGAACAAGTACAGTAAAATCGTACAGGCTGGCGGAATGCTGGGCTTCTGCCTGACTGAGACTACCGGCAGCTCAGATGCTGTAAACATGCATACCACTGCCGTAAAGGAAGACGGCAGCTACATCCTCAACGGCAATAAGATCTTCACCACCAGTGGAGAGATTGCCAAAGCATTTGTGGTCTTTGCTGTAACGGACAAGACAAAAGGTCCACGTGGGATAAGCTGTTTTCTGGTAGACGCTGACAACCCCGGCCTCTCTGTGGGAAAGCATGAAAAAAAGCTGGGAATGCGGATGTCCCCTACCAATGAAATCATTTTTCAGGATTGTGCTGTGCCTGCGGCCGCCATGCTGGGACCTGAGGGGATGGGCTTTATTACGGCCATGTCCGGACTGGATATTGGACGTTTAACGACCTCAGCCATTGCGCTTGGGATTGCCAGGCGTGCACTGAGCGAAACGGTCAAATATACCAATACACGTATTTTAGCAGGAAAACCGATCTATAAAAATCAGTATGTGGCCTATACGCTGGCCGGCTATTCTGCAAGACTGGACGCCGGTGAAGCTCTGCTGCAAAATGCTGTGCAGCTTCAGAATAAAGGCATCTCTATCAACAAGATCGCAGCAGAGTGCAAGCTGCTCTGTACGGATCTAGCGGCAGAGCTGTCCAGCACAGCTGTCCAGTATTTTGGCGGTTACGGCGTCTGCGAGGATTATCCTGTAGAGAAACTGTATCGTGACGCAAAGATCCTGCAGATCGTGGAAGGCGCCAATGAGGTACAGCGTCTGGTAATTTCACGTGCTCTGGAAAAGGAATTTACAAAGTAACAGAATGGCCGATTACCGGGAAAAGGTAAAAAGCTGTGACTACATAATATAAGGAGTATGAATAATGGCAATGGATTTAAGCTGTATTGGGAAAAAGCATGAACCGGTGATCACACCCTACACATGGAAAGATCTGGCAATTTATTCTCTGGGGATCGGTGCGACGCGGGAAGAACTTCAATATATCTATGAAAAGGGCATGAAAGTCTTTCCGACATGGGGATTTCAGCCGGCTTCAGATGTAAGACTTATGAACGAAGATCTGGAGCCCAAGGGTGCCCACGCAGCAGGGATGCTCAGTATGGAAAATGAACTGACCATTTTCCGCCCCATCCCTCTGGAAGGAAAATTGTGTACCACTGCATGGATCAGCCATATTTATGACCGAGGCAAAGAGCACGGTGCCCTGATCGTGGATGAAATGGACACCACAGACGCGGAAGGAACGCTGCTGTTCCATAATCGACATGTCATGTATGCCGGATTGGATGGAGGCTTTGGCGGAGAGCAGCCTCCCTATCAGAAGACGGTCTACCCTGACAGGGACCCGGATCATGAGATCAAAGATTTCATCGGTGAATCCCAAAATTATCTGTATCGTCTGAACGGCGATTTTGAAAAGGTTCACTGCGATCCTGATGTGGCAAAGGCGGTGGGCTTTAAGAGACCTATCATGCACGGACTGTGCACCGCGGGATTTGCTGCCCGTGCCTGTGTCAATACGCTGTTCGGATCAACACCTGAGGCAATGACCCGCATCAGGGTTTCCTATAAAAAGCCTGTATATCCAGGAACTGAAATTGTTACAAAAATATGGGAGAGCAAGCCTGGGCGCGCTGTATTTCAGACTTTTGATAAAGCGGGCAATCTGCTGCTGAATAACTGTGAGATCGACTGGAACATCTAAACTAAGCAATAAATTTGGAAATGGAGAATGAATTTATGGGTAAAGTTGCGATCGTTACCGGTGCGGGAACCGGAATTGGAAGGGCCGTTGCTCTGAGGCTCGCGAAGGAGGGCTATGATGTGGCCATAAATGCCCGCCACGAAGACGCCCTTCAGAAGGTAGCCGATGAAATTTCTGCCATCGGGCAAAGAGCGGCTGTAATTCCTGGCGATGTATCAGATTATGGTGTCTGCAAAACAATTATTGATCGGACAATTGGCGAACTTGGGGGCCTGGATGTTCTGATAAATAATGCGGGAACCTGTCCGGTACGCCTTATCAGCGACGTGGAACCGGAGACTTTCGAAAGTACGCTGAAAACGAATCTCTGCTCTGTCTACGCATGTGCCAGATATGCCTCGGATTATATGAGAGGTCACGGCGGCGGGGTGATCGTCAATGCTGCCAGCCAAACCAGCTTTACCCAGAACGCTGCTAATGTAGAGTACTGCACATCAAAATGGGGGATCCGCGGGTTGACCCGTATTCTGGCTGCTGAACTGGCACCTGTACATATCAGGGTGGTAGCCTATGCTCCCGGAAAAACCTGGACCAATATGCAGGAAGAAATTGCCGAAGGCGCTTCCAAAGCTCTGGGTATCACCCGGGAAGCATATATAGCCAGCGGAAAAAGCAAAATTCCCATGGGAGAATTTCAGACCCCTGAGGACATTGCCGCATTGGTGGCCTTTCTGGTTTCTGACGAGGCCCGTTATATCACCGGCCAGAATATCATGATCAACGGCGGCGAGGTAATGTGCTGAATCTTACTTATACACATGATTATGAAAGGAATTGAAACATCATGGAAGAAATACGGTTTGAAGTTAAGGATCATATCGCGGTCCTGACGCTTTGTCATCCCGAAAAACGCAACGCAGTATCAAAGATCATGACTCAGCAGATGAGTGAGTATGCCCGGAAAATAAACAGCGACAAGGACATCCATGCAGTTGTTCTGACCGGCGGCCCGGAGATGTTCTGCGCAGGAACTGACATTTCGGATGTGCTGACCTCTTATCCCACACCATGGGACTGGAGAGTCCGTCAGGTGGAGTATTGCCGCTGTGTGCGTTCAATTATCAAGCCTGTAATCGCTCAGATCAACGGATATTGTTTAGGCGGCGGACTGGAAATGGCCTGCAGCGCTGATATTCGCTATGCTTCCAAGTCAGCGAAGTTTGGCCAGCCGGAGATTACCCTGGGTGTCTTAGGCGGCGGCGGAGCCAGCCAGCTTCTTCCAAGAATTGTTGGCCTTGGCATGGCGAATGAGATCGCCATGACAGGCAGGATCTATTCTGCACAGGAAGCCGCGGCAATGCGGCTGGTGGATCGACTTTACGATACGCCGGAAGATGTAGAAACAGCTGTCTGGAAACTGGCGGCTGACATTGCAAAAAAAAGTTCCACTGGCGAGCAGCTGGTCAAAAAGGCTGCCCGCGTCGCGCAGAATACCGGCGTGGAGCTGGGGCTTGAGTATGAAAACGAGCTGCTGTGCATCGCTTATGGTACTGACGATGCCAAAGAGGGCGGCAATGCGTTCCTGAATCATCGTAAGCCTGAATTTAACAAACACTGATCAAACTTAAAATGACACACGCTCCGGCTGCGATCTGTTCGCCGTCGGAGCGTGTGTCATTTGACTTTGGAAAAGGTGGCTCAGCCCGCGTCTATCAATCCTCTGTCTATATAACTTTTAACTGCCAGATCGATTGTCTCCGTGCAGGTATATTCAGGCTGGTACTCCGGGAGACGCCTGGTCTTTTCTATGCTGAACACGTCGCCTCAGCGTCAAAGCTCTCTCCCAGGGCCTGTTCCCTGTGCCTTATCGCCTGGAAGAAAACCTGTGCCACATCATATCCGTGGACATGATGAAGGATCTCCTGCCCGAAATTCGGCAGCGCGATCTCTCTGCCGTCAGCAATATCCTGAAATACTCTCATTGAAGTATTCCCCCACGGATTTATGATCGTCCATCCCGGCCCGGAGATCTGTCCGGGCATGACGATGGTCGCGGGGAAGCCGCATTGCCGGTATTGTTCCTTCAGGTACATCTCACTGGCAAATTTGTTTTTTCCATAGTCATCAAGGGGTTCCTTCTGGACATCGTCCGGATCAAAGGGGATCGTCTCCGCCATTCCGTGCGCCCAGCATGAAGAACAGTACAGATAGTGCGACAGCTTTGTGCCTCTGAATCCCTCTGCAATCTTCTTTACATCTCCAATATCGAAATTCACCAGATCGACAATGATATCCGGCATCTGCCAGCATGGGTATAAGGTATGTTCCTATATGCCCCGCCGCTCCTATTACTATTACTTTCATAGATCTCCTCATATATTTCTGTAAATTCCGCACTGCGGCGGATGATCGCCCGTACAAATAAAATAACCATGCAGACGATGAATGTAAAGCAGAAAGAATGACCAGTCAGGAGGCGGCCTGCAGATCTGACAGATTTCGTCCTGACGGATTTCCTTGATTGACGCGGCCGGGAGTTGTATAATGGATATGCATCCTGTAGTACGTTTATTATCGATGAACGATACACCATCAATTTTCGTACGGCCATGCAAAGGTAACAGACGATTTTGAGAGAGAGGCAGGGAATGATGAACGAAGAAAAAAAAGACGAACTCAATCATTCAAATGGCGAAAATAAAGGTATGGAGACGCAGGATGGCTTTAAAGACAAAAATGATAAGGCCGGGGATGATGAAGAGAACGTCCGCGTAAACATCACCAGACTGGATGAGGAAGGCATTTCCAAGTTCAGGAAAGCCCTGGACCGCTCTGATTATAAAACGATCAATGAGATATATGAGCGTTATAAGCCGATAGATTTTGCCCGGGCGATGGAGCAGCTGGACGATGAAGAGATCCTGCGAATCTGCGCCCTGTTTTCAGATGAGCAGCTCGGCGAAGTCGTGGAGCAGGCAGATGAGGATATACAGAGCGAAGTCATCAGCGACCTGAACGACCGGCGTGTCCTGAAAATTTTCAAATTCATGCAGAAGGATAACGTAACCGATATTCTCGGCAGTATTCCCGCCGGCAGGAGGAAGCAGCTGTTTGACTCGATGAGCGGCAATGATAACCGTACTCTGCATGAATTGCTGAACTATTCGGAGGATACCGCGGGCGGCATCATGACCACCGCGTACATCGCGCTGCCATATGACCTGACGATCGCGGAGACTATCCAGAAGATAAAGCAGATCGCGCCGCGGACGGAGGTCATTGAAACGATCTACGTCATGAATGGCATGAGACAGCTGATCGGCACCGCGGACCTGCGTGATATCCTGGTGGCGGATAATGACGCGCACCTGGAAAGCATCATGGACAATGATCCGATTTCTGTTGAGCCGCAAGTCGACCAGGAGGTTGTGGCGCGGCTCGTCGCCAAATACGATCTGAACGCGATACCTGTTGTCAACAGGAGAAAAGGCATGCTGGGCATCATCACGCTTGATGATGTAATCGATGTCATCAACGAAGAGCATACCGAAGATATGTATTCCATGGCAGGTGTCGGCAAGGAAGAAGGTATCAAGACCTCCCTGACAGAATCGATAAAGATGCGTCTGCCGTGGCTGGCCATCAACCTGGCGACCGCGTTTCTGGCGGCCTTCACGATCAAGGCCTTTGAAGGCACTATCGAAAAGGTCGTAGCGCTGTCTTCCATGATGACGATCATCAGCGGGATGGGCGGCAACGCGGGAACGCAGACACTTTCCATTATGATACGCAGCATCGCCCTCGGCGAGGTGAGATTCAAGGACGCCTGGAAGCCGTTGCTGAAGGAGATCGCTCTTGGCGTGATAAATGGCGCCGCCATGGGCGCCATCACGGGATGCGTAGCGTACCTGATGTATGGCAACTGGTTCCTTGGCCTCATCACCTTTATCGCGATGATCGGGAACCTTATCATAGCAGGACTTTTCGGATTCCTTATCCCGCTCATCCTGAAGGCGCTGCACCAGGATCCGGCACTTGGTGCCACTGTGTTCCTGACGACGGCGACAGACGTTCTGGGCTTTTTCATATTCCTGGGACTGGCGACGATATTCCTGCCGTATCTTTCTTAAAGGGCGGCGGACTTTGAACAGGAGGAAGAGTTTATGTCAGAAAAGCAGAAAAGCGGATTTGTATGCGGCTGGGGCCCTGAAAGGAGTACTTTCACCATGCAGCAGCCGGCGAAATATGTGGCATTCAATTCTATCAGGGACAATCCCGCCATCGGGGATGAGAGGAATTTTGTGCACGCGGCGGAAATGGGCGGCAGATTCAGTGATCTGGTGAGCGTCAGCGCCGGCAAAGAGTATGAGGTGTATATTGGCTACCATAACAACGCTGCCAGCAATTATAATGCGCTGGGAACCGGCACCGCGCTGGGGGCTAAAGCTGCCGTCATTCTGAGCGGTCTGGTCAGTGCCGACTGCCGGGGCGGCGTTTCTGCGCGCATCTTCGCTGAAAATGCCCAGCCGAAGGAGATCTGGGACGGAGCGGCTTTCACCACTGATTCTCAGACAGCTCTGCGCCTCGTCTATGTTCCGGGCTCAGCCGTTATCCACTGCAGCGGAGCAGTTAACGGCTCGATATTAAGCGATGATATCATGGACTGGAACAAGGGAACTTTTATCGGCTACGACAAGCTGGACGGTATCCTGCCGGGGTGCTCAGAATACTCCGGGCATATCATTCTCAGACTGCGGGCGGAGAACGCCTGACCGAATCCAGAAACTGCGGGCGGAGAACGCCTGAATGTATTCAAAGACATAGTCTGGTAAACGACTGACTATACTTAAAAATTGCGGGCGGAGGCTATTGCCTCCGCCCGCAAAGATCATAAAAAGGACTCGATTCATAAGTGGGGCCGCGGCACTGATAGTGCCGCGGCCCCACTTATGCAGTTACTGACGCAAAAACTGAGCCGGGAACCTGCTTCCCGACGGGAACTGAAAATGAAGTGTATTTCATCAAAAATAAATAAATATTGCATATTGACTTTAATAATATTAAGTGATACATTAATTTTATTAAAGAAGGGAGCACAATATGGATATAACAAACATTCCGCTCTGGATGAAAAATCTGGAAGATGAAGATCTTGCATTTATTCGAAAGTTTGTCCTTGCCTCGGGATCACTTAAGGAAATGGCAGAACAGTACAAAGTGAGCTACCCGACCGTGAGGCTCCGGCTTGACCGGCTCATACAGAAGATCGAGCTTGTTGAGAAGACGGGGGAAGATCCCTACATCACTCTGATCAAGGATCTTGCCCTGAAGAACGAGATATCCTTCGATGCTGCGAAACAGCTTGTGGGCGAATACCGCAATATGTATAAGGAGGCGAAATGATCATGTTCCTTTCAGTGGTTATTCTGGCGGCGATTGCTGTCGCGCTTGAGATATGGATCGTAAAAAAGGGTGGAAAGTATACCGGGTTTGTCCTGCCTGGACTGACTTTTCTGCTTTCTTTCCTTTTCCTTTATCTTTTTATGTCCGGGAGCACGGCTTCCGCGGCAGGCTATATCGTGACATTTCTTCTCCTGAACATCCCGACCGTCGTCCTGCTCCTCATCTATTTCGCTGCATATAAGGAGCGCAATGAGAAGAAGCGCGAGGAAGATGCCGAAGAACTTAAAAATATGAAGATCAAAGATCTGTAATTTACAGAAAAAGGAAGGGATCCGTATCATGAAAGGGATCAAGAAGGGAATTTTAACTGTCGTTATCGTGATTGTCCTGTTAATGACGATCGCCGCCATCCAGGTCTCGCTGGCTCACTCCGGGAAGACCTATTATACACAGATCATTCATGAGGGGACTGCGACCGGTGTTGTCATGGATCAGTATTCGGTTGAATACGAATACAAGGAGCCGGGATTTGATAAGGATGGAGATCAGATCGAGCTGGATTTCTACAGCTATAAGGAAAAGGCTATTAAAAATGGCGCGTATCTCTCCGTCGTATATAACAAGGATAACGGGGTGATCTCCTACGAGGAGATCCAGAAGAAGGATATACCGGAGAAAGCAGCGGAGGCATTGAATAATTATGCTGATTAAACTGGCTGTGAAAAATATCCGCTATTACCTGAAGAGCTATGCCGTCTATCTGGCGACAGTTGCCTTCTGCGTCTGGACGTACACTGTCTTTGTCTCTTTTCTCAGGAACCCGCTGCTCGGAGGATTCATGAGCAGTCAGACTTACCATATGCTTTTCATGATGGCGGCCGGATTGCTGCTGATCTTCACGGGTATTTTCGTCCTGTACTCCACGACCTGGTTCTTTGAGAAACGGGAACGCGAGATAGGTCTGTATCTGCTGATGGGGATAAGAAAGGGCAGCGTCTGCCTTCTGCTTGTCATTGAGAATTTTGTGCTGGGGATGATGGCTTCCGCGGCCGGACTCGCCGTCGGTCTTCTGACAGCGTCTCCGCTGCAGAAACTGGTGATACGGACTCAGGAAGTCTCTGTTCTCTCTCTGCCTGATATTGCGGTTATGCTTGTTTTTTTTATGGGAATTTTTATCCTGTCGGCGCTTTACAACGCGAGGGCGATCGGGAAAAGCCAGCTGATCGAGCTTTTCAAGGCGGAGAAAAAAGAAGAGGAGCCGCTTTCGCTTGCCACATGGCGCGCCGCGGCAGCTGCTGCCGTGCTCATTGCGGGATATGCAGGTATTTTTTCCGTGAGAGGAGCATCGAACATTTATCTTCTGCCCACAGGGTTCGCCCTGGTCATGCTCGGAACTTATCTGATCACGCAGCAGGGGGCCGGATTCATAACGAAGCATCTCAGGACGTCCGCGCTGTGCGCGTCAGATCTCCCGGCCAGGGTCAGCGTTACCGGCATACTTTACCGGATACGCCGCTATACAGGGTCATGGGCATCGGTGGCGATACTGATCGCCATTTCCATGAGTTCAGTCACAGCCGCCTGCAGTATCTACGAAAATGCTTCCCAGGCGATCCGGTACGCACAGGGCGCTGAAGAGAAAGAGGCGGCGCTTGTCTTTCTGAGCCTTGCGAAGACCATGGCATTTCTCCTCATCCTGGTCTGCGTCGCGTTTGTCGCGGCTACGGCCAGCATGCTCTATTTCAAGGTGCTGTCTGAGATCCACGGCGGCCGGAAGAATTATGAGGCCCTCTATGAGCTGGGCACTTCAGGCAGGATGCTGAGGCGGGTAATGCGCCGGCAGATCACGGTGATGTTTCTGGTACCCTACCTGATCGGATCCTTCAACACGATGATGTTCACACTCTTCATCATGAAAAATAATGTTTTAAAAAGCGCGGCGCCGGTCATGATCAGCATAGCCGGGTACGCTGTCATCTATATTATTTACTGCGTCCTGGCCGCGAAGAACGGCAGAGCGCTGCTCTCATCAGTACGGCGAAGCGACGTTCTGTAAAGCGGAAAGAGGTTAGAAAATGGAAGAAGATATTGTGCTGCAGACTGTCGGACTTGGAAAGACATATTACGGGAAAGGCCGTTCTTTTACAGCCCTTGAGGATATAAACATCTCGGTCCGCCGCAGCGAATTCGTGAGCGTTATGGGGCCGTCCGGAGCCGGCAAGAGCACGCTCCTTAACATCATGGCAACCATCGACTGCCCGACGAAGGGCCAGGTCCTGATCGACGGACGCGATGTATCCGCGCTGAAGGCGGATGAGCTGGCTGTTTTCAGGAGAGAGAAACTGGGCTTTATTTTCCAGGATTACAATCTGCTGGATCAGATGACTGTCTATGAAAATATGACTCTGCCTGTCCTTCTGGCGGGGAAGGGAAAGGATGAACAGCAAAAACGGGCGCAGGAGCTGGCCGGGACGTTCCGCATCGAAGGCCTGCTGGACAAATATCCGTCAGAGCTTTCCGGCGGGGAAAAACAGCGGGTCACGGCGGCGAGAGCCATCATCATGAACCCCTCCATCGTTTTTGCCGATGAGCCGACCGGGGCGCTAGATTCTGCCTCAGCCAGGGAGCTCATGGAGACCCTGACAGATATGAACAGGGAGCAGAAGGTGACCATCGTGCTGGTCACGCATGACCCATTTGCCGCCGGTTACAGCAGCCGGATGATTCGCATCCGTGACGGTAAGACAACGGAAAACTGATAAAAGGGCGGAGGCTTTGGCCTCCGCCCTTTTGCCGGAACATTTCCCTTATTACTTTGAATTTATGATCTCTTCTGCCATCGCGAAGAGATCATCAGAACTGAGAGATCTGTTATCGACGACGTTCATGTCATAGATGAGACCGTCCTTTGTGAATATCAGGTCTGTGAAAGAGAAGGATTTCTTCTTGCTGCTGCCATAGCTTATGAAAAATGACGGATCATTTTTGGCTCTCTGAAGTTCTGCCTCAGATACCTTATAGCCGGCCGGCACAAACAGGCCTGTAGTATTGCTCAGACTGACGCTGATATTTCCTATCTTCCGGGTCTCGCTTACAGTGTCAGCCGACTGATCAGCCTCTGCATTGCGTGCCGTGAGCGTTATCTTAGGATATCCCTCTCTGGCATATGACAGCTCTATGCCCTTGCTCGGATTCATCCTGATGCCATTGTCATCCACGTCGGCAAGGCTGGTGACCGAACAGCTGCTGAAGGAATAGCCGTTGCTGAAGGATCTCGGGGCACTGACGCTGATCCCGGCTTTGGCTGCCGCCCTGGCAAATTTATTGTTTTTGAGGATACTGCCGCGGTGTGCGCTATGCTGCCTCGCATCGCTGATCATGCTGTCTATTCTTGTCTTGCATCCTGCTGAAGGCTGTACGCCGGCAGCGGAGTACTTTAATCCCTCTGAGATGTAATTGTCCAGTTCCTGTTCAGATATATCGCGCATTACTTTCTGCCTCCGTTTCTTTTAATTGAAAATTTCTGATCTGTGGGCCCAGGCCTGATCTGATCTTTTTCCTGGCTGCGTTCAGCCGGGACTTGACTGTCCCTTCAAAGCATCCCGTGGCAGCCGCGATCTCAGATATCGACATCTCCTCAAAGTAGAAGAGGACAAGCACCTCTCTGTGTTTGAGATCGAGACTTTCCAGCATGCCCAGGATCTCACTGTGATCGGAGATCATTTCTGTGAAATCCTTGCTGCCGGCCGCAGGAGCCGCCTGCCCGTCAGCCCTTGCCTCGATAAATTCATCGGGGATCTCTTTGGAGCCGCGCTTTCCGGCTCTGAACGCCTCTCTTGTCATTATCCTGAAAAGCCATGCTTTCAGGCTTTCTCTGTTTTTGAGCTCGCGGATGTGCTTCCAGGCTGTGACGAAGGTCTCCTGAAGGATATCCTCGGCATCCATCCTGTTTCCGCTTATCAGCCAGGCATTTTTGTATAGCTGCAGATGGTATTTTTCATAGATCAGGTCAAAAGACCGGCGATCGCCTTCCTGAAGCCTTTGAACAAGTTCTGAGTCTTCCATTTTAACCGTGTTCTCCTTTGCTCATATTGATGCATCTGCTTATAAGAGCAGACAGAAGGCTGAAAAGTTCATCTGTCCGCTACGCCGCGTGGCGTGGCTTTAACAAACAGATTTGCCTGTATAAACGTTATACAATTAAAATTGTCTTGACGGTAAATAAATCTATAATTATAGAAAATATTTACAACATAGAATTTATAGATTACAACATATTCGACAAAAATGTACAAAATATGGGTACAATAAATCTACATTAAGCAAGCCGTGCTTATGACATGGTTTTATATGCTGCACTGAAAAGATGGGAGCTGCTAATTGTTTTTACTATGATTGTATCCTGATTTGGAATGCGGTTTTAAGGGGGGGATTGTTTCCAAAAGTTGAATAGGTAAATGTAACTTATTACTGATATATTTATGAAAAGGAGAAAAACAATGGGGAAACAGAAGATTTCGAAACGTTTTGCTGCGCTTGCAATGTCCCTGACCATGGTTATGTCGATGGCCATGATGTTCTGCGCAACAGCAATCACATCATTTGCTGCTACTAATACAGATGCTGTCGGAGATCTGAAGATGATCTCTCAGAGCACTCCCGTAACAACTGGTTCAACCAGCGGTAATTTAACACTCACGATGACGTCAGATTCTGACACTACTGCAACAACAGCTGACAAGTGCGCAGGAGCAGGATTTACCGCTTATCCTCTTTTGACATTCACCATGCAGAATGGCGAGATCGCTTCATACGATCTGGCCAACACAGCTTTCTGGACCAGTATCGGCGTTGACGATGTCAACGAACTGATGGCTGGGATTGACGGTGGGACTATCACTAACGCCACTTTGGTTGCCTCTCTTCGCGGTTATACCGGTCTGACAGGCGGTTCGACAGAAGCAACTGTTGCAGCCGGAACGAATACGGCTGAATTATCAAATCTGCCCTACGGTTTCTATTATGTGAAACAGACTACAGCTGCTACGGGCGGAATGATCAACTCAGCTCCGATCCTGGTCACACTGCCCGCTTCACAGACTTCAGGTACGACAGTTACCTGGAATTCTGATGTCAGCGCATACGCGAAGACCAGCGTTCCTTCCATCACAAAGCAGATCTATGACAAGACTGATTCCAAGGCAACGCTTGCTGATCCTTCAGCCCAGACAACCGGCTGGAAGGGTGAGACAGACCAGTCTACAGGAACAGTCGCTAACTTCAAGGTAGTTATAGATGTTCCCCAGTACACTCTGACAGGTCTTACAGACGAGCAGATCGCAACTATCATCGCAAAGATGTCAGATACCATGTCCAGCAACCTCAGCTTCAACGCAAGCAGCGTAAGCGTCTATGGACTTAAGGGAACAGAGACCCCCGTTGCGCTCGCTACATCACTTTACACTGTAAATACAGGTGCAGCTGCTGATGAAGGAAAGACCTTTACTGTCAACTTTACAGGTCATTACGCGGACATCAAGGGTTATGATCAGCTGGCTATCTACTATACAGCGAACGTGGATAAGGCAGCTACTGCCGGAACAGCAGAACTGAATAACGCTACCTACACTTATTCAAATAATCCGGATGATACATCTAAGACAGTTACACCTCCTCCGGTTATCACAAAGCTTTACACCTATGCGTTAGACATCGTTAAGGTAAAGGGAACCACCGAGATCAAGCTTCCTGGCGCTGAGTTCACACTTAAGGATGCTGGTGGCGCAAAGGTATGGTTCCTTAAAAACGCTAGCAATGTTTACGATGTAGTTGGCTTCGGCGATACTGCACCTACACTCACTACAGGCACTGCTACGGATACGCTTGTGACAGATGCTAACGGCGATATCAAGGTAGACGGTCTTGACGCAGGTACCTACACACTCAATGAGACCAAGGCACCTCAGGGCTATACCAAGATCACTGACGATATCACTGTTGTGATCAAAGCGGAAATGGATGCTACTACCAAATTACGTACAGGAAATGTAGACAGCACTTCCACATCACAGATCGGAACAGGAACTGCTACAAATGACCTCACTGCAGGCAACACCTCGATGGATATGAAGGTTGCCAACACATCAGGTCTTCACCTTCCTGCTACAGGCGGTATTGGCACTATCATCTTCTGCGCTGCAGGTCTGATAGTCGTTATCGGCGGCGTTACCCTGATCACAGTCAGGAGAAGCAGGGAAAAATATTCTGACAAGTAATTAAACAATAATTCTGATGAATATCCGGGCCGGGCAGCGACAGCATCGCAGCCCGGCTGCCCGGATATTATGATAAGGACGGGAACTATTTGTGGTATTAAGCAGAAAAAAATTTTATTTATTAACTGTATTACTGCTTGCCGCAGGCATAGCAATATGCGCTTACCCATTTATCAGTTCCTGGATCAATAAGAGAAGCCAGGCGGTATTGATAGAGAACTGCGACAAGATCGTGGCTCAGTATCCTGATTCAAAAAATCAGGCGCTGCTTGCTTCTGCACGGAAATTTAACAAAGAGCTCTATAAGATCACAAAAGGGTCATTTGGCTTTATAAGCACTGACCTGGATAAAGAATATTGGAAAGTGCTGGATGTGGGCAACGGACTTATTGGATATCTGGAGATACCCAAGATCGATGTCATGCTTCCGATCGAGCACGGAACATCTCAGGAAACATTAAGCAATGCTGTTGGTCATCTGGAGGGTACAAGCTTACCGGTAGGCGGTAAAAACACACATTGTGTACTTTCAGGCCACAGAGGGCTGCCGAGTTCTACACTGTTTACGAACATTACGGAACTTAAGACAGGAGATATAGTATTTATCCACGTTGCGAAAGAGACGCTGGCATATCAGGTATTTCAGATCCTGACAGTGCTCCCTGAGGATAACGACAGTCTGAATATCAGATCAGGTGAAGACCTGCTGACATTACTGACCTGTACTCCTTACGGTATAAACAGTCACCGGCTGCTGGTGCAGTGCAAAAGGATCCCGTATTCCCCCGAGAAGGCAGCGCAGGTAAGATCAGCGAAAAACAAAGTTATCTCTTTGCATACGAAGATCATGACAGGCATAATTGCCGCGGGTCTGCTGATAATAATACTGATATTGATATTTGTACCGAGATACTACAAAAACCATGCAGGGGAAAAGGAAGAAACATAACAATCAGAGCAACAAGGAATGAATTATGAGTCGGCGAAAAAAACACTCTGTTTTATACTGGCTGCCGGAAGTGATAGTCATACTGGCAGGTCTGGCTCTTCTGGGGTACCCGACGATAAGCGGCTGGGTCAACTCAAAAAGCCAGGCAAAGCTGGTGGCTGATTATCAGCAGGCTGTAGATGAAGCTGATGAAAACAGGATAAAAACAGAATATAAGTTCGCGGATGATTTCAATTCAGAGTTGTTCAAGAACAACGGCACTACATTTGCAGAATATCCGGAAAACCTGAAGAAGACCTATTGGTCTGACTGGTGCCTGAATGGCGTGATCGGATATATCACGATACCGAAGATAAATGTCGATCTCCCCATAAAACGCGGGATCGATGACGCTACTTTAATGAATTCCTGCGGTCACATGGAAGGCTCAAGTCTTCCGTTTGGCGGTGTGAACACACACACTGTCCTGTCCGGTCACAGAGGGCTGCCGAGCGCGAAGCTGTTTACTGATCTGGATCAGCTGGCGGTGGGAGACAAGTTTTTTATCCATGTTCTGGATAAAGTGCTTGCTTATCAGATAATTGATATCGAAACGATCCTTCCCGAAGATGTGGATAGTTTGGGGATCCATCGGGGGGAAGATCTGGCTACACTGGTAACCTGTACTCCGTATGGAATAAACACGCACAGGCTGTTGCTGACAGGAACGCGCGTGAAATATACACCAGAAATTGAAAACGATATTAAGGCTGTCGGTAAGGTGACTTCCCATGCTGCCTTTGTATATTATCTCCTGGCTGGGGCTGCAGTGATCCTGCTTCTGATAATTATCCTGGTCCCACGCTATTACAAAAAAAAGAACGAAAAAAATGTATCCTGAGCCACTTATTATAAGTGACAGTGAGGAGCGGGTGTATTATGAAATTGAAAAGATCTAAAAAGTCTGTAAGCGTTTTGCTCAGTCTCATCATGACGATTTTCGTTTTGTCCATGTTGCCGATGCAGGCTATGGCCGCTGATCAGGCGAGCTTAAAGGTAAGCTTCCCTGTGACCGGCGCAAAGCTTGAGCTTTATCAGGTCGCTACCCTGGATGGCGTTCTTACAGATCAGTTCGCGGGAAGCGGCGTAAAGCTTGTTAATCACATGTCGGCGTCACAGATACAGAATGCGGCGAGTAAACTTGCGAGCTGGGCTGAGGACCATAAGTACACAGGTATCTCGATCCCGTCGGATTCTTATACTTATTATGGCGTTGGTGACGGTGTCTGGCTCATCGTGCAGCAAAACATGGTGACAGGCTATACTGTGATGCAGCCGACGCTGTTTCTGTGCGCAGGAGACTCGATAGAAATCGACCCGAAAGTATCACCCTATACACCTCCGGACCTGACGGATGTGTCGGTCACGAAAGTGTGGAAGGGTGCCGATTCGTCAAAACCGACTTCTGTATCGGTACAGTTGTATCGCGATGGAACTCCTTATGGTTCGGCAGTTAAGCTGTCCGCGGCGAATAGCTGGACATATACATGGAAAGATCTGAACGCGGGCCATATCTGGAAAGTAGATGAGGTCAATGTCCCCTCGGGATATCTGAAGTCGATAAAGGCTAACGGCAATGTGTTTACCATTACCAATACCCGTAAAGTGATAACGACTACACCTCCGGGAGGATCTACGATCACGATCACTCATTCGGGGATCACGCCGAAGACAGGCGACCCGACAATGCTCGCGCTTTGGGTATCATGCCTTAGCGTTTCTGCTGCAGTGATATTGATCATTCTGGCAGTAATAATGAAACGTCACCGTCATCATGGAGAAGACCAGTAAAATAATTATAAATGACTTTGAATGCCGCTGACCGGGATACCGGACAGCGGCATTTTTCATGCCCCGGCTGCCGACCTGCCTCACCGCAGATCTCTCGCGGCGGCAAAGGCGCTTCTCACGGCGTCGCCGATCCGCCCGGTCCGGGAGGCGTCGCCTATGACAGAAAGCTTATAAGCGCTCCCCTCCAGCTCTCTGGCGAGGGCATCGTTTTTTCTGGAGCCAAGGGAAAGTATCACCTCGTCAGCTGCCAGTGTCTGCAGCTTGCCGTCCTGACTGCTGACGATCACTTCGTGGTCCCCGATCTCCTCAAGCTTCGTGCCGGTCATGAATCTTACGCCCAGCCCGGAAAGGATGACTTTTATCTCCGAGATGTTGATGCCGGATGCGCCCTGGGCAATTTTGTCCGCCCATTCTATGACTGTGACCTTATTGCCGGCATTTACGAGCATTTCCGCCGTTTCAAGACCGGTCATGCCTGAGCCTGCCACCACGATCTCCCTGCCTGAGGGGGAAATGCTGCCGAGCAGGACAGGCGTCACGGTGTGTACGAAATCCTGCTGAGCCCCCCTGATGGGCGGCTTGACGGCGCAGGCGCCGGCCGCCAGGACAACGGCATATGGCTTTTCTGCCTCTATCAGCTCTTTGCCCGCCTCAGTGTTATATCTGATCCGGGCCCCGGCAGCTGCCGCCTGAGTTTCCAGATCCTCGATGCACCAGTGAAGGCGGCCCTTGCACACAGGCTTGTCCGCCTCATTAATCTGCCCGCCGCTCTCCGGCTCCTTTTCCAGCACCAGCACACTGAACTTCCTCAGCGCGAGCTCCCTGGCAGCCGTAAGCCCGGCGGGGCCTGCTCCCACAACGACGACTTTCCTGCCGCCGCCGTCCGGGACACCGCACTCCGGCAATTCCGTCTCGTGGCAGGTCCGGGGATTCAGCGCGCACTCGATGGGCTTGTCATTGAGCATATTTCTGGCAAATGAGTCCATGCAGGCGAGGCAGCTTATGCATCTGGTGATGCTCTCCGGCCTGCCGCTCTGCGCTTTTCTGGCCCACATCGGGTCAGCGAGGACAGGCCTCCCCAGCCCGATGAAATCCTGCACGCCATCCTCGAGAAGCTGTTCTGCCTGCTCAGGCGTGCGGATAACTCCCACGGCTATCACCGGGATCCTGACGGCGTCCTTCACTTTTTTCACATAAGGCGCCCTCCAGCCAGGGGCATAGCGGACAGACTCCGTGACAAGATTCGTGGTATTTACCCCCGCTATGGTCACGTTGATGGCTGCTGCCCCGGCCTTTTCCGCCAGGACCGCCATCCGGACACCCTCGTCTATATGGTAGCCGCGCTCCGGATGCCCGGTCTTCTCATAGAATTCATCAACGCTGAGCCTTACCGTGACAGGATAATCCTCGCCGCAGCGCCCGTGTATGCCGCGGATGATCTCTGTCATCAGCCGGCACCGGTTTTCAAGGCTGCCGCCGTACTCGTCGGTCCTTCTGTTTGTGTACGGGCTCAGAAACTGCTGGAGCAGGTACCCGTGCCCGGCGTGAAGCTCCACCCCGTCGGCGCCGGCAAGCTGCGCCCGGACCGCGGCGTCACAGAACTGCCGCTCGAGCCGTCTGATCTCCTTAATGGTAAATGCTTTCGTCTTGATAACGCTAAGAGGTCCGTCATCCTCATCGGCAGGTATAATGCTCGGGGCCAGGCAGGGCTTCAGCTTCTTCATCATCTTTTCCGCCTCCCGCGCATTTGCGGGATCACTGTAGTCCATATCGGCATACTTTGCCGTGGTCTCGAAGAATCGCTTCCATACGCCGGGATAGATCCTGGACACAGTCTCGAGCTCTTTCCAGTATGTCTGGAAGACGGGCACGCTCTGCCTGCCGGGATGGTGGAGCTGGATGAAGAACTTCGCGCCCTCCGCATGTACAGAACCCGCGAGCCGCTTCATGCCGGAAATATATCTGTCGGAGGAGAGGGAAAGCTGGCCGGTCGCGCATACGCCGTCCCGCTCATTCACCCGGCAGTACTCCGTGACGATCAGCCCGGTGCCGCCCCTGGCCCTCTCTGTGTAATAGGCGATGGTCCTGTCATTTACCATCCCGTCGCAGTCCGACAGATCCACGCCCATGGGCGTCATGACTGTGCGGTTGGGGATCACCACGTTCCCTATCTTCATCGATGAAAAAAGAATCTTGTATTCGTTCATTGCAGAGCTCTCCTTTTGTGGACAGTTGTCCAATATTATACGATTGTATTTCAGCTGGTTTTATAATATAATCTACTCAAAAAGCAGACCAGAAACAATATTGCCGCTTAATCCAATATTGGACACCGCGCGCAATTTTGTCCGGGATAAGGAGAACGATATGAAATTTGATCCGGCAAAACGCACTGACATCGGCACACCAGGACACTGAAGGCGCTGAAGGACGCCCTGACGGGGCTGCTCGCCGCCAGCGCGTTTGAAGATGTCACCATCCAGAAGATATGCGAAGAATCTATGATCCCCAGATCGACCTTTTACAATTACTTTGAGGACAAATACGACTTGCTGGAGTATGTATTCGACACGCTGTCCGCTGATATGTTCGGCGGCGCAGTGGGCTATTCATTTGAAGGCTTACTGGCGGGCACAAAGTCCACATTTTCCCTGATAGACACCAACCGGACGAAAATCGACCAGATCCTGAAAAGGAACGGCGAGGGCGGCTGGTTCTACCACGCCCTGCAGATGAAATTCTTCCGCAAGATGAAGGAAAGCTTCCTGGACTGCCCCCACAGCACCGCCCTGGTATTCAGCCCCGAACTCACAGCCTGCTTCTGCGCCTCCGCCCTATGGTCGCTGCTGGATCTCAAATTCAACTCCCAGCTCCCCCTCACTACCGAAGACGCGGAAAAATTCCTGCTGGCCGCCATAAATTATGAAGGGCTGGGGATGAGGTATGGAGGAAATCAGTCATGCCATTAATAAAAGGGGAGTATGTATTACGCAACAAGTACAAATAGAATAATGAAGTACTGTGTGGACATAATCACTATAAAAAGTGGAGTTATTTGAAGACACTTTGTAAATGGTCAACATATTTTACAATTGGCATACAGGAAAAATTGCAAAATATTACATGGTGTCACGTATTGGTGACACCATTTTGTTGACTTAGACTGATGTAGGGATTACAATATATATTAATGCAGTCTAATGAGTTCAGAATAATTGATATAACTATCTTCAAATGAACTATGCAGTATCGATCGTAATGAAAGGTAGCAACAATGGAGCCTTTTTTCAAAAGGAAGAGTTGAACTTTTACACCGCAGGAATAATATATGCAGTGAAACCTGAGATTTTCAGATTATATTGGCATATCATAAAAAGTGGGCAGATATATAAAAAAGAGTGAAGTTTTTGAGTTGCAGACATGGGGGGATTGAGTTATGGCATTGATAACATCTGTTGAATATGATGATTGTCGAAAATGGATGAAAAAGAAAAGAAACAGGAAAGTTGCATGGGATGAGATTCGTCTTGCCTGCAAAGAAAATAAATCAGAACTTGCTGATTTCCTGAAATGTAGAATAGATGAAGATGACTGGCCGGCAGATTTGAATGTAGAAATATGGGAATCTCTGGTTGATGATCTTGAGAATGCAGAAAAAAATAAAATTCAGATTCAAAAAGCATGTAGAATGGCGGAGCTTCATGACGGTCAACAAGAAAATAATCGAGTGATAGTCCCTGAGTGTGAAGAATCCTCTTGGCAGTTATATAAAACCCATCTCAAAGAAAAAAAACATTTTTCAGATGAAGCGATACAGAAGATTGAAGATGCAAGTATTGGAATACTTAAGCGTTTAAGCACGGATACAGAACCTGACAGACCTATTAAAGGACTGGTAATTGGAAATGTACAATCCGGGAAAACAGCCAATATGGCTGCTTTGATGGCTATGGCAGCCGACTGGCATTGGAATATGTTTATTGTGTTGTCAGGCACAATAGAAAGTTTAAGGAAGCAGACACAGTCGAGATTACATGGTGATTTGAATCACCCGGGAAATTTAACATGGATTCAATTTGATCATTTATCAAAGAAAAAGTCTCCAGTAGGACAGAGATTATGTGATCTCCAGTTGGAACCTGATAGTCGAATGAGGTATATGACTGTTTGCCTGAAAATGAAATCCAGGTTGGAAGATCTTATTGATTGGATAGAAGCTGATCAAACGAACATAAAAAATCTTCGGGTTTTGGTGATTGACGATGAGGCTGATCAGGCAGGTATAAATACTGGTGATGTGTATACTGATGCAGAGAGAAAAACTATTAACAGGCTGATACTTAATCTTGTACATTGTCGTAATAAAAAGGCGGTCAACAGTGCAACAAATACATATGGCAGCCATTATCAGGCAATGAACTATATTAGTTATACTGCCACTCCATATGCTAATTGCCTGAATGAGATTGGCCCGGAAACCTTGTATCCTAAAAATTTTATTCGAACTCTTGAGATAACCAGAAGCTATTTTGGGCCATCACGTTTTTTTAGCGGCACTGATGCAGACGATGATCAACATCTCAATATAGTGAGGACTGTTCCATTAGAAGACGTTTCATTAATTTCGAACATACATAATAAGGGAATTGGTGCTCTTCCTGAAAGTCTGAAAGATTCTATTAAATGGTTTTTATGTGTCGTAGCGGTTATGCGTTTTTATGATTATAAAAAACCTGTAAGTATGCTGGTTCATACAAGTCAGAAGCAGATTCATCATCAGGCAGTAGCTGACGCAATTAAAGAATGGTTATTGAATAACCACAACGAAATTGTTCATGAATGTGAATCCATCTATGAAACGGAAATAAAACGATTTACTAAAGAAATTCTTCGATCTCATTATCCTGATTATGAGCATCCAGACAGCGAGATTTGGGATTACCCTGTATTTGCAGATATAAAAGATAATATTGATGAGTTACTTTGTGATGTCAAATCAATAATGATGGGTGATGATGGAGACCTTCAGTATTTCAGACAGATTCATCTGTGTATTGATAACTGCGCTAATAACAAACCGACAGATGATGGTATGCATATGCGTTTGACATATCCAGATGAAAAAAGTCCTCATTATCCTGATTATGCAACTGCTTTTATTGTGATTGGTGGTAATACTCTGTCAAGAGGATTAACTTTGGATGGTCTTGTATCAACATTTTTTCTTAGAAGTGTAAAACAGGCTGATACTCTTATGCAAATGGGGCGTTGGTTTGGATACAGACCTCAATATGAGCTCTTTCAGAGAGTATGGCTGACAGAAGATACTATCAG
>Ga0183098_10707_pt1 | contig 36500 bp, 31 predicted proteins | sample BioMet9_FD_128884 | JGI IMG/M metagenome (GOLD analysis project Ga0183098, IMG submission 128884) | Microbial communities from bioreactor (seeded with sewage sludge) at Lawrence Berkeley National Lab, California, USA - Biofuel... | ecosystem: Engineered > Bioreactor > Anaerobic > Unclassified ...
CGACGCTCTTCCGATCTCCATTGTAAATCCCCCTTGGCCTTTTGCATTGTTGCTTTAAACCGTAACGCTTTAAAGCACTGAAGTTTCATTAATAATACCAAAGGCCGAAGTCCTTGTCAAGGCTCTTTTGTAACAACATTCCCCTTTTCTTTGAAGATGGAACGAGGAGGAATATAGCCGCGTACCATGGAAAGCGGGTAAACCATTGTATCCCGGCCGATCACGCTTCCCGGATTCAGCACGGAACCGCAGCCTATTTCCACATTGTCTCCCAGCGCCGCTCCAAACTTACGAATTCCCGTCGCAATCTTCTGTTCCTGAAAACGAACTGTGACATTCGTCTTGTCCGATTTCAGATTTGATGTAATAGCACCGGCTCCCATATGAGAACGATAACCGAGAATCGAATCACCTACATAATTGTAATGCGGTGCCTGTGCTTTATTAAAGAGAACCGCATTCTTAAGTTCCGTGGAATTTCCTACCGTTGCGTCCTCGCCTACAATCGCGCTCCCGCGGATAAAGGCACAGTGCCGGATTTCAGCACCGGGACAGATAATAAGCGGTCCGTGAAGATATGCGCTCTCATAAACCAAGGCTGATTTCGATACCCAGATATCATCTCCTCGTTTTTCATATTCCGATTCCGGAAGCTGCGGACCGATTTTGCAGATAAATTCTTTAATGGACGCAAGTACCTCCCACGGATACCGAAAGGACTGAAACAGTTCCGATGCTATTGTCTCATTCAGGTCAAACAGATTCTGTATTTCCAGTTCCTGAAGATTTTCGTTCATTTCTTTTCTCCTTGTCCGGGTTCTTTTTATAAAAAGCAGAAGCTTTATCGTAAAGACTTCTGAGTGAACTCTCATTATGCATGGAAATAACGCCGTTTGTTTTTGTCGTTACAAACTTTTCCAGCTTTGTCATGTATTCCCTCGGTTCAATCGTACCCTCCGCCACATATGTAAGGCCCTTTTCCCAGCTTGCGGTAAGCTCCGGGTTCAAGAGCGGCCGTATCGAATGATCGACGGCGTCATAGACCATCTCACCGTACATCGTAGGCGTAATGATCTGAGTCTTGCTGTTAAGGTGCAGATATCCGATTGTAAAAAGCTTCTTCAGGATTTCAGCTCTTGTCGCGGAAGTTCCGATTCCGCAGCCTTTAATCTGTTCCCGCAGCTCTTCATCATCAATCAGCTGCCCGGCATTTTCCATGGCAAGTATCATACTGCCGGAATTATACCTGCGCGGAGGCGTCGTTTCCCCTTCCTTGATATTGACGGAAGAAACCGGGATCATCATGCCCTTTCGCATCTTTTTGCAGATTTCAAAAAATGCCATTGTAAAAAGCTGCGAATCCTCCTTGTCTCCCGATGCGGTCTGCTGATCCGATCCCATGACCTCCAGATAGCCATTCTCCGCCAGAATCCGGAAGCCCGAGAAAAAATGTTCCGTCTGCATTACCGTTTCAATGGATACCTTCTGGTACACCGCCGGAGGATAAAAAATACTGAGAAACCGTCTTGTAATAAGCTCATATACCGCAGGCGCATGCCCTTTCAGCGATCCAAGCGCCTTGAGGCCCTGCCCGGTCGGAATGATCGCGTAATGATCGGTTATCTTACTGTCATCTACATACCGTGTACCTGAAAGCTTCTGCCATTTCTTGTTATCCAGTATCCAGCCCGCATATTGCGAAACAGGCGGAAAATTCCGCAGACCGCTGATATTTTTATTGATTTCACGGGCAACGGCCGTCGAAACCACACGGGCGTCCGTTCTCGGATACGTAACCAGCTTCTTCTCATATAATTCCTGAATAATCGAAAGCGTCGCGTCCGGGCTGATTTTAAATCTTCTGGAACACTCATTCTGCAGTTCGGCAAGATTAAAAAGCAGCGGAGCATTCCTGGTTTCCCGTTTCCGGCTGATATCGGCAATTTCAGCCGTCTGCGGCAGACCTCTGAGAAAATCAGCCAGCTCTTCCGCATCTTTCCGTTCACGGAATCCGTTTTCCTTATAAAGCAGCGGCGAATTATAATACCGTGATCCCTCTGCCGCGCGCCATTCCCCGTCAAACTGCTGTCCTTCATCATCCAGCGTCAGGATTACTCTGAAAAATGGTGTCTTCACAAAGTTCCGGATTTCCCGCTCTCTTCTAACCGTCATTCCAAGTACGCATGTCATCACACGTCCTGCCGATATCACAACGTACCGCTTCCCAAGATAAGACGCCATGCCGTTTCCATATTTCAGTGTCAGTGCCCTGGAGAAATTGATTCCCATCAGGTAATCTTCTTTGGCCCTCAGATACGCCGATTCCGCAAGATCATCATAAGCCGACAAGTCCTTAGCCTCACGGATTCCGCGCCGGATCTCATCCTCGGTCTGCGAGTCGATCCACACACGACGTCTGTTCTTCCCTTTCACTCCTGCCATCTGTTCCACAAGACGATATATATATTCTCCTTCGCGGCCGGAATCAGTGCAGACATAGATCGTCTCAACATCATCCCGCGTCAGAAGCTCCTTTACAATTTTATACTGACCGGCAGCCGCAGGAATCACCTCGTATTTAAATTCCTCCGGCAGAAAAGGAAGTGTACTGACACTCCACTTCTTGAATCTGGCATCGTATGCTTCCGGATAGCTCATTGTAATTAAATGACCGACACACCACGTAATGATCGAATCCTCTGACTCCAGATATCCGTTTTTTCTGCTTGTATCCAGATGAAGAACCTTCGCGAATTCCTGCGCGACACTTGGTTTCTCGGCTATGAATAAAGATTTTCCCATGTTTATCTCCAAAAATTGTTATAGGGATATTATAGCGTACTGAGGGATATCTGACAAATGAATTGTGAATGCCAGGGGAGGAGGGGGAGGTACCGTATGAGGGATGACCGCTTCGTTTCTGTTTTTTCCGCACTCGCCTATGGATGGCTGCAGATTAAACTTGCGGGCGGATCTTGGCGGATTAAATGAGGCTGCTGAATTCTGCCCGCTTCAGCCAGTAATCTGCAGCCATCGCTTCGTGCGGAAAAAGCAGAAACAAAGCTTGAAGTCATCCCTCATACGGTACCTCCCCCTGCATTCCACAGAAATTCACTATTTATTCAGTCAAGAATAACAGGCATTCTGTGTATCGTCTCAGAATGCGATTATGAAGACATAAGACGGCAGGCGGGACTGTGCTCTGACGTCAGCGCGGCTTCGGAATATTTTTACACGAAGCGATGGCTGCAGATTACTGTCTGAAGCGGGCTTCATTCCATCCTCTCAAGATGAAACCGAAATCCGCCCGCGAGTTTAATCTGCAGCCATCAAAAGGCGAGTGTGAAAATATCCGAAGCAAGCGTGTCAGATCACAGTCCCGCCTGCCGTCTTATGTCACTAACATTCCATACTGACTACCCTATTTTGCCTTGATAAACCCTTTGGCAGTCAGTGTTTCCGCACAGAGCACCGCACCTCCGGCAGCTCCTCTTAACGTATTGTGCGAAAGTCCGATGAACTTATAATCATAAATGGTATCTTCGCGAAGCCTTCCGATTGTTACGCCCATTCCACGCTCATAATCGACATCAAGCGCTACCTGCGGTCGGTCATTCTCCTCCAGATACTGAATAAAATGCTTCGGCGCACTTGGAAGATGGAGCTCCTGAGGGATTCCGCTGAAAGATCTCAGCTTTTCAATCAGCTGCTCCTTTGATACCTTCTTCCCAAAGCGAATAAAAACAGCAGCCGTATGGCCGTTCAGTACCGGAACGCGTACGCACTGGCATGTGATCTTTGGCAGAGACGCTTTCACAATCTGACCGTCCTTTACACTGCCGAAGACCTTGAGCGGCTCCTGCTCGCTCTTCTCCTCTTCTCCGCCGATATATGGAATAATATTGCCCTTCATTTCCGGCCAGTCTTCAAATGTCTTGCCTGCGCCGGATATAGCCTGATACGTTGTGACGACAAGCTCCTGCGGCTCAAATTCCTTCCATGCGGCAATGCATGGTGTATAGCTTTGAATGGAACAGTTCGGCTTTACAGCGACAAATCCACGCTCCGTACCAAGGCGTGCACGCTGTGCCGCTATCACGCTGAAATGCTCCGGATTGATTTCCGGAATTACCATCGGTACATCCGGTGTCCATCTGTGTGCGCTGTTATTGGAAACAACCGGTGTTTCCGTCTTTGCGTACTCCTCCTCGATGGAACGGATTTCATCTTTCGTCATATCCACGGCACTGAAGACAAAATCAACGGTCGACGCGACCTTCTCCACATCGCTCACATTCATGACAATCATCTTTCTGACCGAATCCGGCATCGGAGTTTCCATCTTCCAGCGGCCTCCTACAGCCTCCTCATACGTCTTGCCCGCAGACCGCGCGCTTGCAGCCAGAGTTACAATTTCAAACCACGGATGATCCTGCAGAATCGATATAAAACGCTGACCGACCATACCCGTTGCGCCAAGAATTCCTACTTTCAGTTTCTGATCCATAATCTTCACTCCGTTCCCTCATTTAATGGCATAAATATTACAGCAGCTGACATGAAAAATCAAGCAAAACATGATCATCCGGTTATTTATCTGCAGAATGGCCGGGCACTTGCCACTGCTCCTCAAGATATGCGTGGCATTCCGCGATTTCCTCCTGCATTGCCCGGGTGCCTGGCGCACCCTTCGTAATTCTCCGTTCGACACAGTTTTTCATGCTGATTGCACTGTAAATATCCTCACCGAAGCATTCTGAAAAGGTCTGATACTCTTCAAGCGACATGTCATCAAGGCCGATCCCCTTATTGATGCAGAAGAGAACCATTTTCCCTATAATCTCATGCGCATCGCGGAACGGAATCCCGTGTCCGACAAGATAATCAGCCGCGTCAGTCGCATTTGTAAAGCCATTCTTTGCGCTCGCTTCCATACGTTCCGGACGGAATTTCATGGTCTCCATCATGCCTGTAAAAAGAACGACACAGTTCACAGCAGTATCCATCGCGTCAAACACGACTTCCTTGTCCTCCTGCATGTCCTTGTTATATGCAAGCGGCAGTCCCTTCATCGTTGTAAGCATTGACATGAGCGATCCGTATACCCTGCCGGTTTTCCCGCGGATAAGCTCGGCGATGTCCGGATTCTTCTTCTGCGGCATAATGCTGCTTCCAGTACTGTACGAATCATCAATTTCAACGAACTGGTATTCATTGGAATTCCAGAGGATGATTTCTTCACAGTAACGGCTTAAATGCATCATGATCATGGAAAGTGCCGATAAATACTCGATGAGATAGTCCCTGTCAGACACAGAATCCATGCTGTTTCTGGTCGGGGCGGTAAAACGCATAAGATACGCGGTGTAATCACGGTCAAGCGGATACGTTGTACCTGCAAGTGCTCCGGCGCCAAGCGGACAGTAATTCATTCTTGCATACAGATCATGGAGTCTGTCCCGATCCCTCCTGAACATTTCAAAGAACGCGCCTGTATGATGTGCAAGTGTCACCGGCTGTGCTTTCTGAAGATGTGTAAAGCCCGGCATATACGTTTCCTGATTGTTTTCCATAACCGACAGCAGCACTTCCAGAAGCTTAATAAGAAGCCAGTCCATTTCACGGACATGACGGCGTGTATAAAGCCGCATATCAAGCGCTACCTGATCATTCCTGCTTCGTCCTGTATGAAGCTTCTTACCCGTGTCGCCGGTCCGCTCAATCAGCTTTGCTTCCACAAAGCTGTGAATATCCTCATAATCATCCGTTATTACCAGATCACCCGACTCCAGGCCGGCGCGGATATCCTTGAGCGCCGATGCAATCTGCTTCATCTCATCCTTCGTAAGTATGCCTTGTTTTCCAAGCATGCAGACGTGCGCCATGCTGCCCTCAATATCCTGTGACGCAAGTCTGGAATCAAATGAAATAGACGCGTTGAATCGTTTGACGTGTTCGTCCGTTTCCTTTGTAAAACGTCCTCCCCACAGCTGTGCCATAACAAATCCCCCTTTTCCTAATCATTATCATTTGACGGCGGCTTCGAAAAAATGCAGCCGCAGAAATTCTGTCTGTATAATCCGTACACCTTCGAAAGCTCAATGGAACGCTGATACCCGCCCCGCTTCTTAAAATCCGAAACAAGATACGGAATATGATATTTCAAAGCAAGCTCACGTCCTATATCATTCAGCAGCGACGCATTTTTAAGCGGGCTGATCGAAAGTGTCGTCGTAAAGTAATCATAACCGCCGGCGGCGGCAAACCTGGCTGTTTCCCCGAGACGGAGCCGGAAACATTGTTCGCACCGGGCACCGCCTTCCGGCTCTTTCTCAAGCCCCTTCACTGCTTCATAATACCGTTCCGGTTCATACATGCCTTCTTTGAAAAGCACTTCATTCTCAGCCGGCATTTCATGAATCAGCCGCTTTTCCTCTTCCGCACGATGCCGATATTCCATCTCAGGCGAAATATTCGGATTATAATAAAAAACCGTAATGCGGAAATACGCGGAAAGATACTCTATCACATAGCTGCTGCACGGCGCACAGCAGCTGTGCAGGAAAAGCCGCGGCACCGCCTGGGACGCTTCGATTCTCTTAAGCTCACTGTCCAGAATAAGCTGTGCATTCTCCTTCATAGGAAACCCCGTTTCAAAAAAATGGGAATTCCGATTGGAATCCCCATCTGTTAGTATTCAAGCTGGAAATCAGATTTGAACTGACGACCCCTTCATTACGAGTGAAGTGCTCTACCAGCTGAGCTATTCCAGCCTATTAAAACGGGCCTCGAAAGCTTTGTTCCGACAGCCACAATATGTATTATATCGTAAAAATCAGAATATGCAAGTACTTTTTCATCTTTTTTACCGGAAATGAGGTTCTCAATGATTCAAAACGCTCAGAAAATTCTTGATCAGACGCTGGAGACCATTACGCGGGCTGGGCGCGTGCCCAACCTTCTGCTCCACAGCTGCTGCGCGCCGTGCTCCAGCTACACGATTGAGTATTTGTCCAAGTATTTTAATACCACTGTTTATTATTATAATCCCAATATTTCGCCGGAGGAAGAATTCGCGAAAAGAGCCGCGGAGCAGAGAAGACTGATCCGCGATATGAAGACGGAATACCCGGTCGTTTACGCGGAAGGAGAATACGAGCCGGAGAAGTTTTTCGCGGTGGCGAAAGGACTGGAGGACGCGCCGGAGGGCGGTGATAGGTGTATGAAATGTTATCGGTTACGCCTTGAGGAAACCGCGAAAAGAGCGGCTTCGGGTGGCTTCGATTATTTCACTACCACGCTTTCGATAAGCCCGCTTAAGAACGCGGCGGCGCTTAATGGGATTGGCGCCGAGCTTGGCGAAAAATACGGCGTTCCTTATCTGATATCTGATTTCAAAAAGCGCGGCGGGTATCAGAGGTCCATTGAATTGTCGAAAGAATACGATTTGTACCGGCAGAATTTCTGCGGTTGTATCTACAGTCGTAAAATGGTAAACTGAGAACTGGAAAAATAACAACGAATTATTTGAATAACGGAGGTGTTATCCATGGCACAGCTTTGGGGAGGCCGTTTTACCAAGGAGACAGATAAGGCGGTTTTTGATTTTAACGCGTCGATCGCGTTTGACAAGAGACTTTTGAACCAGGATATCGAGGGCAGCATGGCGCATGTCTGTATGCTGGGCAAGAAAGGCATTATAACAAAAGAGGAAACGAGAAGTATTGCCAGAGGGCTTCAGGAAATACGTCACGATGTAGAGAGCGGCGCTTTAAAGATTACAGACGAGTATGAGGATATTCACAGCTTTGTGGAAGCGAACCTGATCGAACGGATCGGCGATGTGGGGAAGAAGCTTCATACAGGCAGAAGCCGTAACGACCAGGTAGCGCTTGATACGCGTCTTTACGCGAGAAGATCGCTTTTGGAGACGGACAACGCTCTGATTGATCTTTTATCGGTTCTGCTCCGGGTTATGGAGGAGAACACGGAAACCTATATGCCGGGCTTTACGCACCTGCAGAAGGCGCAGCCGGTAACGCTGGCGCATCATGTCGGCGCTTATTTCGAGATGTTCAAACGCGACCGCTCCAGGCTTCACGATACTTTTAAGCGAATGAACTACTGTCCGCTCGGCGCGGGCGCTCTCGCGGGCACCACGTATCCGATCGACAGAGAATATACCGCTTATCTGACGCGTTTCACGGGTCCGACCCTGAACAGTATGGATTCTGTGTCCGACCGCGATTATCTGATTGAGTATTTGAGCGATTTAGCGCTGATTATGACACATTTGAGCCGCTTCTGCGAGGAAATCATTCTCTGGAACTCCAATGAGTATCAGTTCGTTGAGATCGATGACGCGTTCAGCACGGGCAGCAGCATTATGCCGCAGAAGAAAAATCCTGATATCGCGGAGCTGATCCGCGGCAAAACGGGCCGCGTGTACGGCGCGCTTGTGTCGATTCTGACCGTTATGAAGGGACTTCCTCTCGCGTATAACAAGGATATGCAGGAGGATAAGGAGCTGACGTTTGACGCGATCGACACGGTCAACAGTTCCCTGAAGCTTTTCACGGGAATGATGGATACTATGAAATTCAATAAAGCGGCAATGGAAAGCAGCGCGAAGAATGGATTCACGAACGCGACGGACGCCGCGGATTATCTGGTGAAGAAGGGCGTTCCTTTCCGTGACGCGCACGGTATTGTTGGTCGTATCGTTCTTCACTGCATCGAGAACAATATGGCGCTTGATGATATGACAATCGAGGAATACAGAGGCTTCGCGCCGGAGTTCGACGAGGATATCTATCAGGCGATCAGTATGAAGAATTGCGTGAACGCGAGAATCACGACCGGCGCGCCCAGCAAGGAGCGGATGGATGAGGTCATTGAGATTTACCACCGTTACCTGAGCGAGAAATGGGTAATTCCCGAGTTCGCCAAGGACTATAAAATGCCGTCGAAATAGACGCGGCCCGCGACTGCTTTCATGAAACCACGCGTCAAAAAATTTTGAAATCATGAATTTCCTCTTGCGTTTCTTTTGAAAACGCGGTAGGATAGTTCTACATGACGCACATATGTCCGACTCGTACGGACATATTCAAAGCGGGTAAAGTTAGGAGTGTATAGAAATGGAACAGAAACTGAAAGTAGGAATACTTGGAGCGACCGGAATGGTCGGCCAGCGTTTTATCTCCCTTCTGGAGAATCATCCCTGGTTCGAAATAACGACCCTGGCGGCGAGCGCCAGATCGGCCGGTAAAACATATGAGGAAGCGGTCGGCGCTCATTGGAAGATGGAGACGCCGATGCCGGAGAGCGTTCGTAAGATGATCGTCATGAACGTAAGCGAAGTCGAGAAGGTCGCGGCCACGGTCGATTTTGTTTTCAGCGCGGTTAATATGACGAAGGACGAGATCAAGGCAATCGAGGAGGAGTACGCCAAGACAGAAACTCCTGTCGTTTCCAACAACAGCGCGCACAGATGGACACCTGACGTGCCGATGGTCGTGCCCGAGATCAATCCGGAGCATTTCGACGTGATTGAGCATCAGCGTAAGAGACTTGGGACGAAGCGCGGCTTTATCGCCGTGAAGCCGAACTGCTCGATTCAGAGCTATACGCCGTGTATCGCGGCATGGAAGGAATTCGAGCCGCTTGAGCTGGTCGTGACGACGTATCAGGCAATTTCAGGAGCCGGCAAGACTTTTGAAGACTGGCCCGAGATGGTAGAGAACATCATCCCTTATATCGGCGGGGAAGAAGAGAAGAGCGAGCAGGAGCCACTCCGCGTGTTCGGGCATATCGAGAACGGGGAGATCGTCAAGAGCGCGCTGCCGAAGATTACCTGCCAGTGCGTGCGCGTGCCTGTCCTGAACGGACACACGGCCGCGGTATTTATCCGCTTTGGCAAGAAACCGACGAAGGAACAGCTGATTGAGAAGCTGGTAAGCTTCAAGGGAGCGCCGCAGGAGCTTGATCTTCCGAGCGCGCCGAAGCAGTTTATCCAGTATCTTGAAGACGACAATCGCCCTCAGGTCAGGCTTGACGTGGACTACGAGAACGGCATGGGCGTTTCAATCGGACGTCTCAGAGAAGACACGGTTTATGATTACAAATTCATCGGGTTATCACATAACACAGTTAGAGGAGCGGCCGGCGGCGCGGTGCTTTGCGCGGAGACATTAACGGCGAAGGGCTTTATACAGCCTAAATAAGCGGGATGTGAGATTGTAAGAATTTTCAGAAGGGTTCGGTTGGACAGTAAGCGTTTCGTTATAGAAATCCTTACGACCGCCGGACCCTTTTTAAGTTGGAATTGTAAAGGCGCGCGTATTAGGATATAATGAATGGACATAACATAATAATAAGGAGTTGACTGAATGGGAAAATCGTTGTATATTGCCGAGAAGCCCAGCGTCGCCCAGGAATTCGCCAGAGTGCTCAATCTGAAGACCAGCAGGGGAAACGGTTACCTGGAGTCAGAGGAAGCGATTGTGACCTGGTGCGTCGGGCATCTTGTAACGATGAGCTATCCGGAAGTATACGATATCAAATATAAGAAATGGAGTCTGGAGACGCTTCCTTTTTTACCGGAAGAGTTCAAATACGAGGTCATTGAGAACGTCCGCAAGCAGTTCGAGACGGTGAAGGGACTTCTCACGAGAGAAGATGTGGACACGATTTATGTCTGCACCGATTCCGGACGCGAGGGAGAATATATTTACCGCCTTGTGGATCAGATGGCGGGCGTGACCGGGAAGACGAGGAAGAGAGTCTGGATCGACTCGCAGACAGAAGAGGAAATTCTCAGAGGCATCCGGGAGGCGAAGGACTGGTCCGCGTACGACAATCTGGCGGACGCCGCTTATCTGAGAGCGAAAGAGGATTACCTGATGGGAATCAATTTTTCCCGGCTTCTTACGCTCAAATACGGGAGAGGCATCGCGGGATATCTCGGAGAACGTTATTTTGTCGTTTCCGTCGGGCGCGTCATGACATGCGTTCTGGGAATGGTCGTTCGCCGGGAGCGGGAGATTCGGAGTTTTGTCAAAACGCCGTTTTATCGAGTGTTAAGCTCAATGTCGCTGAACGATCACCCGTTTGAGGGTGAGTGGAGAGCCGCGGAAGGCTCCCGCTATTTCGGTTCACCGAAGCTGTACAAGGAAAACGGTTTTAAGGAGCGGGCGGACGCCGCCCGGTTGATTGAAGAGCTGGAAGGGAAGGAAGATGGCTTCTGCCTTGTAGAGAATGTCAACCGGAAACAGGAGAAGAAGAATCCACCGCTGCTTTTCAATCTGGCGGAGCTGCAGAACGAGTGCTCGAAGAAGTTCAAAATCAGCCCGGATCAGACACTTGCCATAACGCAGGAGTTATACGAGAAGAAGCTTGTGACGTATCCCCGTACGGACGCCCGCGTTCTTTCGACAGCGATCGCGAAGGTCATCGACCGGAATATCAAAGGGCTTACGGGCTTTTCTCCGGCCGCGGGCTATGCCGCGGATATACTGAAGCGTAATCTATACGCGGGACTCGCGAAGACCCGCTATGTCAATGACAGTCAGATCACGGATCATTACGCGATCATTCCCACGGGGCAGGGCCTTGGCGCGCTTCGTTCCCTGAAGGAAACTTCCTTCTCGGTATATAAGCTGATCGTTCTGCGGTTTTTGAGTGTTTTTTATCCGCCGGCCGTTTATCAGAAGCTTTCTCTTGTGACCAGAATTGACACGGAGAAATTTTTCTCAAGTTTCCGCGTACTGCTGGATAAGGGTTATCTGGCTTTGTACGACAGCGCGCCAGATAAGGCGGAAGCGGCGCCTGGAGCGGAAGAAGGCGAAGAGGATCAGGAGCTGGATCAGAGCTTTTCCGAGATTTGCGCGAAGCTGCGCAAGGGAGCGAAGATTCCGGTAAGTCAGCTTCAGATTAAGGAAGGTGAGACATCGCCGCCGAAGCGCTACAATTCCGGTAATATCATTATCGCGATGGAGAACGCCGGGCAGCTGATTGAGGACGAGACGCTCAGAGAGCAGATCAAGAGCTGCGGAATCGGGACATCCGCGACAAGAGCCGAGATTTTGAAGAAGCTTTTTTCCATACACTATCTGAGCCTGAATAAGAAGACGCAGATCATTACGCCGACACTAAACGGAGAGATGGTCTATGACGTGGTTAACGGCTCGATTCGCTCATTGCTGAATCCGGAGCTTACCGCCAGCTGGGAGAAGGGGCTTAATTATGTGGCGGAAGGGAATATCACTTCGGACGAGTATATGGACAAGCTCGAGAATTACATTAAGAAATGGACATTCGGCGTAACACGTCTGCGTAATGAGCGGGCGCTGCGATCCGGATATGACAAGGCCGCCGCCTTCTACAGGACGGGAAAACGGCCGAAAGAATCCGCCGCTAAAGCGCCGGACGGAAATAATAAATCCACAGGGAGGCATTTAAATGCTTAGTATTGAAGATATGAGAACGGAGAATCTATTTGACTTTACGGAGACAATCGCCGCGGAGCTTTTTTTGACGAAGAAGTATCCGTGGGAGGCGCTGCCGGACATCGGCGAATTTATTATCGCGTTGGGAAACCGGCTTTCATCGGATGAGTACGAGAAGCGGGGAGATAATATCTGGGTAGCGAAATCCGCCCGCGTTTTTGACAGCGCGTATCTGAACGGGCCGCTTATCATCGGGCCGGACGCGGAGATCCGCCACTGCGCTTTTATCCGCGGCAAAGCGATTGTCGGCGCCGGCGCCGTTGTCGGCAACTCAACGGAGCTTAAGAACGTAATACTCTTTAATAAGGCGCAGGTGCCGCATTATAACTATATCGGCGACTCCATCATAGGGTTTAAGTCCCATATGGGAGCAGGCTCGATCACGTCTAACCTGAAGTCTGACAAAACGCTCGTTACGGTCCGTGTCGGCGAGGAGCGCGTTGAGACAGGCCTTAAGAAATTCGGGGCTGTTCTGGGTGATCATGTGGAGGTAGGCTGCGGAAGTATTCTGAATCCCGGAACCGTGATCGGGAGCGGCACGAATGTCTATCCACTGTCTATGGTAAGAGGCTTTATTCCGGCGAACAGCATCTACAAAAAAGAATCCGAAATCGTTATGAAAAGATAGGCTGTTCTCTTGACAATGAGCGCCGCCTCTGTTATTATCTACACAGACTTTAACACTGTAAAGCGTTGCGGTTTAAAGCGACAAATTACAGGACGCGGTTGTCCGTTGACCGCGTAAATCAACATATGAGGAGGATTTTACAATGGCAATCAAGATAACTATGCTGGTCGTGTTTTTCGCGATTATGGTATTAGTTGGAATTTACGCGCGCGGCAGCGCGGCTACGGTGAACGGGTTTGTTCTGGGCGGGCGGTCCGTCGGGCCATGGCTTTCCGCGTTCGCTTATGGAACATCTTATTTTTCGGCCGTCGTGTTCGTAGGCTACGCGGGGCAGTTCGGTTGGAAATACGGTATCGCTTCCACCTGGATCGGCGTCGGGAACGCCTTAATCGGAAGCCTGCTAGCCTGGGTCGTTCTTGGGCGCCGCACGAGGGTTATGAGTCAGCATCTGTCTTCGCGCACGATGCCGGACTTCTTCGGGTCGCGTTTTGACAGTAAGGCTCTTAAAATAACCGCTTCCATGATCGCTTTTGTGTTCCTGGTCCCTTACACGGCTTCTATTTACAATGGCCTGTCCAGATTGTTCGAGATGGCTTTTAATGTGCCATATGTTGTGTGCGTCATACTTATGGCGGTGTTTACCGCGATATACGTTATCCTGGGCGGATACATGGCGACAGCGATGAACGATTTCATTCAGGGAATTATCATGCTGATCGGAATCGTGGCGGTCGTCGCCGCGGTTTTGAACGGTCAGGGCGGATTCATGTCGGCAATCAGTAAAATGGCGGAGATTCCCAGTGACGTGGCGGCGACAGCGGGCCAGCCGGGAGCCTTTACCTCATTTTTCGGCACGGATCCCGCGAATCTGCTTGGCGTTATCCTTTTAACATCACTTGGCACATGGGGCCTTCCGCAGATGATTCATAAATTTTACGCGATCCGCAATGAGAAAGCGATCCGGGCCGGCACAGTCATATCGACGATTTTCGCTATTGTCGTTTCCGGCGGCTGCTATTTTCTCGGCGGCTTCGGAAGACTTTTCAGCAATAACCCGAGCTTCTACGACGCGAGCGGCAAGGTGATTTACGACAGTATTATACCGGGCATCCTCTCCACGCTTTCCGACGCGATGATCGGTATCGTGGTCGTGCTGGTGCTTTCCGCTTCCATGTCAACGCTTTCGTCTCTTGTGCTGACATCCAGCTCAACACTTACGCTGGATTTTCTTAAGGATAATATTATTAAGGATATGAGCGAGAAGAAACAGCTTCGTACGATGCAGGTTCTGATCGTGTTCTTTATCGTGGTTTCCGTACTGCTGGCGATTAACCCGCCTACCTTTATCGCGCAGCTGATGGGCATCAGCTGGGGCGCGCTGGCCGGAGCTTTTCTGGCACCTTTCCTGTATGGTCTCTATTGGAAGGGCGTGACGAAAGCGGCGGTATGGGCCAGCTTCGCGTCCGGTATCGGTATTACGGTATCCAATCTTTTCCTTCATTACATTAAGTCATCGATCAACGCGGGAGCGATCGCGATGGTCGCGGGACTTGTCATTGTTCCGCTTGTAAGCTTTATTACGCCGAAGATGGACCGCGTTAAGGTCAACGGTATCTTTGAATGCTATAAGGAGAAGGTAACGATCAACAGAGCGGAATCACTTGAGGACAACTAACAATATTGAGAATAGAATTGCCACGGAAGGGGCACCCGTTGTTACGCGGGTGTCCCTTTCGGCGCGAGAAGCCTCACGACCGGCCATTCACAAACAAAGTGTGAAAATAGCGGAAAGAGCTATTGACTTAACATATTATGTGTGATAATATTCTTTTGAGGAAAAACCTTGACAATCTCTCGAGGTTATAATACTATAATATCAATAAACGAACATGTGTTTGTATGGAAGAGGAGCGAATTATGGCGAATGAAGATAAGCTGCGCGCGTTGGACGCGGCAATCATGAAGATTGAGAAGGAATATGGCAAGGGAGCGATTATGAAGCTCGGGGACGCCAGAGTTAATATGGACGTGGAAGCGATTCCGACAGGATCGCTCAGTCTTGATATCGCTCTTGGAATCGGCGGGATTCCCAAGGGAAGAGTAATAGAGATTTACGGACCGGAATCCAGCGGTAAGACTACGGTAGCGCTCCATATGGTCGCGGAGGTACAGAAGCGCGGTGGAATCGCCGGATTCGTTGACGCGGAGCACGCTCTGGATCCTGTTTACGCTAAGAATATAGGAGTAGACGTGGATGAGCTTTATATTTCACAGCCGGACTGCGGCGAGCAGGCGCTGGAGATTACGGAGACGATGGTACGCTCCGGAGCGGTCGATATAATTGTCGTCGACTCTGTCGCGGCTCTTGTGACGAAGGCGGAGATCGACGGCGAGATGGGTGACTCTCATGTCGGACTGCAGGCCAGGCTTATGTCACAGGCTCTGCGGAAGCTGACTCCGGTAATCAGTAAGAGTAATTGCTCGGTAATCTTTATTAATCAGCTTCGTGAGAAGGTTGGCGTTATGTACGGCAACCCGGAGACAACGACAGGCGGCCGGGCGCTGAAATTCTACGCTTCTGTGCGTCTGGATGTCCGCAGAATCGAGACTCTTAAGCAAAACGGAGAAGTCGTGGGAACGAGAGCCAGAGCGAAGGTTGTTAAGAATAAGGTCGCGCCTCCGTTCCGCGAGGCGGAATTTGATATCATGTTCGGTCAAGGCATTTCCCGTATGGGCGATATTCTGGATCTGGCGGCGGATCTTGATATTATTAAGAAGAGCGGCGCCTGGTACGCGTATAACGGAGAGAAGATCGGTCAGGGACGGGAGAACGCCAAGGATTTCCTGTCTAAGAACCCGGAGATCGCCGAGACGGTTGAGAAACAGGTAAGAGCTCACTATGGCTTTGACAAGGATAAGACGGCTAAGGGCGCGGCTAAGAGCGCCGCGGGCAAGGACGCCCCTGACACAGGGAAGGCGGGCGCGAAGCAGCCGGATGAAGCGAAACAGCCGGCCGGGAAGGAATAGAATCGAAGGATGGAAGATCAAGAAGGCGCTGAGCGGATTATTACAGAACTTAAACCGATTACGAAGACGAAATTTCATGTTTTTATTAACGGAGAGTACGCTTTTGCTTTACGGGCGGCCGATATCAAGCGCCATAAGCTGAGGGAAGGCGGGGAAATTAAACCCGACGCGTATGACGCGATCCTCCGTGAGGAACTTCCCAAGCGCGGAAGAGAATATTTAATTCGCCTTCTCAGTGTTTCGGACAAGACGGTTTATCAGGTACGCGGAAGCATGACGCGCGCGGGATATCCGGAATCCGTGATTGATGAGGTTGTTGATTTCGGCATCCGGAATCGTTTCCTTGAGGACAGAAGATACGCGGAGAATTATATTGATTATCGTATCCACTCGAAAGGACGAATAGGAATTCGCGGGGATTTGTCACGGAAGGGCATTCCCGCGGACATGATTGACGAAATTCTGGATACTTATGAAGCTGAGGTCGATATTGAGGCGATGAGGAAGCTGCTTGAGAAGAAATTTCCGGAGCGAACGGGAGCCGATTATAATACGAGACAGAAGGCCGCCGCGTTTCTTGCCAGAAGAGGATTTCCTTTTGATGAAATACGCGAGGTTACGCGGGCGTATTTTGAATAACGCGCGGAAGATGAGAAAGAGAACAGCCGAAACGGTCGGGAACATGATCGGAGCGGCTGTTCTCTTTTCCTGAGCGCGGCGCTGGCCCGTTGACATCGCAACATTAAGGCGGTAAGATAATGTAAGCGATAAAATGACAGAATAAGGAGGAATGATTTCTGATGAAAACAGAGAAGACGGGATGGATCTCGGAATTCAAAACATTTATTTCCCGCGGGAATGTGATGGATATGGCGGTTGGTGTAATTATCGGCGCCGCTTTTAAAGGAATTGTCGACTCACTGGTGAAGGATATTCTGATGCCCCTGGTCGGGATATTTATCAAAGCGGACAGTTTCGCCTCACTGAGCTTTAAAGTAGGCGGCGCGGTGATTGGCTTCGGCAACTTCATTTCCGCGGTCGTGAATTTTTTGATCATGGCGCTTATACTATTCTTTATTGTACGCTCGTTCAATAAGATCCGGGAAAGAGAGAAGAAGGAAGAGGAAGCGGTTGAGGAGGCTGCTCTGACGAAAGAAGAGGAGCTGCTCACGGAGATACGCGATCTTCTGAAAAGAGCTTAGATTGTTAGCGCCGGATGGCGCGTAATTGGTTAAATTGTATTGACATAAATCTTTAAAAAGTATAAAATTTATATATTGTAGATACGTACAATGAAAATTGAATAAGGAGGTACACCTGTGCTATATGTTATTATAGCTGTGGTTGTCACACTCGTTATAGCTGTCCCTGTCAGTTGTCTCGCGGCGGTTTCCTATCATAAGAAGGTTGTTGAGTCTAAGATCGGAAGCGCTGATGAGAAAGCGCGCGAGATCATCGATGAAGCGATGAAGGTAGCGGAGACGAAGAAGAGAGAGGCTATGCTTGAGGCGAAGGAGGAGAATTTGAAAGCTCATAACGAGCTGGAGAAGGAGACTAAGGAACGCCGGGCCGAATTGCAGAAGTATGAGAAGAGAGTCTTGACGAAGGAAGAGACGATCGACAAGAAGATGGAAGCGATCGAACAGCGAGAGGCAGCCTATACGGCCAAGGAAGCGGAGATCCGGAAACGCGAGGAATCCGCCCGTGAATTAGAAGACAAACGAGTACAGGAACTTGAACGAATCTCTGGATTAACCTCCGAACAGGCAAAAGAATATCTGTTAAAAGCTGTTGAAGATGACGTGAAACATGATACCGCCAAGATGATTAAGGAACTTGAGTCTCAGGCTAAGGAAGAAGCGGACAAGAAAGCGAAGGAATATGTCGTGAACGCGATTCAGAAATGCGCTGCCGATCATGTGGCGGAGACGACAATTTCGGTTGTTCAGCTTCCAAGTGACGAGATGAAGGGCAGGATCATCGGACGTGAGGGCCGCAATATCAAGGCGCTCGAAACCGCGACAGGCGTTGAGCTGATTATTGATGACACGCCGGAAGCTGTAGTTTTATCCGCGTTTGACCCGATCCGAAGAGAGGTCGCCAAGATCGCTTTGGAGAAATTGATTGTGGATGGACGTATTCATCCGGGTCGGATTGAGGAGACTGTGGAAAAAGCGCAGAAGGAAGTCGAGAACATGATTCGCGAGGAAGGCGAGTCGGCGGTTCTGGAAGTCGGGCTGACCGGAATTCATCCCGAACTTGTGCGTCTTCTTGGACGTATGCGTTTCCGCACAAGCTATGGTCAGAACGCGCTGAAGCATTCTATTGAAGTCGCGCAGTTGTCCGGGCTTCTGGCGGGCGAGATCGGATTGGATACGCGTATGGCGAAGAGAGCAGGACTCCTGCATGATATCGGTAAATCGATCGATCATGACGTGGAAGGCTCGCATATCCAGATCGGAGCGGATCTTTGTCGTAAGTACAAAGAGCCGGCTACAGTCATCAACGCGGTTGAGTCTCATCATGGAGACGTTGAGCCGCAAACTCTTATCGCGTGTATCGTGCAGGCGGCAGATACAATTTCGGCGGCAAGGCCGGGAGCGAGACGAGAGACATTAGAGACATACACCAACAGATTGAAACAGCTTGAAGATATTGCCAATAAGTTCAAAGGCGTGGATAAGTCTTTTGCTATTCAGGCAGGCAGAGAGATTCGTGTTATGGTAGTTCCGGAGCAAATCAGTGATGAAGATATGGTTCTGCTGGCCAGAGATATTGCCAAGCAGATTGAGTTTGAGCTTGAGTATCCGGGTCAGATTAAGGTGAATGTGATTCGTGAGTCAAGAGTAACTGATTACGCGAAATAAGTACGAGGGTTAAGAATGGATTAGAATAACGGTTAAGTCCCAAGAAATTGGACTTAACCGTTTTTTGTTGTTTGTCAAAAGCGAAAGGGATTGTCGGAAATGCAAGCCATAAATAGATAACTTGCAGAAAATAGCGCCGGGATTGACATAAAATAGCGAATATAGAATTTTAGCTTATTATGACTTGCATAATATTAAACAATATATTATAATGTCAACTGTGAGTCGGTCCGAAACAGGATCGGAAATGTCGGTAACTGGTTAAAACGCAGGTATAAATTTTTATGAGGTGAAAAGGATGTCATTAGAATTATCGAGAAAAGCGGCAAATGTTAAACCATCTTCAACTCTCGCGATTACCGCGAAGGCGAAGGAATTAAGAGCGAACGGAGTAGATGTCATCGGGTTTGGCGCCGGAGAGCCGGATTTCAACACGCCCGAGAATATCTGCGAGGCGGCTGTAACCGCGATTCGGGAAGGGTTTACGAAATACACGCCGGCGTCCGGCACGATGGAGCTGCGCAAGGCAGTATCCAAGAAATTCGCGGACTTTAACGGACTGCGTTATGACGCGGATCAGATCGTGATCAGCAATGGCGGAAAACACTCTCTGACGAATATTTTCCAGGCGATTTTAAATCCGGGCGATGAGGTAATCATACTCGCTCCTTATTGGCTGAGCTATCCGGAAATCGTAAAGCTTATGGATGGCGTTCCTGTTTATGTGTACGCTACGAAGGCGAACGGTTATAAGGTAAGCGCGAAGCAGATTGAGGACGCGATTACGCCGAAGACTAAAGCGCTGATTCTGAATACACCCAGCAATCCCACGGGCATGATTTATTCCCGCGAGGAGCTGGAATCGATCGCGGATGTGGCTGTGAAGCATGATATCTACGTTGTTTCGGATGAGATGTATGAGTATTTGATTTATGGAGACAAGAAGCATGTCAGCATCGCTTCTTTGAATGATGAGATTTATAAGAGAACAATTACCTGCAGCGGTCTGTCCAAGAGCTACGCGATGACAGGCTGGAGAATCGGCTATACCGGTTCCAGCAAGGAAATCGCCAAGATGATGGGCAGCTGCCAGAGTCATGAGACATCAAACCCGAACTCCATCGCGCAGAAGGCGGCGCTTGAGGCGCTGACAGGCTCACAGGAGCCAATGATGGAGATGATCGAGGAGTTCAATAAGAGAAGAGAATACATGTTCAAACGCGTGAATGAGATGCCCCTTATCAGCGCTTTAGAGCCGGAAGGCGCGTTCTATCTTTTTGTTGATTTCTCAGAAGCGCTGGATAAGACTTACAAAGGCGAAGCAATGGACATTATGGACGTGACTCGTATTTTACTTGAGGATTACCACGTAGCGGTCGTGCCTTGCGGAGATTTCGGATTCCCGCGTCACGTACGGCTTTCTTACGCGATTTCCATGGAAATGATCGAGCAAGGTCTTAATCGTATTGAGGAATTTGTGAAGGGACTGTAGGAATATGGCGGAGTACGGAAGCGCTTCAGTATCCAGAAATCTCGCCGGTGTTTTCGATAAGAAAGAAGGAGAATTCCCGGTTGAGAGGCACACGCTGGCTTACAAAGGCGGCATGCTTGAGGTATATCAGGACGAGGTGCGATTGCCGGACGGCAGAAGCGCTGTCTGGGACAAAATCGAACATAAAGGAGCCGCCGCGGTAATACCTGTTACGGAAGACGGCAGGATTCTGATGGTAAGACAGTACCGACACGCGATTGGCCGTTATACGTTGGAAATACCGGCAGGTGGAAGAAACAGCGTGTCCGAGCCGATGCTGGAAACAGCGCGCCGGGAATTACAGGAAGAGACGGGCTTTCAATCGGATGATTATGAGTTCTTGGTCAGTATCAATACGGTCGCCGCTTACAGTAGTGAGCAAATTGATATATTTGTGGCAAGAAACCTGTACGCCGGTAAACAGAATCTGGACGAGGATGAGTTTATTGACGTCAAGTCCTGTTCTGTCGATGAGATTCGGGATATGATCTACAAAGGGCTTATCCGCGACGCGAAGACAATCGCCGCGATCATGACCTATAAAGATCGATATCCTTTGTAAGAATGGTGGTTAAAGAATTATGAGTCAGAAAACAGACGATTTTATCGATTATATGCGGGAAATCAGGAAAATATCAACGAATACCGCGATTTCTTATCGGCATGATGTCGATAAATTCCGCGCTTATTTGGAAAAAGAAGGCGTCGTGAAGCTTTCGGACCTTACGGTCACGACGCTCAACGCTTACCTCCTTTTTCTGGAGAACAGCGGTTATTCCGCGGCGACTGTGGCCAGGAATATCGCTTCCGTACGATCCTATTTTAAATTTCTGCTGCGCGAGAAGGAGATCGAAACGGATTTTTCTGAGGATGTTAAACCGCCCAAAGTCAAAAGAGAGTCCGCGGCGGGCGTGCCCTTTGACGATGTGAGAAATTTGTTGCGTCAGCCGGATGGTAAAACGCCGAAATCCTTACGCGATAAGGCGATGATCGAGCTGATCTGCGACACGGGAATTCAGGTAAGCGATTTGATTGAGCTTAAACTTTCGGACGTGAATCTGGATCTGGGCTACGCTCGCAAGAAGGCGGTCGGAGATGAGCGTATCGTTCCAATCAGTAAAAGCGTTACCGCGGTATTGAAGGACTATCTTGAGAATGGGCGTCCTATTCTCGCAAAAGGATGCGAACGCGAGGAGTTTTTCCTGAACTGTTATAAAGCGCCAATCAGCAGGCAGGGCTTTTGGAAGCTTGTGAAAGAGTACGCGAAAGAAGCGAACGTATCCGCGGATATTACGCTGCACACGCTTCATCACTATTATGTGGCGAATAAAATTCTGAAAGACTCGGAAATCAAATCCGGTGCCGCGAATTAAATAAGAACGAAAAAGGCGTTTCCGGGGGAACGATAAACAGTTCCCGGAAACGCCTTTGCTATTTTGCTATAAGCGGATCAGCATTCTTCCGCGATATCAAGTAAAAGTTTCTTCGTGTCTTCCCAGCCAAGACAGGGATCCGTAATGGATCTCCCATAAACACCGTCGCCAATTTTCTGGCAGCCTTCCTCAATGTAGCTCTCGATCATAAAACCCTTGACGAGTCTTCTTATATCAGGGTTCAGCTTTCGGTTGTGCAGGACTTCCTTCACGATGCGGATCTGCTGCTTGTACTGCTTGCCGGAATTCGCGTGATTGGTATCAATAATAACCGCGGGATTCTTGTAATCCGCTTTGTCGTAAATGCTGAGCAGAAACTCCAGATCCTCATAATGATAGTTCGGAAGACTGTTGCCATGCTTATTAACTTCGCCGCGCAGAATCGCGTGGGCGAGGGGATTGCCGCTTGTCGCGACGTCCCAGCCTCTGTATATGAACTGATGGCCTGTCTGGGCAGCGTGAATCGAGTTCATCAAGACCTTCAGGTCACCGCCTGTCGGGTTCTTCATTCCGGCCGGCACGTCAAAACCGCTGGCGGTAAGGCGATGCTGCTGGTCCTCGACAGAACGGGCGCCGATTGCCACATAGGAAAGCAAATCGGAAAGATACCAGTAATTCTCCGGGTAGAGCATTTCATCCGCCGGTGTGAGGCCGGTTTCTTCAATCGCCCTGGTGTGCATGCGCCGTATCGCGACGATTCCGGCAAACAAATCAGGGGCCTTCTCCGGATCCGGCTGGTGCAGCATACCCTTGTATCCCTCACCGGTCGTGCGGGGCTTATTCGTGTATATACGGGGAATCAGGATTACGCGGTCCTTGATCTGTTCCTGCAGTTTGGCGAGACGTCCGACATAATCGCATACGGAGTCCTCGTTGTCCGCGGAGCATGGCCCCACGATAACGGCCATCTTATCGGAAGCGCCTGTAAAAACGTCTCGAATCAGCGCGTCGCGCTGTTCTTTTATTTTAATTACCCGATCCGACAAAGGATATTGTGCCTTAACATCTTTCGGTATCGGTAGTTTTCTGTGAAAATCAAATCCCATTAAAAATTCCTCCATATGAATTGAATGCCTGTAATACGCGCCATGTTCTAAGCTGAATAATCTTAATTATAGTACAAAAAGGACCTCGTAGCAATAAAAAGCGTTCATTGAAAAAGACTGTCATATTTTTATAAAAAGGATTGACAAGTAATAATGACTGTGATATTCTTTCAATGAAATCCGAGTAAAACACTAGGATTTGAAACACGAAAAGTAAGAAGGTGAGTGTATGAAGCTGTCGACCAAGGGCAGATACGGGCTCCGCGCGTTGATTGATCTCGCTCTTCACAGTGAGGAGGAGGCGGTATCCATCAGCAGTATCGCGGAACGCCAGAATATATCCGATCGTTATCTGGAGCAGCTGGTCGGTATGCTTAAGAAAGCCGGAATCGTCAAGAGCAAAAGAGGAGCGGGAGGCGGTTATGTGCTCGCGAGACCCGCGTCGGAGATTTCGGTAGGAGATATATTGAGAGCCTTGGAAGGTAATCTGGATCTGGTTGAGTGCCCGGGTATCGGGGACGTGAACGGGTGTGACAGCTCGGACGCGTGCGTTACGAAATATGTCTGGCAGAGAATCAACGAGAGCATTAACAAAACGGTCGAGGAAATCAAGCTTGACCAGTTAGTGGAGAACAGCAGGAAGGTTCAGGAAGAAGTCGGTGAGTGTAAGATTAACTGCGTGAACTGAGAATCCTGAAATTGAGCTTACAGAAAGAAGGTACTTATAATGAGCAAACTAATTTATTTGGACAACGCGGCGACAACGAAAACAGCGCCTGAGGTCGTGGACGCGATGTATCCGTACTTTTCAGAATATTACGGGAATCCTTCGAGCATTTACAGCATAGCGGGCAAGAGCAAGGAAGCGATTAATCAAAGCCGCGAGACCATCGCGAATTCGATTGGCGCGAAGAGTCAGGAGATCTACTTCACGGCCGGCGGCTCGGAAGCGGACAACTGGGCGATCAAGGCAACGGCGGAAGCTTACGCGGGCAAGGGCAATCATATCATTACCAGCAAGATCGAGCATCACGCTGTTCTTCACACATGCGAGTATCTGAAGACAAGAGGCTTTGAGATCACGTATATTGATGTCGATGAGAATGGTGTCATTAAGATCGACGAGCTGAAGAAAGCGATCCGGCCGACGACAATTCTGATTTCGGTAATGTTCGCGAATAACGAGATCGGAACAATCGAGCCAATTAAGGAAATAGGAGAGATCGCCAAGGAGAAGGGAATTCTTTTCCACACAGACGCGGTGCAGGCGTTCGGTCATGTGCCCATCAATGTGGATGAATGTCATATCGATATGCTGAGCACAAGCGGCCATAAGATCAACGGGCCGAAGGGCATCGGATTTCTGTACATACGTACCGGTGTGAAGATCGGTTCCTTTATTCATGGCGGCGCGCAGGAACGAAGCAGAAGAGCGGGAACGGAGAATGTTCCGGGAATTGTCGGCTTCGGAGAAGCGGTCAGGCGAGCGGTCAACACGATGGACGAGCGCTCCGGGAAGGAACGTGAAACACGGGATTATCTGATTTCCCGCGTTATGAGTGAGATTCCGTACACGAAGCTGAACGGGCATCCGACAGACAGGCTGCCGAACAACGCGAACTTCTGCTTCCGTTTTGTGGAGGGTGAGTCTCTTCTGATCATGCTTGACATGGATGGAATCTGCGGATCAAGCGGTTCCGCCTGCACAAGCGGGTCTTTGGATCCCTCGCATGTGCTTCTGGCGATCGGGCTGCCTCACGAAATCGCGCATGGGTCGCTTCGGCTCACGCTGAGTGAGGAAACATCGAAAGAGGATATCGACTTTGTAGTGGATGATTTGAAACGTATCGTTGAGCGGCTGCGGAGTATGTCACCGCTTTATGAGGATTTTATCGCGAAACAGAAATAGTGATAATTATAAACTGAAAGAGAGGAATTGTTATGTATAGCGAGAAAGTAATGGATCATTTCCAGCATCCCCGCAATGTAGGCGAAATTGAGAACGCGAGCGGCGTCGGAACAGTCGGCAACGCGAAGTGCGGAGACATCATGCGCATGTACCTGGATATCGACGAGAACGGTATTATCCGGGACTGTAAATTCAAAACCTTTGGCTGCGGCGCCGCGGTAGCGACAAGCAGCATGGCGACAGAGCTTGTAAAGGGCAAAACCATTCAGGAGGCGCTTGAGGTAACGAACAAGGCCGTCATGGAAGCTTTGGACGGACTGCCTCCCGTAAAGGTTCACTGTTCCCTCCTCGCGGAGGAAGCGATTCACGCGGCGCTTTGGGATTACGCCGAGAAAAACGGCATTAAGATCGAGGGCCTGAAGAGACCGAAGAACGATATCAATGATGAAGCTTCGAAAGAAGAATATTAGACCGCGTAAGCGGGTAGAGTAAAGCGGATGATTTTGATCCGCTTTACTTAGTTGGGAAATAATATGGATAAGAAAAAAGTAGTAGTCGGTATGTCCGGGGGCGTAGATTCCTCCGTGGCCGCCTGGCTTCTAAAAGAAAGCGGTTATGACGTGATCGGCGTGACAATGCGGATCTGGCAGGACGAGGATTTTTCCTGTCAGGCCAGGAACGGCGGCTGCTGCGGCTTAAGCGCGGTGGATGACGCCAGGCGTGTCGCGGAAATACTCGACATCCCCTATTATGTCATGAATTTTAAAGATGTTTTCCGCGGGAAGGTCATTGATTATTTCACCGCCGAGTATCTGGCGGGAAGAACGCCGAATCCCTGTATCGCCTGCAACAGTTACGTGAAATGGGAAGCGCTCCTGGACCGGAGTATGGAGATCGGCGCGGATTATATCGCGACGGGGCATTACGCCAGAGTCGCGCGACTGGATAATGGGCGCTACGCGATCCGTAAATCCGTGACGGCGGAAAAAGATCAGACATACGCTTTGTATGGGCTTACCCAGAGTCAGCTTTCGCGCACGCTGACGCCGGTCGGGGAATATCATAAAGACAAGATCCGCGAATTCGCCGCGGAAATCGGACTTCCCGTGGCTGGTAAAAAAGACAGCCAGGAGATCTGCTTTGTGCCGGATAATGATTACGGCGCTTTTATCGAGCGCTATACAGGTCAAACAATTCCAAAAGGAAATTTTGTGGACAAGTATGGACATATCCTTGGACATCATAAGGGCATTATTCATTACACGATCGGCCAGCGCAAAGGACTGGGTATCGCTTTTGGAAAGCCCGTTTATGTAACGGAAATACGTCCGGAAACAAACGAGGTGGTTCTGGGTTCCAACGAGGATCTGGCGAAGACAGAACTCCTGGCTGATCGGGTTAATTACATGGGCTGTGATGGTTTTTCCGAGCCTCAAAAAGTTATGGCCAAAATACGTTATAATCACCAAGGAGACGACGCTGTGGCCTCGGTAACGGAGGATGGTTTTCTGAAAGTGAGTTTCACGCGGCCGCAAAGGGCGATTACGCCCGGGCAGGCCGTAGTACTCTATGACAATGATATTTTACTCGCGGGAGGCACAATACTTTGATATATACTGACTCACACACGCATACTTCGTTCTCGATGGACGCGAAGGAGAATTTCGGGAGTGATCCGGAGAGCATGATCAAGGCGGCGATCGCGAAAGGACTTAAGACAATCGCCATAACAGATCATCAGGACTGGAATGACCCTTATTTTGATGACCTTTTTAAACCGGAGGAATATTTTAAAGAACTCGGTCGTCTGCGCGATAAATACATTCGTGATATAGATGTCCGCCTCGGCGTGGAAATCGGCCTGCAGGAAGATCTGGCGCCTGGACTCCGCTGTTTTACGGAAGCGTCCCCATATGATATTGTGATCGGCTCTGTTCATATCGTCAACGGAAAAGATCCCTACACAGGCGACTTTTACGAAGGAAAAAGCGCGAGGGAAGCTTACGCGGAGGCGTTCCAGTATACTCTTGACAATTTGAGAACGGAAGCGGATTTTGATATTCTGGGACATATTGATTATGTCGTACGTTATGGCAATTATAGTGAAGATTCATATTCTTACGAACTTTTCCGTGACGAGATTGACGCGGTTCTTCGGGCGGTCATCGAGACGGGCCGCGGAATTGAGCTGAACACTTCCGGACTTAAGTATGGATTGGGACATCCGCATCCCAGAGAAGAAATTATCAAGCGTTATAAAGAGCTTGGCGGCGAGATCATAACGGTCGGTTCCGACGCGCACGCGCCGGAGCATATCGCGTATGATTTCGACAAGGCGGAAGAGATATTACGATGGGCCGGATTCGCTTATTACGCGGATTTTAAGGACAGAAAACCTTCCTTTCACAGATTATAGTCATATTGGACAAACAAAAACGCGCTTGTTTCTATAATTAAGTAAAAAAAGCTATTGAAATATTATGCGTAATTGTGTATTATTAAAGAGCGGTTTGAGAATTCTTTAACAAAGTTTATTTTTTAACAATGCTCAAACACGGTAAACCAATTATTTTATCGAAACAGGAGGAAGACAACTATGGCAGTAAAAGTAGCGATTAATGGATTTGGCAGAATCGGAAGATTGGCTTTCAGGCAGATGTTCCAGGCTCCCGGTTATGAAATCGTAGCGATCAACGATTTAACAGATCCCAAGATGTTAGCGCATCTGCTTAAGTATGACTCAGCACAGGGCAGATATGCGCTGGCGGATAAGGTATCCTGCACAGAAGATTCCATTATTGTTGATGGACAGGAGATCAAGATTTACAAGCAGGCGGACCCCAGCACACTTCCGTGGAAGGAGCTTGGAGTAGATGTTGTTCTTGAGTGCACAGGTTTCTTCGCGAGCAAGGATAAGGCATCCGCGCATATCGCGGCTGGCGCCAGAAAGGTTGTTATTTCCGCTCCGGCTGGAAATGATCTTCCCACTATTGTATATAATGTTAACCACAAGACACTTAAGCCGGAAGACAATATTATCTCCGCTGCTTCCTGCACAACGAACTGCCTCGCTCCTATGGCGAACGCTCTGAATAATTTCGCTAAGATCCGCGGCGGTATCATGACGACTGTGCACGCTTACACAGGTGACCAGATGGTACTTGACGGCCCGCATCGGAAGGGCGATTTGAGAAGAGCCCGCGCGGCGGCTTGCTCTATCGTTCCTAACTCAACAGGCGCGGCTAAGGCAATCGGTCTTGTAATCCCTGAGCTTAAGGGCAAACTGATCGGATCCGCTCAGCGTGTTCCCGTTCCCACCGGTTCTACGACGATCCTTGTCGCGACGGTTGAGAAGAAGGTTTCCGCTGACGAGATCAACGCCGCTATGAAGGCTGCTGTGACAGAGTCCTTCGGATATACGGAAGAGCCGCTCGTGTCCAGTGATATCATCGGTATCCGCGAAGGTTCTCTGTTCGACGCGACACAGACAATGGTCGTTAACAACGAGGACGGAACTTCACTTGTTCAGGTTGTTTCATGGTATGACAACGAGAACTCCTACACAAGCCAGATGGTTCGTACGATTAAATACTTCTCAGAGCTGGCTTAAGACTAAGTACGAATACGATACAGATCCTCAAGGGTCCGGTCTTTAAGGCCCGGACCCTTGTTCCATTGATGACATGAAAGGAGCTTACAATGCTTAATAAGAAATCAGTAGACGACATTAATGTCAAAGGGAAACGAGTGCTTTGCAGATGCGATTTCAATGTTCCTCTCAAAGATGGCAAAATCACGGACGAGAATCGTCTTGTCGCGTCTCTTCCTACAATCAAGAAGCTGATCGGCGACGGCGGCAAGGTTATTCTTTGCTCTCATCTCGGTAAACCCAAAGGCGAGCCGAAGCCGGAACTTTCGCTCGCGCCGGTGGCAGTTCGTATGTCCGAGCTGCTTGGTCAGGAAGTGAAATTCGCGGCGGATCCCGAGGTAGTCGGCCCGAACGCGAAAGCCGCGGTAGCCGCTATGAAGGACGGTGATGTCGTGCTTCTTGAGAACACGAGATATCGCGCGGAAGAGACGAAGAACGGCGAGGCTTTTAGTAAAGACCTGGCTTCACTTTGCGATGTTTTTGTTAACGACGCCTTCGGAACGGCGCATCGCGCGCACTGCTCCAACGTTGGTGTCACACAGTTCGTTTCCACTTCTGTAGTCGGTTATCTGATGCAGAAGGAAATCAATTTCCTCGGGAACGCGGTTGAGAATCCGGTTCGCCCGTTCGTGGCGATTCTCGGCGGCGCTAAGGTAGCGGATAAGCTGAATGTTATCTCAAATCTGCTCGAGAAGTGCGACACGCTGATCATTGGCGGCGGCATGGCATATACATTCCTGAAGGCGAAGGGCTACGAAGTCGGCACGTCTCTTGTGGATAACGAGAAGGTTTCCTATTGCAAAGAGATGATGGACAAAGCGGAGAAGCTCGGTAAGAAATTACTTCTTCCGATCGACGCTGTTATTACGGCTTCCTTCCCGAACCCGATTGACGCGCCGATCGAAGTACAGAACGTGAAGGCGGACGCGATTCCCGCGGACATGATGGGAGTGGACATCGGAGCGGAGACAGCGAAGCTTTTCGCTTCTGAGGTAGCTTCCGCGAAGACGGTCGTATGGAATGGCCCGATGGGCGTATTTGAGAACCCGATTCTCGCGAAGGGCACAATCGCCGTGGCGAAAGCTCTTGCTGACACGGACGCGACCACAATTATCGGCGGCGGCGATTCCGCGGCGGCCGTTAATCAGCTTGGCTTTGGCGACAAGATGACTCATATCTCGACAGGCGGCGGCGCTTCTTTGGAATTCCTCGAGGGCAAAGAGCTCCCGGGCGTAGCGGCGGCGAATGATAAATAGGAATGCTATAAAATTATAAATAGAAAGAGGTAGAGAAGATGTCCAGAAAAAAAATTATTGCCGGTAACTGGAAAATGAACATGACGCCGAGCCAGGCAGTCGCTCTGATCAATGAGCTTAAGCCGCTTGTCGCCACAGAGGACGCGGATGTAGTTCTTTGCGTGCCCGCGATTGATATCATTCCCGCGGTTGAGGCCGCGAAGGGAAGCAATATCGAGATTGGCGCCGAGAATATGTATTTTGAGGAGAAGGGCGCGTTTACAGGAGAAATTTCCCCGTCTATGCTTACAGACGCCGGCGCGAAATACGTCATCATCGGACATTCAGAGCGCCGCGAGTATTTCGCGGAGACAGACGTAAGCGTTAACGCGAAAGTTAAGAAGGCTTTTGAGCATGGTCTTAAACCGATCATCTGCTGCGGCGAAACACTTACGCAGAGAGAGCAGGGCGTTACGATCGATTTCATTCGTCAGCAGATCAAGATCGCTTTCCTTGACATCACAGCGGATCAGGCTAAGACAGCGGTTATCGCTTATGAGCCGATTTGGGCGATTGGAACAGGTAAAGTAGCTACAACCGAGCAGGCGCAGGAGGTTTGCTCCGCGATCCGCGCTTGTATCGCTGAGATCTATGACGAAGCGACAGCGGCGGCGATCCGCGTTCAGTACGGCGGTTCCGTATCCGCTTCCAGCGCGCCGGAGCTTTTCGCTCAGGCGGATATCGATGGCGGCCTTGTAGGCGGCGCTTCCCTGAAGGCTGACTTTGGTAAAATCGTTAATTACAAATAGAGGTATTGAGCAGTTAAAATGGCTATTGAACCGGAGGCTATCCGCGCGTTCGCGCGGATAGCTCTCCTGTGTTTAATGAGGAGAAGAAATCATATGAGCAAAAAACCAACAGTACTAATGATTCTGGATGGATATGGATTAAATTCGAATACTACCGGCAACGCGATCGCGAACGCGAAGACGCCGGTTATGGATAAATTAATGGCGGAATATCCTTTTGTTAAAGGTAACGCGAGTGGTCTGGCGGTAGGACTTCCCGATGGTCAGATGGGTAATTCCGAAGTCGGTCACCTGAATATGGGCGCGGGGCGTATCGTATATCAGGACCTGACTAGAATCACAAAAAGTATTGAGGACGGCTCTTTTTTCAAGAACGAGGCATTGCTTTCGGCTTGCGCGAACGCGAGAGAGCATGACAGCGCTCTGCATATGTACGGATTGGTATCCGATGGAGGCGTTCACAGTCATATAACGCATATCTACGGGCTTCTGGAGCTGGCGAAACGCGAGAAGGTATCTAAGGTTTATCTTCACTGCTATCTGGACGGCCGTGACACGCCGCCTTCTTCCGGCGCGGATTATGTCAAGGCTCTCTACGACAAAACGAAAGAGCTTGGCATAGGTGAGATCGCCACAATCGGCGGAAGATATTACGCGATGGACCGCGATAATCGCTGGGACCGCGTAGAGCTCGCGTATAAAGCGCTCACAAAGGGCGAGGGAGTCAAGGCGGACGATCCTGTACAGGCTGTGCGCGATTCCTACGCGAACGACAAGACGGATGAGTTCATGCTGCCGACCGTTATCATGAAGAACGGACAGCCTACGGCGACGATTAAAGAGAACGACTCGATTATCTTTTTCAATTTCAGACCAGACCGCGCGAGAGAGATGACAAGAGTATTCTGCTGCGATGATTTTGATAAATTCGACAGAGGTCCCAGGATTCGGACGAAATATGTCTGCTTTACGGACTATGATGTCACGATTCCCAATAAAAGCGTCGCTTTCGAGAAGGTGAAGCTGGTCAACACGTTCGGCGCTTTCCTCGCGGCTAACGGGAAGACTCAGGCCCGTATCGCCGAGACGGAGAAATACGCGCATGTCACTTTCTTCTTCAATGGCGGTGTGGAGGAACCGAATCCGGGCGAGGAGCGTATCCTCGTGAAATCCCCGAAGGTGCCGACGTATGACATGAAGCCGGAGATGAGCGCGAATGAGGTCTGTGACCGTCTTTGCGAGGCGATTACCTCAGATAAGTACGATGTGATCATTATCAATTTCGCGAACCCGGATATGGTCGGCCACACCGGCGTGATGGAAGCGGCGGTCAAAGCGATCGAGACAGTGGACGCCTGCGTGGGGCGCGCGCTTGACGCGCTGCTTAAGGTCGACGGTCAGATGTTCCTGTGCGCGGATCACGGAAACGCGGAACAATTGATCGATCCGGAGACGGGAGCTCCTTTTACGGCGCACACTACGAACCCGGTACCGTTCATCCTGATCAATTACAAAGAGGGCGTTAAACTCAGAGAAGGGGGATGCCTCGCGGATATCGCTCCGACTTTGATTGAGATGATGGAGATGAAACAGCCGGAGGAAATGACCGGAGCTTCTTTATTGGTAAAATAAATACAGCGATTAAGAATAGTTAGGGGAGAAGTATGGGAAAGTATTTTGGAACAGACGGATTCCGCGGCGAGGCGAATGTAGGCCTCACCGTGGAACACGCTTATAAGGTAGGACGTTTTCTCGGCTGGTATTATGGTCAGAATCAGGCGAAAGCCCGCATTGTGATTGGTAAAGACACAAGACGCAGCAGTTATATGTTCGAGTACGCGCTGGCGTCCGGACTGACCGCGTCCGGAGCGGACGCATATCTGCTTCACGTGACGACGACACCGAGTGTTTCTTACGTGGTAAGAACGGAAGAGTTTGACTGCGGTATTATGATTTCCGCGAGCCATAACGTGTTTTATGACAATGGAATCAAAATCATCAATCATCAGGGTCATAAGCTTGAAGCTGAAACGGAGGCGCTGATCGAGGCGTATATCGACGCGCCGAATGACACAGTGCCGCTCGCGACACGTGAGAATATCGGCCGGACGATTGATTTTTCCGCCGGCCGGAATCGGTATATCGGTTATCTGATCTCGCTCGCGACCCGTTCCTTTAAAGACAAGAAGGTTGGCCTTGACTGCGCGAACGGCAGCGCTTCGTCCATCGCCAAAAGCGTGTTTGACGCGCTGGGCGCGAAGACTTACGTGATTCATAATGAGCCGGATGGGACGAACATCAACCGGGAGTGCGGTTCCACGCATATCGACTCCTTACGCGAATTTGTAAAAGAGAAGGGCCTGGATGTCGGCTTCGCGTATGATGGTGACGCGGACAGATGTCTCGCGGTCGACGGGGACGGAAACCTTGTGGACGGCGATATGATTTTGTATGTTTGCGGCAAATATCTCAAGGAACAGGGGAGACTGAACAACGACACGATCGTGACGACCGTTATGTCGAATATCGGTTTTTATAAAGCGTGCGATAAAGCGGGAATCCGTTACGAGAAGACTGCTGTCGGAGACAAATACGTATATGAGAATATGTCGAAGAACGGTCATTCCCTGGGCGGAGAGCAGTCGGGACATATTATCTTCAGCCGTTACGCGACAACGGGAGATGGTATTCTTACCTCTTTGATGATCATGGAAGTGATCCTGGAGTCAAAGCGTTCTCTTTCGGAGCTTACACAGGGAATCCGGATCTATCCGCAGCTTCTTAAGAACGTGCGGGTCGAGGACAAAAAAGCTGCTCTTTCGAATCCGAGGGTGAAGGAAGCAATCGATCAGGTCGCGAAGGACCTGGGCAATGAGGGACGTATACTCGCGCGCGAAAGCGGGACAGAACCGCTGATCCGCGTTATGGTAGAAGCTCTTACGGATGAAATCTGTCAGGAGCAGGTCGGTAAAGTGATCGCGGTTATGAACGCGGAGGGAATCTCTTTAGCGTAACCGCCCCATCCAAAAAAGTATTGAAACAATGCCATGAATGTGATATAGTTACTATTAGTTTAGCTGGGAGGTGTACGAATTCATGACAATTCTTGAGAATATATTGAAGATTGTTTTTGTCATCGATTGTATTTTGCTTACGACCATTGTATTGCTCCAGGAAGGTAAGGAACAGGGGCTTGGCACAATAAGTGGCGCGGCGGATACCTATTGGGGACATAATAAGGGACGTTCCATGGAAGGCGCTCTGGTTAAGATCACAAGAGTGCTGGCCATCGCTTTTCTCGCTTTAGCGATGATCCTGAATCTGAAGGTCTTCTTATAATCGTCCGTCCATAACGGTACGAGTCTCAATAGTAATGATTACATGTTGATCCGAGAACACTCTTTCCTGGCGAAGAGTGTTTTCTTTTTCTCTGTTCCCAGAAGGAGCGTTCATTATTCCGAAGAATAATAAGATTAAGCGTAATAAGAAAGTAAATAAAGAGCGTAAAGAACATGAACATACAGAACAGCGGAAGGTAACCGGTAAATTTCTGGCGCATCCCAAAGGATTTGGCTTTGTGGAGCTGGAGGATCCGGACGCCGACGATATTTTTATTCCGGAGAAGGAGACCAACGGGGCTTTTCATCTGGACGTCGTGGACGTGACCATTCGCCGCGAGGCCAGAGGCGGACAACGCTGCGAGGGCAGCGTTACGAAAATACTGGAGCACGGTATTACGAAGGTCGTGGGGCTTTATCGTCAAAGCTCGGAACATTTCGGCTTTGTGGAAGTTGACGACAACCATTTCGCGAGCGATGTTTTTATCGGCGAGGGGAAATCCCTTGAGGCTATGGACGGCGATAAGGTCGTTGTCGAGCTGCTGTCCTATGGCGGCAAGGACGATAAGCCGGAGGGGCAGGTAATCGAGATCCTGGGCCAGGCTGACGCGCCGGGCGTAGATATCCTTTCCGTTGTACGGGAGTTCGATCTCCCGGAAGAATTCAATAACAAAATAATCCGACAGGCGAAGCGCGCGGACAAACCGGTCGCGGACGCCGATATCGAGGGAAGACTGGATTTAAGAGAGCTTCCGATCGTCACCATAGATGGCGAGGACGCACTGGATCTGGATGACGGCGTATCCCTTTACGAGTCGGAGAAAGGCTATGAGCTGGGCGTTCATATCGCGGACGTGAGCAATTACGTGAAAGAAGGCAGTCTTCTGGATAAGGAAGCCTTGAAGAGGGGTACCAGCGTTTATCTGGCGGATCGAGTTATCCCGATGCTGCCCAGAGAGCTTTCCAACGGGATCTGCTCTCTTAATCAGGGGGAGGATCGTCTGGCGCTCAGCTGTCTTATGACAATTAATAAGGAGGGCGAGCTGATCGATCACCAGATTCGGGAAACCGTGATCCGCGTGGCCAGACGTATGAACTACAATCAGGTGAGCCGTATTATCGAGAATAACGATTCGGAATACTGCCGCGAGTTCGCGGATTTCGCGCCGATGTTCCATAAGATGAAGGAATTATCCGAGCTTTTGCGCAAGCGCCGCGGCGCCAGAGGATCGATTGATTTTGATTTTCCCGAAACGAAAATCACGCTGGACGAGAATGGGGAAGCGGTGGATATCCGTCCCTACGAGCGGAACGCGGCGACGAAGCTGATTGAGGATTTCATGCTGCTCGCGAACGAAACCGTGGCGGAGGATTTCTTCTGGCAGAGCATACCGTTTCTGTATCGCTCGCATGAAGTGCCGGATATGGAGAAGATCAAGGAGCTGAATCTTTCGATTCAGTATTACGGCTACTCGTTGAAGACAGGGCAGGATAAAATCCACCCGAAGGAAATTCAGAAGCTTTTATCGGAAATCGAAGGTAAGCCGGAGGAAGCCGTGATCAGCAGATTGACGCTGCGCTCTATGAAACGCGCCAGATACACAACGGATTGTATCGGTCATTTTGGTCTTGCCGCGAAGTATTATTGCCATTTCACCTCACCGATCCGCCGTTATCCGGATCTGCAGATCCACCGGATCATCAAGGAGACGATAAACGGTCAGATGAACGAGGAGAGGAGATCTCATTACGAGAAGATCCTCGGTCAGGTCGCGGAGAACACGAGCAGTCTGGAACGCCGCTCGGACGACGCGGAACGCGCGGTCGATAAACTGAAGGAAGCGGAATACATGAAGCGCGGGATCGGTAAACGGTTTACCGGCGTGATTTCAGGTATTACGGACTGGGGCATTTACGTAGAGCTTCCGAACACGATCGAGGGCATGGTCCATGTCTCGACGATTAAAGGTGATTATTACGAGTATCACGAGGAAACACATGAGATGGTGGGCGAACACACGGGCCGGAAATACCGCCTTGGCCAACAGGTGAAGATACGCGTCACAGGCGCGGATAAGATCCTGAGAACGATAGATTTTGAGCTTTGTGAGGATTAGACGACATGGGTAAAGATTCAATCAAACTGATCGCGAACAACAAGAAAGCGTATCATGAATATTTTATTGAGGATAAATACGAGGCGGGCATCTCACTTTCCGGCACGGAGGTGAAATCCCTGCGCATGGGACATGGAAGCGTCAAGGAGGCTTTTATTCGTATCGAGAACGGGGAAGTGATCCTCTATGGCATGAATATCAGTCCCTATGAGAAGGGAAATATTTTTAACCGCGATCCTCTGAGGCCCCGTAAGCTTCTGCTTCATAAGAGCGAGATTCACAAACTGGCCGGCGGCGTACAGACGAAGGGTTACACGATCGTGCCGCTGCGCGTCTATTTTAAAGGAAGTCTGGCGAAGGTCGAGATCGGCCTGGCCAAGGGCAAGAAGCTTTATGACAAAC
>Ga0183098_10709_pt1 | contig 36257 bp, 40 predicted proteins | sample BioMet9_FD_128884 | JGI IMG/M metagenome (GOLD analysis project Ga0183098, IMG submission 128884) | Microbial communities from bioreactor (seeded with sewage sludge) at Lawrence Berkeley National Lab, California, USA - Biofuel... | ecosystem: Engineered > Bioreactor > Anaerobic > Unclassified ...
TGCCGTCGACGCCGTTGAGGGCATCGCCGTAGGAGCCGTCGGCGAAAAGGCCGACCGAAAGCAGGCCGAAGGCGCCGTTGACGCCGTGGACCGAGATGGCGCCCACCGGATCGTCGATCTTGAGGGTGCGCTCGACGAAGAACACGCTCATGCACAGCAGCACGCCGGCGATGGCGCCGATGATGACGGCCGAGACCGAGTTGACGAAGGCGCACGGCGCGGTGATGGCGACCAGACCGGCCAGCAGGCCGTTGGCGGACATGGAGATGTCGGGCTTGCCGTAGAAGCTCCACATGTAGAGCATGGAGGACATGGCGCCCGCCGCCGAGGCCAGCATGGTGTTGGTGGCGATGACGCCGATGCGCAGGTCGGTGCCGGCCAAGGAAGAGCCGGCGTTGAAGCCGAACCAGCCGAAGGCCAGGATGAAGCAGCCGGCCACGGCCATGGGGATGTGGTGGCCGGGCAGGGCGTTGGGGGTGCCGTCTTCCTTGTACTTGCCAAGCCGCGGCCCAAGGCAGATGCCGCCGGCCAAAGCGGCCACGCCGCCGGTCATGTGCACGACCGAGGAGCCGGCGAAGTCAACCGTGCCATGGCCCAGGCTGAAGTACTTGCCGAGGCAGGACAGCCAGCCGCCGCCCCACACCCAGTTGGCGTAGATGGGGTAGACGAACATGGAGATGAAAAAGCCGTAAACCACGAAGGATTTGAAGGTCCAGCGTTCGGCCATGGTGCCGGTGGGGATGGTGGCCGTGGTGTCCATGAACACCATCTGGAACAGGAAGATCGAGAAGATGACGGCGTCGTAGGCGGAACCGGACAGGAAGAAGCCGGTGGTGCCGAACAGGCCGAAATCCTTGCCGCCGATGCTGATGGCGAACTCATTGGCCAGGGCGGCGCCGCCGCCGAGGGTGGCCGCTCCGCCGCTGCCGCCCATCTGCAGGGCGAAACCGCAGATCCAGTAGCCGAGCATGCCGATACCGTAGACCATCATGTTCATGGCCATGGTATGGCCGGCGTTTTTGGCCCGGGTAAAGCCCGTCTCGGCCAGGGCGAAACCGGCCTGCATGAACATGACCAGGAAGCCGCAGACGAGCGTCCAGACCATGTTGATGGAGATGCGGTTGTGGCCGACCGTGTCAGCCAGTTTGGCGGCCAGGGGTTCCTTGTCGGCCATGGTGGCCAGGTCTTCCTTGGTGGGGGAGCCGGCGGTGGCGCCGACCACATCGGCGGCGCCGCCGATGGAGGCGCCCGAGGGATCGGATACCGGGGGTGGCGTCGGGGCGTCGTCGGCGACAGAAACCAGCGGCAGTGCCAGAACTGTCAAAATGAGGGCCAGCAGCAGGAACGAAATCTGTTTTTTCATGGTTGTCTCCAAAGCCTGGGTTGATGCGAGCGAGGGCGCCTGGACCAATGGCGCTGCCTGAAGCGAACGGAACCGGAGTTGGTCAGGATGAATCGAAGCATGTGCGCATGTCGGGCCTCCGGTGGAAAGGTGTGCGTCGCCGTGACGACGGGGGTATTGCAATCGTGGGACCAGCTGTATTTTTCCTTTGAATTGTTGGAAAAACCAATTCCGCTTCACAATTTTGATCTGCAAAAGTCGGTATTTTGATACAATTTTGTTGTACTTGTCTTTCTTTCATTTTGGTAAGAGAGGAGAGCCACTGTGTCTTCTACAAAAAATCAAGATTGTGGCTGAAAAGTCATTAGCGGAAGACTACAGTTTTGTGTTGTTTCAAGTTTGTAATATTTTGCGTTCTTGTAAAAACTTGGCAGCCAATGCCGATCGGCGCATAAAGAAGGACTCACCACTCCAGGCCCAAAAGGGGTTCGCCAGCCAGGACAACCACCTACGCGTTCCGTCTTGCAGTCCACGTCTCCGGAGTCATCCCGCGCGTCGTGTTCCCCCGGTCGGTTGTCGGCCGGACGGAGGACCGCAAGAGCTGGACATTTTTGGCGCATGGACGAGGCCCTGGTCCGGACCGCCCGATTTCGGGGCTGACTGCGGGTCTTGCCGCGCTCCCCGGCCCTGGCCTACACTTCCGTCATGACCGCGATACGAACCGACAGCCAGGATACGCCCCTGGCGTGGAACGGCCTGAGTCTGACCGTGCCCGGGGCCTGGCATCCGTCCCGTCTAGGTCTGCGTCATCTGTACCTGGAGGATGACCAGGGGCCGGTCTTCGAGTGGAAATGGCGTCCCGGCGCCGGCCGGGGAGGCATGGACGCGGCCTTGCGAGCGCTGACGCCCAAACACCGGGCCCGGGCCGGAGAGGCGCTGCCCGACAATTGGCTGGCCGCCCTGGATGCCTACGAGCTCATGCCCTTGTCCTGGGCGCAGGAGGGCCGCTCGGGCCTGGGCGCGGCTCTGTTCGATCCCGCCACCGGCACGGCCGCCGTGTTCCAGGCCTATGGCGGCCCGGACGGCCCGGACCGGGCGCTGTGCGACCGGATCGCCGGGGTGCTGGCCTCGTTGCGCCTGGACCGGCCCGGCAGCCCCGCCTTTCAGGTCTACGGTCTCACCTTCACGCCTCCGCCGGATTTTTTCCTGTCCGCCTTCGAATTTTTACCCGGCCGATTTTCCCTGTCCTTTGCCGCCAGCCGGCGACGCCTGGACGTCGTGCGCCTGGCCCCGGCCGATGTGCTGCTCGGCCGGGAGAATCTGGCTGCCGTGGCCGGTCGCGCCTTTGGTTTCGAGGCCGGCGCCCGCCCTGAACCAGGACAAGTGGCCGGGCACGCGGCCGTGTGGCTGGCTAGCCGGCAACGGGCCAAAGGCTGGGATGTGGTGCTGCGGGCCCTGGGCCGTCCGGGACGGCTAGCCGTGCTGCGCCACGAACCGTCCGTAAACAAACTTATCGGCGCCGCCCTGACCGCGAACCGTCCCGTGGATCGCGCCTGGCTGGCCGACGTGGCGGCAGGCTGTGTTTCCGTTTAGGTCCCGGCCGGTGCCGGATTCGGGGCTCACCCGGGCCCAGTCCCTGGCCCTGGTGCCGGTTAAAAACCGGGATGTGGACGAAACCTTCACCACGGACGGGCTGGTGCGGCTGTCCTTGCCCGTGGCCGTGCGGCCGGTTTTGGCCGGCCTCGCCCGGCGGCTGGGCTTGTGGGACGGACAGGTGCTGCGCAAGACCGTGGAACTCGACGTCCTGGGCACGGCGGTCTGGCGGGCCATTGACGGCCGGACATCGGTCGCGGCCATTGCCGCCGGCCTGGCCCGGGACTACCGGCTCGACACCCGGGAGGCCGAACTGGCCGTGGCCCAGTTCCTGCGCCAGCTCGGCCGGCGCGGCGCCATCGGCGTGGCCGGGAGGGTGGCGGAGCGGTAAGACGGAAGGACAAGGGCTGAGACCCTCCTGGACCACCCCATCACGGATGCTTATGTGAGCGTGATCCACCTGCCGCGACGAAGGCGGTGGAAGGAGGCGCGCCATGAACACCGTGACCCGTCGTTTGCTCCTGAAACTTCTGGCGGCCGGGGCCGTGCTGCCGAGCCTGACCGGCAAGGCCTGGGCTCGGTTGCTGTCGCTTTTCCCCACTCGGACCGTGGAAATCGAGGATTTCGGCTTCGATGCCGCAACCGGCCGGGTGACCCAGGGCGCCACGGCCGAACCGTACGTCCTGACCGTAGACGGCCTGGTCGAAAACCCGCTCCGGCTTGACTACGCCGCCGTGCGCAGCCTGCCCCGGACCGACCAGACCTCGGATTTCCACTGCGTGGAGGGCTGGTCCGTGCCGGACGTGGCCTGGAGCGGAGTACGCCTGTCCGAGCTGGCGGACAGGGCCCGGCCCAAGCCCGAAGCGCGTTATGTGGTCTTCCACGCCCTGGGCAAGACCCGCTCCCACCCGGGCGGCCTCGACCATTATGTCGAATGCCTGCCCCTGGCCGACCTGCTCGATCCTCGGCTCGGCTACCTGCTCGCCCTGGACCTGGACGGGGCGCCTCTGCCCTTGTCCCACGGCGCGCCGGCCCGGCTCGTGTGCCCCTTCGATCTGGCCTACAAGGCCATCAAGTATGTCACGCGGCTGGAATTCACCGACAAGCCCCAGGACGGCTGGTGGACCCGGGCCAATGGCATCTACACGGCCGTGGCGCCGGTCGAACCGGAACGCCTGCGCGTCCCGGACCCGCGCCGTACCGGCGGGTAAAGGACTGGGCGGGGCGGGAGAGGGGGAGAGAAGAGGGAAGATGCCTCCGGCGGTCGGGGGGATCATCCCCCCGGACCCCTGAAAGGGGGGATGAACAGGTTCCAATAACGGGGATGTGGGGGGACGGGTTGTGGCGGCCCCTGTCGGGGTGGTCCAGGAGGGGGCAGTGGCCCCCTTCTGGCCGCCGGAGGCGTTTCTTACTGCTCCTCCTCCCCCCCGCAGGTGTCAGGCCGTTGGCGCGGGAGTGGTCAATCTTGCCGGGTGATTTTTAATATATTGAAATTATTTTGTTATTTTGCGTGGCCCCGATATTGCTTTGGCAAATGGCAAGGCATGTCTGTCCGGGACGTGCGCCAAGCAAGGCAGGAAAACACATGATCGAGAGCATCCAGTCGGGCACGGGGCTGCTCGCCACGCTGACGGACCCAGTGCAGCGCGAGGCCGGCAAGGGCGGCGCGAACGCCGTGGCCACCGACTCCGGGGATACGGCCACCATCAGTGAATCCGCCGGCCAGCGGGCCGCCGGGACCCAACCCGTGGATATGACCGCCGACGAGGCGGATATGGATTTGTCGTTTGTGCGCCAGGCCCTTTCCGGCCAGGACGCCACTTTTCCCCACGACGGCCTCTCCGCCGAGCGGGTCATGCAGCTCATCGGCATGGTGGCCTGAGCGCGGCTTTGCAACGGGCGTGACGGTCAGCAGGCGGGCAGGATGGCCCCGAGCAGCCGGGTCAGATCGGCCTCGGCGCGTTTGGCCGTGCGCAGGACGTCCTCGATGGTCGTTTCGGCCATGCAGTCCGGCAGATTGACATTGGTCAGGCAAGAGATGGCCAGCACCGACAACCCCAGATGCCGGGCTGCGATCACCTCGGTCACCGTGGACATGCCCACGGCGTCGGCCCCGAGCAGGCGCAGCATGCGTGTCTCGGCCGGGGTTTCGAGACTCGGCCCGAGCACCCCGGCATAGACCCCGCGTTCGAGGCGCAGGCCGCAACGCAGGGCGGCCTGGTCGGCAACGGCGCCCAGGCGCGGGCAATACGTCCGGCTCATGTCCGGAAAGCGCGGCCCGAGGGTTTCGTCGTTGGGCCCGACCAGGGGATTGCGCCCGGTCAGATTGATGTGGTCGGTCAGGCGCATGAGCCCGCCGGCGGCAAACCCCGGATCAAGCGCGCCGGCCGCGTTGGTGAGCACCAGCGTGCGCACCCCAAGGCCAGCCAGAAACCGCACCCCGAACGCCACCTGATGCGGGGAATAGCCTTCGTACAGGTGGAGCCGGCCGGTGAAAAGCGCCACCTGCCGGCCGGAGAGTGTCCCGACCACGAGCCGGCCTTCGTGTCCCGGGGCCGTGGCCTTGGGAAATCCGGGCAACGCGGCGCAGGCGATCTCCTGACGATCGGCCAGCCCTGCCGCCAGTCCGGCCAAACCGGTCCCGGCCACCAGTCCCACCGTGTCGGCGGCCAGGCGCCCCAGCTCGGCCAGGGCGGCCCGGACAGCGGGCTTTACATCTTCAGGACACTGCATATACATTTTCCTTCGCTCGCCTTAGGGTATACCATGGGCTCTGCCGACCGGAAAGAGGGAACAACCGGTCGCATGGGCCGGGTCGCAACCGGTTCCCCGCCTCGGATGGATGCATGGATCTGGCCACCTTTCTCGGGCTGACCTCGGGCATCGCCATGGTGCTCGGCGCCATCTTCATGGGCGGCACCTTGATGGAGTTCGTCAATGTGCCGAGCATGATGATCGTGCTCGGTGGTACCTTGGCCTCCACTTGCGTGGCCTATCCTTTTGAGGAGGTCTTCCAGGCCTTCGCCGCCATGATGCAGATTTTCGCCTCGCGCAAGGTCCGGGACGCCGAGGTGGTCAATATGATGGTGCGCATCGCCGAGATCAGCCGCCGCGAGGGGCTGATCGCCCTGGAAAACATCCAGACCGACAACGCCATCCTCAAAAAAGCCTGCCAACTCATCGCCGACAACGCCGACAAGGGGCTCATCCGGGAGACGTTGCGCATCGAGATCGGCTCCATGAAGCGCCGCCACGCCATAGGCGAGGCCGTGTTCAAGTCCCTGGCCGGCTATGCTCCGTCCTTCGGCATGATCGGGACGCTCATCGGCCTGATCCAGATGCTCACGCGCATGGACGATCCCAAGACCCTGGGCCCGGCCATGGCCGTGGCCATCATCACGACCTTTTACGGTTCCATGTTGTCTACGCTGTTTTTTCTGCCCGTGGCCGGCAAGTTGCGCTCCAGGACCCTGAACGAGACCTTGCAGCTCGAAATCATCTTCGAGGGCGCCAAGTGCATTCTGGAAAACAACAACCCTAGGCTGGTCTACGAGAAGCTGTCCTCGTTTATTGCCCCCCGGGAGCGTCGCTATGGACGAGGATGACGCGATCAATCTGGAGGACGAGCAGGAGTCCGAGGCGCCGAGCGAATGGATGACCACTTTGGCCGATGTGTCCATGTTGCTCATGAGCTTTTTCATTCTGCTGTTTTCCATGTCGAGCCTGGATACCAAAAAATTCTCGGAATCGTTTTCCGCGGTGCAAAGTGCCCTGGGCGGCCCGGGCAAGATCGGCGCCCGGGCCCCGGTGTCGAGCGAAATGACCACCCTGGTCGACCAGGCCAGGTTGCGCCAGCGGATCATCGGCGAGCAGCGCCGGGTGTATGACCAGTTTCGCAGCTACGTGTCCGACAAGGGGCTGACGGGCGTGGTGGGCGCCACCCTGGAGGCGGGGCGACTGACCATCACCTTTCCGGCCGGCGTGCTTTTTGCCAAGGACAGTGTGGATTTGACCGAGGCGGGCCAAGCCAGGCTCAAGCTCCTCTATGCCTTCCTCATCAAGACCTCGGGCGAGCGCATCAACATCCGGGGCTTCACCGACGACCAGCCTCCGGGGCCGGGCAGCCGTTTCCGGGATAATTGGGAAATCTCGTCCTTGCGGGCGGTTGCTGTTTTACGGTATCTGTTGGCATTGGGGATGCCCCCCAACAGATTGACAGCCACCGGATTAGCTGATTTAGAACCCCTCTACCCCAACACGACTCCGGAGAACCGGGCCAGGAACCAGCGCGTGGAATTCGCCCTGGAACGCTGGATCGGTGAGTAGGGAGGCCGGCATGGACTTCACGTTCGAGCTGGTGGGGGAATCCGGCCGGCGCCAGGCCCATCGGGAACGGGTGCGCGGCCTGACGGCCCGGATCGAGGGTCGGGAAGACGTGTTCACGGTCCACGACGTGAGCGTCTCCGGCCTGGCCCTGGTCGATGCCGAGCGGGCCATGCGCCACGGGGACGCCTTTCGGTTGTCCCTGGCCATTGCCGGCAAGGCGCTGATCTGCGGGTTGCCAGCAATGGTGGTCCGGGAATGCGGCCCGGACCGGGAGCTGGCCGGCGTGGCCTTCGGGACCTTGTCCGCGCGCCAGGAAGCCTGGCTCGACAAGCTGGTCCTGGAGATTCAAAAGCGGCGTATCGACCTGCGCAAGGCGCGGGCCGCGACCGACAACCTTGAGGATAAAAAGAAGACGGACCGTGCCGAAACAGAAACATAAAGTCCTGGTGGCCAACCGGGGCGAGATCGCCATGCGCATCATCCAGGCTTGCGTTTCGCTCGGCCTGGATTTTGTTTGTATCTACACCAAGGCTGACGAGGCCTCGGGCCATTTGCGGCTGGCCCGGTCCCTCGGCGGTCCCGAGAGCGCCTTCCGGGTCAGCTCCTACCACGACGCCAACGAGATACTGTCCGTGGCCGACCATGCCGGGGCCACGGCCATCCATCCCGGTTATGGGTTTTTCGCCGAGGATTTCCGTTTTGCCAGGCGAGTGGCCGAGCGCTCCCGGGGACTGATTTTCATCGGCCCCTCCTGGCGCATCATCCGGTCGCTGGGGGACAAGATCAACACCAAGCGCCTGGCCCGCAGCCTGTCCATTCCGACGGTGCCGGGCTCGGACCGGCCCGTGTACGACGAGCTGGAGGCCGAGGAGATCGCCGAGACCCTGTTCGCCTTCCAGGCCGAGCAGGGTATCGGCGACTCGGTGGTGCTGGTCAAGGCCTCGGCCGGCGGCGGCGGTATGGGCATCGAGGAAATCTACGATCTCGACCAGTTCAAGACCGTCTACCGACGGGTGCGCAACTACGCCAAGCGGCAGTTCCACGACGAGGGTGTGCTGATCGAGCAGCGCATTTCCGACTTCAACCATCTGGAAGTCCAGATCGTGGCCGACCGCACGGGCAAAAACATCGTGCACTTCGGCACCCGCAATTGCACCATCCAGTCCACCGGCCGCCAGAAGCGGGTGGAGGTGGCTCCGGGCTTCCGGCCCGGCGAGATCGACTACGCCTTTGACGCGGCGAAGCTCCTCGACGATCTCGTGGGCTATTCCCTGTCCATGGCCCACGAGGTGGGCTACGACAACGTGGGCACCTGGGAATGGATCGTCTCGCCCACGGGCCAGCCCTTCCTCATGGAGGTCAACACCCGCATCCAGGTGGAAAACGGCGTGTCGGCCGCCATCTCCCGCATCAAGGGCCGGGGTGACGTCAATCTCATCGCCGAACAGATCCGGCTTGGTCTCGGCGAGCCCATGGGCTATACCCAGTCCGACATCACCTTTGACGGCGTGGGCGTGGAATACCGCCTCATCGCCGAGGACCCGGCCAACCGGTTCACGCCCTGGGTGGGGCGCATCGACCGGTTTGCCGCGCCGACCTTCCCCTGGCTGCGCCTGCACACCCACATTCCCATGGACGAGCCCTACGAGATTCCCACGGAGTACGATCCGAACCTGGCCCTGGCCATTGTCTGGGGCGCGGATCTGTCCGAGGCCCGCAAGCGGGGTTGCGAGTTTCTGGACGGCCTGACCCTGTCCGGAGCCGACGGCGCCGGCCAGGAACTCAAGTCCAATGTGCGGTTCCTGCGGGAAAAGACGGCCACCATCCTGCAATTCTAACCGGTCGGCGCGGTTGCGGTCCGGCCCGGGCGCCCTTGCCTGGTCCGGCGCGTCACGACCTGGATGCTATTCATGGAAATAGAAAAGCGAATCGGTGAGTTGCGCGATCGCCTGAACTACATCAAGGACATCTTTGGCGGGCGGGAAAACGCCAACATCGCCCTCATGCAGACCCGTCTGGACGAACTGGCCGGCCGGGAGAACGCCTTTCCGCCCGGGGAAAAGGCCCAGCTCGTGCGCCAGGTCGAGGACCTGTTCGCCTTCCTGGAAAAAAAGCTCGACGAGGAACTGACCCCCATCGACCGGGTACGGATCGTGCGCCATCCGGGCCGGGTGAGCCTCAAGGACATCCTGGAAAACGTCTACGACAACTACACCGAGATCGGCGGCCAGGACGAATACTCCATCGACCCGAGCATGCTCATCGCCCGGGCCTACATCACCCGGCGCCAGGGCGACAAGATCGTCAACCAGCCGGTCATGGTCATCGGCCAGGAAAAGGGCCACGGCCAGGAGTTTCGCAACGGCGGCTCGGTCAAGCCCTGGGGCAATGCCAAGGCCTTGCAGTACATGAAGGTGGCCGAGACCGAGCGCATTCCCATCCACACCTACGTGTTCACGCCCGGCGCCTTTCCGGTGGAGGACTATCCCGGCGCGGCCCAACAGATCGCCCGCAACCTCTACGAGATGGCCGGACTGCGGGTGCCCGTGGTGTCGGTCATTTCCGAGGGCGGCTCGGGCGGGGCCGAGGCCATCGGCCTGTCCGACCTGCGCCTCATGCTCTCCCACGGCTACTATTCGGTCATCTCCCCGGAAGGCGCGGCCGCCATCGAATCCGGCATCCGGCAAGGCCAGCGCGTGGTCCCGGAATGCATCGCCGAGTGCGCCCGGCGCCTCAAGATGACCGCCGCCGACAACCTGCGCATGGGCTACATCGACAAGATCGTGGAGGAGCCGCCCCTTGGCGCCCGGCCCCATAACTACGATTTCTTCAAGGACCTGCGCCAGGAGGTCATCCGGGCCACGGACCAGGTGTTTCTCGACGTGGCCGGGTTCAAGCTCTTTCGCGCCCGGGCCGCGTCCCGGCGCAAGGGCGGGCCGGCCGATGCCGAGGGCATGTTCGTGCGCTGGACCCTGGATGACGCCGCCGCCGACCGGCTGGTCTGGCGCCGCTACCGCAAGTACCGGCGCATGTCCGAAACCGCTTTCCGCGACGGTCGACCCTCGGGCGCGCGCCTGGCCTCCCGGGCCCAGAGCGCCTTCTGGTCCGGCTATTCGTTCATCCGCTACGACTTTCTCGGCAAACATCTGAAAAACTGGGCCAAGACCGCTTCGGACATGGAATCGGAACTGCGACTGGTCGGCAACCGGTTGCTGGCGCCGCTTCGCCGGGGCCGGGAAAACGCCCCGGTCACTTGCGATCCGGAAAAAAGCCGCATGCTGGTGGAGCTGTCCAACCCCGAGGAAGGGGCCTGCCTGGCCGATTTCGGCTGGTGCTACGTGAGCCCCAAGGCGGCCGAGGACAAGGCCGTCACCTGCCCCGAGTCCGCCACCTACGGCTGCCCGGACCTCTGGGCCCCGGACCTCTACGGCGACTTCGCCGGGGTGTGCGTCCACTGCGGTCACCACTTCCCCATGGAATACCAGTGGGTCATGGGCAACGTCTTCGACCCGGGCTCGGTGTCGGAATTCGACGCCGACATCGAGGCCGGCAATCCCCTGGACTACCCCGGCTTCGAGGAAAAGCTCGACGCGGCCAAGGAAAAAACCGGCCGCAAGTCGGCCTGCGTGACCTTCGAGGCCAAGATCGACGAGGTCAAGCTCGTCTCGGCCGTGCTGTATGCCGCCTTCCGGGGCGGTTCGGTCGGAGCGGCCGAGGGCGAGAAGTTCATCCGCGCCCTGGCCCGGGCCCGTCGTCGCCACTATCCGTTTTTGGCCTACGTCCACGGCACGGCCGGCATCCGCATTCAGGAGAGCTTAAACGGCCTGATCCAGATGCCCCGGGTCACCATGGCCGTGCGGCGCTACATCGAGGCCGGCGGACTCTACGTGGTGCTCTACGACACCAATTCCTACGCCGGTCCGGTGGCGAGCTTCCTCGGTTGCTCGCCCTACCAGTTCTCGGTGCGCTCGGCCAATATCGGCTTCGCCGGTCCGGGCGTCATCAAGGAGACCACCGGCATCGACATCGCGCCCGATTACCACCGGGCGCATAATGCCCTGGCCCGGGGCCATATCCAGGGCATCTGGGACCGCCGCGAGATTCGCAAGAACCTGAAACAGGTGCTGTTAACCATCGGCGGCCGTAATTTGTATTATCGCTAGGGGGAGCGCGTAGGGGAGAGAAACGCCTCCGGCGGCCAGGAGGGGTCAAGGGCCCCTCCTGGACCACCCCATACAAGGGGACCGCTGGATGATCCGGTGCGCATGCGGGCACGGCGAACCAGAACGGGATTCCAAAGGGCGCAGCCCTTTGGCCGCCGGAGGCTTCTCCCCTCCCCACACCTCTCTCCCCACACAATACGACGGGAGTGACTCCGTGATCGACGTCAAAGCCTTGCTTGAGGAAATAAAGGCCGCGCCCTACGAGGAGATCGAGGTGCTGGCGCCCCACACGGGCATCGTGCGTTTCGCCGCCGTTGCGCCCGGCACCCGGGTCGTCGGCGCTTCCGGCACCTACGGGGAAAAGCCCGGCACGTTGCTCGCCAAGCTCACCCGCGAGCACAACGACAAACCCATCCATGCCGAGGTCAAGGGCGTGGTGGGCTCGGTGCGCACGGAGCTGGAAGGCCGTTTTGTCGAGGCCGGCACGCAGCTCGCCGTCATCCGCCACTTTCTGTCCAAGGACGAGGTCATTGCGGCCATCCTCCAGAAGGTGCTGTTTCTGTTCCCGGCGCCCGAGCGGGCCAAGTATTATTTCATCCCGAGCGTGGACAAGAAGGTCAAGGCCTCGGGTCCGCGTTCGGTCAGCGTCAAACCGGGCATGGAGCTTTTCATCGTTTCGCGTATGAAGCGGGAAAAGCCGCTCGTGTACGACGGCCCGGAAGGCATCATCTACGCCGTGTATTTCCAGCACGACCAGAACGTGGACCAGGGCGCGCCCCTGGTCGGGGTGTGCCAGGAATCCCAGACCGGCCTCATCGAGGACGTGGTCAACCGGGTGCGCACGAGCTGGGAGGAGGGGGAATAGCCATGGGCAGGTTCCTGCAAGTCCGCGTGACCGTGACGACCTGGGACCGGGACCGGGCCGCTGAGGCCTTTCCCCGGCTCTACGCCCTGGCCTGGCCCGTGGAATCCACGCCGGCGGCCGGCCCCCAGGGATTGCTCGAACTTGTCCAGGCCCTGGACGACCGCATCAGGCTTGGCGAAGTGCCGGGCGCGGACCGCAAGGCCATGCTCCCGGCCCTGGGCCGGGCCGTGGCCGCCAAGGGCGCCCTGGAAGCGGCCCTGGCCGAGCGCGAGGCCCATACGGCCGACAAGCTGACGTATGCCGTGGAGGACGCCCTGGGCGAGCTTGAAAAGATCGCGCCCAAGCCCTAACCTCCAGCCCCGAAACGCCGACGCGCCTGGCGCGTCTCAAGGAGTCCGCCCATGGCCGGAAGCATCAATAAAGTCATTCTCGTTGGCCGACTCGGCCAGGATCCCAAGCTCACCTATCTGCCTTCGGGCAACCCGGTGGCCAACTTTTCCCTGGCCACGGACGAGTCGTACAAGGATCGCGAGGGCAACAAGGTCGAACGCACCGAATGGCACCGCATCGCCGTGTACGGCCGCTCGGCCGAATTCTGCAATAACTACCTGTCCAAGGGACGGCTGGTCTATATAGAGGGGAGCCTGCGCACCCGGTCCTGGGACGACCAGCAGGGGCAAAAACGCTATACCACCGAGATCGTGGTGACCGGCCCCGGCCACACCATCCAGGGACTCGATTCCCGTGGCCAGGCCAGCGAGGCGCCCATGGGCGACGAGGGCGGCTACGGCGGCCCGCGCCGGTCCGCGCCCCAGGGCGGTCAGCGCCAGGGCGGCGGCCCCCGCCAGGGCGGCGCCCCGCGCCAGCAGCAGCCCGACGAGGATCTCGGCCCGGCTTTTCCGTCCGAAGCCTCGGGCATGGACGACGTGCCCTTCTAGACCAGCTTCCTTTCTGTTTTTGCCCGCCGCACCGGTTGCGGCGGCGTCCGGCGGCGTCCGGGCAGCGTTATTTCGCGGACGCCGCCGCCTTCCTCAGCATTCCTCGTAATTGCACACCTTGTCGCGCCCGGTCTCCTTGGCCCGGTAGAGGGCCAGGTCGGCGCGTTTGATGAGCTCGTCTTCGTTGCGGACGCCCTCTTCGACCATGGATAAGCCGATACTCACCGTGAAGCGGATTGGCCCGGACGGTGTCGGCACCTGGATGTCGCGCAGGGCCTGGCAGAGACGCTCGGCCACGACACGGGCTTCGGCGGCCGTGGTCTGGATGAGCACCGCCCCGAATTCCTCGCCCCCCAGCCGGCCGATATGGTCCGTTGTCCGGACCGTCTTTCGGAGCGTTTCGGCCATGAGCCGCAAGGCCACGTCGCCGATGTCATGGCCGTGGTTGTCGTTGATCCGTTTGAAATGGTCGATGTCGAGCATGAGGAAGGCGAGCGGTTCCCCGTAGCGCTGGCTCCGATGCAGGGCCGCCGTGGTCTGTTCGAGAAGCACGCGGCGGTTGGGAATGCCGGTCAGGGTATCCGTGGTGGCGAGCCGGTCGAGTTCCTGGATACGTTGTTCGAGCTCCTTTTGGGTGGCCTTGAGCTCGGTGACATCGGACGCCAAGACATACATGCCGCGCACTTCGCCGTCGGTGCGATCGGGAAGGTAGCGAATCTGGGTATACGCGGTCGAGCCGTCGGCCCTGGGCAGCCCGCGCTCGAACAGTTGCGGTTCGCCGGCCAGCGCGGCCTGGAGGTACGTGGCGCTTTGGGCGAGAAGCGTTTCCCCCAGGAGTTCCTGGACGGTGAGGCGGCGGATGGCCTCGAACGTCGTACCGAACCAGTCCAGATAGGCGGCGTTGGCATACTCGCAGTGGAGCGCCGCGTTCCAGTAGGCGATCTGGGTCGGGACGTTGTCCATGACCGTGCGGATGAACCGTTCACGCTGGGCCAGTTTCTCGCTGGCTTCGGTCATGCGGCGGGCATTGTCGCGTTGCCGTTTCTGAAAGCCCAGGAGCAGCAACGTAGACAAGAGGATGAGGAGGACAAGCGCGCCGCCCTGGAGCAGAAGATCCTGGCGCCAACCTGCGTGGATGGTCCGCCGGTCCAGGGCGACCATCAGGTACAGGGGCGGCTCGAGGCGCAGGCCGTGGGGTACTACCGTGCGCATGACGATGCGCCGGGGGGCCCCGGAGGGCGGGAGGCTGTCGTCGTGGACGCTGACATCTTGGCCGGCACGGCGGTGCCGGGTGAAAAAACTCTCCGGCCGGTCTAAATGTGCCCCTGCCAGACCCGATGATGCCGGCTCCATGAGCAGGACCGTGCCATCGGCCTGGACGAGCCCCGCCCACAGGTCCGGGGCGCTTCGCACGGAATCGAGCAGGGGAGCGAAGAACTGCGGGGATAGCACCGCGATCACGGCCCCGGCAAAAGTTCCATCCGGCCCGTTGATCCTGAGTCCCGCCGTCACCGTATTGTCCCCGGATCCCACTGGGGAAGCCGGAACAAGCACCAGGGAATCCTGTGCGCGTTTGGGGCTGAGGACGGTGAAAACAGGCTGACGGCTCTCGTTTTGGCCGATCAGGGCGGGATCGTTTGATGTCCGGACAATGCCCTGGGCATCCAGGATGCTGAAGGTGCGCACCCCGCTTACGGCCCTGGTGAGCATCTCCAGATGCGCATTGCTGTCCTGGTGGGTCTCAAGCCACGTGGCATCGTGCCGCAGGCCGGCGAGCGTGGCTTGGAGGCCGCTGATATTGTGTTCCAGAACTTCGCCCACAAGGCGTGTCTGGCACAGGAGATGCGTTGTTTCGTGTTCCTCGATGCTTCCGTATTCTTGGTAAAAATTGATCCCGATGGCCAGGGCCAGGGTCAGGAGGCCCAAGCCGTGAACGATCCACTGGACGGGCGTGTGGAAGTGGTGGTGGTGGATGGTTTGGCTCATGGCCTTTGCTGATTCGATGACAGTGTTGTGTCGCTCTGCCGTCCGCGGGCGTCGAGACGGATAGGAGCAGCCCTGGGGGGGGCACGGCGGTCGTGGATGTAAAAGGAACATGGCCAACGTAAGCGATTCTGGTGTTTGGAAGCAAGCGCGACCTTGACTTGTGACCTTGACTTGAGACGGCAACACACGCGTGTGACGCCAGGCTGTGGCTGGAAAGAGAAAAGAAGAACCGGTTTTGAGCCTCACGGGATTCCAAAGGGCGTAGCCCTTTGGCCGCCGGAGGCGTTCCTTGGCACGTGACGCGGCCGTAGGGAGGTCTGGCCGCACCGGGCAGCTATTCCAGAAAACGCGTCCGAAACGGTCTGTCATACCATGCCGCCAGCCGCGGTCCGACGTTGCGGACGGCGGCTGGCGGACAAGGGGACAATCGGTATTCGTTGTTGGGATTCCAAAGGGCGTAGCCCTTTGGCCGCCGGAGGCATCAAAACACCCCTCCCCGGACTATTGCACAAAGCCGGCGCCGAAGAGGGCGTAGTCGGCGGCCGGATCGCAGTTCGCCTGACGCACGGGATTGACGGCCATGGCCTTGATGAAGCGGCCGGTCACGTCCCCGCTGCCGTTGGAGGCTTCGATGAACACGGCCCCAAGCTGGTAGACGGTGATCATGTTGCGTCCGCTCACCTGGGGAAAGCGCGGATCGTAGAAGGGAATCAAGGCGACCCGGGGGCTTTGCAGGGGATTGCTGTAGGCACTGTTTTCGATGGACTTTGTGGAGTCGTTCCAGGTGGCGCCGGGATCTTGGGCAATAAGGTCGGTCAAGCCCTGCTGGGTGGGGCCGACCATGTTTCCGGGCTCGATCTCGAGCTTGTCATTGATGCTGACCCGGGTATTGTTGGATCCGGAACAGCCGGCGATGTTGGTCCGGTACATATCGGCGCCGGTCTGGGGCGTACCCCGGTTCACGGCGGGATAGTCCACGGGCTGGTAGTGGCCGGGAGTCACGACGCTGGTGGCATCGCCGAACTTGAGCAGTATCTGCGTTCCCACGTCGTCGTTGGTATAACCCTGCACCTCGACGGAATTCATTTCACAGGTGCTTTCTGCGTCGAGCTGACCGTTGTTGTAGTACTTCTTGTTGGTGTCGCAGGTGTCGTTCCAGGTGAACTTGGCCGGTGGCGACCAGGGCTTGAGGCAGTTGGAGCCGCCGGAGCAAAAGAGTGCCGCCTTGCTTTGGGCCGTGATGTCCTGGGTGTTCCAGCCGAGGACTCGTCCCAGGAACATTTCCACGGGATTGCCGCGGACCGTGGTGCGGCCGACAACGGCCTGGACGGTCGAGATGTTGGGAAAGGTCACGTCGGAGTCGCGAATGGCCAGGTTCTTGGCGTCGGACTCGCTCAGGTTGGCCTGGCCGTAGGTCACGGACGTGTCGGTCACCTGGGACAGCTTGGTCCCATATTGGAGCAGCACGTTGGCCCCGGCCAGGGCGGCGGCATCGGCGGCATTTTGCAGCTGGCTGCGCTTGTACTCCAGATAGCCGTAATCCACGGCCAGGGCGGACATTCCGGCCAGGACGACCAGGGATAGGGCCACCAGGACGGCCACGGAGCCGTTTTGTCCAACGGATGACCGGTCGTGCGATCGTGTTGTCATGGTGTTTCTCCCTTGGTCAGGATTGCCGTTCCGTGGCCGAGCCAACGACTTGGCCGAGGTCCGAACTGATGTTTTTCCAGGGTATGATATACATGCCCGAGGTCTCGTAGCGCACCTTTACCGTGACCGGCGTGCCGGAGGTCCTGTCCCCGTCCGTGGTCACCTGGGTCAGGCCCAGGTCATAGCCGGCGCTTTGCATGTACTGGTTGACGGCCGCGGTGACGTCCAGATTGCGCGAGGCGGCCAGGGCGCCTACTTGGGCCGCCCGGGTCACTACGGCCTGGGCGAGCAGGGTTTGGCCGAAGTCCACCACCCCCACGAGCATGGGCATGAGAACAAAGACCAGCATGAAGGCCAGTTCCGTGGTCAGGGAACCGCGTTGCCGCGCCGTAGCGTCCTTTTGGCGGTATCTGGTCATGGTTCCACCACCGCGCTGGCGCCGGCCGTGATGGCTGGCGGGAACAAGGTTTGGCCGACGAATTGCGGGAGGACCAGGGGCTGGAAGGGATAGCTCAGGTTGACCGTGACCACATCCCCGGCCGTGCGTGCGGCCGGTGCGATCGTCACGGCCGGGTTGACCCCCAGACCGTAGCCGGGGGGGGTGTCGGTGGGGCCGTTGTTGAGGGCGCCGGTCACGACCGCGGTGACGGCGGCATCGGTGGCTCCGGGCAGACTGGCCAGCCGGGCCGCATCCTGGGCCACCGAGGCCGCCATGGAGCGAAGGTAGAAGAACCGGCCGTAGTCGACCAGGGAGAAAAGCAGCAGGAGGACGACGGGGAGCATGAAGGCCAACTCCACGGTCGCCATGCCGCGCTGTGCGTGATGGGTGGCCCGTGGTTGCATGGTGATTCCTCGTCGGTTGAGCGGCCCGGACATCGGGCTTTGATTGTGGGGTAACCAGCCCGGGCGGGGGTGTCGATGGGCTCGATTCCCCAGGGGATCGGGGAAGTCCCCTAGACACGCCCAAAGAGGCGCGCGTCTTGTGCGGGCGCGCGGCGGGAAAAAAGCTGCGGAGAAAGGGGGTTAGTCGATCAGGCCCAACCGCGAGGCATAACGCACGAGTTCCACGGAATTTTGCAGGCCGAGCTTCTTCATGAGGTTGCAGCGGTGGTGTTCGGCGGTCTTGACGCTGATGGCGAGTCCCTCGGCCACTTCCTTGGTGGTGAGGCCCTCCACCACCAGGCGCATGACCTCGCGTTCCCGTTGGGTCAGGCTGTCATAGGCCGAGGCAAAGGCGGGTTCGGCTTTTTGGGGGCCGAGCAGCAGCTCCCGGGAGACGTCTTGGGAAATGGCCGGATCGAGGTAGAAGGCACCGTCTCCCACCTGGCGCAGACCGTCGAGAAGGCGTTCGGCGGCGGCGTCCTTGGTCACGTAACCGTTGGCGCCGGCCCGGATCGCCTCGACGATGTAGTCCGCCTTGGTGTGCATGCTGACCACGAGGATGGACAGGTGCGGACGCAGGGCCCGTAGTTCGCGCACGAGCTGGATGCCGGAACGGTCGGGCAGGGAGATGTCGACCAAGGCCACGTCGGGGGCATCGGTTCGGGCCTGGCGCAGGGCCTCGGCGGCATTGCCGGCCTCGCCCGAGACCTCGATCCCGGCGTCCCGGCGCAGGATGGATTTGAGGCCTTCCCGGAACAGCGGGTGGTCGTCAATGATCAGAATGCGTTTCATGGTCGAGGTCCTTCGCGTCGACATAGAGGACTTCCGCCACCACCAGGCAGCCCTGGCCGGACGCGGACACGATCCGCAACGTACCTCCGAAAAGTCCCGCGCGTTCCCGCATGCTGGCCAGGCCCATGTGGCGGTGCCGGCCGGTCTGTTCCTGCTGGGCCGCGACATCAAAACCCTGGCCGTCATCCTTGATGCGCACGATGAGTTTCGGGAACGATTCCACCAGGCGCACGGACACTTGCCGCGCCTTGGCGTGACGGCGCACATTGGCCAGGGCTTCCTGGACGATCCGGTAGAGGTTGATGGCCACGTCCTGGCCCAGGACCACCCCGTCCAGTCCGGCGCCGGAGAAGACGACCCGGATGCCGGTGGCCCGGGAGAAGTCGTCGCACAACCGCTCCAGGGCCTGGGGCAGGCCCAGGTATTCCAGATCCGGCGGCCGCAGGTCGTAGGAAATCTCGCGGACCGACCAGATGGCCCGGGAAATCAGGGAGGAGAATTCGGTCAACCGGGCCTTGAGTTCCGGCGTGGACAGCAGGGCACCGTCGTGGAGGGTTTCGCCGGCGATCTTGGCCGCGGACAGGCACTGGGCCACATTGTCGTGCAAATCCCGGGCAATGCGGGCGCGCTCGTCCTCCTGGGCCGTGATCAGCGCTCCGGTCAGTTCCCGGATGCTTTCCTCGGCCCGTTTGAGATCGGTCACGTCCATGTTCGTGCCGACGAAGTGGGTGCGCTTCCCGGCCGCGTCCCGGACCGCCCGGCCGCGCACCAGAACCCAGCGGAGGGAACCGTCCTTGGCCAGCATGCGCTGTTCGCCGACGTATTCGTCGTGTTCGCCGTCGAGGCAGGCGGTGAGCGCCTCGCGCACCCGCTCCCGGTCCTCGGGGTGGACGCGTTCCATCCAGGCATCCAGGTCGATCTGGCCGGTGCCGTCGCGTGCGCCGAGCAGTTCCTGGAAGCTGGGATCGACGTAATAGGTGTTGGTATCCTTGCGGTATTCCCAGACGCCGACCTTGGCCGCCCGGGTGGCCATGGCATAGCGGACGTGGGAATGTTCCAGGGCGGCGAGCATGCCGTTTATGGCCTTGGACAGACCGGCGATCTCGTCGTTGCCCGCGATGAAGGTCTGGTGCAACGTGCCCGGCTGTTCCCCCAGGCGGTCGATCTGACCGCTGAGACTCGTGACCCGGGACAGGATGCGCCGTTCCACCAGATAGAGCATGGCCAGACCGAAGGTCATGCCGATCGCGAGCAGGAACAGGAAATTGTTGCGCTGGGTCAGCCGGCTTTGCTGGTGGATGCGGCGGGGCAGGGCCACGGACAGAAGCAGGGCCGGCTTGTTGGTGGCATCGCGGAGCAGGGCGAAACCCTGAATGCGGTCCGGTCCCTCGGGCACGACCTGGGGTTGCTCGGTGCGCAGCAGGGCGGCCGTGACATCCTTGAGGCGTGGGGACAGGCCCTCGGTTTGCAGATTGGCCACGTCCAGATCGAGCATGACGGCGCTCGACAGGGACGCAAGTTTGGCCGCATCAAGGCGTCGGCCGAGGACCAGGGTGCCGTGTGGCGGTCCGGTCCGCTGGCTGGTCAATACCGGGCAGGCGCTCAGCAGCCAGGTTTCTCCCGAGACGATGACCAGTCCGGAAAGCGGCTTATCCGCGCTTTCAGGCCGGTGGAGCAGCGGTGAGGCGGCCACCCGGTCGGCCAGGACCGGGGAAACGGCAGCCAAGGTTCCCGCGGCCGCGTCCAGGATGCGTCCGAACACGAGTTGGTTTTGCCGGTCGTAGAGCAGGATGAGGCCGACATGGATGGTTTGGAGACTGTCGACGGTGATGTTGGCGCGCAGGAAGTCCTCGTTGTGATCCTGGAGGTAGCGGTAGGTGTCATCCCACACGGCCCAGTCGGCGGTGGTGGCGTCGAGCGCCGACAGTTCGCTTTCCAGGGCTTTGAGGCCTCGGGTCAGCTCCTCTTCCACTTCCTCCCGCTCCAGGTAATTGAAGCTCGCCTGGATATTGCTTTGGGAAATGGCATACAAGACGGCGAAAAGACCGCAAAAGGTCACGCAGACGATCAAAACGGCGGTCCGACGCAGGCTCATAGGCTTCCTCCATCCGTATGGACGGACTTTCGCTCCTCGGCTGTGGCGCATCTGACGGGCGCGTGTCGGGGACGAGGGAGGCCCATACCGAAAATGCGCTCCTCCCAAGGATTGCGATGCTTTTTCCCGCCATCGGCGTTCTCTCTGCGGTGACGGCGGTGGGGGGGGGCGCACACAGGGGACTCCAGGAATAACTTTGTAATCTGCACAAAGAGGATAAATTTTAGCCGAGGCCTATGAGGGAGGCAATACAAATTCACGCAGCGGGCAGCACAGCCGGAACGCAAGGGAATGTGCGCATAAGGAACTGATCGGAACACTTGGTGCACCTGCCGTTTTTGCCAGGGCAGGCGCGACGCGCATTCGTTGCCGGCTCGCGGCCAGGCCTGTCCGGTTGCTTTGGGGCCGGGGAATGCCGCGATCGGTGTGGGAAGGCGAGAGACCCCGGCCGCGAAGGGCGGCTCAGGGGAAGAAGGTTACGACCAGGGCGGCGAAGTACTCCCGGATCAGGTCGATGTAGCGGCCGGCGGCCGCTACATCGTTGGCTGCGGCAGCCTGCTCCAACAGGGCTCCGAGCTGGGCCGCGTCCGGAAGTTCGTATGTCGCGGTGCCGCCTTTGATCGCGTGTCCCAACCGTTGGAGGGTGGGCAGGTCCTTCACCGCCAGGGCCTGTTCGAGTTCCGTCAACCGGTGCTGTTGGATAGCAAGAAATTGATCGAAGACTGGTTCGAGATTGCGGCTGACGCGAGCGCGGATACTGTTCTTGCCGGTTGGAGCGTGCATGGGTTTCCGGGGCTTGACGCGGCGTGGCGTGCTCATTACCTTCCGCCCGCGCGCCCGTAGCTCAGCCGGATAGAGCGTCGGACTTCGAATCCGCAGGCCGGGGGTTCGAATCCCTCCGGGCGCGCCAGGTAAATCAAGTAGTTACCATCTATTTTTGATCGCTGCATGAAGAGGCTTCGTTTCTTCCCCAGCACTATCCCCAGCAGACGAACACAAATTTCTTCTCAAAGAATACAAAAACCCATCCCCCTCGACAACAGCCCACAGGGGCAGGCAAGAAAAAGGGCCTCGACTACCTGCCAGCCTGGGCCACACGCTCAAGAGCTTCCACGGCCAGGGCGTTAATACTTCTCCCTTGGGCCGAAGCGAGCATGGCCACCTTGGCGTGCAGCTCCGGACTGACCCGGACCATGATCTTTCCCGAATAGGGCTTCTTGGGACTGAGGCCGGCCTTGGCGCAGGTTTCCAGGTAGTCGTCCACGGATTCATGAAAGGCCGTCCGCAGTTCGTCCACCGATCCGCCGTGAAAACCGATGATGTCCGCGATCCCGGCGAGGTGACCCACGAAGCATTCATCTTCGTCGCTGTATTCGATGCGGGCCGCATAGCCCTTGTAGGTCATAGGGGTCATACATCCTCCTTTGTCACGCCGATTAATTGCAAGAAAGCGCGAACGTCCTTGATTTGATACGGCTTGGCTTCCTTGCCCGGATGCGGCCGATGTAGGGCCAGCACGGAATTGTCCTTCACGAACCGCACGCGCGATCCGTCCCCTTCGACCACCTTGCAGCCCAGGGCCTTCAGCAGGGATTCAATCGCGCTGAAGTGGAGGCTCTTCGGCACAGGCAGCGAGAAAACGGCCTTGAGGGTATCTCTGTTCGCGCTGTTCATGGGGAAGAGATAGTATTTATCGCTGCCGATGCAAGCAGAAAATGCTAGCATGCAGGATGGCTACTTTCAGGCGGCAGACAGGGCCATGCCCATGGGCCTCGACCACGTGCCGGCCTTTCCCTTGCCGGGTCCCCTCCGGCTTGCGTGCACCTCCGGCCCTGGCCGCCGTGGAAGGCCTTCCACGTGCGTTCGCGGGCGGTATGACCTTCGGATCGCCTTGGGCCGCGTCGAGGCTCTTGGGGCCTTCCTGGCGCGTCCTGGCAGGGCATGAAAAAAGCCCGCCTGTTAGGGCGGGCTGGATGTCGGCGCGGATTGGCCGTGGCGTCACTGCATCCTGTCCGTGGCCAGGGAGATGTTGACGGGCTGTGGTCGATCCTTTTTGTCCAGGTATAGCAACCCTTCCTTGTAGAACGAAAAAACGCCATTGTCGCTTATGACGATATGATCGGCCAGGTCGATTTCGATTTGCCGGCATCGCTCCACGATGAATCGCGTGATCTCTATTTCACCGGGGGTCGGAAAGGCCCTGCCGGAAAAGTCCAGTCGCACGAGAACGAGCCGCCTGACCATGTAGATGTGCGCGTTTATGAAAATTTCCGATGGGGAAATGAAGCTCGGAAAGGGGTGTCCGATACAGACGACTTCTCGCCCCATCAACTCGTTACTTGGCCAAAGATGGTACAATATCGTTGCATCCTGGCGAAGCTTAGCGATGTCCTGGACGTGCTCTGCTATCTTGGTCTGGTCATTCATTGAGCTGTAGTATCCCCGGTTCCAATAGGAATACTTGGCGCACACCTCTTCCTGTGGGGCTTCTGGTATCTTGCGAGTCTTGCGTCTACCTTCCGTTTGCGTGGCCGAGGTCCTATTCATGGCTACACCTCGACCTTTTTGATTTCGTCCGTGAATTGCATGTAGAGGCCTTCCAGCTCTTCGCGGAGTAGGCGCAGCAGGACAGTCGTTCCTGTGATAACGGGCAGGATCAGCGGAATATCCGGATCGTCGTCGACGAGTACTCGGGCCTGGGCTTCAAGCAGGTCTTCCAGCCCTCCAATTCCCTCAGCCACATCCACGACGCCCCGGCGCAGTCGTTCCAGTTGATCGCGGACCGGCGTAGGCTTGTACAAGCCCCGTTCATGCTGTAGGCGGGTGTCAGCCATGATCGTACCTCCTGAGTGCGGTTTGTGGTCAGGCCCGGGCGGGGAGGTGCGATCTCCCTTCCTGGGCCGTTTTGTTGTTCTTGCCGGGCTATTCGGTTTTCTCTCCCTCCTTGCCGACGGGATTCGCGAAGCGTTCAAGCTCCGTAACCGGGATAAGCCAGAGCCGCCCGATTTGGGTCCCGCGCAAGGCCCCGGTACGTAGCCAGCGCCGGACCGTCGCCGGCGAAGTCCCGGTCGCCTCGGCAAACTCCTCGGGAGAAATTGTCACCCTCTCCACCATGGGCACCACCTCCCTTTCGTTTCAATCGTCCTAAGCTAATGGTTGTTTTCGGTCAAGACGCTCATTGGTGGTAAAAACGAAAAATATGTCACGTAACGAGTGTTATGTAAACTTTGACAAGTGAAGGTCGTCCCTAAAACAGGCCATTTTTAGGGGTGAAGTGGGAGACGATGAGGCTTCCGGTGAGGGGTGATGCTGGGGAGCAAGTATTCATGCGGTGTTCTCAGCTCCCACCCAAAGATGGGTTTTAAGCCGTTGCCGAACCGCCGTGGCGTGGTATGCTGGCGTTTTGGCCCCTGGCCGGAAGCCGGCCGCGTTCCCTCAGGTCCGCCCCGTGCGCGGCTCCCACAAGGGCAGTTGAACGGCCGCCCGAGGCCGGGGCCGCTTACCACTCGCGGGCTCGGATGCAGGCAGGGCCGAGGCCCGGACCGGCGATTTGCCCAGCACGGTGGCCACCGCGTGGGCCCGCGTCCGTCAGCTCCACGGGCGCTGGCTTGAGCACCTCGGCCAGCTCCGCGACAAACACCTTCGCCCGCTCAAATATGGCCTTGTAGGGCAATCCCTGGCCCATGCAGTCGTCCATTTCCAGGGCCAGACGGTCTTCCGCCGTGGCCAGGTCCCGGAGCTGGCGGGCGTCCAGATGGTCCCGGATCGTGTGGCCAAGCCGCCGTTCGGCCTCCGGGGAGAGGTTGAAGAATTTTCGGTAGACCATGCGTGTGGCGTTGGTGAAGTAGGTGCCCGCGTGCCTGCTCCCCTGACGGCGGGCATAAGCCACGAAGTCCGCCAGTACGGCCGCCAGCTCGCGCCGGGTGGCCTTTCCTTCTTGCCGGGCCTGCTGCCAGCCCAGGGCGGCGCGTTTCTCAGCCTGGTGAAGCTGGCGACGGGCGATATCCCGGAACCGCTTGAAGGCCTTCGTCAGGTCCAGCTTGAGGGCTACGACGTCGGGGGCGTTCCTGGTCAGTGTCAGGAGAAAGACGGCTTGGTCTTCGTTGAGGTGGGCGAACTTTTCGGGCCTGCCCATCGCGCCGACTTTCGCGATTTCAAATCGCAAAAGTCCAAGCTCCTCCAACTGTGCTTTGAACTTGGTCAATAGGCGGTAAGTGGACCTGTGGTCCACGCCCATCCTCTTGGCGATCACGCGCGAGTCCACGCGTGGTTCCTGTTCGATCAGACTGATTTCAATTCCGTGCGGCATGGATTTCCCCTTCAGTGGGTGGTCTCCATCTCCTACTCAATGCATTACATGGTCGGAAGCCGCAAGGGGCCGGCTTTAATGCCAGGCACTTTGTGCATTTCATTAAGGGTCTTCAAGGCCTCCCTGTGCTCCTTGGCCGTATGGAACTTGGCAACGGAGGTATCCCTTCCGCATGGGGGTGTGGTTCTAAGAAAGCCTTGATAGACGAAGCGCCCATCGTCGGTTCGGAAGAAGTTGAATGACATCACGCAGACATACTTGCCGGAGCGCAGTTCTCCATGTGCGTCAAGGTAGAAATCCTGCTCGTCCCGGAAGTCCTGGCCCACAATCAGTTTCCCGCGAAACGTAAGCGGTTCGTCTCCGGTCCTGGGTAGTTTATAGTCGCGCATACGATCTCCTGTGGTGTGTCGCCCATCCGGGCAGTTCGTCCATCAAGCCATCGGCCCATGACCGCGTGGCCTACGTCCTTGCCGGGGCTCTCCCGCCCCACAAGACCCTCTTCAGCCTACGGGGTGGCCCGATGTCCACCCATCCAGCTTTCGTCGATCCTGGCGGGGCAATCGGCCTCCTGTGCGGCGCGTCCGAACAAGGAAAGCGCCCGCTCCCGTCGCTGCTCCCGGACTTTGGCCGAGAAGTACGGCGACACGCCCCGGCGGTATGGCCAGATCGGGCACGGGGTCAGGTCCATGAACACCTTGCCGGCCATGCAAGCGGCCACATCCCCGCCCGGGGCGCAGGCATCGCAGTACTTCCTGATGACCTTGAGCAAGCGCCGGGCTCGATGGCGCCGGTCCTGTACGGGTGGAAGATGCAACGCATGGCCGGGCAGTCCGCGACCAGGGGAAACGATCCGCCCATGCACTGGATGCAGAACTGGCGGATGGACCGCAGCGCTGTTTTTCGTGGGCCATCGAACCCCGGGACGGCGGGCTTGGTATTATCGGCATGTGGGTGCCTCCTGTGATGTTGTGCCCGTGGTGGGCGGTTTGTCCGGGTGGCCGCGCCATCGGCCCATGGCCGCGTGGCCATCGTCCTTGCTGGGCTTCTTGTCGGTTCGCTGTCGTCGAGGTCCTGGCTGCTTCCTGCCGTACCCGTCCCGTCCGGTCTGTGCCTCCCCCGCGCCTCCCCTCTCTTGGTGCCCTCGGCAAGGTTGAAAAAGGTCATCGGCTCGCCGGGTGCTCGCGGGTCCTTCCCGGGACGTTTTTGGCAGGGGTCATAAGAAGCCCGGGAAGCGGCTCTGTGGGATGGAAAGAATCCCGTGGAAAAATGGAAATCCCAATTGCATGCCGCATGTTGCACGATGTCTCCGGCGATAATTTGCTTGTGATGCGTCTCCCGTCCTTGGCTATATTGCCGCGCCATGCCCTTGGAGCGTGCGCCGCCAACGTGAAATTGTGGAGCGGTTGCAGCCAAGAGCCTGTGCAATTTGTTGGTCCTTCAAACCTAAGCCGAGCAGCATGACCAGCAGAACCAGGGCGGGAGGATCCTGTTGAGTCCCGGCAAAGATTGTGCCCGAATAGGCCCCGAACCTCGAACCGCAGGCGCGACATTTCACGGTACGCATGTCCTGGAACCTTTGGACGGCACGGTGGTCATCGGTCACCATGCCGCAGTTCGGACAGGTTGGACCGGCTGGGTGGAGTCGGGAGAACAGCCATGCCTTGCAGGTTGCCGGGTCCAAAAAGGCCCGGAGGTCCTCCAATGCAATGGATAACTCACAATGCGGGATGATTTGAACGGTCATACTCTTTGCTCGCATATTTGCATTGTAAAATTTATGACTTTACTTCCAATGCCAATCGATCACTGTCGAGTCTCTCAATCACATCAAAAATTGATTTAAATAGTATGACCTTTGTATTATTTAGCTCATTCATGCCATCATTGTTCTTCTGGAACGATTTTAGTACATAAAAAAATCCGCCCAATGGTTTAATGTTACGCGACAAATAAACAATGACCGCATGCTTGTGCCCCTTAAAAGCGATTGCCTTACGCGTCAGCCTTTTTCCCACAAATTCAATTTCCGGTTGTCCTGTGGGATGCAATACGATTTTACGCATAATGTTCCTCATTTCGGCTGTACTGTTTGCCGGACTTGCCGACCAACTTCTTGAAGCGTGAAGGTAATGGTGCCGTCCTCGGCCATGGTCACCCCAATAAGCTTCGGGTCCGTCCAAACCGACGCCCAAGCCACGCCCCAGCTTCCAAGCGGGTAGCGGAACAGTCCGGCCCGGAAGAGTCTGGCCCTTGACCAACCGGCCGCCAGCAGTTCGTCCATGTGGTTCTCGATCCAGGAACTGCCAACTTTAAAGGCGCGGACCATGTTCCCATCGGGTTTGGATTTTCGCGGACATGCCAGCCGCCGGGGTGGCGCATCCGGCGAGGTGCTGGCCGCGAACGTGGACGGGGTGACCGGGGCTTCGGCCGGCGCGTGACGAGGTGTGTCTTCGCCTTGCCCGGTGGGCTCGGGCCTCGGCGCGGGTGCTGCGCTTATATTCGGCCGAGCCGGTAAAAGCGCGGGGGGAAGGCCGCCTTCGATCCAGGCCCGCAGGTCCCAGCCGGCACGCCATGCCTCACAAGGGTCTTTGCCCTCGGGCACGGGCCAGATGCGCAACTTTTCGGGCGGGTAATGCGCGGTCCACCACTCCCAAGCGGCCTTGTTGCCGGCATCGTCGAAGTCGAGGCTCACCAAGACAAAGGGCGCGGCCTCAAGGCGGGCGTGGGCCTCGGCGTCCGGCCGTAGTGAAGCCGAGCCCAGTGCCAGGACGTTGACCAGATCGCCGGCCTCCTGGGCCAAAAGCAGGGCGTCCAATTCCGATTCAACGATAACCCAGGCGGCGGCCGTCCCGGTGATGGAAAGCGGCGCGGTGTTCTTGGGTTCGCTCGGCAGGTAAAGATATTTGGGCTCGTCCTTCCCCGGGTTGGGGCGACGGAATTTGATGCGGGCCGGCCTGCCCGAGGTGTCGAGAACCGGCAGGACCAGACCGTGAGGAAGCCAAAGCATCCGCCGCCTGCCGTTCGGCTTGAATCCCTGGGGCAGGCCCCAGACGGTCCGGTCGCGGTAAAGGTCCTCTGGCAGCCAGCCAATGTGGAAACGGGCGGCGATCTCGGGGGTGATGCCACGTTCCGATGCCAGCCAGGCCAAGGCACCCTGGTCGGATTGAAGCCGCTTCGCTGCCCAGGGGATGAGCTTGCCGGCCTGGGTCCGCCATTTGGCGTTGGGCGGCTCGCTGGCCTTGGGGGTCCATGCCGGCGCGGCTGGGGCGGGTGAAGTCGCCTCGCGCTGGGGGCCATGGCCGGACGGCTTGGCCGGCGTCTGTCCCATGACGCGGCAGGCCTCTCTATAGCTAGCTCCCTGGAATTCTTTGAGAAGCTTGATACCGTCGTCCTGTCGGCCGCAGACTCGACAGAAAAAACTCCCTCGCCCGTCTCGTTCAAACGGTTTGAGGACAAAACGGTCCCGGCCGCCGCAGAAGGGACAGGGGCCGGCCCACTCAGTCGCGGTTTTCTGTCTCGGGCTGAACCCCATGTTTCGATACACGTCAACAATGTCTTGAGCCACAGGCGGTTACCTCAGCATTTCAATCTTTCGATCCGCGTTCCGGGCAAGGCCCGGGGGGAAAAACCCTGCACTATCCCCGCAGAATCCTCGTTCCTAAAAATATTACATAATTTCAAGTTGTTATATGCCAATTATCCGGAACGGCCATGCACCGTTTTTTTAAGAACTACCTGGCAGAAAAATCTTTAAAATACATAAAGATACTATCTTTTCTTTTCTCTTCATGCAGGGTTTTCAGGGTAAAAGGTAAAAAGTATAGAAAAAGTAAAATTTTGAACGCTAAAAAAAATGCATATGTAAAAGTTTTCCGAATTTACCCCGCAACCCTGCAAAACCCTGCAACCTGTTGAAATTGAGTCCGAAAAATGTGTTAAACTCATGCAGGGTTTTGCAGGGTTGGTGCTTGCCGGGCCCCTCGTCGGGGCGGGTCTCAATCATGGCGAATCCGTATTCCGACCCAACGGGTGGTCCTGCCTTTTTCGCGACGGACCTTCTTTTCAAGCAGTTCACCGAACGGCCGGAGGCCGGGCACGCGGGCCTTCTCGCCGTACTCCGCCTTGAACCAGTTGGTGAATTCCTCATGCAGTTCCCCGGCGCCCACGCTGGCCCAAGAGGCCACCTCGCAACGGGCGTCAAGGAACGCCTGGGCCATGTCCTCGTCGGCCTGGTATTCGCTGGTCGCGTCCAGGACCTCTGGCGGCGGCTCAAGGCCTTCCTCCTGCCAAAGCCGACAGCCCTGGACCAACCACGCCAGGATTCCAGATCGCTCGGTCAGCAAGCGCTCGGGGAGGTCAACGTCACGTGGTCGCTCATGTGGTTCAGTAGGATTGTCTACGAAGGATAAAAGGAAGGGGATCAGTCGTAGCCGCTGCCATAGGGCGTATTCACCACCACCAACCCGTGGCTTATGATTCGTTAACAAAAGAAGTGTGTGCGATGGCTTGAACGATACTATTTCGTTCGAATAATTTAAGCGACCTTTCAATGTATCAGCGCCAGTAAATCGTTTTATCTTTTCAATGTTGAGTTTTTTCCCCTGTTTTGTTTCGCTGGCCCAGACAATGCGTTGACCTTGCATATCCAATAGTTCAGGATCAGCCCCCTTAGGATTCTCCTCAAAGCGCGACTCCATGATGATCTCGGACCGGATCGGATCAACAAGCGGCCCAAGAACACCCTTCAGCGTCTCGAACATGCAGCCTTTTCCATTCCGGCCCTCGCCCCAAAAGACATAAAACTCTTGTTGCTTTGAGTTTCCGACGATAGAACTGCCAAGGACCTTTTGCACATATCGGACAAGACGCTCATTCCCATCGAAACTCGACAACAAAAAGCCGTCCCAGTATGGCGCCGGGGTATCGATATCCACCCAGGGCGTTGGGGCAAACTTGAAAAACAAATCGTTTGGCGTTGGGGGACGGAAGACGAACGTGCGTAAGTCAATTACGCCGTTGACGACTGGAAAAAGCCAAGGATCGCTGTTCCAGCAGTCGCTTGTGATTGCGATGCCCCCCGCCCCTTCCAGGATGAATTGCATGATGTTTTTGAGGCGGGAACGGCTATTGATGGCATTGATACGTCGATTTGTCAGTTTAAGGAGTATAGATAGCCTTTTAAGCTCATCCTCTGGCGTTGTAGGATCGTTCAGTGCTGCAACGGTCTTGTCCCTATACCGGGTATATTCCGCGTTGAGGTAGGCGTTGGTCTCGACAGTTATTTGGCCCAACGCATCTCTCACACAATGAGACCCAGGCTGGCGGGCAAACGTTTCGGCGCGTCCTCGATCATGAACATAGCGTCCGTTGAGATGCCGTTTCGCAATTTCGGCATCAGCCTGCTCATTTCCATAACGGAGGGCGTATTCGATCACCTGGTCCGTTGCGTGGACCTCGGCAACGGGCTTCGGCTTGGGCGCGAACTTCTCTCTCCCCTGCCGGGCCCGTTCTTCCGCGAGCTTGGCCGCGCGGCGCGCATCGTTTTGGGCTTGGGGCATCGTTGCGGCCTCGTCTAAGCCGCGTCCCCACGGTGGGGCTGAATTCGGCATTGTTCGATGAACGAGTCCAGGTCCTGATCAAAGTAGACGCAGCGCCGGCCAATACGAGCGTAAACAGGTCCTTTCCCTTGGCAACGCCAAGCGCGCATCGTGTGGACAGATACGCCAAGGCGCGAAGCTGCCACTCGTTCATCCATCCCCTGACAATCTTTGGGTCCGTTCATGAAGATCCTCCAACAAAAAATTAGTAGGGCCGCGCACCGTATGAAGTGGTGCGCGGCCCTACTAATGGCAGCGAATAGCTGGATTGGAAGGGGGGGAATTTATGCTTGGTGAAACTTCCCCCGGGCTACGATCCCCAAAAGAGACGTACCTAGGCGTTTTTTAACATAAATACGACGTGACTTTTTATATTCTTTCTTCAAACAGTGAACTAAACGTCGCCGACAAGGCGACATCTTTTCTGCAATTTGCTGATTGTTTGTCGTTGGGCTTGGTTCAATTGATGGGAATAGGCGAGAATAATTTAAGTATTTTTCTTTACGGCTTAATTCCGGCAATGAACTATCTATGCCATCTTGATTCGGAGGGAATGGGAAAAAACCATTTTCTATGTTATTGAGTATTCTCTTTGCTATTTTAAGGTCATCTTTTACCATTCCTATTATATCAGATCTTTCTTTGTCTTTATATTGTTCCAAAACTTGAGTTGTAAACTCGTTTGAAGCAATGTATCCACCTTTAGATATCTGGCCATAGGATAAACCTAAATCGTACTTGAGGATATATACACCAAGATATCGTTTTAATTTATCCAACTGAGGCTTGCCATAGACTCCAAACAGTTCTTGTGTTATGGAAAAACTTTTAATGTCGCTGCCATCTTGAATAGAGGATTTGATTTGATCGAGAAAGCGAAGAATGTGTTGTTTTGTCTTTACTGAAACAACTTTTGGAATAGATACTGTTATAAATGATTGCCTATCGGAAAATTTTGAATTTTTTATTGCTTTAAAAACCTCCCCCCAGGACGGGTATCTGCCATACAAATAAAAAAAATTAACGTGGGAAAGAAAAAAATCGTTTATATCCGCGACAGTATCGATTACAATATCTCCATATGGCTCTAGATTTCGACTAACATAGCTAACAATTCCGCTCCAAACGTCATCAAACGGCGTCCCTTCTGGATAGAAAAAATGTGAATTATTCATATAAAATAATTGCAATTTTCTTCTATCTTCATGGTTATGTTCTTCACAATTAATGATTTGTCCTTTTCCTCTTCCATATGTCAATCGTAAATAGCTCTTTGTTCGCACAAAATATTCATACCGAATACGCGAGATCTCTTTGAACTCATCCATAACATTTTTTTGTTCGTTCATACAAAAATATCCCAACATAACATCGCAAAAAAACTATTTTAAGTAGCGGAATCGAGGCCGTGTAGACGATCTTTTGCTCTTGAGAGGTCCCACACAACAGATAACCTGGCAAGTCACAACTAAACGGCTCAGGCTTCTCCCTTACCGACTAGCACCTGCACGGCCATCAGGTTACCCTGTTTATCGGTCACATACTGAATGGACACGGCGAACTCCTCTTGTGGCTTCGTCACCGCAGTCCCTTGGCCAAGGGACTGCATAATGCACCTACTGGCAGCCCTGAACGGGTTCCCGAAGAACGCGGCGCACCACGTCCGGCTCCCGGTCGATCACAAGCAAGTACGCCCTTGCCGGGCCCTCCGGCGTCCGGGATTTTTGCTCCCAGTGCCGTAACGTGGCCAGCTTGAAGCCGAAGACCCTGGCAAACTCCGCTTGGGTCATCTGGAGTTTTTCCCGGATGCGGCGCACGTCCACCGTCTCAGGGATGTGAACGGCGTAGTCCTCTTCGGGCATTTCTCCCCGGGCTATGGCCAGGGCTTCCCGCGCGCCTTGAAGAATGCGACTACCTTCTCCCATGTTTGATCCCTTCTTGGTATTCATGGACGATCCGGGGCAGGATCGCCCGAAGTTCATTCCGTTCGGCCATGGTCAAGTTCGCTTTCTCATTTTTGGCGAAGAGCGCCAGTGCGAAAAGTGGGATGGTGAGGTCATGGTAATAATACACGACGCGATAGGCTCCGCTTTTGCCCTGCCCCTCCCCGGCAAACCGCACCTTGCGAACCCCGCCCGTTCCTTCCATGATCACACCGACAGCAGGATTCGCGGCCAGGAAGTTGACGAGGCTTCGGTGCTCTTCCTCGGATAACTCGGCCCGTTTTATGTCCCGCAAAAAGGTCGGCGTCTCGATCACCGTGAGCAACTTCGTCATATGTTGAGTAATCCAACGGCGTACAATGTCAAGAAAGGTATGGTCACGATGCGGTCTATTTTACGGATCGAAGTGCCCCAGGGTCCGCATGGATGCTGGTCATGATCTCGCCCGCTACGTCGGCCGCGCGCCTCAGGGCGTCGTCCCGCAGGTGGGCATAGCGCTGGGTCATTTGGGGCGATTTGTGGGTCAGGAGCTTTTGCAGCACGTGCATGTCCACTTGCCCGGAAGAAGCCAGCATGGAGGCGTACACGTGCCGCAGACCGTGCAAGGGGCGAAAGCTCGCGGGCAAGCCGGCCCGGCGCTTGATGCGGTCCAGTTGCTTTCGCACGTCCGTGCGCTCGCGACCGCCCCGTCCTGGAAACACGTATTCGCTTTCGGTCCGGGGATGTCCCAGCAGCAAGGCCCGGGCCGCCTCGTTCAGCGGGATTTTCTGGTCGCCCCCGCCCTTGGTGTCCACCAGGCGAATAAAGCCGCGTTCGTAGTCGATATGCTCCCACTTGAGGCGGAACAGTTCCCCACGGCGCATCCCCGTGTAAAGAGCCATCCGCATCAGGTTGGCGGCTTGCACGTTGGTGTCCGCATCCATGGCGGCCAGGAGGCGTTCCAGGGCCTCCGGTCCAAGGTCCTCGGTCGTCTCGTTGCGGACAGTGGGCATGTCGAAATGAAGCCGGGACGGCTCAGGGGCCGGACACAGGCCCTTGTGCACGCCGAAGTTGATGACCCGCTTGAGCAGCACAAGCACCTGCTTCACCGTTGCCGGGGCCTTGCCGGCTCTGAGCAACCGGTGCCGCACGCGGTCCACGTCGAGGGTGACAATTTCGCCAACCTCTTTTCCCGCGAAGTCCTTTTCAAGATGGTTGCGCCATCGGCTCTTGTCGTCCCGAGCGCTTTTGAGGTCGGCTTTCTGGGCCGTAAACTCCTCCCAGATGCGCCCCAGGGTCATGCGTCCGGTCTCGGCCTCCTTGGCCGCCTTGACGGCCTCGCGCTTGGCTTGGTTCGACGGGGCCTTGCCCTCCAGGCGTTCGGCCCGGAGGCGCGCCGCCCTGGCCGGGGTCATGGCGTCCTGGAACTGCCGGCCGGCCTTTTCCTCGATCTGGCGGCCATCCCTCCGGTAGTAGATGTAGAAAATCTTCTCGGGCTTGCCCGTGGCAACCGCCGTGCCCATGACGTAGTAGACGCCTGGGTAATCCGTCGTGAAGCGTTCCTGTCTCGGCATGTCTTTCCCCAGCACTCGGCCGGTTCCCCAGCACGGAAAAAGCCCGCGCTGTCTGGAATCCGCAGGGAGATTTCCCCAGCACTATCCCCAGCACGCGGACTAGAAAACCATACGAACAGGTAAAAATCAATCGGAAAGGTCGAAAATGAAAAGCTGTTAAAATAGCGGGTTGTATGAATCGATGCGAACGGGTATGAATCGATCCTCAAGGACTTCGAATCCGCAGGCCGGTGGTTCGAATCCCTCCGGGCGCACCAGTTAAATCAACTGGTTATGTCCAATTTTTGAGCTTGCGTCGGTCTGAGTCGTTTTCGTCCCCCATACTAGCCCCCACACGCAAGCCCAAACTCACTCGAAAAACATATAAAAAGCGTTCTTGTCCGGCAAGCGCCTGAAGCGCGTCATCTGTCCCGGGTGTTGCGGCGTTCGAACAAGCTGCGGGAGCGGGTTGGGGCCAGGGCAGGGACTGCCTACCCGGTCATATTCAAGCCCAAGGGGATGCACCAGAAAACCTTCAACCGCCAACCGCATCAGGTGGGAAATCGAAGAGATTGAAGCCGGCTTCTGGATAGCGACGGCGGAAAGGTTCGGCTTCCAGGTCTAGCCTGGCATGGGGGGGTAAAATCTTCAGGCCTTCATAGCTGGGAACCGACCATGCCCATTTGCGCGAAGTTTTGTTCTGATTTTGGGGTGCTTTTGTTGCCTCGATCCAGGACGTAGCCTTGCTGTGCCTGGCGGTAGAACGGCTGTGCCCGTGCTGAGGTGTTGGGTAAAGGTCCAGACATGGGCCTCGGCAACCGGATCATGGGGGAGCTTGCTTTCTTGGGGGTGGGCCGCTTTCGTTTTGGCTAAGTTTTTCATCTGAAAGCAATTTGCGTGCCGCTTGAATATTATTGATAGCCCATCGATTGTACATAATTACTTTACGATACATGACATAAAGACATAGGTAGTGTTGCAGCCTAGTTGCATGATAACGCTGCAAATACCCTTTGGAATTAAAAATATGTCGTTGAAGTGGGTTGGCGTATTGAGTCAACAATTTTTCAAGAGATTTGTCCGTGACATTGCCTCTTTTTCGTAGCGAGGAAATAATCATTTTTGGATGTTTAAAACCCAGGTAATTTACTATCACGGAATCTTCATAGCTTGAGTCATATCCTGTCTTGCTTATCAGACCTACAATTGCTATTGAAATAACTTCAGCCTGGAGAAAATTAATTCTATCTTCTAAGACATATTTGCATAAATCAAAGCCATCCTCTATTGTTGATATTGCTATATTGTATTTAGCGTATAGGTGCCTCATCTTTTTCATTAATTTCCGGACGGTGTCTTGCTGCTTTTTGGCACAAGGCGCTTCGTTTTTTGTAATTTTACGAAATTGTTTATTTTTGACTGCATAATAACAGTCATGTACCTGTATAAATAAGGGGCTATCTTCAAAGTCTTTTGGAGTTACACCTCTATTTGATTTAGATTGTATTGTAACGCCAATTTTTGAATAACATTCAGCCGCAAGTTCAGAACAAAATAAAGTTTTATATCTACCAACTGGAATAAAAGAAAAAACGAATCGAAGAATCCCTTTGGCGTTGTATTCTGCTGAAATATATTGACTTCTTAATATTTGCTCTAATTTTTGTTGCTGTTGTGGTGTTAAGTTAGGGTGCCTAAGAATACAAAAAAGATTGGCTTTTTTAAAAGGGTGCCGCATTATTGTATTGTCGCAAACGCCTCTTCGTGTTGCATCAATAATGTTAGAATCTCCGACGAATATCGCTACATGGCTAAATGCTCCATGTGTAAACCAACGGATTAAATTGCTAAGTAGCCCTTTCTTTGCCCTGGTAAGTATAATGTCACCGGGCTCAAGTTTGTTCTCGTCCAGTATAAGCATGTCCTTCATTGCCTCTAGCCTTTTTGAAGATACGCAGGGGGGCAGCCATCTGCCGCTCAACGCAACCTCAACATTTTATCAATGCGTGTTGGGAATAGTGTTGGGTAAGAAAAAGGGCTTACAGCCGTTTTTACTGTAAGCCCTTGATTTTCTTTGGCGTCCCCAAGGGGATTTGAACCCCTGTTATCGGCGTGAGAGGGCGCTATCCGCCCGGCGCGATTACTGTTTTCAACTCTCCCCGCTTCTATCCTGCCGTTATCATTCCCGCCTGTTTACCCCCATTTTTACCCCTGATTTTACCCCACGCGCCCTCCGACGTGACA
>Ga0183098_10713_pt1 | contig 35265 bp, 39 predicted proteins | sample BioMet9_FD_128884 | JGI IMG/M metagenome (GOLD analysis project Ga0183098, IMG submission 128884) | Microbial communities from bioreactor (seeded with sewage sludge) at Lawrence Berkeley National Lab, California, USA - Biofuel... | ecosystem: Engineered > Bioreactor > Anaerobic > Unclassified ...
CCGGCGAGTTGCTGCGTAGGGACCGGCGAAGGGCTGCGTAGGAGGTGGATAGGGTGAGCGAGTTGACGTTGTGCCCCAATTGCGGGGCAAAAATCCGTGTTGTCGAGACGGACCCCCTCGAAAAATCAATCGAGAGAGTCCGTTTGTGCCCCAAATGTGGACGCCAAGTCGTGACAGGGGAGACTATTTTGCGGGTGCGGTATGAGGGAGATTGTCCGCAGTACCGAGTTTAGGCGGCGATTGATATTACTCAGGCAAGTCTCTATCAATGTCGTTCACAGTCCCTTGTACTGTGATTTTTTTACGATAATTTGAGATATCCCCCATAGGGATTTGCCAATCGCGCCCAAATTTTTTGGCGTTTGGAAACCGGCCGGCGGTGAGTTGTTGCCGCACCGTGGCCTGGTCAATTTTGAGGATTGCCGCAGCCTCTTTTGTGCTGACACGTCTGTTTCGATCCGGGGCGCGGAAATCTCTCTCTACCGCGTAATATCCCAGCCAAAAATCGCCCTGCTCTGCCAGTGTCAGCGGAGCTTGTATGTCCGATGGGCTCAGCGTCTCCATAGCCGCCTCCCATGTATCGCGCATGGGCTCTTTTGCATCAATGTATTGGCGGGTATATTGGCCAATAAAAATAGCTGGCGCGGGGAAAAATGTTTCAGGTTTTTTCACCTTTCCAGCCGTTAAAATTTTGACGATGGCATAGATTTGTCCAAAAGCATATCCGCGAGTCATGTTAAGCCCTCCGCGCGAGCCCGAGCTTGGTGGCTGTGTGTAAGTCCATCCCAAAATCGTCACCATTACACGCAATCGCTGGTCCAAAATCGGTATCAATAACACGGCACCCGGCGGAAAGGCGTATTTGCACAGGCTCAGCCGTCGTATCAGGGAGATTGATGGAGTGTCCAGGCGCGGTCATCATATAGGTCCCTGCGGTCGGGTGGCCAAATGTGGGGCTAACAAAGTAGGCGTCGATGATTGTGGTCGCGGTCATGATCTCTCTCCTCTCGTTTTGGCCTCGGGCCTATCCCCGTCCGCCGTTGAGTAGATAATACTACTCTAGCGTAGATTGTCAACCCGGCCCGCAAAAAAATCAGAAAAAAATTTGTCCTAGGCCTATATAGCCCATATACCCTGGTTTTCCCTCCGCCCCTGTGGTTAGCCTCCCACCAAAGCCCGGCCCGTCCGGGCGGGAGGCGGCATGGCCCAAAAAATCACCCTCTCTGACGATCTCCGCGCCGAGTACGAGCGCCTGTATGCCGAGGCTACGATCCGACCTGCCTGCCGGGGTGCGGTCGAGGCGCTGGCCAGCTGCATAGCCGACTCCAACCACTGGCCGCGCTACGTTATCGTGGCCGCAACCCTGGGCTGTCCTCCCCACGTACCCGCCCTGATCCACGCCATGGAGTGCGGGTTGGATTTTGGCCGCCACCTCCACAACGGCGATCCGCTCACCGCCCGGACGACGCATGTGCCGGCGGGGCGGCCCGTTGCTGGTCAACCGCCGTTTGGGTGGGGAGAGAGCGCGGTTGATGCGCTGCGGATGCGTCACGTTGACACGTGGTCTGACTGGTCCATCTCGGGCCTGTGCTACGTCCTGGAGGGGTACAACGGCTGGGGCTACCGCCTGCATCATCCCGAGGTGCCGAGCCCCTACCTGTGGAGCTACACGACCGCGTACACACGCGGAAAGTACGTCGCGGACGGCACGTGGTCGGCCACGGCGGTCAGTAAGCAATGCGGGGCCATAGCCTTGTTGCGGGGCCTCGCTGACTGTGGCCACCCGTATGATGCCGAGCCCACCACTCCTATCTCGCCCGATCCCGCCCTCGTCGAGTCCCATCCCTACCCGGGTACTGTGCTCCGCCTCGGTTCCACGGGCGATGATGTGCGCCTGGTCCAGGAGCGGTTGACCGCGCTCGGGCACGATCCCGGCGCGGCCGACGGCCTGTACTGGCGGCGCACCTGCGATGCCGTGCGGGCGTTTCAGCGGGCGCGAGGACTGGCGGTCGATGGGGCGGTCGGGCCTGCGACCTGGGCCGCGATGTGGGGGGGGTAAATGAGTGATATCCAGGCTCAAGCGCCGATTGCGGATGTGGCTACAACACCGGCTCAACCCGCTCCATCTGGAGTGCCGGCTAGTGTGCCTGATGTCCAGGCCCAGGGCCAGACTTTGGTCCAAGCGGTGGGAGCGGTTGTATCGGCATCTCCTCGGGTGAGAGCTGCATTGTCACGTCTGTCTCGATCCCGCACGCTCTACGGACTGTTGGGGCTACTCGGTGTCAATCTGTACGCCGGACAGCCCATCGATATTCGCCTGTGGATTAATGGCGAGATATATAACCTGGGCAATATCGCCCCGCTGCTCTCCATCATCCTGGCCGGGCTCGCCGCATGGGGTCGGTGGGTCGCGCAGGGGCCGATCGTGCCGCCTCGGAGTGATCGTGGGTAGGTGGCCAGCACTCGCGCTAGTCCTGGGGCTCTGCACACCCGCCTGTATCTCGCTGCCTGGCGGTGGGGGCTCAGCTGCCGATCTGCGCCCGGACAGGCCTACTCAGGCCGAGACAACGGAGAGCACAACGTCACATCTCGCCGAGCGGCTACAGTGCGGGCGTTGGTATCTGTGGGCGTCGTATGTGCGGCTGCGGGACCGTGGATGCGGCGATGAGGACCTACGTTTGCTGATCATGGATTTTGACGAAGCTGCAAACAACAACTATTTCAACGAATTAGACAGGTATCATAGAGCACGGCAGGCAGTAGGTCGTCGGGCAGGTAGTGCGGCGTGCCTGGGTGTGGGCAAGAGGTAACGGGCGTGTGGCGGTACAGCGGGTCAAAAAAGGTCGCAATAGGCCATTTGTCCAGATATCAAACTGGGTTGCGCAGACAGACAGGCTATCTCTCAAGGCTAAGGGATTGCTCCTCTACCTACTTTCCCGGCCAGACAACTGGCAGCACTCAGAGGCTGATATGGTCGCGCACTGCGGAGACGGGAGAGCGGCAGTCCGGGCGGCGATAGCCGAACTGGAGCGATCTGGCCACCTGGTTAGGGTTAAGCGGCGCGAGGGCGGAAAATGGGCCGCCGAGTACAACGTAATCGAGGGGCCTTCTTATATATTATTACTGTTCGAAAAACCGCGTCGGAAAATCGAACACGGTGGAGAGCGGGAGAGACCGCCAGACGGCTATACATGGGAACAGTGGGACGCCCTCACCGAGGCCATGCGGGGCCAATATCAAAGGCAAATTTATGACGCGCACAAACAATAACGGGGGGCTTGGTTATCGGGTCCGATGCGAGCGGGCCGGGTGCGCCGGATTTTTTGGCGTGTCGTTTTATTGTTCAAAAGCCGAGGCAGAGGAGCTGAGGGGTGGAAGATGCCCAAAATGCAATCACCCGCTGGTCGTCCGTCGGTCTCGGGAGGAGAGGTGAGAGATGCCAGGGGGCAGGCCGAGCACGTACACTGAGGAAATCGGTGAGGAGATTTGCGCCAGGATTGCCGACGGGATGACTGTGCGGCAGATGGACGCCACACCCGGGATGCCAACCCAGAGGGCGCTTTATCGCTGGTTGGAGCAGTACCCAGACTTCAGCAGGCGGTACGCGCGCGCGCGGGAAATGTCTGGTCAGGCCAGCGAGTCCAAAATTGTCGCCATCCAGGACGAGCTACGCGCTGGGAGAATCGATGCCAACCAAGCCCGGGTTCTGCTCGACGCTGAGCGGTGGCTAGCTGCCAAGCGCGCACCACGCACTCACGGTGACCGTGTCGAGGTCGAGCATTCTGGCCAGATCGACCAGGGCATCAAGGTTGTGCTCTCCTTTGGCCCTGCACCACAGCCACAGGTCCTCGATGTCTCGCCAGTAGCAAGCCCTGTGCCACTACCTGCTGAGTGTGCTATCGGTAGCACGACTAAGACCATCGGTATGCAAGACGAGCACGAGGACGCAGTTGATAATGGCAATAATGGGGGTTGATAGATGATAGGCGAGTGTTGACAGGTATTTAGGCTAAGGTTTGATGTCTCGGAATGATGATTCTGTAAACTTTCAGGGTGTTATCATTATCAACGTGTTACTCTACCGGAGAGGTATGATCATCATGCTGCGTAGCACCCTGGCCCCTCTGTGGCCATTCATAGCCATCGGCCTGTCTGTCCTGCTGCTGCTCGTGTGGTGGGCAACAAGACGATGAGCCCCCCCCTGTCGAGCCCCCGGCCAGGAGGGTGGATAACCCCTACCCCCATGCCCTCCCTGGGCGCGCCATGTGGGGTGTATAGTTGCTCAAGTAGAAATTTTACCAATTTTCAGGTGTACCGATGTCTTCGAAGGAAATAAAGCTCAACATCCAACTCCATCCTCGTCAGCAGGCGGCGCTGAACAGTTTAGCGACTGAGAAGCTGTATGGGGGTGCTGCCGGTGGCGGGAAGTCGTTTTACCTGCGGTGGCGTGGGATTGCTGGTGCGTTCGAGGTCCCTGGGTTGCAGGTGTACCTGATCCGGCGTCAGGCCACGGATTTGGTGAACAACCACATTGAGGGGCCGAGTGGTTTCCCTGTTCTTCTCGCGCCGTTCATTGATGCGGGGATCGTGAAGATTGTCTATAGTCCGAACATCGATATCTCGTTCAAGAATGGGCCTCTTGGCGGGTTCGAGGGTGGGAGCCGTATTTTTCTGCGTCACTGCAAAGACGAATCGAGCAAGTACAATTTCCAGGGGTCAGAGATTCACTTGCTTTTGATTGACGAGCTGACGCTTTTAACGGAGGGCCAGTATCGGTTTATCCGGTCTCGCGTGCGGTTGGGTGGGCTGAAAATTCCCCCTGAAGTCCCGGTTGGGAAGTACCCGTGCATCGAGTGTGGGTCGAACCCCGGGAACGTGGGACATTATTTCGTCAAGTTCGGCTGGATAGTCGGACACGCTCCTATGGAGATTTGGCGGACACCCAAGAGAGACGGTGGTCTCCTCCGGCAGTTTATCCCGGCGAAGCTTGAGGATAACCCGACGCTTTTGACCGTAGACCCTGACTACGCCGATCGCCTGGAGGGCCTGGGTGACCCTGCCTTGGTGAAGGCGATGCGCGACGGCGACTGGGACACATTCCAGGGCCAGGCATTCCCCTTCTCGCAAAATTACCATGTCGTTTCCCCAGAGCCTGTGCCGACGTACGCGCAGCTCTACATGACGTTTGACTGGGGCTATGGCGCACCATTCTCGGTGGGCTGGTGGTGGGTTGACTCGGACGGACGGCTGTTCCGTTTCGCTGAATGGTATGGCTGGAATGGGAACCCAAACCAGGGTTTGCGCATGACGGACACCGAGATAGCCCTAGGGATCAAGGAGCGTGAAGAACGGCTTGGGGTGGCGGGAAGAAACATAATCCGCCTCGCTGGCCCGGACTGCTTCAGCAAGAAACCTGATTACCTTGGCGGCGGGCAGGGGCCGAGCACGAGCGAAATGTTTTCCCGGCAAGGGATAAACCTCTCCCCTGGGGATGCGGATCGAAAGAAAAAGATTCGGCAGTTTTATGAACGACTGCGTGTTCCGAAAGATGGGAGCGCCCCGATGCTCCAAGTCTATTCGGTCTGTACCCAATTTATCCGTACCATCCCAGACCTTGTCTTTGATGAGAACAACGTCGAGGATTTGGCAAGCAATCTTGAGGACCATATTTACGACGAGGCGTGTCATGCTTGCATGGCCAGGCCAATAGAGATGGTTTTGCCAAAATCAAAAAAGACAAAAGAAGCTGCCATGCTCGACATGCTAGAACAGATGCCGGCATCTGACGTTGAGGAAGCACAGGGGTTTTATGGAGATGAAGAAAAACAAATGATGCGGGAAGTCTTTGGCGGAGGGAAAGAGGAAGAGTACGGGATGTATATTCCTGGGGCTACGAACGAAAATTCTTGGGCGCAATAGACTCCTGGAGGCTTCCGTGCCGATAACCGTACAGGAACTTGTTGAGAAATTTGGAATTCATGAGACGTCAAATCTTATTCATCGACTAGCGACTGAGGCCCCACCTTCGCTTGTTACCCTGGATAGATATTTGCGTGACGAAAGGATTTTGTCCTTGTGGGCCGCTGGTGGAAAGTCGATTTCTGATATCGCCCAAGATGTTGGTGCGAGTTATTGGACAGTTTCTCGAATTATAAAAAGGAAGCGGAATTAATAGCAAAGATGCTATGGATTTTGCAAAGACTCAACTTTTATCATCCCGCTCATGGATAAGGGCAGGGAATCGTCTCAGATGTCTCCTTCCGTTCAGCAAGCGTGCGACGACCATGCTTATCGCCGTCTACACAACGACCCTGACGTCCTGGCCCTTACAAAACGCGGAATCGGAAACAACCCGAGGTATTTTACCGGAGGGTTTGTGGCTCAATATTTCGGGTGTGGCCCAGGGCGAAGGGATTCTTGATGCAATACCCTGCCGAACGCGGTGTCGTTACCTACGAAGATTTGCGTCCTAAGCTGGACGTATTTTGCGTGACATGGGTTGGCAACGATCTGCTTTCCCGAACGATCAGACGTTTTGCTCCTGGAGGGTCGCATTCAAGCCTCGGGATCAAAGTCTACGGATCGGTATTTCTGGTTGAGGCGCTTTCGTGGGGTGTGGACATTAAACGGGCCAGCGATCGCTTCGACGATTTCAATGGTTCCATCTTGATCCATCCCATCGAGTGCGAGCGAGCCATTGGGCTGCGCATCAAGGAAACCGCGCTTCAGATGGTCGCACAGAGAAAGTCGTATCGTTACGGATATCTTTCTCTCCTCCGTAGAACGCTTGGGAAATTCCACGTCTCAATGCGACGGACTATTTGTTCACAGATGGTCTCCTTCATTCTCGGCAAGTACCACGTCATCAATCCCCAGGAGCAGGTCTTGTCCCCAGGCGAGTTGCGGGGGCTTCTTCCCTCTCCGTGGCGGCTGGCTCCTTATAGCAAGGAGGCCGACTAAATGGCGGAAGCGTTGCGAAAATTAAACCCTGCATGGGTTGCCGTAGTTATGACTTTCGTCATCAATGTCGGCGCTATATCCTACGGATATGGAAGGCTTTCGGAGCGGCAAGACAACATGGACCACCGAGTCATGCTTCTTGAGAACAATGACAAGGAACAATCCAGGCAACTCGGGGAAGCTGCCTCCAGGCTTGCGAGGATTGAAGAGGGTGTGACCTACATCCGAGACTCTATAAGGGGCGTAAAGTGAGTGATCCTGTTTTTGTGGCCCTTATTGGCGTTGTTGTTGGCCTGATCGTTTTCCTGTCTGGGCTGTTCATTGGCTGGCGGTTTGGCCGCGAGTCGCTGCACATGCCGCCGTTTTCTTTCCCCCAGGGCAATGACGGCCAGCCCCAGGATGTCGTTGTCGATGAGCGCGACCCCTGGGATGAGGCTATCGACAAGAGGATTCTTCAGTAATGGCGATCCTTGTTTGTGAAATCTGCGATGCCCAGCTTGGGACTTTTGATCCCGATCTGATCGAACTCCCCCTGACTGGAGATCAGTTCGGCCCAGTTGAGCCCGGATTTCCCCGCCCCTTCTGGCTTGACGCCGGGTGGTCGGAGCTGATTTGCCCGCATTGCCACAGTCGGGCGGTTGGGTGGGATGCGTCTCTGGCTGACGGAGTTCGCCGGGACCGGATCAAAACCCCTGAAGGGTATTTCGTTGTTGGGAAAGGCTACGAGCGGAAGCAGCCAATTCCTTTCGTTCATGACAGCTCGAATATTGCCGCCGAGTGGGAAGCCGTGGAAGCGGCGCGTCGTGGCGGCCACAATGAGTCCGTCGAGCCAAAGCCTATTGAGCAAATAAAGCGGCCGTACCACCGAAAGGACAAGAAGCGTGGCCGATAAGCAGCCAAAGTACGACGAACTTTTGCCACCTTCCGACAAGCAGGACGCTGTCGGGAAGAAGGTTTTTGAAATTCTCGAAGAGATTATCAACGAGAAGGTTCGTCTTGGTTTGCATGAAAAGTGGCTGCGTCATTATCGCCTTGGCCGAAACCAGCCATGGACCGGCATTCCTCCAGCAAATGTTCCTCTTTCGTCTGTCCCGCTTTTGTTTACGCACAGGCAGCGCACGGTCAACACCCTTACCGACAATGACCCGACGTTTAATGTCCCCCCGCTTGGGGATGACGGCGATCAGGATGTTTACAAAACCATAGGAAGGTCTGCCGACTATTGGTGGCGTGAACAGGAACAGCAGGCCATTCTCGAAAAGAGCATCATCAACGGCGAGACCTACGGTGTTGCCATTGAAAAGGTCGTCTTCAACCCGGACGTTGAATACGGCATGGGAGAAGTTGAAACCGTCGTTGTCGATCCGTTCTATTTCGGTCTCTATCCCGTGACCTGCCAGGAAGTCCAAAAGGCGGAAGCCGTTGTGTTTTACCGCCCCATGACGGTTCGAGAGGCCAAGCGACTTTGGCCCGGTCAGGCGGCCAACATCAAGAGCGACACGGACCTGCTGACCCAGCTTGGCGATGATCGACGGGACCATATCTCTCCATCGCCGGACGGGAAGCAAGGGGTCGTTGGCCGGCTAAGGGCTTGGCTGGGGGGCGGTGCAGAATCAACCGGGCTCACCATTCGGAAAGACGAACTTCTGGTGTGTGAATGTTGGGTGCGCGACTACACCATGGAGACTGTCAAGCAAAAAGGCGAGCCGGTGATGACGGAAGGCCCGGATGGGAAACCTGTTCAGGCAGAAACCTTGATGGAGATCACCAAGCCAAAATACCCTGGTTTTATCCGATGCGTGACGGTGTGTTGCAATGGGAAGGTGGTCTTGGATGACAAGCCGAACCCTTCCATTTCGCCGCTTCTCTCAACCGATGAAGCGATGCGCTCCTATCTCTACGACAAATTTCCTTTTGCCGTCACCAACTCTATCACCGACCCCTGTACAATTTGGGGGATGAGCGACTTTGAGCAACTTGATTCTCTCCAAAAAGAGATGAACAAGTGTTTGTCGCAAATCATTTACCACAAGGATCGTTGCGCTCGACCGAAAGTTATCAACCCCCGAGACAGCGGCGTTCACAACAGTCAGTTCACAAACAGGCTTGGCGTAATAAATCCGTCTTCTTTCGCTTCCGGGCAAGGAATCCGGTATCTGGAGTTCCCCAACAACACGCAGGACATCCAGGCCGTTTTTGAGTTGGTAAAGTCCATGTTTATGCTGGTTGGTGGGACGTTCGATATGGATCAGGCAGCGTCTGTCAACGGGGATTCCCGATTGGCCTTGAAGTCGATCCAGACGCTCATTGAACGTCAAGCGACCATGATGCGCGGCAAGATTCGGAACTATTACCGGCTTATCCGTGAACGCGGACGCATGTTCGTTTCGCTCATGCAGAATTGGTACACAGAAGACAGGTGGATATCTTTTCAGGATAAAGGCCAGGAATTCACCCAGCCCATCAATGGAAAGCGTTTGCGTGTTCCTGTACGCCTGACGGTTGTTAATGGTTCTACAATGCCAATCTCTAGAACGGCTCAACGTGAAGAAGCCAGAGAATTGTTTCGAGATGGTGCCATAGACCGTAGAGGTCTACACGATGCCATGGATTGGCCAAACCGCGCCGAGCTGGACAACAGGATGGACCAAGGCCCCAATGGGGTCCTGCTCCAGCGTATGGCGCAGGCTGGGTTTCCCAGCCCGGGAGTCCAGTGGGTGCAGCAGCTTGGCGCGCTCGATGACAAGTCCTTCGCCATTCAGCTTTCCAAGCAGCAGTTGCCGCCACCGCCTGTCCAGCTTGATCCGAACGACCCGGCCGCAGCGAAGCAACAGCTTGCCAACCAGAAGACGGCTGCCGAGATCGCAACAATGCAGGCCGAGGCCAGGTTGAAAGACGCCCAAGCTCAAGCCGCGTTGTCTGGGGCAAGCCAGCCTGCCGCTGATCCAGATGTCTCGGCCAGAGAAGAAGCCAGGAAGGATGCAGAACTCGATCTGAAGCGCCAGCACATGGATATTCAGCGCCTGGATGTCGTTGGCCGGATTCGGCAATCGCAAACGCAGGATCGGCGAGCCGACATGGAAGGGATGAAGCAGCGGCATGCCATGACCATGGATGCGCAAGCGGCGGACCTTGAGGCTGCGAAGGCAAGGATGGAATCCGATCACCGAGACAAGGATCGCGAGGCTAAACGTGAAGCCGACGTACTTGCACAGCAGACAGCCCTGGCCCAGACGCAAATTCGAGGAAATTCGACATCTGGACAGCAAAGGAAACAGTGATGCCCCTTTACGATTACGAATGCCCGTATTGTGGCCACAAATTCGAAGAGATGGCTGCGGTCAGTGAAGAAGCGGTCCGGTGTGAGAATTGCGACGGCATGGCCAAACGGACCTACGCGGCGAACTGGAACCATCGGTCGGACGCCCCCTGGGTAGAAGATTGCACGGTCCCCTTCGACAAGGATGACCCCCGGCCTGAGATACGGTCGTATTTGGCTGACCCCAGCGATAGGCAGAAGCTGAAGCGGGCGATGGCCGTGGCTGGCATCCGACACCTGGAATCCGGTGAAGGCGGCGGTCGCCGGAAGGAAGGTATCTCGCCAACCGTTATGCGCGAGCTTGTGGAGCGCCACAACTACAGGATGGGTCGGTTGTGATGTTGGCCGAACGAAAGGTCGATCTCATTTTAACGGCACTCATCCGTGGTATGAAAATGATTGTAAGCCTCTTGGAAAAGGTGAAGGCAGGCCAGGAAATCTAGCCTGTTGCAATAATATGATTCACCGTTACGCGCAAGCCTCGCGGTAGAATCGCACCAACCACGCGCAAGCCTCGTTGGAAGAGTCGGGAAACCGGCCTTCTGACGAGGCTTTTGTTTTTTTAACCCTCAACCACAGCGAGAGCATCATGTTCGACATCCCGACGATAATCGAAGCGCCCAGCGAAGGCGTGACGGACTCGTCCTCCGCCGAATCCTCGACCGCGACCAGCCCGGAGGCCAACGCTTCTCCACCGTCTGGCGAGACGCAAACCACGCAGGCGTCGGCGACCGAGCAGAGCGCCACCGAACAAGCGGCCGGTGATAATGCCGCCACTCCGGAAGGGGACCAGACGCAGCAGGCCCAGCCTCAGCCCGAGACTGACCAGCAACCTGACCGGCTCGATAAGCATCCGCGCTTTCGGCAGGTTGTGACTGAGCGTCGGCAGTTCAAGGATGCCTTGGAGTCTGAACGGTTGGCGAAGGCGCAGCTTGAGGGTCGGCTTCAGGCCCTCGAATCGGCCATGCAGCAGCGGCCGACACAGCAGTCCGCAACCCGGGACTTCAACGCCGAGTTGGCCGCCATCGATGCCAAGCTCGACGCGGGCGAGATTTCCGCCACCCAGGCCAGGGCTCTGGAGCGGGCGTTGAACAGTGAGGCGCTTCAGACCCAGCAGGCGGCGTTTCAGGCGCAGCTCAACGCGCAGCTCGCCGCCGGTCAGCAGGCGTTTGACGACAAGGCAAAAGAGGCAGCCAAGCAGGCTCAGGTCGATGCCCTCCAGAGCCGGTTTGTCCAGGAAAACCCTGATTTCGTGACGTTCCGCGAGTCCGGGGAGCTTGACAACCTGCGGTCTGAAAATCCCCTCCACGACTATGTGAGCGCCTATTACGCGCTGAAGGCGCAACAGGCCGAGGCGTCGAAGAAGGACGCTGTCGAAGCCGCTGTCAAAGCGGCAGAAGATCGCGTCCGCAAAGAATTCGCCGCCAAGCAATCCGCAAAAACCTTGCAGGGATCGACCAGCGCGCCGCCGGCCGCTGGTTCCGCTGTCGCCCCCGAACTTGCCAACCCCAAAAAGTACGGCGGCGTTTCCGCTGTACTGGCGCGTCGGCTTGAACAGCGGATGGCCTCTGCTCATCAGTGAGAGGTAAGTCATGTCGTTCGATAACGAAATCGAAGCCGTCACCCAGGACTATTTTGCCATGGGGAGCGAGACGCAGGATGTCTACTACAGAGACTCCGTCTTGCTCAACAAGCTGCTCAAAAACCAACAGGGCATCTACAAGAAGATTCCTGGTGGAAAGGTTACCAGGGTCCCGCTGGTCTACGACGTTGCCGAGGGTGGCGCGTGGGACCGTTACGACTCCCTGAAGAAGACGGACAAGCAGATGGTGGACTCTGCGCAGTTCTGGCTCAAAAATTATCACTCCGTCGCCGTGGTGAATCAGGTTTCCGAGTGGGAAAACTCGGGTCCATCGGCGTTTGTCGATCTGGTTGTTACCAAGATCGCCGGAGCGCAAAAGAAGATTTCCAAGGACCTTGGCGAAGATCTGTATTCTTCCGCCGACGACGAAGGGAAGCTCCTGACCGGTCTTCTCTCGCTGTGCAATACCACTACGACCCGGGCCTATGGAAACATCACCGAGGACGGCCTTGTTGCCTCCGACGGGACCAAGCCCTGGGCCGGCGTGGTCAATTCCACCAGCACGGTCATGTCGCTCGAAGCGATGCAGTCGCTTCGGTCGAGCGCCAAGGTGGGGAACGGGGACAGCGACAAGCCGAACCTGTTCGTCACGACCGAGACTCTGTTCAACAAGATCAGCCGCATTCTTCAGGCGCAGCAGCGTTTCACATCCAGCAACGACCCGACGGTCCTTGGTTTTACGAGCCTGTTGATCGACGGGGCAACGATGGTGGTGGACGACTACTGCCCGGCCAACCATTGCTTTGCTCTCAACACCAACCACATCGGTTTCGGCGTGCAGGTCGATTTCACGCGTGGTAAGTGGAAGGAAGAAGACGCTCCCCCGTCTCGCTACATGCACATCATCTGGCGCGGAAACATGCTCTGCAATCACCGCAAGGCCCATGCCGTTCACACGGCTCTGACGGTCTCTTAGGCGGCATAACAAATAAAGGGCGTGTCGGTTGATGCGCCCATAAAGAGGGAAAAAACATGCCTGGTTCGCAACAGTGCATTCTGTTCCAGCCGCTTGCCAAGGCTTCTTCCGTGAAGCTCGGTGACGTCGGCACCGTTTATACCGATTCCGAAGGGAACAAATATCGGTATTGCAAGGCAGGCTCTGCGGCCTTGGCCGCCGGGAAGATCGGCGTTGCCCCTACCGCGACCGCCAACCACATCAACAAGGCCCCGGCCGCCGACGTGGCCGTGGGCTCGAAGCGTGTGTCCATTACTGTGGGTGCCACGGTCGTGACCGAAGACCAGTATATGGGTGGCTTCCTGGCCGTGAATGACGGCACAGGCGAGGGGACCTTCTACCGCGTCCTCGGAAACTCGTCCTGTGACGCGTCCGGCACCACCGTGGTCATCCTGGAAGACCCTGTCCGCGTGGCTCTGACCGCCGCCGGCTCCGAAGTTTCGCTTGTCCCGTCCCCCTACAACGGTGTCGTCGAAAGCGCCGACGAAGAAAACGTCCCGGTCGGCGTCCCGCTCTGTGCCGTGGCCGCCGGCTACTACTACTGGGCGCAGATTTCCGGCGTGCATCCTGCGGTTCTGGTGACTGGCACTCCTGCTGTCGGCTCCATCCTGACCCTCGGTTCGACGGCTGGTTCCGTGACGACCGCCAGTACGACCATTGCCACAACTGTTACGCAGCCCATTGTGGGCACCATGTTCGCCACGGCTGGCGTCACGACTGAGTATAAGCCGGTCGATCTGGCCATTTACTAGAAAGGGGCGGGGACTTCCCCGCCCTAAACTAGAGGAGAAGCATCATGGCTTTTTCGTACACTCGGCGCGGCGAAACAATCATGGGCAACAAGCGCGTGGTTTTTGGCCAATACACAAACGATGGAACGTCTGGCGAAATCGCGACAGGTCTTAACGCGCCAGACTATTTTAGCATCGACGGCGCCGTGGCTGTCTCGGAATCCGGCGGCACGCTCACGGCGGTGCTCACGGCTTCCAATGCCGGTGGCTCCTGGATGGCTTTCGGGGACGACTAAACCATGGCCGATCTCCCGAGCCTTTACGCAGAGGGCGTCCAGGACGCGCACATCGACACGCTCCACTCTATCATCATGGAGACTCTGGATCGTGTTCCTGATCCGCGCCTGGATGCGCCAATGGTCACCACGTATCTCAACCGCGCGTTCCTGGATGTCGTCTCCAGGCTGGCGGCCAGGGGGGTGTTTCTCCCCTCTCTGGCGACGGCTGGCGAGGTTGAAGCGCGGGTGGGGAGTGACGCCACTTCATTACCGGCAGATTGGTTCGGATGCCTGCATGGAGCCTGTGACGTGGCGACTGGCCAGCCTATTAAGGTTTTGAGGTGGACGGACTTGCAGCGCCATCGGGGGCTTGGCCCGATCAGGAGCGGGAGCGTACGTTGTGTGGCGGTTTATGGGAAGGTGCTGCGGTATTGGATGTCCCCAACAATAACGCAGCGAATATCAATCCAGTACATCAGGATCCCGCATCCTTTAGTAACTGGAACTGATAAACCGTTCGATCTTCCTGTCGAGTTTACTCCTCGAACACTTGCCTATTACGCCTGTGCCGAGGCTCTTTCGAATTACGATTCAGACGAAGATTTTACGGTCAAGATAAACGACTACCGGGCTCGTTTCTTGGAGTCTGTGGACACGCTGGCACTTGAAGTTGGTCCATGGGCCATGGATGCGGACCCTATCACAGACGTTATGGGGTGGTAACCCCATCAATAGAGGTAACAACCCATGGCAACCGTCTCCCAACTCTCGTCCCTCATCCTTGATACAGTGCAGGACTCGTCTTTTTCCGACGACATCCTGTTGCTGCTCAACCAGGGGCTGGCCGACGTGAGCACTCAGGTCCCGATCCCTGACCTCAGTGCCACGGCCACGGTCGAAACATCTACCACGGTCCCGTACGTCAGTCTCCCGACCGACTACGGTCATCATCTGCACTTTGTCAGCTCGTCTGCCCAGGGCCGACGCATTCGGTCGTTGCACCTTAACATCTCCGGCCTGCTGCGGTTGTTCCCTGTGCTGACCAACAGCGGAGCGATCGAGTCTGTCGCCGTCGACGCGGGGAAATTGTATTACCAGCCGATGCCGACGACGGCCGATACGCTGACGCTGTGGTATTACAAGGTTCCGACTTCACTCGTCAATTTTGACGACGAACCGGACGAAATCCCTTCGCAGTTCCACATCCCGCTCTTGTGCAACTACGCCATCGCGGAAATCTACAACAAGATTTTCGAAGGGGGCCAGGACAACGCAAAGAGCGACTACATCACATACAGCAACCGCTACAAAGCTGCTGTCGATTCGCTCTACAACTACTTCAACAGGGATGACGACGTGTTGACCACTCGTTGGCGGCGCAACAAGGCGATGGCGCAGCAGTCCGGCCAGTCTATGATGCAGGGCCAGTAACCTATGCTGTCCATTCCGTTCAAGGCGTGTGCCGGGTTGAATACGGTGGCTGCACCCGATGCGGCATCCTACGACCTAAAAACAGGCGAGTGGGAGGCGACCGGCCTTGTCAATTTGGACGTGCTCCATGCTGGCCGCCTCCAGACACGCCCTGGTTTTTCTCAAGTCTTGACCGGGAACTGGCACTCGCCATTCCAAGATGGCGACATCGTTTATCTGGCCAAGGACGACACGATCTACAGCCTGGGGCCTGATTTCTCACCCGTGGCCCTGACTGACGGTCTCACCGCCGGCCAGCGCGTGGCGTGGTGCCGGCTTGGTCAAGTCGTCTACTGGTCGAACGGCGTCCAGAAGGGCCGGATCGTGGACGGGCAGGCAAAGGCCTGGGGCGGCATCACGTTCTCGTCTGACGCTCGTGAGGCAGCCGAGTATCGAGACCCGCCGGCCGGGACCGTACTGGCCGCGTTCGGTGGTCGCATCTGGATCGGGGCGGAGCGGGAGATTTATTACACCGTCCCCGGGTTCCCGCATCACTGCCGGGTTGGCTCCTGCCGATTGGCTCCACTCTCATCTGCCGTGCGCATGATAGCGCCGGTCGAAGGGGGCTTCTACATCGGCACCGACGATCGGATCATTTACCAATCGTCCGTCGATCCAGGCTCCATGACGGCTACGGTGGTGAGCCGCGAGCCGGTCATCCCTGGCTCGTTTGTCTCACGTCTAGCCTCTGACATCCTGCCCGAGGCAAACGGCATCCTGACGGCGCTCTGGGCTACTGCGAGGGGTCTGGAACTTGGCTTGCCGGGCGGCCAAATCATCAAACTGACACACCAACGGGTGGCAATGCGAGCCCCGGCTTCCTGGGCGGCCATGTTGTCCACGGAGCGGCGGATAGTAGCTATCCTGCACCCGTAAGGAGATATTATGGCTCTTCGACTTTCTACTGGCCTTCGCAATGCGATGCTCGACACGGGCAGTTTTCAGGACACCCTGGCCAACGGAATCCTCTGCATCTACTCGGGTACGCAGCCGACCAGCGCCGACGACACGGAAAACGGCACGCTGCTGCTGTCTGTCACGGTCGGCTCTGGAGCGTTCACGGCCGGGACGTCTACCAACGGCATCAACTTCGCGGACGCCGCCTCCGGGGCAGTCTCCAAGGCTTCCGGCGAGGTTTGGTCTGGTGTGGCTGTCGCGACTGGCACGGCGGGTTGGTTCCGCTTCTACGCCAACGACAAGACCACCGGAGCCTCCACCACGGCCTGTCGCTTTGATGGGGCCGTTTCCACTTCTGGCTCCCAAATGAATATGAATCCCACGTCGATCACCTCTGGCGTGACCACTACCCTCGACACCTTTAGCGTGACTCTGCCGGCGTCCTAAGCCGACATCATAGATAGGAGATTTGGAAATGGACGCCAACTTTGTCCTGTCCATCCTGAGTCTTGCCGCTGAATCGGTCAAAAGCCGGCCGGCGGCAACGGCAGTCGAAGCGTTGCAGGACATCACCACCGTGGCGGATGGCCTTATAGCGTGGGTTAAGGCCCAGTCTTCTCTGGATTTACAGATCACGGCCTACGCGAGCGCCATCACCCAGGACCGTCTTAGAAATGCCTCGATCAACGCCTCCCAGTATGCCGCCTCCGTTCTTGGAGTGCATCACGCGCCGTCCAGCGTTGGTACTGTGACCTACAGTACCGGGGACGCCAGTTAGGCGAGAACCACAACCATGGGTGATTAGCCCCTAGGTTCACCAATGAGCATCTTAGCCGGCCTTCATGGTTTCCAGTCTGGCGATTACTTCGCCGGGTTTGTTGGTGACCAGGAGGCCGGCCTTTCTCGCTTGGGGCATGTGCGCAATGCGCTGCAAACGCTCCAGTACGTCAACAAGCAGAACCTACAGATTTACAACCATACCGTCTATTTTGATGATGGTACGGTGGTGACGGTTGGGAGGAATTTCAATCGGTATGTTGCGAGCGTTTCTATCCCGAGATACGCGACTAATGGAGAAGGATATGTCTACAATGATATCTTGCTCCTGTTTTATAATAGCAGTTCTGGAGTTAAGGCTTCCTTGGTTGAATTGCTTGATAACGGTTTTATGTTCAAAGACGCTAGCAATTTAGTTGGTGATAAAATTAAAAACATTAGCGGATATATGCAGTGTTTGTTTAAAAAGGTTAAAATTTGTAACAGAGATATGTATATTATTCTTTCCCCGTTTCGGATTTCTGAAACGTCGCTTATTTACTCAGGCGACATAATGCAGCCTATGAGTTCTGCTAAGTTGTATTATTCAGAGCCTTATATAGAAAATAATGGAGTAAATTATCTTTATCTGTATGATATTGATTCCAAAACAAATCATTTTCTTTTCGCTTGTGCAAATATTTTGTGTGGCGACTTGGTGGTTCGCGGAATAGCTGCGTGGTATGGCAATAAATTTATTTTAAACTACAATAAAGATACAATATATTTAAGTGTGAGCAGCCGTATAGTTTATTGGAAAATATCAACTAATAGCATAGGCATAACAGTTGATATGTATACTCCAACTATTACAGCAACTGATATTGATGGGAGCACGGTATCTGTTAACTCAGGACCAATAGATAATAACGGGTATCTACACTGGTTTTCATCGGCTAAATACGATTCTTCTAAGGTCTTGTACATGTGTTACTATAACAAGACAAATGTAGAGACTGGAGAAACTGTTGAATTGGAATATGCCCCGGCTTATATACAGAACCCACCATCTCTTTCTGCCTTCTCAGGCACAACTTTTACTGAAGATATCCCCTATGATTTCTATTTAATGGAAAATGATGACAACTCTAAAGGATTCGACTTGATTTTATTGAGAAGACTTTACAAAAGTAAATATAGATTGGTTTTGGGAGACAACGAATATTATGATGTAACTGACGAGTTTCAGTTTGATAATACGTCTGAGCCATTTTTGACACAGCAATATACTTATGCTTGGACTGAAACGCGAGTTTGGGAGGGGGGGGGGTATAAAAATTTGGATGACTTTACTGGGTGGGGTCCTCCTTTGAATGTTTTCCCTTTATCAAAGACTAGACCGTTCACAATGGTTGTTGAGACAGAAAATATATTTAGTTACGCTAACATGGCCGGATATATAGAATCAAGCGTATCTAAAATTAAAATTGGTGATTATACTTCAGACGAGAACCCAAGGGTGTACCCGGCGTTTAGCATCAGGAAAAATGGTGATGCGCTACAGGGTATTATAATTGGAAATGTTTCTGATGATGTATTTTCAAGCTGCGGCGCGTACATCTTTAGAGATGACGTTGACGTAACATCGTCTATAACAGAAACGCTTGGGATTAGTCCTAGTTCTATTCTTGGAATGATGTTTATCCCTAAAGAAATCTGCGGACAGCTTAAAATAAGGTAGCGATAAGGTTTGGCATTATGAAAAGTATAGAACTTTATCCACCCAGCTCAACAGACGTAGGCTATGCCAATAGCAATGACGAATATTTCTCTGGGGGGAATGGCTCTTCCTATTGTGAAATAGGCAACAATAGCGACTATTCAGATATTGCATGGATTCGCATCCCATTAACTGGAATCCCTGCGGCCGCGACTATTTCTTCCGCTATCCTGAATCTTACAGCATATTCAAATCTTAGCACAACAACCTGTTCTGTTTCTGTCGGAGCAGACGACGAAGATAACCCGTCGATTCCATCTACATCAACAGGCGCATGGTCTTTGTCTGTCATGTCGGGGTCTATTTCGTGGAGCCCAGGGGCATGGGGAGATGGGACGACTTATTCAGTAGATATCACGTCTATAATACAGGCGGTAGTCAACCGTGAGAATTATACACAGGGCGACTACGTTCTTTTACTCATCTCGAATCAGGCGAGTTATACCGGCGCATATAGACAATTTTCATCTGTCGATTACAACAGTGGGGCCGAGAAACCTTCTCTTTCAATTTCATACGTTGAAGCCGCAGGTGATGTTGACCTGCCTATTCTCGAAGTTGAAGGGGCCGGTCATGTCGGTGTCATTTATGGCTCCATGTCTCTCCCTGTCTTAACCGCTACCGGCCAAACCAACCTCATCGGCAAAGGGTCCATGTCCATCCCGGCTGTGACCGTGGATATTCGGGCCGGGCTGCGGCAGAGCCTGACGCTTCCCAAGCTCACCGCTACCGCCACAGCCAGCCAGACGTACCGCTCGTCCGGCGTCTGCACGCTCCCCAAAATAACCGCTACCGGGCGGACTGGTGCGAGCGGGGACTGTTCGATTCCCATGTTGCAGGCGTCCGGCGCGACCGGGGCAAGTGGATATGTCGTGCTCCCCGGCTTGACCACGGACACGTCCGGTACCTCCCGCATCCTGGTCGAGGCGTCCATGCGGATCACGGCGGCCAGGTGCACGGGAACAGCGCTCGTGGGCGCTGTCGGCCAAGGCGTGGTGTAACCGCTCACAGGGTCAAATTTTGACCTCATGAATCCAGGCGGTTTCTGGACAGGTCCCAGCGAAGAAAGCGGTCATGGCGTCGACGAGAACCGGAAATATTCTCTTCTCCCGAAGTCGGCAGGTCTGGCGCAGGGACAGGATTCGTTCCGCAAAACGTCCACCCTTCTCGCTGACGGTGCCAAAGCTGGCTTTACGCCACAGCACGGCGAAGCGCAGGAGGCGTTCGGCGTGATTGTTCGTCGGAGCCACGCCGGCTTCCTTGAGAAACAGCCACAGATGATCCATTTCGTCGATGAGGCGGCGGGTCAGTTTGCCGGCGTCGTCTGGCCGGTCGCTGTACTTGGACACCAGGCGAATGAAACGCGCATAGAACATGTTCCATTCGCCGGCCGTGGGCGGTGCTTTGGCCATGTGACACAACCGCTGCAATTCCTTGTGGGTCCAGGCGCCACACTTGGCGATCTCGTGGTCTTTTCGTTCTGCGAGTCCTTTGGCGTGACGGATCAGATGGGCCAGGCAGGTTTGACGCAGCCCCACCCATTTCGTGTAAACGCCATAGCCGTCGCTGATCAGAATGCCTTGCCAATCCTGGATCAATGCCTGGAAAGCCTTCTTCGACCGATGCCGGTGAATCATGAAATACGCCGCCAAGCTATTTCCCATGACCCACAGCCATTGCAGCATTCCCTTGCAATACCAAGCGGTTTCGTCCACATGGTTGACGGGAGAACTTCGAACAAGCGCGCCGATGGCTTGGTAATGGGGTTCGATGGCGCGGGAGACTCGGTCGAGGATCTTCTGAATAGCTCCTTGGCTGACAGGAAGGCCCAGCACCGAGAAGAGGAAGTCTTGGGTGGCGCGTCGGGAGTCGGCTTGAGTGCCGGCCATGACGGCAATAATGGAGGCGAGTCTCGGGCCGTAGCCCGTGCGCTGCTGCGGAGGGATGAGCGCCTTGAGCATTTTGCCGCAGTGGCGGCACCGACCTCGATGCAGGATGAAATGTGTCACTTCCAGCTTGATCTCAGGCAGTTCAACGACTTGATGGACGTAGTAAGGCTCCACCCCCGTGAGGCTGTTGCAGCCGCAGCTACATTTTCCGGGATAAAGCTCCGTGACCTGGGTTGGACTGAGAGCTTGCTGTCGGAATCCTTTGCGCTTTTTTCTGTCTTTTCGATTGGATTTGTTTGCTTCCTTACCCTTGGTGAACGGATTGTCGCTGGAGGGAGGCTTGTTGGAATTCGTGGAATCTGCGCTGAGTTTGGCCTCGAGCACCTCGATGCGTTCCCTGAGCGCCTGGATTTCACCGTGCAGAACATGAACGTAACCCAGCATCGGCCACGGGGTGTTCATCACCACTTCGGTGGTAAGGCAGGTTCGCACCGGCACTGCTATCCCCATATGCCAACTATGTGCATTAACTAAAAATTGTCCAGACCCTGTGAGCGGTTACGGCGTGGTGAGTCTCCCCACCCTCGTGGCTCGGGGAACGAACCTTCCGTCCCTCTCGGCTGTGGCCGATCTCATCCTGTCCCACCTCGAAGCCACGGGAACGGGCGGTGTCGTGCCCACGGCGGATGCGGCGCTGACCCTGCCCTGTCTTTCGGCCCTGGGCCATATGACCAGCGCCCCGGCTTGGGGGTCCCAAGTATTGAGCTACGATGAAGCGAGGATTGCATGAGCGTGAACACGTTAGGCCTGTCCATGGGCCTCGATCAGGGGTTGCCGGTCAGCCAGTATCAGGGCTGGCCCTTCACGGGATTTTTCGAGCTGGGCGGCCAGCAGTATGGCGTCTGCCCGGATGGAATCTACCTGCTCAACGGCGGCGCTGACGATGCCGGGAGCGATATCGAGTGGCAGGTGTCAGGTCCTATGACGGATGCCGGCGCGCCTGAATACAAGCGGGTTCGGCGGCTGGCCGTGTCTGGCGAGATGGACGATGTCACCGCTTCCGTCGCCTACGAGTCGGGCGAGACTCCGACGATGGGCGAACAACTCGCCGGTGGCATGTTCTATGTCGGCCGCGATGGCGCAGGACGCGAGTCGCAGTTCACGCTTTCCGGGACAGGTCAGGTTTCGATCACGGGCGTGACCATGGACCTTATCGTGCTTGGTCGACGGGCGAGGGGGTAAGCGATGTCATCTGCCGGATTTTTGGATGTCTCTACGGCAACAAGCTATGTCAGCTCTATCATGTCCGACACGGCGTCTCAGGCCGCATCGTCGTTCCAGACGGCCCTTAACAACATCAACGCCCTCGGGAACGGTATTACCATAGCCGCTCCGACAATCACGCTTCCGGTGTCTCCTGATGCGGCCACACAGCAGGATATGCCGGATGCTCCGAACATCAACATCCCGTCCATGGGGACGGTAACCGCACCCACGGCCCCGACGCTGGAAACGCTGGATCTGCCGGATATCGAGATACCCGATTTTGATGCTACCGCTCCAACTGTGTCCATCCCGGACGTGCCCGATGTGGCGACCCCGGATGACCCCGGGGATGCCCCCTCCATCGACGACGTGGTCATCCCAAATGCGCCCGACCTCGATATCCCCACGGCACCAGTCCTTGACGATGTGGTCCTGCCGAGTTGGGACGCGCTGTCCTTGCCCGAGTTCGCCGGGGCCAGACCGAACGACGTGACGTTCGAGGCCCCGGGTCAGTTGTTTACCTATCAAGAAGGGAGCTTTTCTTCGACGCTCCAGGACGCGATCGAGCAGCAGATTTACGACGACCTGCTTTCCGGCGGAAACATCGACGCCATCACCGGCATCACGGAAGCCATCGCCAAAGCGGAGTCCGTGGCGGCCCGGACGCTCCGCATTGAGCTTGCCGCGATCCGTGACGGCTGGGCGGCCCGGGGCCAGGACGGCCCGACCGGGGCCGATGAGGACAAGGAATACCAGGCCCGGCAACGCTACTCCGATTCCGTCAACGAGGTTACGGCTCAGTTTGTCACCGAGCGCTGCCGGCTCACGGTACAGCACCGCGAGGCGCTGTTGCAGCATGGCCTGTCCTTCGTCGATCTTCGGTTCCGCGCCTACAGCGAGGCCCAAAACCGAGCCCTGGAAGCGGCCAAGGCCACGGCGGATTTTGGTTACCGCAATGTCGAAATCCAGGTCCAAATCTACAATCTCCAGCTTTCCCGCTATCAGGCTGACGCAGCCGTATTCGAAGCCAAGGTGCGGGCCTCCTCGCAGATTTTGGACGCACGGCGTCTTGAGTTGGAGACGGCGAGACTGCGTGGAGACCTGCGGAAGCAGGATATCGACATCTATGTCGCCAAGTGTAGTGCCCTGTCTGTCTCCATCGAATCGTACAAGGCGCAGATTCAAGGGGCTCTCGCCAAGCTTCAGGCGCAAACGGAAAAAATCAACGCATTCCGTGCGAAGGTTGACGCTTTCGTTGCCCAAATAAACAGCATGACTGCCCAATACAATGCCTGGGGGACTCGCGTCAGCGCGGAAAAGGTGAAGGTTGACCTTTACGCAACACAGGCCCAAGCGTACAATTATCGTGTTTCAGGAAAGAAGGTTGTCGCAGACATTGGGGCCACACAGGCAGGGATTGTTGATTCTCGAAACAAGGGAAATATTTCCCTCTATCAGTCAAGTCTTGAGGCGACAAAGGTAGAGTTGCAGCGCCTCATCGCTGAGGTTGATACGGCTGTCAAGCAAACAGCATCACAGGTCCAGGTTTACGACGCAACAGTTCGCGGCGTGGCTGCACAAAACGAGTCAACACGTGGGTTGGCGGCGCTTAATCTCCAGGAATGGTCGTCCCGGCTCACGGCGACGATTCAGCAGGCCCAGCTTGCCCTGGATTACGCCAAGGCTCAGGGGAGCCTGTCGGAAACAGCTATCGCCGCCGCAGCCTCGACGTCGGCCCAGCTTGCAGCCTCCGCGCTGGGTTCGCGCCATGCGAGCGCCAATGTCGGGTTCTCTGGCAGCAACAGCAATTCCAATAGCTTCAACACTTCGTATAATTACTCTAGCAGCCAATCCGCAAGCGTATAGGAGTATAACATGGGAATGACCCCTGGCTTCGACGATTTATTACAAAAGAAATATCAGATTTTGCAACAAAACGCCGACGCGGAAACGACGCGGGCCAACGCCGTTGCGCAAAACGTCGGGCAGCAGCAGACGTTGCAGCAGCAGGCCGACGCTGCGGCACAGGCCAGAGCGCAGCTGAATGCTGACACCCAGCTTCAGAGTACGTCGATGAATAATCAGGGGGCCAACTACCGGACCGGGCTGACCTCTGGTTTGGAGAACAACTATCGGATGGCCGGGCTTGGGCTGGATGCCGCCAAGTACGCCTCCGATGACGAGACCAAGCGGCTGGCCCTGACACGCGCTGATGAGTACAGCAACGGCCTCAAAATCAACCCCACCGATTCCTACATCGGGTCGGTTGCAAGAGGGCTTCGGATGTCTGGGCTTCAGTTCCCAAGCAGCCCCATCCCCCAGCTCCCGGGATATAAGGATGGTGGACGCCCTCCGGTCGATAGGCCCGTGGTGGTCGGCAAGGCTGGACCTGAGACCTTCGTGCCTGACAACGGCGCTAGACCTGTTGCAGTTGGGCAGAGTGGCCCGGAAGTGGTGACCACGCCCGTTCGCGGGACGGTGCTTCCGAATGCGCAGACGACGGACGCCGACTTGCAGCGCCGCGCCCTGGCCGCTGTGGAGAGTCAGCCGCAAGCTGATTTCAAGGACCCTGATGGTTCCCTGTACCGCCGCGCCCTGGCCGCTGTGACAAACCAGCCGAAGCCGGCTTCAGACCCGTTGCCGCCGCTGACGCGCAATGGCGGGATCGAAATCTGGTACTCAAACCCCAAGCAGGACCAGTCTCCCACATTGGGGCAGCAGCGGACACGGGACCTTGGATCGCAGTTCATCAACAACCTGGAAGCCATGAGCGACGACGAGCGCAAGGCCGCCTGGAAGGATGCGCATCCCGAAGAGAGATATGCGGCCATTCAGGAGTACAACAGACTCAAAAACGCAGGGGGGAACCCCGTTAATCCCCGGCAACAAGCGAACGGAGACAGCGCTCTTTCCGACACGATGCGGCTTATCAACGCGTCGAATGAAGCGACGCCCCCGGCCTCGTACAGGGCAGGCCTTGAGGCCATACCCATTGGTGAGAATTTAGACGCCCTTGAGCAGCGAGCCCGCAAATGGGCGGCCGCTCGGCGTTTAGAGGACCAAGAGTCTGCTCAACCGTTCGTTTTGCCTGAAGACAGCCACGGCATGCAGGTGATGCGTGATGTCCGCAAGCGTCTCAATGGCTTGGGCGATACTCTGGGCGTTAACAGGAACTGGGGCCAGGGGCTGGAATCGCTTATCTACGGTGAGACACCGGAACAGCGGAAGGCTCGGCTTGCACTCGGTCAGTAGATAAAACAAAGGGGCCGCTTTCGGGCGGCCCTAAGGAGATAATATGGAATCGGTTTCTTTTGTTGCGTTGATTGCTGTGTGTTCATTTATCGTTGGAGTTATGATGGGTGCGTGGGGTCTTGCAAAGTTTGTAAACGATATTCGCAAATCTTCCTAGTAAGGGGCCGCTCGAAAGGGTGGCCCCTTTTTATTGCTAATCCCAAAAGTCTTTTTCTGATATATCGAATCTGCGGAGTACAGACTTGATGACAGGGATGGAAAGTTCTGTCCCATCCCCATGGTTTTTTATTGGTATCTGCGGACCTTTCGTTTGATCTTCACCGACTGGCTTGACAAGAACAATTTCTGAGCCTTTCCCCCGCGAGTTTGATAGGGCAACAACGCCATAAGGTTTTAACTTGGCAAGAAACTCCCTAACTCGCAGAGGCTTCTTAGGCATGGCAGATATTTCCACCAAATCCATTGGCGAAAATAGTCTTAAAGAATGAGGCCCCAGAGGCTGCGTTTACCGCCCCCCTTGGAGTCTGATTCATGTCTTCTGCTTTCCAGTATTCATCCCACACTTTCTTCGGGGCAGAATGATACAGGTATTTTGTATTGTCATTTGCCAGAGCGCAAGACACCTGGGCGACTATCAAGTCTTTTAAGTCGTTTACAGCGGAGTCCGGGGAATCTCCGGTTGCCACAATGTCCAATTCCATACAATGGGCCACCCAAAGCCCATCCTCGTACTTCAGAAGCGCATTGAAGGCGAGGTTTGGGGTAGAACGCATAGCGTCACCTCCACTCGTCGAATCGTTCGTAGCCATAAGGCTACCCCTAACACCGAATCGGGTGTTCCCGTCAAATTAAATAAGGCCGTGTTGAGAAAAATCAACACGGCCTCCGGCTAAGGGCGGGCTAAGTCAGCCCTACCCCTTGTTGAGCAAAAGCCAGGTATTCCGGCAACCTTCCAGCGCGTTATAAACGCAGCGGTAGGTCAGCCTGAGCTGCTCGTCGGCGACGGAGAACAGGTCGAAGACAGGCGACATGGACGCATCGAAGTAGCTGGACACGTCGGAGGTCCGGCCGGACCGGAAGGGCCTGGTCGCCTCGGCCTTGATCGCTTCCAGCTTTTTGCCAAACGCTTCCGTCGCGTTAAACGTCTCAGTGATCAGGCGCAGCCAGTGTTGCGGCGAGTCGGGAAGCTCGCGATACATAGCCTTGTAGTCGTCCAGGGTGTTGCGACGGCGGGCAGAAGGCAGAGACTTGGCGGGTTCGGCCTCGGGCAGGGACGCTGGTTCGGCTCCGCGAAGCTGCATGGCGATCACATAGTCCCGGGCCTCGCCGAACACGGCTACGGGCAATTCCTCGTAGCGCGGCACCTTGAACTTGCGTTGCAGGCGCGTCCAGATTTGCGAGAAGACCTTGCGCTTGAGCGCGTCCGGGTAGGCAGACGCCTTGGCCTGGACGAGTTCCTTAAGTTCCTGCTGCTGGGCGGGGAGGATGGTTCCGGTAGATGGTTCATACTGACCGGAAAGCTCGGCTTCCATGGCGTTGAAGGCCTGGACGTACCGAATCTTCCAGAGGATGGCCTTTTTGCCTGTGAAGCCCATGGCCACGACTACGAAGCCGTCACGGGTGAGGTCGGCTTGGGGCAACTTTCTTCCCGTAGAATCCTCGTATTCACTGAACGCAAAATTGCGTTCAGCCCATCCTTCCGGGGAGTTACGGAAAATAGCCTTGATAGAGCGAAGAAGATCAGCGTGGCGCTTCCCAAAATGATCGGCCACTTCATGAGACGACACCATGGGGACGCCGTTGACCATCTTAAGGACGGGGCCGGTCGGGGCATTCGGGTTGACGTTGAGACTGACGGCGGATTCGGATATGGTGGCGCTAGCCATGGCTCTACCTCCGGGGTAGGGTTACTGGTTAGGCCCTGGTCGAGTGTCTCACCACTCGGCTGGGGCTGTTTACTTTTGAGAGTCTCTTTCCAACTTCTCCTTCATTGCCTCGATTATCCAATCCTTAAGGCTTTTCCCCTCCGTCACCGCCGCGACCTTTGCTTTGTGCTGAAGGTCGGCGGGGAAATTTTTGATGTTCAGAACCATGGTTTCCATAAACCCTCCATGGGTTGGTTGGTAATACCGGATTGGTTGCTTGTCAACCCGGCCCGCGCAAATTTTCCAAGGTGTCAAGAAAAAAGAAGGCCCGCGCGAGGCGGGCCTTACTGACGCCGCGCGGGATTGCATTCTCCGGTGCGCGGCGGCCTTGCGGACGAACCTCAAGGACTTAAACACCCTGTGGGTGTAGACGATAGATAAATATGAACCCATAGAGAAAATGTCAATAGTTTTTTGAGATGGCACACCAAACAGCGGCGCGGATGGCCTCTAGGTCAGCGTCAGGCAATTGGTTTATTTGGTAAATTCTTTTCCCAGCCTTATCTTTCCCTTTAAAAGGGAGATTTAGTCTGCCAAAGGAAACAGTCGCTATCATATCACATTTAGCCCAGCATTCAGAGCAATCATATGGCTTAGGAAGAGGTTCTACTAGATGCAAAAAATAGTGCCATGGTCTGATATTTATTGGCCATGTTGTACTCAATGGGACCACTATCGCAAGGCCAGGAGAGACAGACGACAAGACAATAACCGGTCTTGGCTTAATCATTTCTGGAACAACACCATCAAATCTGCATATTAAAAGTGTTCCGTCTTTAGGAGGATATTGTAATGCCATTTAAAATTCCAACTTTTTTTGTGCCATCAAAAAGTAGTATAGTAGGCACATTATGCGCTGTGTACCTGTCTATTCTGTTTTTGGTAGTTTCTTGGCACTAAAATCAAAAGGAGTGGTAGTTCCACCTTTGTGCGAAACTAAATATATATCTCCAGTCTTTTTATCTACAACGACGCCAGCAGCGACAACGCCAAATAGTTTAAGTTCATATCTGTCTTTAGCAAATTCAAGATTCGCTTTATACTCTTCGATGTCTGCTTTCTTGTTTATGCAATAAATAGTTGCCAAAGATGCTATAACTACTGCCATAAGAAAGAATACCCCAAAGCTTGATTGGTTCCCCTGCTCTTCCATGTCCTAGCCTCCTCTGTACCTCCGATTCCACTATCCAGGCATCCTAGTCAACCCCCAAAACATTGGCTGACTAGCAAATCTTGTCACGAATAGGCTTGTTTTTGACAAGCGGAACGGCTCACAATTGCGGGAAAAGTGTCACTTCTCCAGGAGATGTGAATGCCTCCCGAACAAGATTCCCCGCAGCCGCCTATTTCACAAGTCGCCCTTGACTCCTTCGGTAAATTCCTTGCCAACCAAGGCCCGGGGAAAGAGTCGGGCATGGATTTCGTGGGCCGCATGGCCTCGTCCTACGCTGCCGGGAAAGACCCCTTCGCGGAAGAGCAGACCCCGCAACAGCAGGAGGCCCAGCCGACACCACCGCCCAGAAGTTTCTCGGGGGACCTTGGGGCGTCGGTCATGCGAGGTCTGTACGCCATCCCTGAAACGTGGGCAAAAGCATATGAAGGCGTCGGGCGAGCCGCTAAGGATTTCGCTGGAATTGACCTGCCAGGGACCCAGACCGCCGGGGATTCGGCTGTAAGTATTGGAAAGTCCAAGGACGAAGCTTGGGCACCACCCCAGTCAGCGCAAAATTCTGGAACACGCAACGCCATAACGCAGGGCGTTGAATCCGCTACAACGTCGCTCGCTCCTGCCCTGGCTGGCTCTGGAGCGGGCGCAGTCTTGGGTTCTGTTGTTCCTGGTATTGGTACAGCCCTGGGGGCCGGCGTCGGTGGCCTTATCGGTCTCTTTTCTGGCGTCCCGTCGTTTGCTGCTGCTCAGTACCGCGACACCATGAAACAAGCCGAAGAAAAAGGTGTCGACCCTTCTACGGCAAGGTGGGCAGCTCTGACGAACGCAGCTTCAGAGGGTGGAACCGAACTCCTTTCTGATGTGGTAGCCGCCGCGACCGGCGGGACGGGGAAGGTTCTCACTTCTGTTGGTAAAGAAGCTCTCAAGGCTGGCATCTCCCCGCTTCTCAAACAGTCCTGGAAGCCGGTGCTCGCAAACATGGGCAAGGTTTTTGGGGCAGAGGCCTCAACCGAGCTTTTAAACCAAGGCATTCAGGCAGAGGCAAACAAAGCGGCTGGCATCGACGACAAAAGCTTCTGGGACGCCATTGCCGAAAATGCCGGGCCTGTCGGTGTCGCATCACTTATTTTTTCCACCGTTGGTGGTGGCTTAACGATGGCTGGCAGACGGCGCGTCGAAAACGCGTTGACCAACCCCGACATCCACCCCGCAGAGCGAGAGGCGGCCGTAAAAACGGTCACCAATCATCTGGAAAACATAGACCCGGACGCCGCAAAAGTTTGGAACTCTGCTGCGAACGATGCGCTTTCTAATGGTCAAGCCATCCCCCTGGATGAAGATTTCATGGGGAAGGCGCAGATAGGGCAGGAAGCTGAAAACATTTCGCGTGCAGCACAACCTTCGGATAGGCCTATCGGGGGGATACTCCAGGCGGCTGGGCTGGAGGGCAAGCCCGAGTGGCAACAGGCCTTAGCCACGTTTGACAGCCTCACGGAAGGCCAGAACGCTATCACCCGTGCCATGCCTAGCGCAGGGAACGGGGAGCAGGCGCTTATCCCTGAGCTTAAAAAGGGTGGCAACAATGGCGGGGATGATAGCCAAAACGCCTCCGCCGACCAGGCGCTTGGCCCGGCGCTTGAACGTGCTTGGTATGATCCTGGGCAGGTTGAGGCAGGCTACCAGAAGAGGCTTGAACAGGCCCGGCAAGCTGGAGTTGAACCTTTCCCGGCTAGCATGGGCGAGACATTGGGCGAACCGGCCGCAGGCGTGACCCCAGAGGTGGAGCCGGTCGCAATTCCTGGACCGCGCCAGCTTTCGGCTGCCGAACAAAAGCAGGCCAGCGATCTTCAGCGGAAAATCGGCAATCTTGATTCGTTGTTGCTCTACGAGAAGAATATTCCGGCTAGGACAAAGATTGAGGAGACGAAGCGCGATTATGTTTTTCGGCTTCGTGATTTGATCGGCGAGAACGCCCCTGTGATGACACCCGAGGAGCAAGCCCGGTCCTTGGCCGTAAGTACTGGAGCCGATCCCCAGGCGCAGGCACTTCCCGTTGGCGGGCAGAATTTTGAACTTGTGGGCGAAACGATTCCGCGCCCCCCGGTATCTGACGCCGAAGCCGCGTCCATGGAACCTTTCGCCCGGGAGAGCGCTGTTCCTGTTGAGATGCCAACCGTCAAAGACCTTGAAGACTACGACGCAGGGAAGGGCATCACAGAAGAACAGGCGGTCAGACAATATCAGGAACAGGTAAAACGCGCCTCCGAAACAGAATACGGCAAGAGTCTTTCGCCACTTTGGGACTTCCTCCGGGGGCGTGTGGATGCCAAATCTATTTCCGATCATTACGGGAAAGCAGTCCTCGAAAACCTTCGGGGGAAGGCCCCTCGTGATCTTTTCCGTTCCCGCGCAAATGGTGGCGTTGGATGGGACAAGCTGGAGCAGGAAGCGAAGTCGCAGGGCTTGATCGCGCCCGATGCCGATCTTTTGGATGTGCTCCAGTCGAACGTCACCAACAAGGAACAGTCCCAGCGTGACCGGGTGAACGGCGTCAATGAGGTTTGGCAGCGCGAAGAGCTCCCCGTGGGCAGTGACATGCCGGCCCCGGAAGACGTGGGCATGGTGCCGGTCAATTCGGATGGGACGGTGAGGTACGGCCAGGGTCCAATGTATCGTCAGGGCCAGCCGGGCGCACGTGGCCTTGTTTTGCCCGACGTCCAGGCCGCCATTGCTTCCACTCCCTACAGCGGCGTCGAAGTCCTGAACTCGCCCGAAGAATTGGCCGACTCCGGGCTTCTTGATGAGCTTCGCCGCACCGGCAACCTTGGTTCCAAGGGTGCCTATAACCCCCGTACCGGAAAGGCTTACATCTTTGCCGGCAACCATGAGAACGTGGCCGATGCCATTCAGACGGCGCGTGACGAGCTTTTCCACCGAGGCACGTTCCGGTGGGCCGAGCAACAGGCACAGGCCAACCCCAAGGCCGGGCCGGCGTTCAAGCAGCTCAACGGCTTCATGGCCCAGGTGCGCTACGCTCGGCGCGACGATATCAACGCGTGGCTGGACGAAAACGGCTACGGCGAGTTGAAGAACACGAACTATGGCGCTGCCGAATGGTTGACGCACGAAGCCAGCAAGCAGGCCCCGAAGTGGCACGACCGTTATGTGGCGGCGCTGGTAGAGTTTTTCCGTAAGATGGGCAACGCACTTGGAATCAACTTTAAGATGACCGGGGCCGAGATTCGCAACTGGAGCCAGCAGGTCGAGTCGGGGATGGGTGAAGAGACGGGGCTGCGGGGGATGAACCCGACGCCGCTGGAACAGCGCACCTACCAGGGCTCTCCCACGCGCGGTATTGAGCGGATGGACGATGCCTATCTCGGCACGGGTGAGGGCGGTCGGAGAGAAACCGAAAATGACTATTCCGGGGCCTACGGGTGGGGACATTATTCGGCGCAAAAAAGAGGAACGGCGGAGTGGTACAGAAAGAACTTGAGCGTTGGACCAGACAACCATTACGATGCTGCCTTTGAACTCATTTCTGGGGGGCATGAAGGAGATTTAATACATGAATCAGAAAGCAGAAAGATATCTGGACAGGAAATAAAGGATCGCCTTGTTGATGAAGAAAATTTAGTATCAGCCGATAGCCGTGGCGAGCATCGGGCCATGTCTAAGATGATGGGTATTATAGATCAACTTGACGCTGATAAATTCAGTCTTGATCCCAAGGCAAATTATCTTCGACGAATCTTATATGAAGGCAAGCCGCTTGAAGACGTTATAAATGAGCGCGCAAACAAAGGCCAACTCTACCAACTCGAAGTTCCCGATTCCGACAAACTGCTTGATTGGGACAAGCCGCTGAGCGAGCAGCCGAAAGATGTTAAGGAAAAGCTCGAAGCTAATGTGGTTCTTCCAGATAGTGCAATCTACAAGGGCGGTTTCCCGACCAAGGAAGAACTTGTCTCCACATCAACGGGCGACGAAATGGTGTTTGATGCCAAAGGTAATCTAAAACCTGGGCTTGAGGTTCGCCAGGGCACCGATGGGCTTTGGAACATCTATGAGACAAAATCCGAAACCGGGCGTGAAATATACGAGGCGCTTGTTGAGGCGAAAGGTTCTGCTAAGGCCGCGTCCCAATATCTCGAATCCATAGGCATCCCCGGCCATCAGTATCTGGACGCTTCGTCCCGAGGAGAAGGCGAAGGGACGCACAACATTGTTACGTATTCAGGAAAAAATATTGACATTACAGGAACCTTTTACCGCAAGCCTACGCCCCAGGCCACGGTCAGTCAGCCGGGAGCAAAAGCCTCCGAGGACCGAGAAAAGTACGGAATTGCTTTCGACACCAAGCCGAGCGGCACATGGGACAAGGAAGGCGTCAAGGCCAAGCTGACTGATCTTTACGACAAGTTTGTCAACGCTGACCAGCCATGGGTCCGGTGGGCTGGCGTGGCTGGTCCTGATGCAGCCAAGGCCATGGATGCGCGCACCGGCCGGGTACGCGGGGTTGGTGGGATAGTCAATGAAGGATTGGCTGGCGCTAAGGTCCCGACGTTCTGGAAGACGGGGGACGAGGCCGGGAAGTCTGGCACGAAAGCGTTTTCTTCCGTCTTGTCGCAGATAAGTTCAGAAGCTGAATACCGGAACTACGAGGTTCTTCGTAAGGGCGAGCGAATGCTGGCCCTGGCGAAGTATCGTCCCGAGTTCACGCCTGAACGTGCCGCCGAAATGAAGGCCGCCATTGCAGACATCCGGCAGGCCTACGGCAACAGTCCGTCACCTAAAGAAATTGTCCAGATGAAATCGCTCATCAAGGACACGCAAGACTACTACCGGAACGGCGTCAAGGGAGTGGATGCCGCGCTGTGGTCGAAGAACTTGGCCGAACTGAAGCAGGCTATCGGACCAGACGAATACGCCCGGCTCCAAAATATTTCTGGTGAGCATCGCCAGTGGGAACGAGACGCCATTCTCAAGCCGCTCCTTAAGTCTGGCATCATGTCCCAGGAAAAATACGACGCCATCACCAAGGCTCCCGAAAGCGAGTATTACTCCAGTTTCCAGCGCGAGATGGACAATGTGGATCGTCAGGTTATCGGCTCAAAGCAGATAATCAAGCGCCTTGTGGGGTCCGAGCATCATACCATCCCGTCCACCGAATCCACCATCGCCAACTTCACGCGCACGGTCAGACTCGTAGAAGAGAACGCCAGGAATCGGCAGTTTGTCGGACTGCGCGAACTGTCCGAAGACTTGGCCGAAGTCATCCGGCCGGTAAAGGCAAACCCAGAGCACCCGCCGCGTGATGCGCTAATGGTCTACGAAGGTGGGGCCAAGAAATACTACACGGTTCCAAAAGACATTTTGAAGGCCGCGCAGTCCATGAACCCGCAAGACACAAGTCTTGCCATGAAGATTCTGGCTGCTCCTGCCAGAGCACTCCGGGCTGGCTCCACATTGACGCTTGAGTTCATGGCTCGAAACCCCATTCGCGACCAGATGAGTGCGTACCTGTTTTCGCGGTATGGCTACATGCCCGTCCGTGACTTTATTAAGGGTATTTCGGCCATCGCAGGCAAGTCAGAACTGTATCGCGAGTACCGGGCTTCAGGTGCCGAACAGGCTTATTTCACAGCTCTTGACCGGCAGTTTGCCGGAAAGACCGCGAAAGAGTTGATGGGCTACGGCGACCAGGGAGCTATCAAATACCTCAAGAATCCGCTTGAAGCCCTTCGCTGGCTCAATGAGTGGTCAGAGAAAGGGACCCGCGTCGGCGCTTACGTCAATTCCCGAGAGAAGGGCGCGACTTCGATGCAGGCCATGCAGGAATCTCGTGACCTGACTATCGACTTCGCCCGCATGGGGTCGCAGGGCAAGGCGCTTAACCAGATAATCGCCTTTTGGAACGCCAGCGTCCAAGATGCTGACAAGTTGTCTCGCTCATTCAAGGAGTCTCCGGGGCAGACGATGACGCGCATCACGCTTGGGATAACGCTTCCATCCTTGATTCTTTGGGCCATCAACAAGGATGAGGAGTGGTACAAAGAACTTCCCGAATGGCGAAAGAACCTGTTTTGGAACTTCCGCTTTGGTGATGGCCCCGTGTTGTCCCTGCCCAAGCCGTTTGGTCCTGGAATGCTCTTTGGCTCCTTACCAGAACGCTTCCTCGACTTCGTCGTCAATAACGACAAGAAGGCGCTCCCCAATGCCTTTAAGGATACCTTGGGTGCCTTCTCGCCCGGCGCTATCCCGACCGCCGCGTTGCCGGTCTTGGAGTGGATGACAAACTATTCCTTCTTCCGCCAGGCCCCGCTTGAAAATGCTGGGATGCAGAACTTACCTGCCGGATATCGGGCCAATTCTGGAACGTCGAAGGCCCTGGCCGAGTTTGGGAAGCTGACGGACATTTCCCCGGTGAAGCTCGAAAACACCATCCGAGGGGTGTTTGGTGGTCTGGGCAAGATGGGTCTGGATTTGATAGCCGATCCGGCCACCAACGCCATCACCGGGAATAGCGTCCCTGAAGTTGGAAAGCACTGGTACGAAGCAGCTCCTCTTGTGAAGGGGTTCGTTGCACGTGACCCTATTGGTTCTGGAAGCAAGTCGGTTGAAGATTTTTACGACAACTACAAGGAAGCAGAAGAAACTCGGTTTGCTTATCGGTCGCTGCTGAAGTCAGGGGATAAGCAGGCCGCCGAAAAGTATTTTTCCGCCAATAGAGACGCCATTTTGATGGCTGGACAAATGTCTGAGACTGCCAAGGGCATGTCGAAGCTGCGGCAGAGCATTACAGCCATCCAGCGTGATCCGGCCATGTCTTCCGACGAGAAGCGCCGTCGTAACCGCTCACAGGGTCTGGACAATTTTTAGTTAATGCACATAGTTGGCATATGGGGATAGCAGTGCCGGTGCGAACCTGCCTTACCACCGAAGTGGTGATGAACACCCCGTGGCCGATGCTGGGT
>Ga0183098_10714_pt1 | contig 35131 bp, 32 predicted proteins | sample BioMet9_FD_128884 | JGI IMG/M metagenome (GOLD analysis project Ga0183098, IMG submission 128884) | Microbial communities from bioreactor (seeded with sewage sludge) at Lawrence Berkeley National Lab, California, USA - Biofuel... | ecosystem: Engineered > Bioreactor > Anaerobic > Unclassified ...
TCACGTCGATGAGCTCGGGCCTTCGCCTGCGGGGCGTGGCGTCTTCGCGGTGCTCGGTCATGTGATCCGTCGTCATCTCTCGTCCCACCTCGTGTCGTCTTCGGTTCGGTGCGAGGGGCAGATTAGGACAGTCAGATGGCCGGCGTCGCCGTCGGGAGGAGGCCAGCGTCTCCTGGGGTCTCCTAAGGACACGCGCCACCAAATGGCCATGACTTACGTCGTTGGCGAGCCTGGAGACCGATGGCAGAAGAAGCCTTCAAAGAGGCTGCATGGCTCTTTGGTCAGGACTTGGCGCTTTTGGCAAGGTTGGAGAATTGGTGCATAATTTCTATCTCGCTCTGTATATTTTCACATTTTTGGGAAGCCAAAAAGATTCTTTTCCGAGAGGTCTCGATGCGAGATTTGGTGCGAAATGGTGCACGCGCACCAAACGATTTGGTGCGAAATCAAAAAGAGGCAGACGGACAAGCCGTCTACCTCGGTGTTTTGGTGGGCGTTGCAAGATTTGAACTTGCGACCTCTTCCGTGTCAGCGCGCCCTGCTGGCTTTTCTCACCTTGCCGCATTTTTCATGCGTTGCCGAATCCGCCGCTCAGAGGCCGTTTCCTGGGTTTCAAATCCTTCACCCCGTAGCATGGTTCCCGAGACGTCTTGACACTATTTTGACACTGCCTTTGACACTCTGGAGATGCAGCGGGCATGGAGAAGTATACGGGGATGACCCTCAAGGACCTCGGCGACGGGCGCTGGCAGGCCAGGTTCTCGTACAAGGACGGGGACAGGTGGAAGTGGAAGTCGCGGAACTTCCGGGCGCCGTCCGAGCGGGCGGCGAGGAGGGAGGCCGCCGCGAGGAAGGCCGAGCTCGAGGAGGAGGCGGCCCGGGAGGCGCTGCCCCTCGGGATGGGGGACGACGAGCTCCTGCTCCCCCGCTTCCTCGAGGCCTACATAAGGAGCTCCGAGGGAGGGGGCGGCATCGAGCCCACCACGGCGACGAACTACCGTCACACGGCGGCGCACATCTGCCGGCACCTCTCGTCATGGCGCGTGGACGAGCTGACCCCTCAGGCGATTCTCGCGATGCAGGAGGGCCTGCTCGAAGACGGCCTCTGCCCCAACACGGTGGCGCGGGCCCACCGGTTCCTCAAGCAGGCGATGGCCTACGCCGTGGACATGGGAGTCGTGCAGAGGACCCCCTTCACCCGGCAGGTTAAGCCGCCCAGCAGGACCTACCGCGAGCCCAACGCCCTCGACGACGCGACGAGGAGGAGGCTCCTGGCCGCCCTCGACGCCACGGCCGACACCGAGCTCACCCTGGCCGTGAGGCTGGGGCTCTCGGCCGGGCTCAGGCGCGAGGAGATCTGCGGGCTCAGGTGGCGAGACGTCGACCTCGGCCGCGGCGTGGTCATGGTGAGGCAGGCGATCACCCAGGTCGGCGGAAAGACCTACCTCAAGGGCCCGAAGACGCCCAAGAGCAGGAGGGACGTGCCGCTGGAGCCCGACCTCGCCAGGAGGCTCTCCCGCAGGCTCGAGGCCGTCAGGCGGGCGTGCGCCGCGCGGGGCTCCGACTTCTCCCCCGACCTCTACGCCCTCGGGGACGACCGCGGCGCCTTCTACAACCCGACCAGGCTCACCAAGGAGTTCGGCGCCCTCTCGAAGGCGCTCGACCTCAGGGGCACGACGGGGAAGCGCGTGGGGCTTCACGACCTGAGACACACCTTCGCCACCTACCTCGTGGCCAAGGGGACCGACGTCAAGACCGTGAGCTCGCTCATGGGACACGCCAACGCCGCCATGACGCTCAACGTCTACGCGAGCGCAGACCCCGACGCGAGGCTCGCCGCGGGCAGGGTCGTGGCGGAGGCGATGGCGGAGAGGCCGGCGAGGGATGAGGGGCCGCGCAGGCCGCTGCTCAGGGTGGTGTGAGGGGCGGCAAGGGAAAGCTTTGAGCAAAAAGCTACGGAAAAGCTACGGAAAAGCCACGCGCAGGGCTACGCTCGGATAAAATGCATGGCATGGCGGCATGGCCGATAGGAGAATGAGACCATGGCAATCCCGATTAGCATAGAGAACCTGCTGGATGAGCACGTTGTCGAGTACGCGCGCATCGAGCTGAAGGAAGGATGGAATCCCGAGCCCATCCTCCACACGCTCTGCGCATTCGCCAATGACATCGACAATTGGGGTGGCGGCTACATCGTCATCGGCGTCGCCGAGCAGGACGGCAGACCGATGAGACCGGTCAAGGGGCTCGCCCCCGACTCCCTTGATGGCATCCAGAAGAGCCTGTTGGCGTTGTGTCACAAGATACGCCCCTTCTACGCGCCCGTATGCGAGCCCGTGATGTATCACGGCGCCCACCTGCTGCTCATATGGGCTCCTGGCGGCTACGACCGCCCCTATCGCGCGCCGGTCGACTGCCAGGGAAAGGCATCCGCAGCCGTATGCTACGTGCGACGCTTCTCATCAACCGTCAGGGCGAGCGACTCGGAGACCAACGAGCTGATAGAGCTGGCCGGGAGGGCCCCTTTCGACGACAGGGCGAACCTCCAGGCGAGCCTGGCCGACCTCAGGCTCGGCTACATCGAGGAGTATCTCCGTACGGTCGGAAGCAGCCTGGCCGACGGGGCTGCCACCAGGCCGATCGAAGCCCTCGCGGACGACCTCCGCATCGTCGGGGGGCCGCCGGAGGCGCGACGGCCCCTAAATGTCGGCCTGATGATGTTCAACGAGGAGCCCGAGGACTTCTTCCGCTGCGCCCGGATAGAGGTGGTGGTCATCCCCGACCCGACGGGCGAGGGCATGACTGAGAGGACGTTCACGGGGCCCCTCGACCGTCAGCTCTCGGACGCCCTGGCCTACATCCGCAACTCCGTCATCGCGGAGCGCATATTCAAAATCGCCGGCGACGAGAGAGCCGTGCGCGTGTTCAATTACCCGTACGCCGCCGTGGAGGAGGCCTTGTCCAATGCCGTCTACCACAAGTCGTACCAGATCCCTGAGCCAATCACCGTGCGCGTCGAGGCAGAGCGCATGGTGATAACCAGCTGCCCTGGACCGGACCGCTCTATCAGCGACGACGACCTGAGAGAGCTGCACCTCGTGTCGAGCCGCTATCGGAACAGGCGCATCGGGGACTTCCTGAAGGAGCTGCGCCTCGTGGAGGGACGCAACACGGGCGTCCCCACGATGGTGAAGGCGCTGGCCGCCAACGGGTCCAATCCCCCTCGTTTCGAGACCGATGCCGACCGCACCTACTTCTCGACGGTGTTGGAGATAAGCGACGCCTTCGTCGGCAAGTCGGCAATGGAGGTAGGGCCGGGAACGAACGAGTATGGGGGAGGCAAGCCTCGCCGCACCATGGGCCAGCTCAAGCAAGCGGTGCTGGACATCCTGCCAGACGAGGGGATGTCCCAGCGAGAGATCGCACGGGCGCTAGGGTATCGAAGCGTAAGCCAGCAGTTACGTATGGCAATAGGCGAACTTGCCAAAGAGGGGCTGGTCGGTTACCCGGTCAGTGGAGAGAGCCCGAAAGGGAAGCTACGACGCCTGTGATCACCCGTGGCAGACCGCCAGATCACTAAGAAGCGCGACTGCGAGGCGGCATTCTCTGCGAGTCATAGCTAAGCTACAGAGACCTCTCGTGTTGCTCTCTCGACCACGCCAGCAGAAGCATGGCTCTCAGCCTCTGTCACCGATTTGCCCTCGAATAGTTTGTCGTCGTCGGCAAGACGCAGTATCTGCAGCTTGTCCTGCTCCTCGCTGCTGATATGCGACGAATCGAGCTTCTCCTTAAGCACGGCGACGATGTACTGCGCGTCCACGCTGTTGGCCGCTTCGACAACCGTATGCAAATCATCGCCTTCGACGTTTTCCACAACATCGTGAACGACAAAATGCGGTACATGAATCTGGTTGGCGATTGCAAACTGTTGGTATGCAAGATCAAAAGCAGCTATAAGGGATTTCCGGGTACCCGTGCTTGATCCAGAAAGCTCAGTAATTGACACGGGGAACTTACCTGTGTCCGGGGAATAAACCAGGATAGGACTCTCGCCGTTGATTCTTTCGGCCAGCGGAGTGAAGAAATCGTTAAAGGCATCCATCATGTCCTGGTATTCGCGCCCAACGTCCTCGCGAGCAGAACCCCCGGTCGAATATCTTTCGATGTTTGACTGTATATCAGCTAGATCAATATCGTACCTATTAAGGGTGTCGACGATTTCCTTTCGCCGCCCAATGTTTTGCCTTAGTTGCATTAGGGAGGATATCAGATGCTCGTAATCATCTATTTTTGTACTAGTGACCAGCGAGAGGAAGCGACCATTCTCGCCAACGAAATGCTCCCTCTTAGCTATCGCGTCAGCCCGTTTAGCTACGAGCCTCGCGTCAATCTCCTCAAAGTACGCGATTTTGTTATCACATAGCTTGTTGTTAAACAGCACCATCTCTTCGAAGGTCTTGTTAAGATCTGGCAGCATCGAGCAAATCTCGTCAAAGAATTTCCTGGAAAGATCGAGATCCGCCTGGCGGGAGAGCTCCGCTCTTGCAGATGCAAGGGCAGCACGGCTACGCTCAATGCGGTAATCGAGCTCCTCAATCAAATCAGTTAGCCTTGCATACTCCTCGCGCGCCGAAGATATCGCATCGCGATTAGTTCGGTATTCATCTGAATCAAAGATATCGTCTGCCTGCGTTTTAATGCGCTCATATTCTCGCTCAAGGGCTACAAGTATCTGACGCTGCTGCTCGACATCGTCGACTCCATTTACGCGCTTGTATTGCTTGAGCGACTCTTGGGCATGGTTGAGCTGCGTATTTAACTGGTGGAGCTTATCATCTAGCTCTGGATCGGAGATGTCGAACAAAAAGTTGTATACGCCCCTATATACAGCGTTGCTCGCACGGGTAAGGGTGCGGAGGAAGGCATTGTCATCCCCGCCAACCGAAACGCGGACAAAGGAATTAATCAGCTGTCTAAACGTCGGAACGTTGTTTTCGATACCAAAAAGCAGCGCGTTAAGCTTCTCTCGGTACGCTCTCAGCGAGACTCGCTCCCCATTGAAGTAATAGCCTCCATGCGGGAACAGATCCACCTTCAACTCGGCCGAAGTGCCACACGGTCCATCAAGGTCCCCGACGAGCGTCATCTCCGCCGCAATCCTTTTCTCCGTGATTATCTCACGGAGCTGAACCGTCTCGTTATTCGTCTCCTGATCTGTATACACATAGCTCTTGTTTTGAGCTCCCATGAGCACATCGATCAACTTAAGAAAGGTCGTCTTGCCGACCTTGTTGTGCCTTCCGGACGTTTCAGTATCAACAATAAAGTTCGTTCCCTTATGAAAAGAGACCTCACGCATGACTGTGTTGTTTGCCGTATTGCAAATCCGCAATGACTTGATAAACATGGAGGCCCCCTTTCTCATCGACACCTATACGATCAAGAAGAAAGAGGAAATCGAGGGCCATGACAAAGAAGTCATAGCCCACCTTTCTTCCTACCACCTCAGAACAGATATGTTGGTACAAAGTCGCCGCATCCATGCCGTCATGACGAACCAGGTAATCAAACACCAGTGCCGAAAGATAGTAGACGGTACTTGTAGGCTCGTTATTTCGATCAAGCAACAACATGTCATGCCGGGTTTACAAGAATCTTGCACTTGGACACACCATAGGCTATCAGCGCAATGCAAAACTCCTCTATTGTTTCAATGGGATATTGGTTAGCGTCGAACCTAGAATCGGTAATGATGGTGTCTATCAGGCGCGCTTTAATTTGGTCGAGCTGAGTGTCGCCGTCTCCGACACATGGGTTGCCCTCTCCGTCGACAATCGCAACATCGAGGAACATGTCCCTGAGCTTCTTTACGACATCTTCGCTATTCGGATACTCTTTCATCACGTCATCGACACGCATGTAGTCATCAGTATGGTTATCAATGATTCTCATATACTTAGCCGCATTATTAAATTGAAGCTTGTCGGGAATCTTGGCAGGCAATTGTAAGGAATACGAATCGTCATCTGAGGCCGGCAGAGCGTACACAACGTCAAGAAGGTCGTGTATCAAGCTATGTGTCAGGGGACGTTGCGGCATGCATTGAAATACAATCGAATTGCTTATATTGCCATCTCCGACAATCTGCGTATTGCCGTTTCCTTTGGCAACTTGCCGATCATCTGACATGCGTAGTCACTCGATTCCCAGACCCAAGCACTTGAGCATTGCCGCTTCCGTCAGCATCTAGATGATTCCCCAGATAAAGGTCACGAAGCTTTTTGATTTCGCTCTTGTTCTGAAGCGCGATAACGGTAGACGCTATCGAGAATACTGACGCAACGATACTTAGTAGGATTTCAATCGTTGGCATTCGGAGCCCTCCCTCGACAGCGTACAGCAAGCATTACTTTAGCCTAACCCCTTCTTGAACACACAGGGATTACTATCCTGTCAACGCGCGCCGCCCATGGAATAACCGCTTCTTCCCTCCCCCCTGCCATCAGGTCGCACGTCCTTGCTGCCTACATCACTATGTCATAGGCCCCTCGGAATCAGCAGAGATACTCTACTTGGCGAAACCGTGGGAGTATCTCCCCCAGACGAGCCTGAACATCCGGCACGGAAAGCCCACGTCCAAGATGAAGAGTGAGGAGCTTGCGCTGCGAATCTTCTCGGGACAGGTTCATTAGGCTCGGCTTTGGAACTTAACAGATTCTGTGAATGGACCCCGCATACTCGCATGCCTCCTCATGCGTTTCGAGTTGCGCGTTTCGTCTCTTGCCATCCCTTGCCGAAGTGTTCGTTCCGTGACGCAGCGTGCCACGGACCCCACGGGACGCCGCGGGACAGTTGGCCCACCGCGACGCGTGCGCGGACGCCGGACCGGTGCGAACATCCCCTCGTCGGTCGGTCGCACGGAGGGAGAGCGCATGGCGGAGATACTCAGGGGACGCGGCCGCAGGGCCCTCACCCTCATGGAGAGGCCCGAGTGGCTCAGCCCGCGGGACATCGCCGAGGTGTTCGGCGTCGGCACCACGCAGAGCTACAAGGTGTGCCAGGCCCTCCCCCACATCTACATAGGTTCGAGCATCCGGGTGAACCGCGCGTCGATCCTCGCGGCGCTCAGGGATGGCGGCAGGCTCCCGGTCGAGGACTACAGGCCGAGGGGCCGAGACCCCGAGGCGTCGGACGGACGGTGACGGCCGCTTTCTGGCGACTTCGTGGATGCCGCCGCACGGGACGGCACGGGACACTTAGCGGCGGGCGATGGCCCTCCCCCACGCCCCCCGCTGTTAGAAAGGTCCCGGGGCGGGCGCCGTCCGGCAAAACGCAGCGGTAAGGGAGAAGGCCCGTCAACGAGCCGCCCGCCCCGCACCCCGCACGGAGGCCACGGATCGGAGGGAGGGGCGGATGGGGACCGAAGGGGACGCCGGCGCGATGCGCTCCACCTCCGACTACGACGGGATAACCCTCCACGAGTGGATGTGGTCGGCCGAGGGGCTGGCGCTACCCACATCGAGCGCCGAGCTCCTCGTCTACGCGAAGGTCTACTCCGTCTCCCACCACAACGCGGGCGCCCTGACCGCCTCCCAGCCCAAGCTCGCCGAGCTCTTCGGGCTCACCCGCGAGTGCGTGAACCGCACCCTCGCGAGGCTCGTCGACAAGGGGCTCGTCTACATCTGCGGCACGTGCCGGGCGCCCGGGCAGGGAGGGCGGCCGGTGAACGTCTACGCCGTGTGCCAGGCGCCCATCGACCGAGCGGTCGGCGCCGCCAGGTCCTCCCGGGAGGAGAACCAGTTCTCCCCCGCCACGAACGTGACCGAGGGTCACGTTCCCGCCCCTTCAGTGACCGACGCGTCACGTACGGACGTGACCGCGCCGTCACATTCGAACGTGACCGGACAGGCAAACGTGACCGACTCGCCACATTCACGGAAAGCGGGCGCGAGCTGCGAAGACTCCGACCTTTCGACAGGCCCCCTAACCCCTAGCCCTAGGACTAGGACTACGGGAGACGAGGATGAGAGGCCGAGGGACCTCACCGAGACGGAGTTCCTCGCATTCAGGACGCTGCTCAAGAGGAGCCTCAAGCCCGTCGCCGCCAGGTACGAGCAGGAGGCGATCGACGACTTCAGGAAGCTCGTCTCGGGCGACTTCGACGCCGAGATGGTGCTCGCGGCATACGACTCCTACGAGAGGACCCTCAGGCGCAACGCCGCCGAGGGAAGGCCCTACAACCCCATGTCGCTCACCCACTTCCTCTCGAGGAGGAAGCCGCGCCCCGGGGAGGACGAGGGGCGCTACAACGCCTGGCTCGAGGACGCCCTCGAAGAGAGGGAGCGCCAGGAGCGCCTCGTCGAGGGCGCGCGGGTCAAGACCGACTTCAGGCGGACCTCGGACGGCGACTGGGTCGTCATCGCCACCGGTAGGCCCGCCGAGTACGTCCGCGGCGTCAGGCGCGGGGCGAGCCTCGAGGAGGCGATCAGGGCCTACGGGTCCTACGAACACGAGTAGGTGAGATACGGACCGGCGACGCTCCACCGCCGTCGGGACGACGACACGGGAAGGACGAGGCATGACGCAGGACGCTGGGGACGAGACGGGCCAGCAGCTCGCCGTCGACCTGAGGAGGGTCGCGACCGACATCGCGCTGGGGCGCTACCGCACCGTCACCAGGCAGGCCCCCCGACGGGAGGCCGTGACGCGCGCAGAGACCCCGGGGGCCGCGGCGGGGGCGCCCGCGGACGGTCGGAGCTCGACCTTCATGCGGTTCGACCTCTCGAGCGAGCAGGCCAGGGACGACGTCCTCGGCGAGCTCCGCGCGAGGGGCGTCGAGGCGGAGGCACTCGGGCGCGACGGGGACGCGTGGCCCCTCGTCATCGCCGAGCGAGACCACGGCCAGGCCGTCGAGGCGGCCCGCGACGCGACGCTCAGGGCGGAGGCCTCGCGCAGGGCGTCGGCGCAGGAGGGGCTCGAGGAGGCCTCCTCCATCGACGACCAGGCGGCCGCCGACGAGCTCTCGGACCGCGAGGGCGAGGCCGGGCGCGAGGGCGAGGCCGCGGGGCGGGAGATCTCCGCCGACGACGAGAGGGCCTCGGTCGACCTCGAGCGCGAGTGCCGCGACATGCAGGACGCCGCCGAGGAGATGGCCTCGGGGCGCGACGCCCCCTCGCTCTCGCGCGGCCCGGTCGCGCCGGGGCGGGTGAGGTAGGCATGGAGCCGCAGGCGAGGCGGACGCTCGCGACGCTCGCCGCGTCGGGCGCCGCGCTCTACGTGGGCGACCGGTGGGGGGCGCTGGCCGAGGGGTCGCGCGACCCGCTCTCGGCGCTCCTCGGCGGGGCGGCGGCAGGGCTCCTGCCCGACATCGCGTCGGACCCCCTCAGGGTCTCGGGCGGCAGCGTCGCCTGCCTCGCCGGGCTCTCCCTGTTCTGCGGGGTCTGGTGCTGCTACGCCTGGGCCGCGGGCCAGCGGCAGAGGCTGCGCTCGGGCGACGAGTACGGCTCGGCGAGGAGGGGGACCGTCCGCGAGGGCCAGACACTCCGCGACCCCGGCGACCCCGACAACAACATCGTGCTCACACGCCACCTCGGCATCGCGATCCGTCCGAACGAGCGGGTCAGGGAGCGCGCCACGAGCAGGAACGTGCTCGTCATCGGGCCCACCGGCACCGGCAAGACCGCCGGCTACGTCGAGCCGAACCTCCTGCAGATCGGGGCCCGGCGCGACATGGTCGTCGTGGACCCGAAGGGCACCACGCTCTCGAGGTGCGGGATGGCGCTCGTCGCCGGGGGCGTGGACGTCTCCGTCTTCGACATGGTCCACAAGGCCCGCTCCGACACGTACAACCCGCTCGCCAACGTGAGGACGCACGAGGACGTGAACACGTTCGTCTCCTGCCTCGTCGCCAACACGAACAACGGGCGCGAGTCCACCGACCCCATCTGGGACAACGGGGAGATACTCCTCTACCGCTCCATCCTCACCTTCATGCTCGACTGGTGCCGGCGCGAGGACATGACGATGCGCATGTTCCTCATGCTCTGCGACCTGTGCGACGTACGCGAGGACGGCGACCCGACGCCCTCCCCGCTCGACCTGCTCTTCTCGCAGGTGGAGACCGGGATGCGCCCGGTCGTGCGCAGAAGGGAGAACTCTCGCGCGGCCGGGGGCCGGACGGCGAGGAGGCGCGAGGGGGTCTCCTGGGAGCCGTCGCGCCTCGCGCGCCGCGGCGACGGCCTGCGCCCAGCGTCGTGGTCCGGCCCCGACGGGGAGCCCAGGCGCGGCCTGAGGCCGCAGGACGACCTCTCCCTCAGGCTCTGGCACCAGTTCCGCCACGGCGCGGGCAAGACCCTCAAGTCCTTCGTCATCTCGTCGCACGCCCGGCTCGCCCAGCTCCAGGGCGAGGAGACCCTGAGGATCCTCGGCGGCTGGTGCGGGGGCAGGGACGACCTGCGCCTCGAGACCCTCGGCCAGGAGGCAGACGCCGCCGGCCGCCCCCTGCCGCCGCGCGTGGTCTTCGTCATCTCGAGCGACTTCAAGGACGACCTCAACAGCCTGCTCTCGATCCTCATGTGGCAGGCGATCTTCCTGCCCATGGAGGCGGCCGACTCGGGCGGCGGCGGGGCGCTGCCCCGCCCGGTCTCGCTCGTCTTCGACGAGTTCGGCAACGTCGGCAAGCTCCCGAGCTTCAAGCGCTGCGTGGCGGTCGTCCGCTCACGCAACATCGACGTCTCGATCGTGGTGCAAAGCCTCTCGCAGCTCGACGACGTATACGGCAAGGACGCCGCGGTCACCATCCGCGAGAACTGCCCGACGACGCTCTTCCTGGGAGGCGGCGGCGGGCTCTCCTCGGCCGAGCAGGTCTCGCGGGAGGCCGGCAAGGAGACCGACGTGAAGACCTCCTGGTCCAGGCGCGGGGCGGGCCTCGCGGCCGAGCAGACGAGGAGCCGGGACAGCCTCGGCAGGGACGTCTTCGACCCCCACGAGGTGAGGTCGCTGCCCTTCCGGAAGGCCCTCGTCCTCATGGGAGGCAAGGAGGCGATCCTCGACGACAAGTCGCTGGTGTGGGAGTGCGCGCGCTACGACCCGCGCTACATGGCGCGCGACCCCGAGCTCTCGTTCGACTACGCGGCCTGGAGGGAGGCGGGGCGCCCCCTCGGCGAGGCCGCGCTCGCCTGGGAGAGGGGGCTGCGGCGGTGAGGGGGCCCTGAGCGGCCGCCCGGCGCGACGAGTCGCTAAGGCGCCCGGGGCTCCACCCCCTGGCGCCGCCGGGCGGCCGACACGGAAAGGAGAGGGCCCGGAGGGTCCCTCCGAGGAGAGGTTAGCACGACGAATCGGAAGGAAGGTGCTGCGGATGCTGGGACAGGTCATGTCGAAGCTCTCGGGGGGCGTGGGGTTCCTCGGGAGCGTGCTCATCGTGATGGGGCTCGTGAACCTCGGGATGTCGCTCAAGGACGGCGCGCAGGGAGGGGGCGGCCAGCTCGCCGGGGCCATCGCCATGATCGTCGGCGGCGGCGTCATCGTCGGCGCGGCGGTCTACTTCGGGACGCTCGACACGAGCTGGGCGGGCTAGCCCATGCTCTCGGTCGAGATTCACAAGGACCTCACCAGGTACAGGGCGAAGGTCGCGGGAGGGCTCACGGCCAGGACCATGGCGTGCATCGCGTGCGCGATCGGCGCCTCGGTGGCCGTGGGCTGCTACTCGTGGCTCGTCCTCGGGATCCCCTTCGACGACGTGAGCTGGGTGGCCTACGCCTGCTCGCTGCCGTTCTGGGCGCTGGGCTTCTGGCGCCCGCTGCGGATGGGGGTCGAGGAGTGGCTGCCGCTGTGGTGGCGCCACAACGCCGGGCAGAGCCGGCTGGCATACGACAACTCGGGCCGATACCTCCAGGCGGGGCTCATCCGACCCATGACGGAAAGGGACGCTCGTGCGATCTCAAAGGCTTACAGGAAGTGCGCGGCGAGGCAGCGAGGGATCGAGCTCTGGGAGCCGAGGGGCTAGCGCCCCCGCCCACCTCGACGCCGCGCGCACCCTCGAGGGGGCGCGGCCGAGGGCGGACATGTCGGCCTTCGCCGAGCTCTCGGCGGCCCTGCCGCAGACGTCGGACGGCACGCGGATGCCCACGACCAGGGCCGAGCGCAGGGCCGCCAGGAGGGCGTTCTCGCGCGACCTGGCGCGGGCGCGGCGCGACGGGTCGGCGGCCGGCCGCGAGGTGAGGCTCGCCGAGCGGGCGGAGCGCGGGCGCGCAAGGGACATACGCCGCCAGCTCAGGGAGCGCGACCGCGAGCTCTCGACGCGCTCCGACGAGCAGAGGAGGCGCCGCGGGGCGGCCCGCGACGTCTACCAGGCGGTCGGCTTCGACCGCATGTTCAGGAACGGGATGTGCGAGGTGGAGCAGGGCCTCTTCTCCGAGACGGTCCGCTTCGACGACGTCAGCTACCAGTCCGCCCGCGAGGAGGCCCAGAAGGCCGTCTTCAACGCGATGGCGTCGCTGCTCGACTACTTCGGCGCGGACACCATGGTCCAGTACTCGGTCACGAACACGCCCCTGCCGCCCGAGGAGATCGGCCGTCGCCGGTTCTTCGACCCCGCGCGCTGCGGGGAGAACGCCGGGCTCGCCGAGCAGTACAACCGCGTCCTCAACGACAAGATGCGCGAGGGCTGCAGCAACATCCGCCGCGAGCGCTACATCACCTACGCCACCGCCGCGGCCGACCCCGACCGCGCGGCGCGCTCGCTGGCGAGCATGCGCTCGAGCGTGAGGCAGCGGCTCTCCGACGTGAGGAGCCGGTCGCGGGTCCTCGACGGGGCCGAGCGGCTCGCCCTGGTCTCGTCGCTGCTGCGCCCGGGGCGGCCCTTCGACTTCGACTACGACCGCGACCTGTCGGTGCGCTCGCCCCTCACCGCGAAGGACTTCGTCTGCCCGACATCGCTCGACTTCCGCCCCGACGGGTCGGACTCGTCGTGCTTCCGCTCGGAGGGGACGTGGTGCCAGGTGCTCGTCATGAGGGAGAACTTCGCCTCCGAGCTCATGGACCACGCTGTCTCCAACGTCCTCGACCTGCCCTTCCCCATGGAGGTGACCTGGCACCTGCAGCCCATCGACAAGACCAAGAGCGTCGCCCTGGCCAAGCGCCAGGCGGCCTGGATCCAGAAGGAGGTCATCGACAACCAGAGGCAGGCGCTGCAGCGCGGCTACGACTACTCGATACTGCCCCCGGAGCTCGAGGACACCAGGGCGGAGAACGAGAAGGTGCTCGACCAGCTCCAGCACCAGAACCAGCGCCTCTACTACTTCACGGGCCTCGTCTACACCTACGCCCCCACCCGCGAGGAGCTCGACTCGCAGGTGGTCGAGCTCATCCGCACCTGCCACTCGGAGGGCATCGAGCTCTCCACGCTCGACCTGCGCCAGCGTGAGGGCCTGAACTCGGTGCTGCCGCTCGCCCACAACCACGTGGGCGTCTCGCGCGACTTCACCACCTACGAGGCCGCCGTGCTCATGCCCTTCACCACGCAGGAGCTCGACCAGGAGGGCGGCGGCTACTACGGCCAGAACCGCCTCTCGAACAACCTCGTGATCTGCAACCGCAAGTCGCTGATGAGCCCGCACGGCTTCATCTGCGGCATGTCGGGTTCGGGCAAGAGCTTCGCCGTGAAGCGCGAGATCGAGAACACCATCCTGGAGACCGAGCGCGACGAGGTCTTCGTGATGGACGTGACCGGCGAGTACAGCTACCTCGTGAGGAGAAACCACGGCACCGAGTTCGAGTTCGGGCCCGACGCCGAGACCTGGTCGAACCCCTTCGACATGGCCGACGCCTCCGACATGACGCCCCAGGCGGCGCTCGCCTGGAAGATCGACGCGATCCTCGCGATGACGAGCGCCCTCCGCGCGGAGGGCTCCCAGGGCCTCACCCAGGAGGAGCGCTCCGTCATCAGCGCCTGCGTCGAGCGGGCCTACCGCGCAGCGGGAGGGGCCGCGCCGACGCTCGGCGACTTCGTCTCGACGCTGCACGAGGTCGGCGAGGGCGACGGCCGCGAGGAGGCGCTCAGGCTCGCGCTCGTGTTCGGTCGCTACGTGTCCGGGCCCTTCTCCTTCCTCAACCACCAGAGCAACGTCGACTTCGGAAGGAGCCGCGTCACCTCCTTCAACACCCGCGACGTCCCCTCCGACATGCGCGTCTTCACGATGCTCGCGAACCTCGAGAGCGTGCGCAACCGCATGTACAGGAACCACGAGGCGGGCGTCTCGACCTGGCTCTACATCGACGAGGTCCAGTCGCTCTTCGGCCACCCCGCGATCATCAGCTACCTCGCGAGGCTCTGGCGCGAGGGCCGCAAGTACGGGCTCATCTGCACGGGCATGACCCAGTCGGCGTCGATGATGTCGGGCAACAGCGAGGCCGCCGCCATCATGGAGCAGTCGGGGTTCCTGTTCCTGCTGCGCCAGGCCGACGCCGACCGAGAGTTCTGGGTCTCCTCGAGGGGCCTCTCGCCCCAGGAGGCCCAGGCGATCGACGACACGGCCAGGCCCGGGCAGGGCCTGCTCATCGCCGACGCGGCGCGAGTGCCCGTGACCGACGACTTCCCGCCGGGAAACGACCTCTACGACATGTTCAACACGAGCCCGGAGGAGTACGCGAAGCGCGCGGCCAAGGGGGGCGCAGATGCGCCGCGATGAGGGCATCAGGTCGTTCTCCGAGGGAGGCCGGGCGTCCGACGCGACCCTCACCGGGGCCGAGAGGGCCCGCTCCGCCCGCGGCCTCGCGAAGGGCGCGGGCGCACGCGCGGCAGCGGCGGCGGGGCTCGTCGCCGGGGCGGCCGACGACCGCGGCACGCGCGACAGCGGGAGCCGGACCGGGTCGGGGGCCCTGCGCGCCTCGACCCGCGCGGCGGCGCGGCGGGCGCCCGCGGCAGCCCGCGACGCGGCCGGGCGGAGGGGCAAGGCAAAGGCCGACCAGACGCCCGAGGGGGATGGGCCGGCGAGGGGACGCCGCCGGGACGGGGCCGGCGGAGGGCCGGACGCGAACGCCGCCGCCCGCAGGCGCCTCGGCCGGGGCCGACGCCACTCGGGCGGGGCGGGACGAGAGCAGGCGCGCGGCACCGCGGCGAGAGGCCCGCTCGGGACGCGAGAGGCGAGGCCTCGCGGGGCGAGGGGGGCGACCGGGATTCCCGCGCGCGGGCGGGGCGGGCTCGCCGCCGCCCAGGCGAGGCGAAACCAGGAGGCGTCCCGGGCCGCCGTGGCGAGCGCGGGGCGCCAGGCGGGCGCGAGGGTGGCCTCGGCGGGGGCCGCGCACGAGGCCGAGGCGGGCGTCGCGGCCGTCGTGGCCGGCGGCACGTCGGGCGGCGTGGCGGCGCTGCCCGCGCTGCTCGCGCCGCTCCTCCCCGCGGCGGCGGTCGTCGTGGCCGTGCTCGCGATCCTCGCGGCGGTCCTCGGCGTCGCGTCGACTCCCAAGCGCTACCACGGCACGCTCCAGGGCAACGAGGCGATCGTCGCCGCCTACCTCATGAACGAGAAGGGACTGGACGCCCTCCACGCCGCGGCGATCATGGGCAACATCGTCGGGGAGAGCAACTTCGACCCCGACTGCTGCGAGAACGGCGACGAGTCGGCCCGGGACGTCGGCACCTACCTCGGCTACGGCATCTGCCAGTGGACGACCCGCTCCGAGAAGCAGGGGCTCAAGGACCTCGCCCAGAGCATGGGGAGGGACTGGTCGGACATCGACGTGCAGGTCGCCTACCTCGGCGCCCAGCTCGACTCCTGGGACTACTCCGACTCCTACGTGATCGTCGAGGGCGACGACCCGCCGGCCGGGACGCGCGTCTCGGGGAGCAGGGCGGGCTTCGACTCCGCGACCGACATCGCCGACGCGACGGCGCAGGCCTGCTACGGGTGGATGAACTTCTGCCCGGGCATCCCCCACATGTCGACGCGGGTGTCGGAGGCCGAGCGCATCTACGCCGCGATCGTCTCGGGGAGCCTCGGGAAGGGCGCGGTCGTCGAGGCGGCGCAGGAGGCCGCCGGATGGGAGGCCCCCTACCTCTGGGGAGGGACCGACCCCCACGGCGGGATCGACTGCTCCGGGCTCACCCAGTGGTGCTACGCGCAGGCGGGGATAGACATCCCCCACCAGAGCGAGCAGCAGAGGGACTCGGGGCAGGTCGTCCCCGTCTCCGAGGCGCAGCCGGGCGACATCCTCTGGATGCCCGGCCACGTCGGGATCTACATCGACCCGGACACGTGCGTCGAGGCGACGCCGCCGCGCGTGAGGATGACCCACGGAGACGTCGCGAGCAGGTGGACCTGCGCGGCCCGCATCGGATGAGAGGGGACATGGCAATGGGGAGATCGAGGATGGGGGACGCCGCGCGCTGGGCGAGGGCCCACCGGGCGCCCGTCGCGGTGGCGGCGGCCGTCCTGGCCGCGCTGCTGGCGGCGAGCGTCGCGCGCTGCACGCAGGTGCACGCGCCGGCCGACCAGGGCGCGGCGCAGGCCGAGACGAGCGAGGCCTCGGATGAGGACGTGGCCGACGAGAGGCTCGACGCATCGGCGCGGGCGCTGAGGTCGTCGTACACGGACGACGAGCGGCAGCTCGTGGCGATGCTCGCGGCCAACTGCTGGACCGCCTCGCAGGAGACCGTCGCGGCGAGCTTCGACGACAGGACCTGGACCGAGACGGCCGACGGCGCCCGGACGGTCACGCCCTACGTCGTCACGGCCTGCGCCACGACGACCAGGCCCGCCGACGGCAACGCCACGGCGACCCTGACCGTCTTCTCGGTCGAGACGCCCGACGGCACCTACATCGCAGAGCTCCAGCGCGTCGTGGGCGCCGACGGCTCGGCGTCGACGACGCTCTCCTCCGAGGCGTTCTCGAGGGCGAGGGCCTACTCGCTGTCGTCGGCCGCCTCCGCGCTATCGGTGACGGGGCCGGACGAGGCGCGCTGCTCCTCCATGGGGACCTCGAGGGCGGCCCTAGAGCGGGCCCTCGGCGACTGGTGCGCCCAGAACTACCCCACCGCGACGAAGGCGACGTGGGCGGAGACGTCCACCTCGGACTGGGCGGGAGGGACCGTCACCCTCCCCTACGCGCTCGACAACGCGGCGAAGACCAGGGTCGTCGTCACGATCTCCCAGGCGGACGGCCAAATCGGCGTCAGGAAGGCGGGCTAGCATGGGGATCACGTCGAGGCCCGGGGCGAGGAGGGCCGCCATGGCCCTCGCCGTCGCCGCGGCGACGCTGGCGATCGTGGCGCTCACGCCCGTCACGGCGAGGGCGGACGCCTTCACCGACATCGCCGACTCGGTCAACAAGTGGCTCATCAACACGCTCTTCGGGCCCATCATAAACGGCATGTTCTCGGGGGCCCTCTCCGTCGTGGGGACGATCAACTCCACGACGCTGCTCACGACCTCGTTCAGCTCGCTGTTCGGCCACGGGACGGCCCTCTACGAGCTGGCCGACGGGGTGCGCAACTCGGTCGTCAAGCCGTGCGCCCACTCGATCCTGGCGCTCGTCATGCTCGTCCAGCTCGTGAGGGTGTCGGAGAAGGTCGACGGCTCGGCCACGATGCCGGCCGTCAAGGAGGTGGTCGAGCTCGCCGTCTTCTTCGTGATCTTCTCCTGGCTCATCAACAACTCGGGCGAGATCTGCGAGGCGGTCTTCGACGACCTCACCAAGTTCAACTCCTACATCGGCGGGGGCGAGGCGCTCTCGGGGGTCGCGCTGAACTCGGTGGGCGACAACGCCATAACCGACTTCGCCGCGATCGGGCCGCTCGTCATCACGGCCCTGCTCGTCTTCCTCTTCGCCATCGTCGCCCAGGTGTTCTCCCAGCTCATGGTCTACGCGCGGGCGATACAGCTCTACGTCTACTTCATGCTCTCCCCCATCCCCTTCGCGCTCATGGGCTTCGAGGAGACCCGCCACATGGGGATCAACTTCGTCAAGAACTTCGTGGCCCTGTGCCTGGCCGGCACGATCATGATGTTCGTCCTCACCTGCTTTCCGATGCTGGTGAACATGGTCGCTGCCGACATGACGCAGGCGGCGAGCCCATCCGACGTGGGCAACTTCATCCTCTGGCCCCTCAAGCTCATCGCGATGTGCCTCCTGCTCATCCTCTCGCTCATGCGCAGCGGGTCGTGGGCGAAGGACATCCTCGGCGGGTAGGGGGCGGCCATGGGGGCGAGGAGGGGCGACCCGGAGAGGCGGCGCGCGGGCCCCGCGCGGGCGCGCAAGTCCGAGACAGGAAGGGAGCCCGGCTCCACCCGGGCCACACGGAAAGGACGAGGAATGAAGAGAAGAAACACGCCCGCGCAAGGCGGGCGCGGGGGCGCGCTCGGCGCCATAGGGAGGGTCGCCCTCTCGGTGCTGCTCGTCGCGAGCCAGTGGGCGGGCATGATCGGGGCCGCGGCCCCGACGACCGCCTGGGCCGCGCAGGCCGAGCCGGACACCCAGCACTTCCACAACGACCACTCCGGCGACGTCGGCCCGTTCGACGCCGCGAGCTTCGGGGCGTACGAGTCGACCGACGGGGGCACCGCCGCCTACTGCATGGACGGGACGCTCCACGGGCCGAACGCCGACACCACATACACCAAGGGCGGGTGGGTCGCCGACACGAACAGGCCGATGGCCTACGCGCTCTACCACGGCTGGCCCAACACCACGAGCATCTGCGGGCACCAGCTCTCCGACGGCGAGGCGAGGGCCGTCACCCAGATTGCCGTCTGGCTCCTCGGCGGGTACGACCTGAGGGACCAGGGCATCAGCGACGAATCGAAGCTCGCGCTCATAGGCGTCGCGGACGAGCTCGTCGCGAAGGCGAACGCCTGGGACGGCACGGGCCCCGAGGCGCACGGCTCGGTCTGGTACGGGCCCGACGACTCGGCCCGCCAGCGCATCGCCGTCCCGCTCTCGCTCGGCTCGATAACGCTCACCAAGGCGAGCTCGAACGCGGACGTCAGCTCGGGCAACGGCTGCTACTCGCTCGCCGGGGCGACCTACGGGGTCTTCTCGGCGGACGGGACGCGCGTGGGCTCGGTCACCACGGACGAGTCGGGGTCGGCCTCGATCGGCGACCTCGTCGCCGGGCGCTACTACCTGCTCGAGGAGACGGCGCCCAAGGGCTTCGCCCTCGACGGGGAGAGGCACTGGTGCGACGTCGCGCCCGCACAGGACACGAAGGCATCGGCCTCCGACGTCCCGCAGACGGACGCGGTGTCGGTCGCGGTCGCCAAGCTCGACGCCGAGACCGGCAAGGCCTCCCCGCTCGGCTCGGCGACGCTCGAGGGGGCCGAGTTCGAGGTCAGGTACTACGACAACACGGACGGCGACGTCTCGGGGACGCCGAAGAGGACGTGGGTGCTGCGGACCGACGCGGACGGCAGGGCGACGCTCGACGAGGCGCACAAGGCCTCGGGCGACGCGCTCTACACCGACTCCGCGGGCTCCCCGACGATCCCGCTCGGCACCGTGAGCGTCACGGAGATCAAGGCGCCGAAGGGCTACCTGCTCTCCGACGCCTCCGCCCACGTCGTCAAGGTCACGGCCGACGGGACCGCGGAGCATGTCTCCACCTACGTTGCGCCCGAGGTCGCGGACCACGTCGCGCGGGGCGACCTCAGCTTCAGCAAGGTCGATGAGCAGACCATGGGGCAGCTCGCGGGCTGCGCGTTCATGCTCACCTCCGAGACGACGGGAGAGTCCCACGTCCTCGTCACCGACGAGAACGGCATGTTCGACAGCGCCGCCTCCTGGGTCCCGCACACCCGCGGGACCGACGGCAACGACGCCGCCCTCTCGGCGGCCGGCTCGGTCGACGACGAGGGCCTCGACGCCTCCAGGGGCGTCTGGTTCGGCGCCGGCACCAAGGCCGACGACTCGCTCGGGGCGCTGCCCTACGACACCTACGACCTCAGGGAGCTCCCCTGCGCGGCCAACGCGGGACACGCCCTCACGGAGCGCACCGTGACGATCAGCCACGACAGGACCGACCTCGACATCGGCACCGTGGACGACAAGCAGGTCTCGATCCGCACCGAGGCGACGGACGCCGCCACCGGCACGCACGAGTCCAAGGCCGCCGCCAAGCAGGCGATCGTCGACACGGTGTCCTACGCGAACCTCGTCCCCGGGAAGGAGTACGCGCTCACCGGGACCCTCGTGGACAAGGCCACCGGCAATGCGATCCAGTCAGGCGGGGCCGACGTCACCGCGACGACCACGTTCACGCCGGAGGAGCCCGACGGGACCGCCCAGGTGACGTTCGAGTTCGACGGCACCGCGACGACCGGGAGGACGCTCGTGGCCTTCGAGAGCCTCTCGCAGGACGGGCGCGAGGTCGCGACGCACGCCGACATCGAGGACGGGGGCCAGACGGTCTCGCTCGTGGGCGTCGGCACGAAGGCGGCCGACGAGGCGACCGGCACCAACGAGGGGACGCCCGCCGATCGGGTGACCATCGTCGACACGGTCTCCTACACGGGCCTCGCGCCCGGCAAGGAGTACGTCCTCACGGGGACCCTCATGGACGCCTCCACGGGGAAGGCCTGGCAGCAGGACGGGGCCGACGTCACCGCGACGACCACGCTCACGCCGGAGAAGGCAGACGGCACGGCCGAGGTCGCCTTCGAGATCGACGGCTCGGCGCTCGACGGGAGGACGCTCGTCTGCTTCGAGTCCCTCTCGCGCGACGGGAGGCAGGTCGCCACGCACGCCGACATCTCCGACGCGGGCCAGACGGTCTCCTACGAGTCACCCCAGACGCCCCCGGAGACGCCGCCCGCGACGCAGGAGGGGCTGCCCAAGACGGGCGACGACCTCCCGGCGGTCGCGCTGCTCGGCCTGCTCGGCGCCGGCGCGTGCGCCGTCGCGGCCGCGTGGGCCATGCGCCGCATGGGAGGTGAGTAGCCGTGGAGTTCGTGATGTGCGTGCTCTGCTTCATGGCCGGCGGGTCTGTCGGCGTGATGGCGATCGCGCTCGCGCAGGCCGCCGGGGCGGCCGACCGCGATGCCGAGAGGCTCCCGTCCGAAGGCCGAGACAACAGGAAATAGCCGAGAAGGTGCGGCCGACGCGAACGCGCCGGCCGCCAGAAAGGCGGTCAGCGATGGACGAGGAAGCGAAGACGTTCCAGGCACCCGGCCTGCCCGGGGACTGGAGCATCACGGAATACGACGACGGCAGCGGGCACCTCTCCGCGCCGGGCGGCAGGACGTTGCTCGGCTGGGACAGGCTCACCGGAGAGGTCGTGGGCGGCTCGCCCCCTGCGGGGACGAGTGGGACCCGTACGCCCCCGATAGCCCGGTCGCGGGGCCTGGCCTCGTACCCGGACGATACGAGGACGTCGCCGCGAGGATATCCGCACTCGCAGCCGAGGACGAGACCCTCGGCGGGCTCGTGCCGGCAGAAGTGGGCAGGGCGGCCGCGGCCTGCCGGCCCTTCGCCCTGCCGGCCGAGGCGCAGGGCGCGCAGGACGCATGCGGACGCAACGGGACGCGGCGCGCCTGGACAGATGACGCGGCGCCGAGCGCGCCGGGAGAGGAGGGCGTATGAAGTTCCCGGAGAGAGTGAGCGAGCAAAGAAGGCAGGTCGTCGACAGGATCGTCGCGGACATGGGGGAAAAGGAGCTCTCGTGGGCCGCCGACTGGGCACCCTGCTGGTCGCCCGTCAACGCGGCCACGGGCAAGCGCTACCACGGCGGCAACCGCCTCGGGCTCGCGGCGGTCGCCGCCGAGAGGGGCCTCGCGGACCCGAGGTGGTGCACGTACCGCCAGGCGGAGGAGCAGGGATGGCACGTGCGCAAGGGCGCGAAGGCGGCCGTCGTCGAGAAGTGGAAGATGCTACCCGCACGCGCCGAGGGCCCGTCCCCAGAGGAGGGCGACGCGGAACCGGGCGAGGGCGAGGCCGCCGAGAGGCTCGTGCCCGTCTGCGTCGGCTACTGGTCCGTCTTCAACGCGCGGGACGTCGAGGGCATCCCTCCCCTCCCCGCGCGGGCGCCCGCGGAGCTCGGGGAGGTCGGCGAGGTCGCGGACCAGTTCATCGAGTCGAGCCGATGCCCCGTCAGGGAGGCGGAGGGCGACGAGGCGTACTACGCGCCGAGCCGGGACGTGATCGTCATCCCGGAAAGGTCGCAGTTCGCGACCCCGGAGGGATTCCTCTCGACGCTGCTCCACGAGATGACGCACTCCACGGCGCCGGAGCTCGGCCGCAAGTTCGTCGGCCACTTCGGGTCGCCCGAGTACGCCCGCGAGGAGCTCGTGGCCGAGCTCGGCAGCATGTTCGCCGCGGCCGACGCGGGACTCGACTGCAAGGCCGTCGCGGAGGCGGAGCAGGGAGGCAAGCACTACGACCAGCACGTCGCCTACCTCGAGTCATGGGTGGCGGCGCTCAGGAAGGACCCCGACGAGCTCTACCGAGCCGCGGCGAAGGCATCGACCGCGGCCGAGTACCTCGGCGAGCGCAGGCGCGACCTCCTCGAGTCGAGGGAGAGGGCGTCCGAGCCGATACCCGTGCCCGACCGCGGGCAGGCGCACGCACCCGAGGGCTTCTCGCTCTCGGACGAGGCGCGCGACGCCCAGGACGCCGTCGACGCGGCCGTCCGCGGGGCGGCCCCGGCGCCGGAGGTGGCGATAGCGTAGAGGCGGGCGGCCAACGGCCGTGGTAGGATTCCCCTCGTCGGCGCCGCGTGTACCACCCGTAGGTGGTATGTGTGGCGCCGACGCCCTCACACGCCAGGTATCCAGAAATTCCGGGGCCTCGCGCTCGGACGAAAGACGGAACATCCCTCCGCACCAAATGACAAAGGGCGGCTCCCAAGCCTCCGGTTGTAGAGGGGGGAACCGCCTTTCGCCGCGATCGTACCACGAAATCGCCAGAGTGATACGCCCGGCCGGGATCTGCCGACCATACCCCTGACGTGCGAGGTTGTGGGATTAGTACCTTCCCGTGTCGGGCCAGGAGGTTAGGCTCTTCGCCTTCTCTTCCATCTTCTTGAAGTCGTCTTCAAGCTGATCGTCAGTGAGGTCGGCATACTCTGGTGACGTCGGCAGGTCATTGCTCTTCGACACGTCGATCGTGATTACAGTTTTCTCCATGTGATGCCGTGCCTCCCCTCAAACTCATTACGCGACGCTTCGATCGCATCGGCCTCGGAAAGCCCCCTGTTCTCGATTGCGTGGACCACGTTCGTCTCCTCGGCGAGAACCCAACCGTCTTTCCCATGTTATCCCCCGACCTATCCCCGGCTTGCCCTGCGAGCGGAACCAAGGAAACGAGGCCGTCCTTCAGTACCAGGCGACCTGGACGAACTCAGAGAAATGGCCCTCGTCACGCATCCTCTCGATTCGGTACAGCGCCTGTCCCAGATACCAGGGCATGTCGTCATCGGCGGACCTCTTCACCAACGTCGGCTCGCCGGAGCCCAGGCCAAGCGAGATCGTGCCGGGGTCGGCGTCCTCGCCCCCGGGCATGTAGTCGTAGACGACCTCGTCCTCGCCCAGCGAGCGGAGCCTGAGAAACAGCATGGCACCCCCTTCCCCCTAAAGCCCTACGCGCCGGCCGTCTCGAAGGGGACGACGTCCTTACCCACGAAGAACTCGTCGCCCAGGGAGCCGTCGAGGGGCACGGCGACGAGGGTCGCATCCCTGCGATACTCCCGATCATTCGTCAGGAGGTACCCCCACGTCGCCTCGAAGACGGTCCCCGAGACGCTCACGAAGGGGCTCTGCGGAATCTCGTCGTCGAGGAACAGCACCCTGTGGTGCCGCAGCACGGTGGTCCTCACCACCTTGGCCATGCGGAACCCCCTAGCCTTCCCTCTTGTCGAAGAGGTCGGAGTAATAGCTGATGTTGTCCCGGAGGTCGCCCATCGTCATCTCAAGCGGGACGGGCCGCGAGTCGTTGGTGGAGGCGATGCACGTGCCCCAGAAGATCTCGAAAGCATGGCCCTCGCACCTGACCAGACACCGCTTGAAGGCATCGACCAGGTAGGCCTCCTCGACGTAGTCGCGATCCTGCGACTTCACGGACATCGCCATCACCTCTGTCCCGGTGATGGCCTCCCCGATGGCGGGCCGCAGGATGCCCGAGGCGTTCACGAGGTCGTTCCGCGGGCGGGATGACGTGTCGCGGACGAAGTCGATGATGGCGCAGCTCGGGCCTGGCATCGCGATCTCGAGCGCCGACCCGTCGTCGAGCCCGAAGGCGAAGGGACCATCGCTGAGGACAATCCTCGTCCTAGGCACGGACAGGGGGATATCGTCCTCGTAGATGGGCATCCGGGTGAGGCGGAATGGCTCGTCTGGCTTCCTGACCTGGTTGTTGTAGCAGTTGATCATGGTCACGCGGTCGGTGTGGAGGAGCCTCCCGACGATGTCGACCGAGACGACCCTGCGGCCGACGAGCGGCAGCCGCGACAGTGCGTCCCTCAGCTCCTCCGAACCATGAATCTCTCTCGCCATCAGCGCCTCATCTCCCCCGCGAGCCCTCGGGATGGTCCTCCCACGCAGGGAACCGGCCGGTGCCCCAGTAGTCGACGTCCGGGTACAGCCTCCCGCCGCACTTTGCGACCCAGGCCGGGAGATGCGCCTCCACGTAGTCCCTCACCGCGGGGGACACGTCCGGGGCGGACGGCTCGTCAAGCTCGATCCCGAACTTCAGCACGGTGTCGGGCGAGCAGGTGAAGTGGCTGTGCGCATCGGTGCCGTCACCGTAGTAGTAATAGCCACAGTATTCGACCATCTCGAATCCCTGGTCGCGGTCCTCCAGGATCACCCTCACCGCCATCGCCTCCCCATAGTGGCCGTTAGCATCATCGCAGGTAGACGGATCGTAATAATCGCCTGTAAGGCCCGAGCTGCGGCCGCCTGGGCCGACACACGCGGGCAAGCGCCGGATTCCCGCGCCTACGCGGCCATCCCGAGCCTCCACACGAGCTTGACGAACATCACGATCGCCCTGAGAATCCCATGCCTCGTCGAGTCCTTCATGTCTTGCCCCGATTCCCGCGGCCTGCTCTTTCCCACGAATACCATACGACCCGCGCCGGACATCAATTCGCACCTGCACCGTCCATCATTCCCGACACATCGAGAAAGGCCGCCGCGCGGCCGTCGCGCGCCGCCCCCTCCGTGCCCCCACGATGGCCACTGGCCGGCACGGGCCAGATCTCCCGCAGCTCGTCGGCATTCGCGCCGAGCGCGTCGGAGGCCTCCCCCACGCTCGCCTCGGGGTTGTCCTCGAGATAGCGGAGGAGCCTCGACGGCAGGTCGTCTCCCCCGCCCCCCGAGGCGTGCCTCGATGCGGCGACCGCGCGATACGCCCCGAGGGGGAAACCGTATTCCGCCGCGACCCTCTCGTCGTCCCACGAGGGGTTCGCCTCGCGAATCGCCCCATGAATCCTGGCGACCCTCTCGACGAGCGCCTCGCCGCCGGAGCTCCCGACCCAGTAGCGCTCCCGGTCATCCAGGAGGTCAAGGCAGACGAGCTCGCCCGCGATCCGCGCCAGACGCCTCCTGCCATCGACGTCCACCGACCGCACGCCCGCCATGTCATCCGGGCCGAGGATCCTCCACACGCGCCCAAGCTCGAGACAGAGCTCGGGGACCTCGTCGACGCCGAAGTCCCCCGTGGCCGTCGTGCGCGTGAGGTCGTCGACGGCCGTCCCGTACCAGTAGATGTCGACCCTGAGTCCGTCCTGCTCGAGTCGGTCGAGCCGGAGGCGCAGCAGGACCGCCGCGGACGTCTCGCCCCTCCCGCGGTCGGGGGCGCCGGCAAGCGCGTTCGCCGTGACGCCGGACTCCCCCTCGGTCCGGTAGCTCTCCACGAGCCCGCTCGAGTACGTCACGTCTATCCTCATCGCTCGCTCCCCCTCTCCGCCCCTCTCGCAGGCACGTCCTCGGGTGTCAGGGCAGGAGACGCGCCCGCCACGTCGCCCTCGACGCGAGGTCGAGGCTTTCCTCTCGGGAGCGGGTCATCTGGCCGCTCGGCGGGAAGGCACCCGAGCGCGAGCGCCGTCCTCAGGGCACGGTACGCGTCCGACCTCGCCGGGCCGGCCGGCGCGGCCCCGGCCGCCTCCCTCAGCTCCGCCACGGAGCCCGCGCCGACGCTCACGCACGCCGAGAGCATCGCGGACACGTCCGCAGCGGAGACGGCAACTCCTCGTGCGGTGCCGATTACCTGCGGTGACGAGCCCTCCCGAGAGAGGATGGCCATGGCGCGCTCTATCGCCTCGAGCCTCTCGCCCTCCGGCTTGGCCACGTGCCTCGCGGCGTCGAGCGCGAGTCGCCTCCCAACGCCCCACCTCGTCCAGTCCGACCCGAGCCTCACGCCGGAGACCTGCCATGTCCCCCTTCCGGGGCGCGCGTAGACGAAGTCGCCCCTCCCGTTGACCCTCACCCGGAGGTCGAGGGTCTCGCACTCGCGTAGGAACTGCCCCTCGCTCGTCGAGATCATGGCGGCGCAGCGGGCCCTCTCCCGGACGTCGTCGACCCACGAGAACCGGCCGTCCCCGCGCATCTCCCGCACGGGCCTCGAGCGGTAGTCGCGCTGCGCCGTGGCGCACCTTGACGGGGCCTCGGCGTCGAGCCCCGCGCCGGGCGCCGAGGCGCCGCGCGAGTCGAACGCCCTCAGGCCGCGGGCGGCGGCCATCCCCTGGAGTCCGTCCCAGATCTCCCTCTCGAAGGGCGCCGTGAGCGTCGGGGAGAGCCTTCGCCCCGTCACGAGGTTCGTGTTGTTGACGACCACGTGCGCGTGCGGGATGCCGAAGTCGTTGTCGTCGTGGTAGTAGATCGCGCACTGGTAGTCGCCGAAGTAGCGGCCGGCCCACTCGGTGGCGAGCGACCGGAGCTGCTCGACCGTCACGTGGTCCCTCGGGTCCGGGGAGAGGATGAAGTGCTCGTAGGTCCTCGCGGCCCTCCCGCCGACGGGCCGGCCGTTGCCCGCCCACTCCCGGGCGGCGTCCATCTGCGCCCACACGGGCCTCCCGTGCCTGTCCTCGGCCGAGCAGTTCAGGAAGTCCTCGGCGAGGTCCCTGCCGCCCTTCGTGAGGTAGGAGACTATCCCCTTGCAGGGGGTGTGGCCGGAGATGGGCTTCAGGGCGGGCATCAGCGTCCGCCTCCCCCGCGTGGGGCCCCTGCCGGGAGGCGCCTCACCCTGACGTGCGCCCTCCTGCTCGCGCGGTCGGCCGAGTCGGCCAGGGAGCCGAGGTGTCCGTCGATCTCGAGGAGGAGGTCTCGGGCGCCTGCCATCTCCCCGGCGATCTGGGCCACCTCCCCCGCACCGAGCCAGCCGCTCTCGCGGGCCTCGCCCAGGGCGAGGGCGCAGGTGTTGAAGGCATGCACCGCCTGGTTGTAGTTGACGCCCCAGTGGTTGAGCTCCCGGAGGATCCCGAGCCACGTCGTCGCGTCGATGAGGACGACGTCGGGGACATGCGGATCATCGGGCGCCCGTAATGTTGCCGCGAACGTCGAGTCGCGCAAGAGCGCGGTAACCGTCTGGCCCTGCTCGTCAGCCTTCCGCCGGATGTACTCGTAGTCATCTCGAGATAGGCGGAGGTTGACCTGCCATCTGTCTGGCATGGTCTTCCCTTTCCGTGTGTCGCCGGGACGTCCAGTGGAGTGGTGTCGTCCCAGGGGTCGCGGGGCCTCCCCCGCGAGTCGCCGCCGAAGGCGCCGACGCTAGCATTATTCCCGTCGGCGATGCCGATGGAACGACATCCCGCATTCTCCATGCGGGGCCAAGACGCGAGGGAATCCGAGCGGTGGTTTGGATAGGGGGACGCCCAAGGGGCGGCTGTCTAGACAAACCACGATTCTTGCTGCGATTGGAAAGATGAAACCTATATCCATCATCGAGTGGACATATGCCTCTTTACGCATGTGGCATAGTAGCTCGGATAGGGTTTAAGAACTGAACTGATTCGATCATGAAAAATATCGATAAACAAGTCCAGGTCCTCTTGTGTTGACACGTCAATGCCCAAGACGTCCGACAGCATATTTGCCACAAGACGGTCGTTAAACAAACGCTCGCAAATTACGGTTGCGGTGGGAGCGGTAACGCCATATTTGATTTGTCGCTGCAACCTCCTAAGGCTTTCCACAACGCCTGGAGGATACACGAGCTCCCCAATTTCCACCGCATCCGCTACACACCCGATGAAATGGCTTAGACCATACGAGATGGTCTGCAAAAGCATTTTCTCGGTGTCCCCCAAGGACATTCCTCGTGTGCTCAGTCTGGCTGATATTTCCCCTATTGAACTCCCTCCCATCCACATATCAACCATCGCAGAAAAGGCATTCAGCTCAACCTTTATCTGCTCGTCGAGAACCACGGAATAGAAGTGGCCCAGGAGAGTCCCGAGGCGTGACCCGTCGTCGCACAGCCGTTTTGCCACGTCGGGGGATTGGCACCACTCAAGAAGCTCTCGCGATTCCGAGATTCCGAGCTGAGATCTTCCGCAGAGGGTGGCGAGGCCCGGAATCTGGATATCCTCGAGGTTCTCTCCTATCGCACAGAAGAGTTTGACGAGCAGCACCTTCTGGTCATCGTTTGCCAGATGATATGCGAACGTTCTCTTGCAGAGCTCTGCGAAGTCGGTTTCCTCAATCGTCCCGACGCTTGACAGGGCTGCGCTCAGATAGCTTTCGATTGCATGGATGGGATGAAGTATCCGTTTTGCAGCAATTCTCCCTGGCAGGCTTTCAGATGGGTACCCAACGAAGCTCTCGTCGATTGCATTGGCCAAACCATCTTCCAGGTTGATGTCGGCAACCTGATCAATAATCCCCTTGACAATCGATTCGCCTTCAATCCTGCCACCTCCAGGTGCTGAAACAATGACTGGATCGAAGATGGAGAGGATTGCGCTGGTGCATCGCTCTTTTTGGCTGGGATTGAGGAGCCGCCTGTAGTCCCGCGCTTTGTTACTTCCGCCTGGTTCGTCCGAAAGGTCCGTGAGGATGACGCTTCCTTCGCTATGCGTGCCCGGCCTTGCAGTCCTCCCAATCAGGTTCTGGAAGTCGCGTGCCTTCGGCGGGAAATTTCCGCTGCGAACGCTCGTGATAAAAAGGTATTTGATGGGAAGGTTTACCCCTTGAGCCAACGTCGGTGTGCACGCGACAACGTTGATGAGATTCCTCTTTAACGCGTATTCGACGCACTGGCGGATACCTTCAGGAAGGCCACCGTCGTGAGGTACGATTCCGGATTTTATCCCTTTCAGATATACGCACTCTGCCCCATAGTGAAGGAGGAACAGGTTGGAAAGCCGCGAGAGCTCCTCCCTGTTTGAAGCTTCCAGGATTCCGTGGAAATCAAACCCCCTGTCAGACAGTTCCCCGATTCTATCGAAGAACGGCGGGATGGACCTCTTTTTGGCAAGGTAGATGGCGGACGCACCGTTGCTGGCAAGTCGATTGGCATAGTAGGTTGCCAGGTCGCGGGCGGCGTTCTTCTTGTCGGCGATGTCAGGGAAGAGCCGCTCTTTCCTTTCGCGAGGCATTTTCTTCAGTTTCGTTGTCTGGCATGAGTGCGGGATGAAGTAGTCCTGCTCGCTCCAGGAGGAGACATCCCGGAACGAGATGGTCTTGGCACCTCTCGAAACGATGCCGAGGGACTTTTCCGAGGTCGGTACATCCTTCTCGTCGACGACTCTTTCCGAATCCCCGAACAGCCATTCCGCAATCTCCTTGGGGTTGGACACCACGGCGGACAGCAGTACGATTTGGGTGCTGGGACATGCCTCGAGAATCTCGCTGATAAGGAGCTCGAAAGCTGGGCCTCTGCTCCTGTCGTCGAGCAGATGAGCCTCGTCGAAGATGAACTGATCCACGCGCCCCAACGCTGTGGGCTGATGGTGGACGATATACGCATACTTCTCTGGCGTGCAGACGATAACCTCTTGTCCGGAGACCGCCGCGGGCTGGAGGAACTCGTCCATCTCGAAAGTATCGGATGCAAGGTTTACTCGAGCCACGCCATCTAGCGATGCCGATAGATCTCGGAATACCTCGTTGCACAATGCTCTTAGCGGGGCAATGACAACCGTATGTGCGTCATCTTTGCGTAGGCCCAGGGACCTGATGATTAGTTCGAGGCTTTTCGTCTTCCCAGAGCCTGTCGGCAGCTGGACGAAGGCACTATCGCCCTTGAATACGCCCCTCTCTCCGATGGAAACCTGTGATGGCCAGAGAAGCCTTGTTGGATTGGCAGACGTAAGATACGGCACCCAGCTGGAGAGTGGCGAGCCCGAGTATTCGGGCATCAGCGTTCTGGTTGCATCGTCAGCGATAATCTGCGAGACGACCGCCAGCGCCTCGCTCATAATCGAATCCTCAGGAGAATCGGCGCTTCTCAGGCTCAAAAAGATGCCATCCGGTCTCTCGTCGTCTCTGCCCTCCACGAAGGAGGAGAGTTGGCGGACGGCGTCAGGGATTGTGGTCCTTTCGATTCCAGACATCGCGGCTTCAACGCTCTGTAATCCGAGAACGTAAGAAATCTCGGCCAGCGTCGCGGCACCATAGTCGCCGAGATACCGAAAATTCGAAACCTGCTCCGCCATCACCTTTGCACTGCCATAATTCCTTAGCATGTAGTACGCAACCGCTGCGAGCGTCCAGTAGCCATCGGCAGTTGTCGAATGTGCCTCGTCGCTTGCTGCGGAGTCGAAGTATGACGCCGCCGAGGTCAGGTCAGAAATGTAATCCTCGCCGCCGTTTCCCTGAAGATAGTCATCGATGAATTCTTGGAGGACGTGCACCGAGGTGATGCTCATGGCGTCGGGACTTCTAGGGAACTTCGGCCAATCCCCCACCGGCACCGAGTATTCGCGAAGCTTTCTTCGCGCCTTGGAGTAGCGCAAGAGAATGGCTGACTTTTCTCCGAATATCATTTGCAGCACCTGTCGTAAAGCTCTCGAATCAGGCCCGCGAGATCTTCTCTGTGGACTATCAGCAGGAGGGACTCTTCCTCCAATTCGGGCAAATCGGAATCGGTTCGCGCTAGGAACGCATGGATGTCGCCAATCCCCACCACTGCCGAGGCCCCGAATTGTGTCACGCAGGGCTTCTCGGAGATGCGGAGAAATCTCGTCAGTTCTTCCTCGGTACGACAGTCCCCACAGCGCCTGCACTGCTTTGCCAAATAATTGACAGAGATGCCAAGACGAAGAGGGTCCTTGGACAAGGAGTCCGCCGCTGCTTTTTCAATCGTGCCAACTAGATTCTTGGTGGAAGAGCTCGTCTTCACCTCGACCGCAAGTAAGGTGTCTTTCGATGCGTCGCCCGAAGCATCGAAGCGATAGGCAACCACGTCTGTTCCTGCACCTGACTGGTTTCTGTCCAGCCTTAGCCATTGCTTGTAACGCGGAACTTCGTATTTGAGCATGAACTGCAGAAGGTCGCTCGTGACGATTTCTCCGAAATCTCCGGAGCGCGTAGAGCGTCCGAGTCCATCAGAAGTCGGAATGCGATAATTCTTCAGGTAGGATTCGGCGCTGACCCCAAGCCTCAGCGCATCCTCGACGAGCTCGTCATCTCTCTCATAGTGAAGCCTTATGTGCCTGGCCCATTCGTTCAGTACTCGCTCGTCATCATGCCAATTGATTCGATAGCACACAACATGGGTGCTCCCGTGGTCGAAGGAGCTCTCAGGCGTGACGCAGTCAAGATAGCTCGGACGAGGAAGGTCGCGAATGCCATCGACGTTAATGTCCATGCGACATCACGCCCGGAGCTTCTCTGTCATTGCCTTGCCTATTGCATGCGGAATGCCGACCACGAGTGCGTTGCCCATGCAAAACGCCCTCTGCCCGTCGGTCATCCCCGTATCGGTCCAACCAGCGGGGAACCCCTGGAGCTTGTCGAGCTCGTCAGGCACCAAGCGGCGGTAGCGCCCGTCGACCTGGATAATGTGCTTGAAGCGGGACGCGCCCGACCCGCCCTCGCCTGTGAGGATGGTCCTCGAGGGGTTGTCCAGCGAGTCGGGGTAGGCCATCGATCCCTCCGAGTAGAAGTACTCGTGACCCGTTCTCTTGTCGACGCGCGGCTCGCGCTTGGCGCCCTTGAGATACTCCCAGGTGGGCAACTGTGAGTCCAGCACGTAAAACTGGGCTGGGACCTCGTCCTCAGGGACGAGCACGCTCCCAAGGTTCTTTTTCTCTCCGTGGTAGTCCTCCACGACATGGCTCGTCGCCACTTGGCAGCTCTGCATGGCGCCGCACTCCATGAAGGGCGAGACGCTTTGCCCGACGTTGAACTCCCTCGTCGCCTCGTAGGGGTCGGCGGGGATGTCGAACTCCGAGACGGACGCCGGCTTCTTGATGGGGAGCGCCCTGGCCATGACGCCCTTGGAGATTCGATTCTCGAGGTTCCACTTCCGGCCCGTGTGCTCGGCGTAGATGTAGACGCGCTTCCTCCTCTGGGGGAAGCCGTACTCGGCGCTGTTCACCACGCGCCACTCGACCGAGTAGCCGAGCGACGCCAGGCACGAGAGGATGATTGCGAAGTCGCGACCGCGCTGGGAGACGGGACTCTTGAGCAGCCGATCGACGTTCTCCAGCAGAACGTAGCGGGGCGTCCTCTTTAGGCGGAGGAAGCGGTAGATGTCCCACCACAGGACACCCTTCTTACCCTCGATGCCGCCCGCCATGGACAGGGGCTTGGCCACCGAGTAGTCCTGGCACGGGAAGCCGCCGACGACCATGTCGACGTCCGGAATCTTCCTCTTGCCAGTCTCGAGCTCGTCGAGCACCTTGTTGATGTCCTCGTTGACGAGGGTGTCGTCGGGGAATCGCTCCACGTAGCACCTCGCCGCGAACTGCCTCGCATCGGTCCCGGGTGGCTCCCACTGGTTCGCCCATACTGTTTCGAACTGGCCCGCGGCGGGGAGGTCGAACTCCGGGCGCTCCGGGTCGTGGTACCCCTCCAGGCCGAGCCTGAAGCCGCCGACGCCCGCGAAGAGCTCGGCCACCTTGATGGTCTTCGTTGACGACACGTTTCTCCGATCTCTGCTGTGTCGTTGATGTCTAGGCCATCATAACCAATCGGACGGATAAGATCAAGATCCCAGTTTGGCAATCTCCTCGGCGAGGTAGCTCTGGTTGAGCCAGAAGCACTTCTTCACGACGGGCACGCCGTAGGGGGTCATGCAGGTGTCGTGGGAGTCCCTGCCGTGCGGCCGCACGTGGCAGCAGCGATTCTCGGTGGATCTGACCGACTCTTCGGCATGGCCCTCGCGGACGCGTTTGCGCATCTCCTCGTAGCAGCGCCTCGCCTCCTCGACGTCGGCGTCGGGCATCTGCCAGAGCGCCACCTCGGAGAGGCGGTACTGTCCGTCCTCCCCTTCGCGGTAGATCACGAAGAGGTAGCGCTGCTGCAGGTAGCCATAGAAGTCGCTGTCCTCGAAGTCCGTCTCTGCGAGCCTGGCGTAGTCGAATGCCGGGAACGACATGGCCTCCTTGGGGACGTCGTTCCTCTTGAGCCTGATGGTCTTGGGCCTGATGCCCGCCTTCTCGAACTCTGCGATTCTCGATTCCTCGTCAACACCAAGTATTCGCTTGGTGACGAGCGCGGTGATGGCCTTGGGGGCGTGCCCGTCGGGCCAGGCGTAGCCGACCTCGGCGGCAAGCTCCCCCTGGGTCCTTCCGATGTAGGGCTCGAAGCGCCGCCGGACGAGCCCGAGGAGGTCGAGGTCCCGCTCGTCGGCGGCCCTCCTGATCGGCTCCATGCTCGCCAGCAGCCCGCCCGAGACGGCGGTCATGTAGGAGGCCTTGAGGGCCCAGGCACGGGGCTTTGCGGGAACGTCGGAGAACGGCTGCGAGGTCCTCTTGGACGAGTCGGCCGACTTGGTGCAGGCCTCGAGGTAGAGCGTGTCGCTCGACGAGATGTCCTCGGCGCGCCCCGCCCTGACCTTGGCGACGACCGTCTCCCAGTCCGCCTTGAACTGCGGCATGTCCTCCTCGGGCAGGCCCCACCTGCCGGCGTACTCGATGACGTAGTCGAGCGGGTCCTTGCCCTCCTCCCAGAGGTAGGAGATCAGCAGCATGTCGGAGGCCTTCTCGACGAGGTGGCTCGTCTCGAAGGTCTCCCTCACGACCTCCGGGTAGCTCACCATCGTGATGACGAGGCGCTCCTTGGCGACAATCTCGCCGTCGCGGACGTGCTTGAGGGGCGTCGACTTGAGCTCGAGGTTCACCTCGTGGAAGTCCGGCCTGGGGTCGCTGTTGATGGTGAGGAGGAAGTAGAGCTCCTCGACGGCGTTGCCGAACGAGCCCTTGCGCCGGTGTGGGTCGGCAATCGAATCCACATCAACGAACTCGCGCAAAGTCCTGCCCACGAGCCTCTGCGCGAACTCGACTATCGAGTCGATGCTGTACTTGTCATACGGAATCTTCCGTTCGTGGGGCAAGGGGCACCTCCGTCGTCCGCGCCGTCAGGGCAAGCATACAGCTCGGCAGACGCGCCTGGTCGGTCCTTTCCCCTCCCCGCCGCCGTTAGGTGTTCCTGGCGGCGGGGAGGGCGGCCGCGGGAGGGCTTGGCTGCGGCCGTGGCCCGTGAAAAGGGACGACCACCCGGGTTTCCCCGAGCGGTCGCCTTTACGCTCCCAGCGGTTTGGGCAGCTAGGGTCTACTCCTCCCACTGGTAGGCGCCGATGAGGTGGCGCAGGCGGGCGCAGCGCTCGCCGACGATGTTGAGGGCGATGACGTCCACGCGGACGCTCTCGGCCTCGGGATGCCCCGCGAGCCACAGCAGGGCGAGCTTGCGGAACCTGGTCTGCTTGGCCTTGTCGATGGCGAGCTCTGGCATGGCCTCGGAGTCCTCGCCGAGCCTGCGCGCGGTCTTGACGAGCACGAGGACGGGCGTTCCCTCGTCCTCGGCCACGGCGTCGACCTCGCCCGCCTGGCAGCGCCATTCGCGCTCGAGGATGGCGTAGCCGCGCTTCTCGAGGTAGCTGGTGGCGAGCCTGCGGCCCTCCATGGCCACCTCGGCGGCGGTCATCTCGGCGACGGGCTTCGGCCCCTCGGTCTGGTCGGTGGTCGGCTGCTGCTGGGTCTTGGTGTTCTCGGTCATTTCTGCTCCCTAGGACGTGGGGCCCCTTTGGCCCCTCGAAGGCCTTG
>Ga0183098_10716_pt1 | contig 35031 bp, 31 predicted proteins | sample BioMet9_FD_128884 | JGI IMG/M metagenome (GOLD analysis project Ga0183098, IMG submission 128884) | Microbial communities from bioreactor (seeded with sewage sludge) at Lawrence Berkeley National Lab, California, USA - Biofuel... | ecosystem: Engineered > Bioreactor > Anaerobic > Unclassified ...
ATCGCGGATGGTGGTGCGGTTTTCCAGGATGTACACAGCAAGTCTGCGGGCTCGCTCCTCCAGATCCTCTCTCATGTGGGCACCTCCAAGCTGTGTATGCTGTTAATATGTATGCGCGGCAATACACGGCTAGAAGCGCGGACGGCGCCTGATTGAGGTGCGGGAAAACCGACGGCCGGAACCGTCATTCGCTGCTTCTGCCTGTTTGCATCATGACCGCAGGCTTGCGTTTCAGTGCCCGCAGGGCTGAAACACGGGCTTGCTTTTCCGGGCCGGATGCCGATGGCTTGTTCATCCGGAAAATAGTATGCAGAAATGTTGATTGACAACATCAGCTCCGGATTTTAGAAAAATAATCAAAATAGAGTTATCAATTGACGAAATCGGAACAAGAGGCTGAACATGGGCCTTACGCTGGCGGAAATTTCGGCGCTTCGGCTGCGCGAGATCGATCTGAACCGCGCTGTGATCCTGCTCCGCTCCGTGGTGGGAAAGCCGGAGGGAGCGGATGACAATGAGACGCAGCGTCTCCCGGCGGAGCGGCCGATCCCGTCCCGGTATCTCCGCCGGGCACCGGGAGAGCCTTCCGGATAAGAGCCTCAGGCAAGGGACAAAAAAGCTGCCGATTCCAAAAAATCGGCAGCTTTTTGACAAAATATGTGTGTTTTCCGGCGTATCAGCCGCCGGAAAATGCGGGTAAGCGCTCGTTTTGTGCCTTCCGGCTGCGCGTCTACAGCCGCACCGAGCCGCGCACCACGATTTTGGCCCGCACCACGATCTCCTGCGAGGTTCTGCCCGGCTCGTTCATGCGGTCGAGCAGGGCGTTGAAACAGCTGCACCCCAGCTGCTTCATGTCCTGCGCGATCGTCGTGAGGGGCGGCTCCGTGAACGCCGCGATCGAGATGTTGTCGAAGCCGATGACGCCGATGTCGAGCGGCACCCGGTAGCCCCTGGCCTTGAGCGCGCTCATAACGCCCACGGCGATGAGATCGCTCGTGCAGAGCAGGATCTGCGGCAGCTTTTCCCCACGCTCGAGCACGGCGTAGAAGAAGCTGTAGGCGCTCTCCGCCTTGTTGAGCCGCAGCTCCGGGCGGCGGAAGACCCACTGCTCGTCGATGGGCAGGCCGTTCTCCTCCATGCCCTGCTTGTAGCCGAGATAGCGGTCGTAGGTGTTGGACATGATGAGATCCTCGGAGACGTACCCGATCTTCGTGTAGCCCGCGCGGGCGAGCCGCGCGATCATGCGGCGCATGACCTCGAAGTTGTCGGTGCCCACCGAGTCGACGGCGCTGCTGCGCAGGCGGCGGTCGCCCAGCACCACGGGCACGCGCTTCGCGGCGTCGAGGATCTGCTTTTCGTCGTCCGCCGAGCCGCCGAAAAAGATGAAGCCGCGCACGCTGCTCTGGATGAGGCTGCGGATATAGCGCGTCTCGGCCTGGTGGTGGTGGCGCATGCTGCAGACCATGACGGCGTAGTCGTGCTGCCACGCCTCGTCGAAGATCGCCTGCACGCTCTGCGCGTAGAACTCGTTGGAAATGTCCGGGATGAAGACCGCGATCAGCCGCTGCCCGCAGTTGAGCGCCGCCGAGGTGCGCGGCACGTATCCCAGCGAGGCCATCGCCTCGCGCACGCGCAGCACCGTCTCCTCCGAGATGCTCGCGGTCTGGTTGACGACGTGTGAAACGGTCGTCACCGAGACGCCCGCGTTTTTCGCCACGTCTTCCATCGTCACCTTTTTGCGGCGGATTTTCTCCATTGCGCGCGCCTCCTGTCCCTGTGTTTTTCTCAGTCGATCCTACCATATCCCGCGGGAAAATTCAAATTTTTCTGACCCATTGCAACTTTCGCCGCCATGTTTTATAATGCAGTCTATATGATGTTTTCATTCCGGGAAAGGCAGAATACCATGCGTTCTGATTCCAAAACCGGCCGGGGACGGAAGCCTGTCCCCGGCTCTCTCTCCGGCCGCGAGAAAAAGGAGCGGCAGCGGCAGCAGTACCTGCGCTTCGAGCGGAAGCTCTTTCTGGTGAGCGCCGCCGTGCTGGCCGCAGCGCTTCTGGCGGGAGGCTTCTTCTCGCTCTGCTCCTCCTCCTTTTTCTATACGCGCGCCGCGGCCGTCACGGCCGGGAGCCATAAAATCACGCCCGTCCTCTACGACTATTTCTACGAGGACACCTACAACAGCTTCTGCAGCACCTACGGCGACTATCTCAGCTATCTGTTCGACGCGTCGAAGCCGCTCGACAAGCAGCTGTACGACGAGGACACGAAGACGACCTGGGCCGATCATTTCCGCGAGCTGACGCTGCAGGCCATCCGCCAGACCTACGCGCTCTACGACGAGGCGAACGCGCACGGCTTCCGGATCTCCGCGGACACGCAGAAGCAGATCGACGACGCGGTCTACTACATCGGGCTGTACGCCAACTACTACAAATTCGACAGTTCCGACGACTATCTCGTCAGCCGCTACGGCAAGGGCGCCTCGACCGACAGCTACCGCACCTACGCCGTCGTCACCAAGACAGCCGACGCCTACGGCGAGCAGTACAAGAGCGCCCTCTCCTTCACGGACGGCGAGCTCGAGCAGTATTACGCGGACAACCGGAAGCTGTTCGACACGGTGGACTACCGCTGCTTCCCCGTGAGCGTCAAGGCGGGCGGTGCCGTCGATCCCGCCGCGTCGAGGACGCTTGCGCAGAGCATCGCGGACGAGAGCGCCGGCGACGAGGACCGTTTCTGCGCGCTGGTGCTTGAGAACGCCGACGATCCCGACTATTACACCGAGGCCGACCGCACGATCCGCAACGATTTCAGCTATTCCAACGCGCCCGAAAGTCTGGCGGACTGGCTCTTCGACGCCGACCGCAGGCCCGGCGACACGACCGTCGCGGACAACGGCGACAACGGCTGCTTCGTGGCCTTCTGGCTCTCGCGCAACACCCACGACTATCAGATGGTCGACGTGCGCGCGATCCCGGTGGCCGTCTCCGATTTCTCGAACGGCACGGCCGTCAGGCTCGCGAAGAAAAGCGCCCAGCAGCTTCTGGATGCCTACCGCGCCGGCGACCGGACGGAGGACGCCTTCGCCGCGCTGGCCGCGCAGAACGGCGCCGCGGACGGCGGGCTGAAGGAGAACGTCTACCGCGGCCAGCTGGACGACGCGCTCGACAGCTGGTGCTACGACAGCGCGCGCCGGCCCGGCGACACCGCCCTGCTGCAGGGCTCCGACGGCTTCTACGTGCTCTATTTCGTCGGCCCCGGCGACAACTGCCGGCTCGACACCGTCCGCGAGGCGCTGCAGCAGAACGACTATCAGGACTGGTATGATGCGCTGGCCGCCGCGTCGTCCTTCCGGACGCACTGGTTCGGCATGAAATTCGCCGCCTCGCAGCCGATCAAGACCGGCTTCTCTGCGGCGTCCTCGTCTGCATCCTGACTGAAAAACGCCCCGCCGCGCCGGAAAAAGGAGAGCCCTTATGACCAAAAAGGGAAAACAGGAACCCAAAAAACGCAAAGCCGTTGCCTCGAGCAGCTTCATCACCTCCATCCGCAAGGACAAGGAGCAGGAGAAGCGCAAGGCCAAAAAGACGCTGCTCATCACCTGCGTCTGCATTCTGATCGCGGGGGCGCTGCTGGCGGGCTGGGCTTTTCTCAGCGCCTCCGACTACTTCTGCACGCATTCCGCCGCCGCGCGGGTCAAAAATCACAGCGTCACGCCCGTGATGTTCGACTATTTCTACCGGGACGCCTACTCCGGCTTCTGCCAGCAGTACCTCGATCTCGTGTCCGTCTATCTCGACACGACGAAGCCGCTCGACGAGCAGTGGTACGACCAGCAGAACAACGTCACCTGGGCGGATTACTTCGTCGATCTCGCGGAGAGCTCCATCCAGCGCACCTACTGCCTCTACGACGCCGCGGAGGCGAACGGCTACACCCTCACCGCCGCCGACGAGAAGGCCCTGTCCGACACCGAGGCGAATCTCGACACGCAGGCCAAAAAGAAGAGCACCGACCGGGACGGCTACATTCTCAGCTACTACGGCCGCGGCTGCACGATCGATACCTACCGCGAATACATCCGGATCGTCCGCATCGCGGACCAGTACGAGGCGCAGTACAAGGCGAAGCTGTCCTACACGCAGGACACGATCGACACCTATTACGAGTCGAACCGCACCTCCTTCGACACGGTCAACTACCGCATCTACTCCGTCGCGGTCAAGGACGACGCCGGGAACGTCGATCTGGCGGCGTCGGAGGCCAAGGCGGAGCAGATCGCCGCGGACAGCCGGAACGACGAGGAGAAGTACCTTTCGCTCATCGAGGCCGACGCGGGCCCCGACAGCGCCTACGCCAGCGGCGACTATTCCCGCCGCGACAACTATTCCTACACCTACGCGCCCGAAAATCTCGCCTCGTGGCTCTTCGACACCAGCCGGCAGGCCGGCGACACCACCTCCGCCGCGAACGGCGACAACGGCTGGTACGTGGTCTACTATCTCTCGCTCAACACGCACGACTACGACACCGTCAATCTGCGCGTCATCGAGGTCGCGGATTACTACAAGGACGCCAAGAACGCTCTGAAATCCGCCAACGCGCTGCTCAAGCAGTATACCTCCGGCGAGCAGACGGAGGACGCCTTCGCCGCCCTCGCGGACGCGAACGGCGCGGCGGACGGCGGCAGCCGGCAGAATGTCTCGCTGGGCCAGCTGGACGACGCCGCGGAAGCCTGGGCTTTCGACGCCGCGCGCCAGCCCGGCGACACGGCGGCTGTGGCCGGCACCGACTCGGCAAGCAGCTACGTGCTCTATTTCTGCGGCACCGGCAAGAACTGCCGCAGCTGGTTTGTCGAGGAGGCGCTGCGAGACAGCGCCGCGGAGGACTGGGTCAGCTCCCTGATCGGCAGCGACCGGCTCCGCGAGGGCGGCCTCGGCATGAAATACGTCACGACCAAATAGCGCGCGCCCTGTCTTGGCAGGCGGGCGCCCGCACAAAGCTGCCGCGAAGGATTTTCCTTCGCGGCAGCTTTTTCTGCGCGCGCGTTCCGCACGCCGGGGATGTTCGGACGCTGCTGCCGCCTGCTGTAATTTTCATTAATTTTCATTGAGATTTCTTCCGTGGCGGCCCGGCGGCCGCGCCGCCGGCGCCCGGTGAGAACGGGCGGCCGCGAAAGGGGAAGGTATCTGTTTTGTCGAAAATTCCGGGCGAAGCCAAAAAGAATTTTGCACAATTAATACAAAAATTCTTGTGCAGTTTAGACAAGAGCTTTCGCCGCATGCCGCTCCAATGAATGAAAATTAATGAAAATTAGAACGAAAGAGCGATTGAAATTGAAAAGCTTTGAAAATCCAATTATACTGAATAAAAGGCACAGGACCTGCCTGCGCACGACGGAACCGACGATATGAAGGAGCACGGAAGTATGTTTAAGGCACCGAGCGAGGACTGTATCCTCCAGAACTATGAAAACGCGAAAAAGGTCTATGCCGGACTCGGCATCGACACGGACCGGGCGATTGCGGACTTCAGCCGCGTCGGGATCTCGATCCACAGCTGGGCCGGCGACGATGTGACCGGCTTTGAAAAGCACGAAAACGTCCACTCCGAGAACACGGTCACGGGCAACTATCCCGGCCGCGCGAGAAACGGCGACGAGCTCCGGCAGGACCTGGAGCAGGCGATGCGCTTCTCCCCGTGCCGCCACCGCCTCGGGCTGCAGTCGATGCACGCCGAGCCCGTCGTGCCCGGCACCGAGCGCCGCGACTATGGCGTCGAGGATTTCCGCAAGTGGATCGACTTCGCGAAGAAGCACGGCATGGCGGTCGACTTCAACGTCTCCTATTTTACCCATCCCATGATGAAGGACGGCTGCTCGCTGGCCTCCGCCGACGACGAGGTCCGCAGCTACTGGGTCACGGCCGGCATCAACGGCCGCCGCATCTGCGAGGCAATCGGCCGCGAGCTCGGCTGCACGGTGTTCAACAACACCTGGACGCCCGACGGCGTCAAGGACAACACGGCCGACCGCATGGGCTACCGGATGCGCCTGCGCGACTCGCTCGACCGCATCTACGCGGAGAAGCTCGACGAGCGTTACCTCTGCGACTGTCTCGAGGGCAAGGTCTTCTCGATTGCGAACGAGTGCTTCACCGTCGGCTCGCACGACTTCTACATCGCTTATGCCACGAGAAACCACGTCGGCCTCACGATCGACACCGGCCACTTCCATCCCACCGAGAACTACGCCGATAAGATCTCCGCCGTCTATCCCTTCGTGAACGGCATGATGTTCCACCTCTCCCGCGGCGTCCGCTGGGACTCCGACCACACGCTCACGCAGGACGATCCCATGCTCCTGCAGGTATTCCAGGAGCTCAAGCGCGCCGATCTGCTGGACAAGAAGGTCGGCATCGGGCTCGATTTCTTCGACGCGCAGGTCAACCGCGTCACAGCCTGGATCGTCGGGCTGCGCGCGGCGGGCAAGTCCCTTCTGACCGCGCTGCTCGAGCCGACCGCGCAGCTGCAGCAGGCCGAATACGCCGGCAACCTCGGGCTCCGGATGGCAATGCTCGACGAGTGCCGCAATCTGCCCGTGAACGCCGTGTGGGACTATTTGTGCTATCAAAAGAACGCCGGCGTCGGCATGAGCTGGCTCGACGACATGGACCGCTACGAGCACGAGGTCCAGTTCAAGCGCGTCTGACAGGCCGTATTCACTCTCTGCAGCGCGGAGATTTGAATAAAATATTTTATGGAGGAAAGAACACAATGAAAAAGCTGATTGCCCTGCTTCTGGCTGTGGCTATGGTTCTCTGCCTGGTCGCCTGCGCGAGCAAGACCACCGAGACCACGACTTCCGCCGGCACCACCGCTGCTGCTTCCGGCAGCGCCGCTTCCGCCCCCGCTGCTTCCGGCAGCGCCGCTTCCGCCTCTGCGTCCGCTTCCGCGTCCGCGACGACTTCCGCCGCCGCGAAGGACTGGGAAATCGTCGTTGTCCCGAAGGACTCCTCGAACCCCTGGTTTGTCCGCATGAACACCGGCGTGGAAGAATACGCCAAGAAGACCGGCCTCAACTGCTATCAGAAGGGCACCGATGAAATCGACGCCACCAAGCAGGCCCAGCTGGTCGAAGACCTGATCGCGCAGGGCGTCGACGCCCTCTGCGTCGTCCCCGTTGACATCGAGTCCATGGACGCCACCCTTGCCAAGGCCAAGGAGGCCGGCATCGTGGTCATCACCCACGAGGGCTCCGCGCTGACCAACGTCGACTACGACATCGAAGCCTTCTCGAACGCCGGCTACGGCCAGTTCATCATGGACAACCTCGCTGACGCAATGGGCCAGGAGGGCGTCTACACCACCATGGTCGCCGACCTGACCAACGGCTCCCACAACGAATGGGCCGATGCCGGCGTCGCCTACCAGAAGACCGCGTACCCGAAGATGAGCCTGCTCGAAGCGATGCCGCGTGTCGAGTCCCACGACAACGGCGATACCGCCTACAACGTCGCGAAGGAACTCTTCAAGACCTATCCGGACCTCAAGGGCATCATGGGCACCTCCTCCTTCGACGCGCCGGGCGTGGCCCGCGCGATTGAAGAGCTCGGCCTCGTGGGCAAAGCCTTCACCTCCGGCACCGGCATGCCCGCCGACAACGCGGAGCTGCTGAAGTCCGGCGTCGTCAAGTCCCTGACCCTGTGGGATCCGGCTCTGGCTGGCCAGGCCATGGTTGCTCTGGCTGTCAAGGTCCTCTCCGGCGAGACCATCGGCGACACGGTTGACCTCGGCGTCGACGGCTACACCGCCATGACCTTCCGCAAGGACTCCAAGACCGTCCTCGAAGGCCAGGGCTGGATTACCATCACCGCCGACAACGTGGACAGCTTCGGCTTCTAAACGGCAGGAGCTTCCATACCGCGCAGATTCATAGAAAAAACCAACAGCGCCGCTCTGCCGATCCCTTCGGGGACCGGCAGAGTGGGTTTCTTAAAAAATGCACGGCAGGAGCTGCTCCCTGCGTGTTGGAGGTGCTCAAATGGCACAGAGCTTATTAAAAGCGGTCGACATCTGCAAATCGTTCGCCGGCGTGCACGCGCTCAAGAACGTTTCCCTTGAGCTCCAGCCGGGCGAAATCCACTGCCTGGCCGGCGAGAACGGCTGCGGAAAATCGACCCTGATCAAAATTATCTCCGGCGTCTACCAGATGGACTCCGGCTACATTGAATTCAACGGCAAGCGCCTGACAAAAATCACCCCGGTCGAGGCGATCAACAACGGCATTCAGGTCATCTATCAGGATTTCGCCGTCTTCCCCAATCTGACCGTGATGGAAAACCTGGCGCTCAACTCCGAGCTCGCTGCGAAACGGAAATTCGTCAACTGGAAGCGGATGCGGCAGATCGCCGAGGAAGCCGTCGCCAAGATCAACTTCCACGTCGATCTGGACGCGCGCGTCGGTTCGCTCTCCGTGGCGGAAAAACAGATGGTCGCCATCAGCCGCGCCCTCATGTTCAACGCAAAGCTCATCATTATGGACGAACCCACCACGGCGCTGACCAAGAAAGAGGTCAAGGCGCTGTTTGAAATAATTCTGAAGCTGAAAGCCCAGGGCATCGCGATTCTCTTCGTGAGCCACAAGCTCAACGAGGTCTTCGAGATCTCCGAGCGCTTCACGATCTTCCGCAGCGGCGAGCTCGTCGCGACGGGCAAGACCTCCGAGCTCGACGACAAGAAATTCACCTTCTACATGACGGGCCGCGAATTTGAAAACAAGATCTTCGTGCCCGAAAAGCTCTCCGAAAAGCCCGTCTTTGAGCTGCAGGATCTGACGCTGAACGGCTATTTCGACAAGGTCAGCTTCCAGGTGCGCGGCGGCGAGATCCTCGGCATCACGGGCCTGCTCGACTCCGGGCGCACGGAGCTGGCGCTCTCGATGTTCGGCCTTCGCCCCGCCGACAGCGGCAGGATCCTGAAAAACGGCAGGGAAGTCAAAATCGACAGCCCGCGCGCGGCCATCCACAACAAGATCGGCTATGTCCCCGAGGACCGTCTGTCCGAGGGTCTGTTCCTGCCCCAGTCGATCGGCGAGAACATCATCATCTCCGAGATCGACGGCCTGACCAAAAAGGGCGGCGTGTACGACCTCGACCACGCGCAGAAGGAAGAGCAGCGCTGGGTCAGGGAGCTGGAGATCAAGACGCCGACGCCCGCGAACGCGGCCTCGACGCTCTCCGGCGGCAACCAGCAGCGCATCGTCCTCGCCAAGTGGATGGCCTGCGATCCGGACGTGCTGATCCTCAACGGCCCGACGGTCGGCGTGGACATCGGCTCCAAGCACGACATCCACGAAATTCTCAAAAAACAGGCCAAGGCCGGCATGGCGATCATCATTATCTCCGACGACCTGCCCGAGGTCCTCAGCACCTGCTCCCGCGTTCTTGTCATCAAAAACGGCAAAATCGTCGACGAGATGGACGCGCAGCAGGCGACCGAGGGTGAAATCCTCGAAAAAATGATGTAGGAGGTGGAATTCATGCAAACGACACTGAAAAAGCTCACGCAGAGAAATGAATTCTACACGTTTCTCATCGTGCTCGCGCTGGCCGTCGCCGTGGAGATCACCTCCGGCCAGTTCTTCACGCCGAACAACGCCGTCGACCTCGCCTCCGCGATGGTCGTGCCGGGCCTGTTCGCCGTGGCGGAATTCATGGTTCTGATCTCCGGCGGCATCGACGTCTCCTTCCCCGCGCTGGCTTCGCTGACGCTCTTCGCCACCACCAAGTTCCTGCTCGACCAGAACTACAACGGCCCCATGATCGTCCCGTTCCTCATGGTCATCGTGATCGGCGGCATCCTGGGCGCGTTCAACGGTTTCTTTATCGGCTATATGAACCTGCCGGCCATGATCGTGACGCTGGGCGCCTCCTCCGTCTTCAAGGGCATCATGCAGGGCGCGCTCAATTCCAAGCAGCTGGCCGTCATCCCCGACTGCATGAAGAGCTTCGGCACCGGCGCCCTCTTCACCGCCACCAACACGACCTCCGGCCTCACCTCCAAGATGCCGCTGACCTTCATCGTCTTTGCGGTCGTGCTGCTGCTGGCCTTCATCCTGCTGCGCTACACGTTCTTCGGCCGCGGCATCTACGCGATCGGCGGCAACCCCGCCAGCGCGAACTGCGCGGGCTATAACGTCAAGCGCACGAAATTCATTCTCTACATTCTTGCGGGCGTCATCGCGTCGCTGGGCGGCCTCTGCCGCGTCTGCATGATGCAGCAGTGCCACCCCACCAACATGCTCGGCATGGAGATGAACGTCATCGCGGGCGTCGTGCTCGGCGGCACCGCCATCACGGGCGGCGCGGGCTCCCTGACCGGCTGCTTCCTCGGCACGCTGCTGATCGTCATGGTTGAAAACTCCATGATTATGCTGGGCGTCCCGACGACCTGGAAGAGCGTCTTCACGGGCGCGCTCATCGTCATCGGCGTCGGCATCAGCGCCGCGCAGGTCGACCGCGCCAACCGCGCGGCGATCAAGGTGAAGAAGGAGGTAGGAAGATGAACGCCATCAAGCGGATCTACAGCAAAAACCGCGAGGTCTACCGGCTGCTTCTCATCATCGTGATCTGGCTCGTCTTCATGGCCCTCACCAAGTTTAAGAAGTTCTATACCTTCAAAAACTTCCAGACCATCGCCGGGCAATTCCCGGAATTCGGCCTCATGGCCCTCGGCGGGATGCTCTGCATGATGACGGGCGGCATCGACCTGTCCTGCGTCGGCATCGCGAACGCGACGACCATCTTCGTCGTGACGAACCTGATCGCCACATTCGGCGAAACCGGTTCCATGCCCCTCGCCTACATTTTCGTCATCTATCTCATCGCGATTGCGGTGGGCGCGGCGCTGGGCGCGTTCAACGGCTTTCTGATCTCCGTCATCCACGTCCCGCCGATTCTCGCGACGCTCGGCGTCAACGAGCTCATGTCCGGCATCTGCATCGTGATGACGGGCGGCGCGGCCGTGTCCTCGTTCCCGAAGGAATACTGCGATCTGTTCTCCAACAACATCGCCGGCGTCGTGCCGGTCCGGCTCGTCGTGTTCATCGCGGTGGCGCTCATCATCTCCTATATGCTTGCGAAAACCACCTACGGCACGAAGCTGAAGCTGCTCGGCACGAACCAGAACGTCGCGAAGTTCTCCGGCCTCAACAACGTCGGCCTGCTCTTCAAGACCTACATCATCTCCGGCATCTGCTCCGCCCTCGGCGGCATGCTGATGCTCTCGAACTACGCCTCCGTCCGCGCAGACTACGGCTCGCAGTACACGATGCAGGCGATCCTGATCGTCGTGCTGGGCGGCGTCAGCCCGAACGGCGGCAAGGGCCGCATCTCCGGCGTCATCACCGCCATCATCCTGCTCAAGCTGCTGGAATCCGGCATCAACCGCTTCCAGAATGTCTCGAGCTACTACATCTCCCTCATCTGGGGCGCCGTGCTGATTCTGGCCCTCGTTATGGACTACTTCTCCAACGGCCGCCAGAGAGCGTAAGGAGGCATACGGATGAGCAAACAGATCTTCGGCCAGATCGGCCGGCTGAAGCGCGAGTGCATCGACGAATACCAGACGCTGCACGCGGCCGTCTGGCCCGGCGTCCTTCAGACCATCCGCGACTGCCATATGCACAACTACTCCATCTTCATCGAGGACGACGTCGTATTCGGCTACTTTGAATACGACGGCAGCGACTACGAAGCGGATATGGCCAGGATGGCGGCGGACCCCGTGACCCAGGAGTGGTGGTCGAAAACCCGCCCCTGCTTCACGAAATACTCCCCCGACAAGCAGGACCCCTTCTACTCGGATATGAAGCAGATCTTTTACTTTGCATGATACCGGAAAAAATCCTGACATCCCTCGCGGCTGTCAGGATTTTTATTTCCAAAGGAGTGAAACGATGAAGGTTGTCAACATCGGCTCCATCAACATCGACTACGTCTACCAGATGGAGCATTTTATCCGGCCCGGCGAGACGAAATCCTGCAAAAAGCTCACGGTCGGCTGCGGCGGCAAGGGACTCAACCAGTCGATCGCGCTGGCGCAGGCGGGCGCGGAGACGTACCACGTCGGCATTGTCGGCGCGGAGGGCGGCTTCCTTACCGAAAAGCTGCGCGAGAAGGGCGTGCACACCGACTTTGTGAAGACCGGCGAGGGCACCGGCGGCCACGCGATCATCCAGGTGGACGAGAGCGGCCAGAACTGCATCATCACCTGCGGCGGCACAAACCGGCAGTTCACGGAAGGCTGGATCGATGAGGTGCTTTCGCACTTCGAGGCCGGCGACATCGCGGTTCTGCAGAACGAGATCAATCTCATCCCCTACATCATGGACCGCTGCCGTGAAAAGGGCATGAAGATCGCCTTCAACGCGGCGTCCTTCGATGAGCGCGTCAAAAGCTACCCGCTTGAGAAGGTCGACTGGCTCATCGTGAACGAGGTCGAGGGCGGCGCGCTGTCCGGGGCCGAGGGCTACGACGAGATCGCGGAGGCGCTTATCGCAAAGTACCCGCGCACGAACGTGATGCTCACGATGGGCAAATCCGGCTGCATCTACCGCTCCGGGACGGAGAAGTTCGTCTCGAAGGCCTGCCGCGTGCAGGCGGTCGACTCGACCGCCGCGGGCGACACCTTTATCGGCTACTTCGTGCGCGGCATCGTCTCCGGCCTGCCCGTGCCCGACACGCTGCGGCTGGCCACCGTGGCGAGCGGCATCTCGGTGACCCGCCCCGGCGCGGCCGACTCCGTGCCGTCCTACGCCGAGGTCGTCGCCTCGCCCCTGATGAAAACAGTCTGAGCACCTTCCGGGACGCCCGCCCGCAGGCGCGGATGCTTCGGGGGGGTTATTGACAGTCTGAGGAGGCACCGGCCTGCGCCGGTGCCTCCTGTCGATCTTTTTCACTTCGTTCTGCGGCTGCAGCACGGGTATTTCAGCCGAGCTGCTCTGCGAAAATATTGGCTGTCTGGCCCCCGTCGGCCAGAATATCCGTGCCGTTCAGATATGCCGCGCCGGGGGAGCAGAGGAATGCGACAAGGGCTCCCATTTCATACGGATGGCCCCAGCGGCCGAGCGGGATCAGCTCCAGCTGGTCCTCGGCAGTCTCCGGCTGGTTGTCGATCAGGCTCTGGTGCATGGGCGTGAGATAGGACCCCGGCGAGATGGAAAGGATTCTGCACCCCTTTTTGGCAAACCTCGCCACATTTCTCTGCGAAAACTGAATGACGAATTTTTTGGAGATCGTGTAGAGCAGCCCCGCTCGCAGGAATTCATCCTCCGGGTCCGTGCTTTCGGGGCCTCCGAACGCGAGCAGCTTCTCATAGAACTCCGGCCTGTCCCAGGCGTCGAACACCGGCAGCCAGTCCGGATTCATGTCCATGGAATACGCCGCGACGGAGGAGAAGTTGATCAGCACGCCGCCCGGCGCCATCACCGGATAAAATGCTTTCACAACATGAACGGTTCCGACCGCGTTGATCGACACGATCTTCTCCGCGCTCGTATTCGCCGGTGAAACGCCGGAGGTGTGGATCACGTTCCGGACGTCGCCCAGAGAGGCGGCAAACTGCGCGAGCTTTTCGGTCTGGTCCGCGTCCTGAATATCGGTGCGGCACAGATGCGCCTCCATCCCCAGCTCTGTCAGCTCCCTTTTAGCGCTTTCCAGCTTTTCCGTGTTCCTTCCGGCGAGAACCAGAACCGTGGATTTTCCGAGTTCTTTGCAGATGGCTTTTCCCATTCCGCCGTCGCCGCCGGTCACGACGCTCACTTGATTTTTCATGATGATCCTCCAGCTGCCTTCGCAGGCAGTTTGTCACAATAGCCAGTTTTTTTCCGTGATGACGCAGGAAGTCCCGTGGATCGTCACCTTGTCTCCGGGTTTCAGGGCGCCCTTCTTTGCCAGAATGTAGCCGTTGTTGACTTCCTTTTTATAGGAATAGACGAGCTTTGACACGCGCCCGACTTCCTCGCCGGAGCAGCAGACCGGCTCGCCGGGACCGCCGTACTGTTTGGAACGGATGTAGAAATCGTCTGCAAGCACTTCAAATCCGACCATTTCGCGCGAAGGTCCGCTCTCCCGGATATTCAGCAGGGCGTCTTTGCCGATGAAGTCCTTGTCCCAGCAGATGTGCTTGTCGAGACCGACTTCGAAGGGATTCGTATGGGCCAGGTCCCGCATATAATACAGGCCCGCCTCCGTCGGCAGCGTCCAGGCCATGACCTGAAACTCCGTGACACGCATCCCGCCCTGCTTCGTTGCTTCCGCGTCCACGAGCGCCTCCATCTTTTCAAGCGTATCCGGCGCCGTATAGATCTCATACCCGAACTTTTCGCCGGTAAACCCGCCGCGGTTGATCCGGACGGGGATGCCGCAGATTTCGTTTTCCCGGTTCTCAAAGAACTTCTGGTCCTGTACAGAGTCCCGGCACAGCGCCGAAAGGACGTCTGCGGATCTCGGCCCCTGCACCGCGAGCATCTGCCAGTCCCCGGTCACCTCGCTCCAATCCACGTCGTAGCCTTCCTGGTGGAAATAGAACCAATCGTCGCACCGGGTCGCGTACAGGGTCGAAACCCACCAGGTATCCTCGGCAATCCGCAGGATGACAACGTCGTCGATGATTTCTCCCTGCTCATTGAGCATCGTGGTGTAGCGGTCGCGGCCGACCGGCAGAGACGCGATGTTTCCCGTATAGAGATGATCCAGGAACGGCGCGGCGTCGGGCCCGGTCACCTCCACCAGCTGATGGGTCCAGAAATACCAGCCGACTGCGTTCCGAACCGCCATGTGCTCCGCGCGCTTCATTTCGTCATACTGAAAAATATTCTTGTACATAGCCGTTCCTCCCGTCACGCGAACTTGTCGATTTTTCTGGCGATGCGGATGCGCATCATCCCGGCCGGCGACGCTTCCTCCCAGCAGGACCACTGCGCGTTCACCAGCGTCTTGACCATGCCGTACCACATGGCCAGATGCGCCTCCGGCAGATCCTTCGTGCCGGTGATTTCCAGACCGCCCCGGTCGATCACGAGGATACACTCTGTTTCATTGAACGCCTCCACCGAATAGCTGCAGACCAGCGCCTGCAGCTGCAGCTCGATCAGGCCGGCGAGGAGCCGCCCGTCTTCCCCGACGGAGGCGGGCACGCCCATCCAGTCCCGCAGGCCCCTGATCGCATAGCGTTCTCCAAACATGGCCTTGCCGGCTGCCTCCAGCACGCAGCGCAGGATATGGTCGGCCTGCCCGCGCGTTGCCAGGCCCCGCCTGACCGCCTCCGAAATTGCGGGCAGCACGTACAGGGACGCCGCCGTGGAGAGGTTCATCATCTGATTGGAGGAATCCGTTTCGTTGTTGGTGCCGTTCACGAAGTGGTAGCCGCATTCCTCGCGGAACATCATGGGCTCCGAAACGCAGTCCGCTTCCTCTGTATATTTCTTGTATTCCTCCGTCACGGCAGGACCGAAGCTCTCCCACAGCGCATGTGCCGGCGCGGGATATTTTTCGCGGGATTCCGCGATGATGCGGCAGTGGCGGTCGCCGCAGCCCTTGGCCTCCACCATCATATAGTCGAGCGCCGGTCCGCCGGGCCTGCGTTCCGCGGAGGCCTTGGCCTGCCCCTGCAGGGACATGGTCGTCGTGCGGCACAATTCGGAGCCTACAATGTCCCAGTCGCAGACGTCCAGCTCTTTTTCACAGCGATAGGTGCCGAAATCCTGGCAGCGCCCGCACATGAGCAGCGCGTCGTCGCCCTTGTCGCCGATCAGCGCGCCGGGAAATTCGCCGCACATGAACGGATGGATGCCGAAACCGTCGTCGTCGCCGTAATTCACCCCGGTTCGGTAGAGCCGCTCGAAGGCTTCCTCGCACATCATCTCCGCCCGTTCGGCGTAATCCGGAATCATAATCCGCAAAGCCTGCATGGCCGCGGCGCTGAGCACGGACTCAAATCTGCTGATGTAGTGCATGGCCTCCTGATAGGCGATCAGCTTGTTCCAGGGAGACTGGAGCGCGACATACGCCCGGATCGTCGTGCCGACGCCGGAATCCTGCGGAATTCTTTCATCGATTTTCTTGCTCATGGAAATCTCCTTCTTTCTCATTCCTCCGGCGGATACTGCTCGATTGCCGGCTGGAACCGGAAAATATTGTGGCTTGCGCCGGAATCCGCGACCACGGTCTCGCCTGTGATGCCGTCCGACATGGGCGTCGCGAGCGCGTAGGCCACGATTGCGACTTCATCCACCGGCTGCTGCCCGTCGGTCTGCCATACCATCAGTTCGTCGTAGAATTCATCCTGCTTCTCCTCGGAGATTCCGTCGGAAGCCAGATTCCCCGCCGCGCCGGGCGTCACCATGCCGCCGGGTGCAACGGCGTTCACCGTGATGCCGAAGCGCTTCAGCTCCTTGGCGGCCTGCGTTGCCAGCGCGCAGACAGCGCCCTTGCTGGCCGCATAATGCGAATAGCCGCCAAAGACCGGATACGGCATCCAGGGACTGTTGGAGGAAATCAGGACGATCTTGCCTTTGACCTTGTTCGCGATCATGCAGCGGCTGACGTATTTCACGAGATAGAACGCGCCGTTCACGTTGGTGTCCATGACCTTCTCGAGATCTGCCGCGGGCAGGTCGTACAGATGGGCGTAATTCCAGACCGCGGCGCAGTTGATCAGGATGTCGGGGCCGCCGAACGTCTCTTTGGTGAAGTCCACCAGCCGGGACACCTGGTCCTCCTCGCGGACGTCGCAGAAAAAGAACCTGACGCGATCGCCGAACCCCTCCCCCCGCAGCAGCGGGAGCGCCGCCGCCTCTTCTGTGCGGGAATTGGAGGCAACGACCACGCTCGCGCCGCCCTGGAGCAGCCGGAGCGCAATGTCGAAGCCGAGTCCGGAGCTTCCGCCGGGCACGAGCGCGACCTTGCCCTTGACCGAGAACATGTCCTCCAGCGGACGGGCGGCTTTGAGGTAGCCCTCCAGCATGGATTTGTCGCCGGGCTGAAATGCCATATTGGATTCCTTCTTTCTGATGCCGCTATTTTGACGGGCATCTGTCCTGGTATCGAATTTCCAAAGTCGGAATATCATCCTTATGATAGCGCGGGATCGCTCCGGGTATCATCCACAAAACAAATGCTTTTTCACGCGCAAAATCCAACATTTTAACGGGATGTTCTTGACGGCCAGCCGCCGGCTGCCTATAATGAAGGCAAAACAGGCGGGAGGTGACCCTTGTCGTGAAGCTCAATGCCGATCTGGTGTATGCTGCCCTCCGGGAGCGTTATCCCGTCAAAATGATGGGGATCAAAACGGAGGAGATGACGATCTCCCGTCCGGAACTGTACCTGGATCATTCGCGCGAGTTCCTGTCCGACCGTCTCTATCTTGCAACGGCCGACCATCTGCCGCTCCGTGCGGAGTTTGGAAAAAACGTCGTGCTTGCCGTGATCGGCGAGGACAGCCGGCTGTCCTATTACCGGGACAAGTGCTGCCTGATCGTCCTGCAGAACGATGCGGATTTTTTTGCCGTCCATCAGGACATCTGCAGCATCTTCGACCGGTATTACGAGTGGGAGAAAAATCTGTTTGATATTTTCCTCGGCTCGGCTGACCTGCAGGAGATCATCGACTGCAGCGTGCCGGTCTTCGGATGCCCGATCCATGTGATGGATACGTCGTTCCGCTATCTGACCGGACCGGACGGGCAGACGGCCAGCCTGGACCCGGAGCTGATGCGCACCTATCTGTCTTCTTTTGAAATGGATATGGCGAAGCACAGCCCGGCGCTGCTGGAGGCGGACGGCAGGCATTACCTGTACGTCAATCTGTTCAGCTGTACGGATTCGTATCTCGGCAGCATCAATCTGGAGGGCGGCAGGCAGCCTTTCGCGCCCGGCACGGAAACGCTGGCGGCGTTTCTGGCGCACCTCATCGAAAAATCCATTGAAAAGAATCCGACCGTCCTGGGGACGGAACAGACCACGCTGAAAAGCGCGCTGATGAATCTGATCTGCGAATATCCGCTGACGGCAAATCAGAAGTGGAAACTGAACCTGGTCAACTTCGGGCCAAGCTACGTCTGCCTTTCTCTGCACAGCGCGAAACAGATGTCCCGCCTGCCGCGCGGCTACATCTGCAGCGTGTTCGAATCCGCGTTTCAGGACGCCATTGCTTTCCCCAAAAAGAACACAATCGTATGCTTTCTGAAAACGGAGCCCCTTGCCGACAGGCAGGGCGAATACCACGCCGCTCTGAACCGAAAGCTGAAAAAGCTTCTGTCTGAGACAAGCGGGATCGCCGGGATCAGCAACAGCTTCACCGATCTGTACGGCGCAAAAATCGCTTTTGCGCAGGCCGAGGCCGCGATTGACGACGGGATGATCACGAATCCCGGAACCGAACTGTTTTATTTTGAAACCTACGCGCTGATCGACATGATCATCAATTCCACGGGAAGCCTCCCCGCGGAGGCGTACTTTTCAGATCGCCTGAAAACGCTGATTCAACACGATAAATCCGGCCCGATCTCCTATCTGGAGACGCTTCGCGTCTTTCTGCGGAACAGCATGTCCTATTCCAAAACTGCAGAAGACCTCTATATCCACAGGAGCACGGTGGTGGACCGGATCAGCCGGATCGAACGGGAACTGAACGTCGATCTGAAGGACCCGGATATCCGCCTCCAGCTGGAAATCATCCTGAAGGCCATGGAGATTGAGGACATCGTGCAGCAGGGGCGCGGTTCGTAAAGCGCTGAACGAACGGGGCGGCCTCGGCCGCCTGCGTGAGAAAAAAGAGGATGGAGCTGCCGCCGGGGAACTCCATCCTCTTTTGCCTGCTCTATGACAGGCTTGTTTTCCCGGTTAGCGGGAGCATTTCTTCAGATCTTCATCGATCTGCTCCGAAAACTTTGCCGTCTCCGCCGATTCCGGATAAGAAAGCAGCTTGCGATAGCTGAGCGCGCCGACCAGCTTCATGCGGGGGTCCCTGGTGGAACCTGGCGCGTACTTTTCCATAACAGCCTTGCCCTCTTCGCTGCGCATGATGTCGCGAACCTTGGAATCCAATGACAGTGCCATTGCAGTCTCCTCCTGTGCTTTCGTTTTTTTTGCTGGATTTTGTTCCTTGGAATGATTCTGAATCCATCTTATCCGGTCCGCGCCTGGCTGCACATCCGCGGATTGAAGGTTTTTCCGGACCATTTTTGATTGAAAATGACCGCCCGGCTGCGTGAAAAACAGTACACGGAGCGTTCCACATGGTGGAGCTCCGTGTACAAAAAGTTATGGGATGCTGAATTGTCTTTGTCCGGAACGCTTCCGGACTGCCGTTGACAGAAGGGCGGCGGAGACCGCGGCAGAATCACGGGCGGGAAAAATGAATCAATCGGGAATGCTGCCATGGAGACGGTCAGTCACGACATCCGCTGTATCCGATGGAATTCAGGACAAAGAAAAAGGGCGGCACGGGCTTTTGGCGGATGCCTGCTTCTGATAATTTGCAATTTTCCGGCCGTTCTGTTCCGTCCATAGTTGTAGCACCGGGCTGCTTGGAACGGTTCAGCCGCCGGAAGATTCCCGGCTGCAGCAGACCAGGACGCGGTACCTCGCGCCGTAGGTGCAGGTATAGAGCACCAGGTCGTAGCCGCTGTTTTTCGCCTTGTCGGCGTCGCCGGGGTTCACAAGCTGGATCTCCCGGACGAGGTAGGAGATCTCGTTGCCGTCCATGTCCGTGAACTGCACGGCGTCGCCGGACTTGAGCGTCTGGATCTCGCCGAAATGCTGCCGGTAGTTGTGCCCGGCGATCACGAGATCGTCCGTCCAGGTGGAGCCGAACTGCCGGCAGGGGGCGATGCGCATGCGCGTCAAATCGCAGTCGGCCATGACCGGCAGCTGCAGGCTGAGAGCGGGGATGGCGAGATAACCGACATAGCCGCAGCCATCGATGTCCACGACGGTCATGCCCGTGCGCTGCTCGGCCTGCGCGGAGGAAGCGGCCGCGGACGGAGCGGCAGCCTGCGCAGTCAGCTCGGTCTGCTGCGCGGCCTGGCGCTCACCGATCACCTGCCGGAGCTCCGTCAGGGCCGTCTGCGCGGCCGCGCCGGCCTGTTCGGCCTCGCGCCTGTTATAGAAAAGCAGGAGCACCGCCGAGGCCAGCAGCAGTGCTCCCGCGATCATGCAGGCCATTCCGAGCTTCTTATTCATGGCCGTTTTTCCTCTTCGCGACAATCAGCCACCCGGCCGCGAACAGGAGCACGCCGGCTCCGGCCAGAACCGGGACCGGCCAGTTGACCTGCCCGGTTTGAAGGAGCTGGTCGCCGGGGATGCCGGTCGGGATGGGCGTGTCCGGGATCGGGGTATCCGGGCCGCCCGTCGGCGTGGTGGGCGGAATATAATGTGTGCCGGTGTTCGTGGCCGTGAGGATGGCGCCGCTCTCCGAGTAGCTCGCGGTGTAGCCGGACGGGACGTCGATCTCGGCGATCTGCCAGGAATGCGAGGCGTCGAGATTGTCCCAGGCGTACAGCCAGCCGTTGCTCTCATCCAGGGTGACGGTGGCATAGACGGCGCCGTCGCGCAGCAGGGCGAAGCTGGCGCTGGCGGGGTTGCTGCCTGCGCCGTCCTTCCAGACCTTGCGGACGGCGCGCTGCGTCTTTTCCGGCGTGACGGGCTTGCGGACCGCCTCGGTCTTCGGGCCGGCATCGACGTCGTAGAGCCACTTGTCGCCGGACTGCATCGGGACCGTCACGAGGAAGGGCGCGGCGCGGTAATCCGCGCTGTCCGCGTTCGTCTGTACGAGCAGATACAGCCCGAGCGTGAGATCTGAAAACGAAAGATACCCGTTCTTGTCGGTGGCGCCGGAGGCCAGGGGCGCAAGGCCCTTCGTTTCGGCGAAGGCGCTCAGATGGTTGGCCAGATTCTCGCTGCCGACGTCGTCCAGGCTGACGCCGCAGTTTTCAAAGTCAGGGGTGAAAACAAAGGAGAGATTCCCGTCGTCCGTCTGGACGGACGCGACCCGGTAGAGGGCGAAGCGCACGCCCGCGGCGGGGGCTTTCGTTTCACTGTCGCAAAGCGTCAGGGAAATGGAGCCCCGGTTCGTGCTGACGAACGCGGCGGGCGAGGCCGCAAAAGCCGGAAGCGAAACGGCAAGCGCGAGAAGGAGCACCAGCAGGAGCGCCGGTATTTTATGCAGTTTTGTCTTGAACATAGCGATCTTACCTTCCGTTTTTCTTCCTGCGGTATTTGACGAGCACGACGCCGAGCAAAATCAGCAGCAGGGGAGCCGCGACGACCGGCGTCACGACGATGGGGTCGATGCGGTAGGCCTCAGGCGCGACGTAGATAACGGGCTTTTCGGCGGCGTTCGCCACGCGGACGCCCCGTACCAGCAACCGATGCGTGTTGATGCCGTACGGCGTGCAGGTGACGAGCGTGCAGTAGTCCTTCCCGTCTGTGATCTGCAGGTCCGACACCTCGTCGGGCAGCACGATCCTGATCTGGTCCACCTGGTAGGTCAGGAGCCTGTCCAGCACCGTGATGGTGAAGGTGTCGCCGATCTCCAGCTTGTCGAGATCGGTGAACAGCCTGGCGCTGGGCAGCCCGCGGTGGCCGGAGAGGACGCAGTGCGTGCCCGCGCCGCCCACGGGAAGGCTGGAGCCCTCGAGGTGGCCGACCGCGACCTGCAGCACGGCGTCGTCGGTCGTGTGATAGATCGGCAGCTCCAGTTTGAGCTTGTCGATGCTGATGTAGCCCATGATTCCGGTATCGTCCACGGACAGAGCCTGCCCGTAGCCGCTCACGAGAGAGGGGTCGTAGAACGCGTTGGGCGTCTCGCGCAGCTTTTTGTTGTACGCATCGGCGGCCTCGAAGACCTTTGTGAAGTCCCCGGAGGCGCAGGCCGAGACGGCCTTGTCGTAGGATGCGATGGCGCGGGACTGGTGCCTGGAGTTCACATAGTCGCTGATGGTGGGATAGAGGAGCACCGCCGTCCCGATGAAAAAGACGAGGATCAGCAGGATGGTTGAAAGATGCTTTTTCATGGAACGCCTCTGGTCAGTTCAGAATGGATGCAGGCGGGCGGGAGGCGAAAGCCGCCCGTCCGTCTGCCGTGAGGTTCCGGGAAAAGGAGATCAGTCCTCGCGGCCCGCCATCTTTTTCTTGGTGATAAGCAGCACGGCCGCGCCGCTCATAAGCAGGATGCCGATCACATAGAACAGCGTGGTGCCGATGCCGCCGGTGGAGGGCAGCGTGGAGCCGGCGTTGTTCAGGACGGTCGTGCTGACAATGGCGTGATTGTCGTCACCGTTCACCGCATCGCCGTCATTGACACGGATTGTCAGCGCGGTAAGGGCATCAGAGGGCTTTCCGCTCCAGGTCTGATTGTTTGCAGTCGCTGCAGAGATCGTCAGTTTAATATCGCTCGTAAGCTTGCTGTAGCCGGAGGGAGCATCGGTTTCTTTGAGGTAGTAGGTGCCGTCGTCCAGACCGGCGACCTTGAACAGGCCGTCGCTGCCGGAAACCAGCTTCGTTGCTGCGGTTTCCTCCGTCGTCCAGCCGGTCAGTCTGCCGTCCTTAACCTGCGCATACTCTGTGGCCGTAACGGCAGTGCCGTCTTTTGTTGTACTCTCTGTTTTATAGAGTTCAAATTTTGCGCCAGCCAGGGCTGCCTTGGTGGAACCGTCTTCCTTGGTTGTGTCGAGTTCGTAGGTAAAGACGATGACCTTGTCGGTCGGGGTTGTGCCCTTTTCACCCTCGCCGCCCTTGTTGGGGTTGTTGGAATAAGTCAGCGTCACTTCGTTGGGGTTGCCGGGCAGGCCGATCACGGCGCCGGAATTGAGCGTGGCGCTGTACTTGATCGTAATCGTGCTGGCTGCGGTAAGCCCCTGAATTGTCTTGAGATCCGCGCATGCAAAAGCAATGCTCGTCGTACCGTCTGTTTTCGCCGTAACCGTGGAGGTAAAAGAGGCGGTAACATCTGTCACCGTATCACCCGTTTTGGCCGCAGCAGTAAACGTAAGCGTTGACGGGACGGAAAGTCCGGCAGAAAGCGTATCGTTGAAGACATAGCTGTAACTCGTATAGTCTGCATAGTTCGTAGGCAGCGTGCCGATCAGCTCAAAGGGGACGGTATCGCCGATGCTGTAGTCGGCCACGTCGTTGTAGCCGGTGCCATAGGGCGTATCTCCGTCCACGGACTTTGTATTTTCCTGAACTTTTTTCTCGACGCTGGGCACAGAGGACTTCGGAACTACCTCTACACTTTTGACAACCTGCAGGATATAGCTCGTTGCTGCATCGCTGCCGGTCACGGCGCTGGCGTCCTTGATGAAATAATACCCGGTTCCGGTAACGGGAATGGTGTACTTGGAATCCTTGAAAGTACTCGTGCCCGCAGCCGTGCCCAGATGCTGGCCGACGACCTGCGCGAATTCCTTGGCAATGACGGAATCGTTTTGCTGTCCGCTGATGGCCTTCGCAGCCTGTTCGGCAGTGGTCGCCGCAGCGAAAATATTGGCGGTGCCTGTTCCGAAAACAGTATCAGCCTTCAAAGCATTCAGAAGAGCGGTACTGTCAACGCCGTCGCCCCACTGGATGTCGGACAGAACGCCTGTATCGGAAAGCGTGCCGGAGAAGACCTGATAGGCGGCGTAGGTGTGGCCGGAGGCGGTGTTAATGATTGTGATGGTGTACGCACTGTCATCCGCGAGCACGCTCACGGACAGGGCCATGAGCATGGTGACTGCCAGCAGGATCGCAAGAAATTTCTTCATGATGTTTGACTCCTTTTTATTTTTCCATTTTATAAACCGATTGACGAGGGGCCGGTCAGCCCGGGGGAGAAACGCCGTGCCCCACTTTGCGCTTTCGCCACAGCTGAAAACTCAGCAGCAGGCAGCCGGCCATCAGGCCGAGCCCGACCGCGGTATATCCCGCGGTTCCGGCCCCGCCGGTGGAGGGAAGCGTGTAGTTGGCGGGAGTGGTGGTGCCGGTGAAATCCGTCCGGTGGGACTCGGCTTTTACGTCGATATTTTCGGCAATGACCGTACCGTTCAGATTTTGATTGAGAATGACGGTCGCGCCCGGCGCGATGATCGTACCGTTCATACGCTCTGCGTTGATGGTCACACCGTTTGCGTTTGTGAAGTTCCAAATCACCTTGCCATACTCGAATGTCGTCGTTTCCCCGGTCCCAGCTTCCTGATTGCTGCCCGCCATGATCAGCGCGTTTGGAAGCGTAATGCCGGAGCAGCCGCTGCAGTCGACATTGATAATCAGACTCGCTGAAGTGTCGCCTGCCAAGCCGTAAAGGCGGAGCGTATTGCCGGTTCCGTTGAAGCCGTTCAGGAAGGCAGCGGCCAAGGTGATATAGCCTGCATGACTGGTATCGTTTAAGGTGATTTTCTTTGTGCTGGTATCCACATCCGTGATACCGGACGTGCCGCAATCGCCTACCGCAGCCAACGCGGAGGAAAGGCTGCCTATCTGCTCTTTTACGGCATTTAAGTCAATAAAAGGGGCAGTTTCGCTGTCTGAATCCTGTATCACGGTCCATGGCCTGTCCAGTTTCGTATCATTTACAGCAAGCGCATTGCCGTTTTCAGCTTCCGTTACCGTGTTGCCGCTGCCAATGACCAGAATATCACTTGTACGGGCCGCGCTGTTGGGTGTCACACCCTGATAATCGACAATGTACGACAGCTCGTGTGCAAGATTATTTGTGCCGAAGCTTTGCTTGCCTGCATTCAGCTTCTCAGCCAGAATATTGCCGTTACAGTGGGTTTCCAGCGTGACCGTACCGAAACCGACCAAGTGGAAGCTGCCGGCAATGCCGAGCGGGCTGGCCGCGGAATAATATTGTGAATATGCCGCGGTTGTAAACGCATCTTTCGTACCGTTATAACCAAACGTATAGGAACCATACGATTTCGCTGAAAGCGTGGTGCTCGTCGCTGCCAGGACTGAAATGGAGTAGAGGGAAAAGCTCTTCGCCGAAAAATCGAGGCTCTCCACCGCGCCGTCCTGCGAGACCACCGCGTCCGCCGGAATCTCCGAAGCAGTCCCGCCGTCCGCGATGTGCACGACCCGCACGTCCACGCCGGAAGAGGAATCGCCGGGCGCGGTCAGGGGCTGTGCGGTGAAATCGAAATGGAGCTGGACGGAGCCCGCCTGCGGCTCGACTTCCGCGCCGTCCGAGAGAAAGCAGATGTTGTAGATTTTCTGCAGCAGAGGCTTTTCTCCGACGACCGCCTCCGACTGAGCCGCCGCGCCGCGATACTGCTCGGTATCGCCCTGCACCGGCGTCACGGAGAATTCCGCGTTCTCCGGCAGCCCGGCTTCCGGGGAGACGACTGCCGTGACAGCGACGTCCGCGTCGGAATAACTAAAAGTCCGCGCGGCCGAAGCCGTCTCGTCCGCTGCGCTCTCCGCGGCTGCCTGCGCGCTTTCCGCCGCTGCACCTTGCTCCGCGCCTGCAGAGACCGCTTCAGCCTCTGCGGACTGCGTGTCTGCGGCCGCCTCCGGGCTCTGCACGCCGTCCTCGGCGGCCGCGTCAGACGCAGCGGAAACCGGCTCTGTTTCCGCCGGCTCTTCCGAAGCCGCCGGTTCCGCGCTCTGCGTTTCGCTCCCGCTCTGCGGCACCTCCGGTTCCTGCGCCGGCGTCTCAGGCTCCGGCAGCGCGCCGTAGCCGAACGCGTCCTGCGCGGCGCAGGTGTATTCCGAAACCGCGTTGTCCCGGTCGCCCGAGATCACGGTCAGGCTTCCGCTTTCATTTTCCGCTACAATGCCAACGCCGTCCGCCGCTCCGTCGCCGCTGCGGTCGAAGAAGACCACGTCGCCTTTTTTCGGGCTGTAGCCGCCGTCGCGCCAGAGGCCCGCGTCCTGCAGCTTTGCCGTCCAGGCGTAGCAGCCGGAGGCGTAGGGGAACCGGCTTGCGGGGATGCCCGCGTAGTGCAGGCAGAAGCAGACGAACATCGCGTTCCACGCGCCGTATTCGTTTCCGTACCACGCGCCGTAGCGGGTATAGCCGTTCAGCGTGCCGTCGTCCGCCGCCCTGTAGTTTTTCGTGCTCTCGGAATAGCCGAGCTGCGATTTTGCCAGGGATACGAGGTCGTCCGCCTGAACGCCGGTATTTTGGGGAAGGGCGGCCTCCCAGACGTCGGCGGTCTCGGTATCGGCCGTGTTGTCCGAATAGCAGGCGGCGGTGTGGACATGCTCCTGCAGGCCGCAGACCAGATTCCCGTCCGCGTCGTAACAGTCCGCCGTGTGCGTGTGCTCCTGCAGGCCGCAGGCCGGTTCATCCGTACTCGTCATGGATATGCCCGTCAGACGCAGCTCCCAGATCACGCCGGAGGCGACCAGCATGGAAAGGCACAGCAGGAGACAGACATATCTGCGTCTCCTGCTCTTGTCCCTGATTCGATTTTTGATAAAACCGATGATCGCGCTCTGCATGTTCTTACCTCGTTCAACGAATCCACTTTAATTTGCCGAACGGCCAGACCCGAAGCACCGCCCGCCCGACGATCTGCGTCTTGTCGATGCAGCCGACCGCGGAGCTGCGGCTGTCGATGGAGGTCGCGCGGTGGTCGCCCATCACGAACAGCTTTCCGTCGGGCACCTGATAGGGGAAGGCGATGTCGCACTCGCCGAGACTTTTTTCGGTGAGATACGGCTCGTCCAGCGCCTGACCGTCCACCGTGACGTTGCCGTCCCGGTCGATGTCCACATAGCTGCCCGGCAGCGCGATGACGCGCTTGAGCAGCAGCTTGTTCTGCCAGTACAGTCCGCACAGATCGCCGGGGCTGTACTGGTTCGTCTTCTCCAGCACGATGATGTCGCCGTCGCTCAGCGTCGGTTCCATGCTGCCGCCGGAGACCTGCAGCACGGGCAGAAACAGCGTCGCAGCCAGCACGGCCGCCGCGGCCACGACGATCAGGATCGAAAGCGTGCCGCGCAGAACCCGGAGATACCGGCGCCGGTAACGCAGCCGCTCGCGCTCGCCCTCGACCTGCTCCACCGTGGGGATGGAGACCGGAACGTTCTTTTTCCTCATAACGGCTTTGTCCGGCCTGCCCGTCAGCGTTTCAGCAGGGCTTCCAGCTCAGCGTGCGCCGAGATGAGCTTCTGCGCCTCCGACTGGAAGGTCTCCCATCTTCTCCGCGTCTCTTCCTCGGCCTGCCGGCGCTGCGCATCGGCTTGGGTCTCCGCGTCCGACAGGATCCTGTCGGCCTTCCCGGAGGCGTCCTTCACCAGCTGGTCGGCCTTCTGCGTCGCCTCTGCCAGCATGGTTTCCCGCTGCGCCTCGGCGTCCGCATTTTTCAGCCGGACCTGCGCCACGTAGTCGTCCGCTGTGGCTTGTGCCGCTTCAAACAGCCCGTTCAGCCTGGCGGTGGCCTCCGCGATGGAGCCCGATTCGGAGATCCTGAGGTTTTTATCGTTGAGCTGCTTCTGCGCCGTTTCCAGTTTTTCGTTCAGCTGCTGTTCCTCTTTCTGAAGCTGGAGGATGACCTCGATCAGATCCTCCCGCCGCAGCTTTTTCAAGTCTTTGTCTGTCATGGCGAAACCCCTGTATGTTGCATTCTGTTGGAATCTGTTTATTACAAAACCCATCCTATTCTAGCACGCTTGGCGGAACCCGCCCCCGTCGATTCTGCCGGATTTCCAGTCGAAAATGCGGGCGGCGGCCCGTAAAACGGAAAGCGGCCGTTCTGCGCAAAGCAAAGGGGCCTTTTCCCGCACGCAGACGGGAAAAGGCCCCTTGCCTTGCCGCATGGCTGAGAGAATTCAGCCTGCCGGATGAGAGAACTACATTTTTACCATGATCTGTACGACGAACCAGCCGGATTCCGGCGTATAGGAATAGGAACCGTCGTATTTCTCTGCGAAAGCCTTCACGCTCATCATGCCGATGCCGTGGCCTTCTCCGCGGGTGCTCTGCGGCAGACCGCTCTTCGGGGAGATCCGGATTTCGCCCTGGTAGGTGTTTTTGACCTGCAGAATCAGCATCCCCTTGACAGGCCGGATGTTGACCAGGATCTTGCGCGCCTGTGTCTCCGGCAGCGCGCCGGCTGCCCGCAGCGCGTTGGCCAGAAGATTGGAGAGCGCCGCGGCCAGCTCGTAATCGTCGATGTGCTCGAGCACCGGGATGTCCGCCCTGCAGTCGAACTGCACGTGCGCGTCCTCCGCCCAGAGGGAATACGTGGAGAGCACCGCGTTCGCTGCGACGTTTTCACAGAAAAGCAGCGGCCTGATCGCCTCCGACGTCTGCGTCTGACGGCGGACGGCCTCGCGCGCCTGCTCGCATTCGCTCTCGTCCAGAAGCGACAGGATCATCTGATTATAGTGCTTGCTGTCGTGGCGCACGCGAAGCAGCTCCTCGTTCTTTTCCTGCAGGACCTCGATGCTTCTCTGCATGCCGTCCACACACGTCCTGAGCGCTGCGGCGTCCCGCTCCTTCTCCATCGAGCGCGTCTTCCAGGACAGAAGATTCATTGTGACAAGATTTGTCGTCCCCGTCAGGATGAGCAGCAGGAAGACGGAGAGTCCGTTGCCCTCCCGCGGGGTCGAGACGGCAAGATCGGGCTTGCACAGGCTGAACATGATGAGGTAGAACATGACGGGGATGATGCTGAGCAGGAACCAGTTGGTATCCTTGAACCGGAGCTCCGACAGCCAGCTCTCGCGCGTGATTTTGACCGTTCCGTACAGAATCAGCGAATGCACGAGAATCTGGACCAGCAGCGCCAGCAGCAGGCTGTGCTCCAGACTGTGCGGCACGAGCTGACACAGAAAATCGCCGGGCAGCACGTAGACGGCGGCCGAAACGCCGGAAAAGATCGCCCGCATGTCCCGGTAATCGCTGACAAGCCAGGCGCCCGCCTGTACGATCACGATTTCTGCCAGCCGCAGCAGCAGCGCCGCCGGCGGGTCTGTGACCTGAAAGATCAGAAAATAATCCGCGCAGCTTTCCAGCACAAAGCTGCCGCCCAAAATGGCGGCCGTCCCGCCCCTGCTGTACCGCAGGCGCGTGAACAGCGTAACGTGGAGCAGCAGGAACAGCAGAGAGATCCGCTTGAAAACAAAATAACTCAGATTCATTTTCGCGCCTCAGCCGGTGATGGCGGACAGATAGTCCAGATAGATCTTCCTGACCGCCGGGAGCCGCTTTTGGTTCACCGGGACGAGCTTTCCGTCGTCCATGGTGAGGCTGTCGCTGCCGAAGACCCGGATGTACTTCATGCTGACGAAAAAGGACTTGTGCGGCTGGATAAAGTCGGGATTGTCGGGCAGCGGCGCGACCGCCTCCTCGAATGTGCCGAACATCCGGGAACAGACCGCCTTTTTCCCGTCGAACATCGTGTAGATCGCGTTTCGGAGCTGGTTTTCCACGTACATGATGTCCTCCGCCGCGACCAGCTGAATTTCGCCGCCGGTTTTGAGCGGGAGAATGTGCCGCGGGCGGAAACGGTACTGGAGGTAAACCTCGTCGAGCGCCTCGTACAGCATCTTTTGGCGGATCGGCTTGGTGATGTACTGCAGCGCGCTGACGCCGTAGGCGTCGAACGCGAAATCCCGGGACGACGTGATGTAGATGATCGGCACGCCGCTGGACTGCTCCCGGATCAGGCGGCCCTGGGCGATGCCGTCCGTCTCCGGCATCATCACGTCGAGCAGATAGAGGTCGTGCAGCTCCCGCTTTCCGATTTTACCTTTCAGCTCGCTGCCGAACAGAAAAGAATCGACCTGCGCGTCGATGTTGGGGTGCCCCTCGCAATACTCCTTCAGGCAGCGTTCCAGCTCCCCGAGGTCCGCAGGATCATTGTCGCATGCAGCTATCCTATACAATACGGCGCCCCCATTTTCCCGGATTTTCTAATATTTTTTTTGATTCCAACGGAAAATTTTCCGAATAGAAATCCGTATTTCAAACATAATCTCAATTTAATACATTATAGCCGTTTTTTTCTGCTTGTCAATCAATGGGAAAGAGAACGGGGACGGCCCGTCCGCAGCCGCCGGATGTCCGGTTTCCGCGGCAATCAGTGGACGCGGAACGATTTTTTGTGTATATTTCTGCGGTGTAAAATGGCTTTATTCTTGTAAAATCGGCGCTTTTTAAGACCGGTTTCTCGACGAATGGCATCGTTGGGATTGCTGTTTTGTATAAAAAGAGTACAATCATAGCTGAAAATACGATGGAATATATGCGTTTTGAAGAATCAGCCCTGCGCCGGGGGTTCGGTTTTGGAACCGGATGGGTTCCTTTTCGGCGGCTGAAAATAAAGGTGAATATTGTGAAGAAAGAGAGATCATATTACAAGAAGATCGTTTTTATTCTGTCCGCATTCACGGTTTTGCTCCTGGTACTGTCTGTCTGCATATTGTTTTCAGCGGCGAAATCACATGTGCAAAAAACGATCGAATCCTCAGGCGCGCAGTACTTCAAGCAGATCACATACAATTATAAGCAGGCGAACGATGCCATCCGAAAGTTTTGACTGTCGATCTATATGGACACGGAAACGCAGGCGATCCTGCACAGCGCATCTGTGAACCCAAGAGAGGCCAATACCCAAATGCTGCAGATAAAAAATGACATCAACACAACCCATGATTCTGTCGTTCCTGTCGCATTATATAACACCTCGACCAAGAAGGCCTATTCCACGATGCAGGGCAATTGCATTATCTCCGGCGACGATGCGCTCAAATTTTTCAAGGAATCTGCAAATCTGCCCAAGCTGGTGCCCATGGCAAGGAAAATCGTTAATGAGCGAAACGGGGATTCCCTCTGCGTTTTTTCGTATGTAATCTACGATTACACGCCGAACAGCAAGTCAACGCCGAGTTTTGTGATCATCAATCAGAATGCGAACTGGATGCTGGATCGCCTGATATCGGTCGGAACGCCGAACAGCTATTTTTTATCGTGGATGATCTTGCGGGGGTGTGCACCAGCACAAAGACATGCTCTGAGAGCTTCGCGAACGAGCCCTTTCAGAAATACAGCGGCAAAAGGAATGTCTCGGACATCAAATTCGATATTTCCGTATATGAACAGCTGTTCCGCGAGGACCTCGGCGCATTTTCGAGCAGCTGTCGGACGACATTCTGGCGGAGTTCACCGCTACAGCGGGGATATGGTCTTGCATTTATAATCCATAAAGAATGAAGTGTTTGATCATTTACGGTATGTACCCGACGCCTTCCCGGTGATATACTGTAAAAGGAGCAAGAAGATTATGGAATATTTGAAATTACAGTAATATCCAATCTGGCGCCGGCGGTGACACTTGTCTGGGGCAACACCGCACAATTCGCGGCTGACGCCTTCAGCACGGTTTTGCCGGCGGCTTTTTCGTCATATGCGCCCCAAATGCTCGCGAATCCACAAAGGATTCGCTGCGCTTTTTGACACCTCTGACGAAAAATCTGACGGCGCAATTCCGCGCTTTGAATTGTGCGGGATTTGCCCTGGGCATATAACGGGATGCCTGTTTCAATCGCATTTTTATATCAATCCAAATTGCAGCCGAGAGAACTGTCTTGAAAAGATTTTTCTTGATGATGCACTCGTTCCCGCATATACGCATAACTCGGCGGTTGACAGTGAAAATGCCGGACAGTACGCTTGTCCGATCCAATATACCATAGCGCAGCATCCCCTTGTGCTACTGCAACAATGACGCATGTCGAAGGATTCAATACGGATGTTCGGAGGCTGATTATGAATAGAAGATGCTTTTATTTACTCTGTTGTGCGACAATTATAGGCTTGATGGCCGTATTGTCTGTGAATGTGCTTGCAGGGGATACGGTCGACTCCGGTTTTTGCGGCGGAGAAAACGAGGGGAAAAATCTGACCTGGGTGCTGGACACCGACGGGGTGCTTACGATTTCCGGCAGCGGATCGATGAAGGACTTTGAAAAAGGCAATGTGCCATGGGCCGACAGACTGGACGCCATTGATACGTTGACGCTTGAAAACGGCGTAACGTCCATCGGGTCCAATGCCTTCCGCAGCTGTAAGCATCTGGGCGGCGCATTGCGCATTCCGGACAGTGTTGTGAAAATCGGAGAATATGCATTTTACGGGACAGGTTTCAAAATGGCCGCCATTCCAGCCAATGTTACAGAAATCGGACAGCAGGCTTTTTATTACGATAACGACTGGGGCGGAGCGGCCGAACTCAGTTTTGCACGTTTTTTGGGGAACGCCAGCCAGTATACCAGCGATGCGTTCGGTTCAATCACCTGTTATTATGAGCCTGGAAAGACGGGATGGGATCAGCTTTCCGGTGTGACTGTGAAACCGTGGAAGGAGTCGGAGCAGACTGCGTCTTCGTTCTCAATGGATATTTCCAAGGGGAAAATCCAGATCTTTGATGATGGCTACGGCGGACTGTGCTATCTGCAGAACGGCGAGGCCATTCGGAGTACGGGACGCTGTGTGATCCAGCAGTCCGGGCAGGAACCGGCGCCGTATGGCATCGCGCTTCTGAACGGATCCGGTACGGTGAATTTTGCGGATCTCAACATAGAGACGAGTGAAAATGCAATAGAAATCAGCGGCAGCTACATGATAAACCTGATTGGTGCAACGAAGGCGAAGGGAACAAGCAGTCGCTATAGCTTTTATGAAGCGGCAACGGCAAACGCTGTTTTGACGGGCACGGGCAGCTTAAATATCAGCGGCAGCAATTCACTCAATTACGGGCTGCTTACGGTTAATGGCGCGGCTGCTACATTTGAAAACCTGTTAAACTATGGAACCGTTTCGCTGAAAAGCGGTAAACTTACGGCAGTTAGAATCGGCCCGGCAGATTACTATAACGTCAACACCGGAAATACCATATTGGTTTCCGGAGGAGAATTGGACGCGGGCACCATTGGAGGAAGCGGCAGCTGCGATGGAATGCACGTCCGGATTACAGGCGGAAAAGTCACAGCGAAGAACATTATAAACAATCCGAATGGATATAGTAATACGCAATACGATTTGGATATTGCAATAGAAAATGCGGAAGTGATACTCGGCCAACTGGGCGATGCCGTAAAAGCTTATGCACATGCGACAATTTTGATTCAAAACTCCGCTGTGACGGTGGAAACAATCACCGGAAAATCCATCACCGTTAATAATTCCACTGTAAAAAACGCGGCAGGCGGCGGACCGGTCTATACGGAACAAATTACAATTGATTCCACATTTCGCGACACGTCCGCGCTGGCTGGAAACATTCCGGCTGTCAGCGTACAGGCGGAAGCCAACAGCGGCTTAAGCTATCAGTGGCAGACCAGCAGTGACAACAGCACCTGGACGGACTGCTCCGGCGCAACAGGGCAGACATCGTCCGTACGCGTCACACAGGACACAAACGGTTTTTATTATCGCTGCAGGCTGACAAACGGCTGGGGCAACACCGTGTACACCGGTTCAGCCCGGATGTGGGTGCTGGCGGTCACGGGACAGCCGCAAAATGTAAACATGCAGCTCGACGGAAGTACAGGACTTTCTGTCACGTCCTCGTGCGAAAATGTTTCCTACCAGTGGCAGCGCAGCTATGATAGCGGAGCCACCTGGGCGGACGTTCCCGACGGCATATATAAGACGCTCGTCATCAATGCGGCGATGGCTGAAAATCAGGCGCTGTACCGATGCGTCCTGACCGCGGAAAACGCAGACAAGGCCGTTTCAGACAGCGCGCTTATTACGGTGTCGAGCGCCTCGGCGATCACCTTCACAGTTCAGTACTATCAGCAGAAGGCAGACGGAACAGGATATATTCTTACGGATCGGGTCATTACCGAAGCGCATACCGGCGACACGGCAACTGCCCCTTCCCGGGAATATGCCAACTTTACCGAACGGGAAGATCTGGGTGTTCACACCGGGACGGTTACTTCGGACAGCTCGCTGGTTCTTTCACGCTATTTTGACAGAACCCTCTACACCATCACGTTTGAAAGCAGTGGAGGCTCTGCGCTTCCCAAGCTCACCGCGCGCTATGGGGCGGAGATTGAAATGCCGGCGGCTCCTTCAAAATACGGCTGCATTTTTGACAGCTGGTATCTGGACGCGCAGCTGACGCAGCCGTTTGCCTTTCAGACAATGCCGGGACAGAACTTCACGCTGTACGCCAAATGGACGACAGTTGGCGCAGGACGTGGAATCGAATATACGATCAACGCCATCCGCGTCAAAAGCGGCGATTACACAGATTTAAAGCAGATACCCTCCGGCAGCTTCTATGCGGAGGTCGACGTCACAAACCGCTCCTCCGGCACAATGGATACACTTGTTCTTGCTGCGTATGATTCGAGCGGCAGGATGCTGGAGCTGTATTATATGTATGCCAACCCACCCATTGGCTATACGTTCACGCTGGGTACCTATGTGAAAAATGAAGGCGGAGAAATTGCCAGGCTGAAGGCATTTATGCTGCCGATGCTGGGCGGCACAGTGCCGCTTGCGGAGTCGAGAGAATTTGCCGCGTAAAAAGACGACTTATGCTGTTTCAGCCGCAGCATCAGCTCAATTTCGTAAGGTTTGTTCCCGCGCTCTCCTTTATAATGGCACGGTCTGATCATGGATACCCATTTGCCCCACGGCACGATGCGGTCAATCTGTGCCGGAAATTCTTTTTTCTTGCCCCGTACCTGTGCCGACTCGTCGCGCAGGTCGGACAAACGCACCTGTTTATTCATGCCAGTGTTTTATCATATACCGGCCGCCACTGCACCGCTATTCTTTGCGCGGTATTGCCCTAAACCCCTTTCGCTATCTCACGATCCAGAGGAAGCATTCCAATTTGTTACTGCCATATGTACGGTTGATTTTGAGACGCCGAAGTGTTTGGCCGCATCGCGGATGGTGGTGCGGTTTTCCAGGATGTACACAGCAAGTCTGCGGGCTCGCTCCTCCAGATCCTCTCTCATGTGGGCACCTCCAAGCTGTGTATGCTGTTAATATGTATGCGCGGCAATACAC
>Ga0183098_10718_pt1 | contig 34266 bp, 28 predicted proteins | sample BioMet9_FD_128884 | JGI IMG/M metagenome (GOLD analysis project Ga0183098, IMG submission 128884) | Microbial communities from bioreactor (seeded with sewage sludge) at Lawrence Berkeley National Lab, California, USA - Biofuel... | ecosystem: Engineered > Bioreactor > Anaerobic > Unclassified ...
GTTGCTTGATCTCTGTGCAACTCTTTGTGAAACACTCTTCGCCTTCGTTTGATCATTCGGAGTCCGATATTTATTTGCATAAAAAATTAAATTTCGTGCTATTTAAGAATTTAATTGTTTTAAATCAGTATCTTATCTGTATACGAAAAGCCTATTTAGTCCTTGCCAAGAAAAAAATGGGTCGCCCTGACGAGCCGTGGCTGTCACAACGACCCCTGTTTGATAAATGTTGTTGAAACGGTATGTTAGAGGGAATTCATCAGCACCTCCTCCACCTCCTCGTCTTGAATTCCGAGGTAGCGCCGAGTCACGGATGGGCTTGAGTGGTTCAACCGCTTGGCCAGAACCTCCCAGGACACACCGAATTCACGGCGTTGGTGGTAGGTCCAGGTCTTGCGCAGGGTATGCGCGCCAAAGTTGCCTTTGAGGTTGATGGCGGCGGCCCACGCCTTCACCTTCTTGGTGACGGTCAGGGTGGTCAGGGGCGAGTTCGCCGTCTTGCGGCTTTTGAACAGGTAATGCCTGTCCTCGGTCGGGGCGACGGCGAGGTATTCCTCCAGGGCCGACAGAATCTCCTTGTTGGCGATGAGCACGTTTGGCTTGCCGGTTTTCTTCTCCTGGATGGAGATGCGGTCACCGAGCTTCAAGCCGCGCACGGCGGCGACCCGGAGAGCCAGCAGGTCTTGAACCCGCAAGCCGGAATTTATGCCCATGACAAACAGCAGCTTATCTCTCGGACTGTCAGCCAAAAGTCTTTTGATCGAGCGAAGAGTTCGCGTCTCGATGAACGGGTCCACTCGCATGGAGCTACCTCCTGGAAAGCATGTTTTTCTTTGGGGAAGGATCAAACCGAGCTTTCGAAATGGGACCGGGGCCTCGGTCGGCGGCACAAATCCAGCTATCTAGTTGAATCTTAAAGCTTTTCTCGGAAATTCTGGCCCAAAGCCGCTTCTTATGTAGAAAGCGGCTTTGGAGATTGCCGGCGTCAGCACCGGGCTAGCCGGCAGCGAGACGCTCCGAAAGAGAGAAGGGTCCATGCCTTGCGGCCGGACCCCTCGGTTGAGGTTCATCCTCGGGTAAGGACGATGCGGTCTTCCTCGATCTGGAGCTGAAAGACATCACCTTCGCGTACCTCCTGGCCGGCGATGATGATGCCGCGCAGGTTAAGCGTCAGCCTGCCCTTCGGATTGACCTTGGGGAGGTTGCTGCCGCGCAGGAAGAGGCCTTCAATGTCGTAGAAGGTCTTGTCCTCGGCCATGAGTCGGAGCAAGTGCTTGCGCAAGGTCTGCTTGTGCAGGATGCCCAGCCGCTCCATCATGGAATCTGCCGAGAGGTTCTCGGAAATACATTGACGCAGCAGGCCGGGTTGATACCGGGATTCAATCCTGGTGGACTCGGTCTCAGTGGCTTCGTGCTTCTTGGCCATGGAGGGCTCCTTTTGCGGTTATTTTGTAATAAATATCTGTATTTACAGCTTAATTATGCCAAAATAGCGCAAAAAAACGCGATTTTTACGAAAATAGTGCATGTTGACGCAGGTGTCGGTAGCTCCAAAAGCGGCTTTGGGCCGGAGCGGGATTCTCCTGGGATTTGGGATTGGGGGATAGGAAACCCCAGGGACCGCCCCGAACTCGCAGGAGGGGGGATTCTAGGGCCCTGGCCGGGGCCAAGGACGGAGTCAGCCAAGGGGAAAGCTCCCAGGAGGCCATGGGCGGCTGAAATAGCTTGAGCGCATGTTGACTGGCCTGTCGGCAAGCAAGCGCCATGCTGTAGCATCAATCGTCGCCTTCGAGCATGCAAGTCATGACCGGCTCTCCGTGGTCACCAGGGCCGACGACGGCGATGATCCGAACACGCTCGTGTCGCGCCGGGGCCATCAGGAACAGGACGTCAAGCTCGAGGTAATCCGTAGCGGATTGGCCGAGGATGGCCGTTCGCAGAAGCGTGAAGAGATCATGGAGCCGCCCGGAAACGCTTTGCCCCTCGCCTTCCAGCCCGGCCGGCGGCTCGAGGTAGGTGTGGAACAGATTGTCGGTGACGACGGTGTGGAATTTGAAACCGGTCTCCTTTGCTTGGGCGGTCACGTCGATCAAAACGCCGTCCTCGATGGCCTGGGCGCGGGTGTACGAGAAAATCAGGTTCCAGCTGTCGTCCATTTGTACATCCTCCAGTATTTAATGGGTAAATACGGAGAAAATACCCTAGCTTGGCTGGAGTGGTCACGAGGCCAAGCGCTGGCAGAACCGAGACCCAAAAAAAGGGGATCGCTCCAGCCGCAGCCAAGCAATCCCCGAAGAGACCAGTTCCAGCCCTATGCCGAGGCCCCAGACAGGGCTACGGCACGCGGCCTTACGATAGGCCAGGACTGTTGCCAGTTCCGACCCCCGTTTTGCCACTGGACAGGCGGTTGTCCCGCATCCAGCGGCACCGGAGTGACGCATGTTAAGGTGTACTTTTCTGTTGAAAGCACTAAAGATGAGATATTGCCCGCGAAAGCGGAAATTTTTGAACTAATTTTTGACTATATAAATTGGTCATCAAGGTCGTAATTTGTTCTTATTTGCAAGATATTAGCACTTCGAAGCGTCACTCCGGTGTATCCCTTACGGATACGCAGCCATCTCGTTGTCCCAAGGTCCTCACGCCTTTTGCCGGCGGCGGGGACAAGGAGACTTCCCTTGGTCATATCGACAATCACGTCAGCGCCGTCCCATACCTCGTCGCCGCGCACGCCAGGAACGCTTCCATACCCATGGGAAGCGCCCTTGAGGGCTTGTGGGCCACGGACTTCAAACGGTCGGGTTCTCGTCCGGCGTACGGGCCAGCATGGTCTAATCCTGGCAGGAAAACGGGCCAGCGCCTCGGCATCAGCAACTCCCCCACCCGGATCGCTCCGTGACGGGTATGCGCCTCTCCGACCATAGCGTTCGATGAGTACGACGCAACAGGGTTTACGGAGAAGGTTTCTATTTTTAGCCTTGGACTGCTTTGGGGTAGCAAGTCCATCCGAACTCACATCGGAACTGGACTGTCGAGACTTCAAGGCACACACGACCAACTTATGAACTGATGTGCCAGTAGTTATAAAAAAGCAATTTTGAAATATAGTTTGAAAATCAAGTTCAAACTATTCTGCCATATGGTAATATCTTTCGGACTAGTTTGAAAACAACATTCGCCTGTCCTCTTATATGCTGACAATATGTTACAGATATCAATTTATTGCAGGGGATAACGCGACGGAGACATTCCCTCACGTCCACCTCCCCGGGGGCGGAAAAACGGAAAAACGGAAAAAGTTTGAAGAGCAGATTTTTGGGCAGTGTCCGCCTCATGAGACTCCCCCTCGGCCTGCCCTGCGTCATTTATGGCGACCAAGGAGCCGTCGACATAGGGCGCCTTCGTGGAAGCGACCTCCCCAGAAATCACCTCTGAAATTTCTTTCCGATTTTCCGTTTTTCCGGAGCCACCAGGGCGGCGACCCCGGTGGTCCGGTTATTTGAAGGGAGACCCTCCTCCTCCAAACGATGAAAACTGAGGCGCGGCCTGCGCGGTGGACTGCTTCAGGCCGAGGCCAGACCAGATCATGTCGCCGATTTTGGCCTTGCGGAAACCACGCTGGAGCAGGAGGTCGGCGAAGCGCTTCTTGCCCAAGACGAACTCACCTTCGGCCTCGCAGAACTCGCGGTAGGCCTTGTAAAGGTCCTTGGCCTTGACCTTCTCGCCCGGGCCGAGGATGCACTTCTCGTCGAGGAATTCAGCGAGCAGGTCCATTTCGCTACGGTACTCGGACACGGCTGTCATCACTTCCAGAGGAGGATTCAGCCCCTGGCGCTGCCACTCGCGGCACCCCTGGATCATCCAATTGAGAATACCGGGACCCTCGGCCTTGAGCTTGCTGGGCAGGTCCTGGTCCTGTTTCTCGGGAGGGATCGTCACCGCGAAGGGGACCAGCTTGATGCGGCGCCAGATGCCGTGGTCACCGCCCTTGATGATCGGCTTGTGGTTGGAGGCCAGCCAGAGCGTGAACTGCGGGTAGAACTGGAAGAACTCTTTGAACAGGAACCGGGCCACAATCGGTTCTCCGCCGGTCACCTGCTTGATGACCGCCTCGGCCAGGGGCTGACCGTATTCAGATTCCACTGCCGTCACGAAGCGGGCACCGACCAGACGGGCAATATCGTTGCGGACGTTTTGCCCTTTGGTGGCCGTGAAGGTGGTGAAGTCTGCCTGCATGGCGTACTCCCCGAGCACAAAGCGCAGTATCTCGAGGAAGACGCTTTTCCCGTTCGCCCCAGTCCCATAGAGCAAAACCAAAGACTGCTCACTAACTTCGCCGACCAGCGTGTACCCGGCAAAGCGCTGGAGGAAGCCGATCAAGGCCTGACTTCCTGCCATGATCGTGCCGATAAAGCCCAGCCACTGAGGACAGACCGCCTCCGGGTCGTACTCGACGCCGGCCACCTTGGTCAGCATGTCTTCCCGGGCGTGCGAACGGAATACCAGCTGCTTCAGGTCCATGGTCCCATTCGGCAAATTCAGCAGCCAGGGGTCGGCATCGAACATCTCCGGCACGGCCGCCAATGCGGGATGGGACTTGGCTAGAGCCAACATGTTTCCAAGGCTCGCGCGGGATTCGCTGCTCAATGCATGTTCGATGATGTACCCGGCTGTCTTGGGTGGCAGGAACTGTTTGGCCTGATCGGCCAAATTCCGCAGGGTGGCAATCGCCTTCTGCATGATCTTGCCCTGCTTGTCTTCCTGCCAACGCACGCCGTCAAAGATGAACCAAAGCTGCCACACCCAGACGAACCGTGTATCTGCTGAGTTTTTCCGCGCAAAGACATCCATGTTGCCGGCGTCAGTCATGTTGAAGCCGGCCCCCTGGGCGACATGCGCTTTGACAAAGCCCAAGGTGATGGGACTCGAGCCGTTCTGGAGGTGCGAACATTTGGCGCAGTAGGCCGCCGCATTTAAGTAGTCCCGAATGTTGGCGCACGTTCTCGGTCCACCTGCCAAGGCGTGACGGATTTTCGTTTCGGTTTCCGCGGCCGTGTAGCCGGGATAGGGGCGGCTTAAGTCATGGGCCACCTGCTCGCCGTTGACGCACCGGACGGCGATGGACAGGGCAGCGAACCACTCCGGTTCCGGCAGGGTCGCGGCGTCGTCACGGCAATGACGAAGCCAGGCGCATCCGTCCATGACAGGCTGTAGTTCCACTGACGGGTATTGGATAAGCGTCTCGCCTGCCGGGTCAATCCCTGCCGATGCCCGTGCCGGGTTTAGAGTTGGAGCCGGTGTGGGAGGAGGACAAGAGGCCTCAATAGCGGCCACAGGATACCGGGAAGCTGCGTCATAATGGGCGACCGACACCAGGGTTGGCTGGCCGGACTTGTGGTTGTAGGTGTGGGGCGGGCGCAGAACACGGGCAAGGTCCGAGGTGGTATCGACCTTGAAGCCCTGCTGATGGAAGACTTCGGCCACAGCCTGCTGGAAGCGACGGACCAACTCCTGCCCTTGTTGCCGTTCTTCCTCGGTGCTGAAAACCAAGGGGGCGTCGAACCACCAGTGGGCGTGGTAGCCGCCGCCGCTGTCCAGGATGACCGTGGGCGTGACGGGGAGTCCTTTCAGGATGCCGAGAGCCTGTTCCTTCGTCGGGAGGTTCTCGGTTTTTTCCTTGTGGACCCCTCCCTGACAATCAATCTCGATCCAGACACCAAAAATGGCGGCCGTATTCGCCCCGGTGCCGCGCTTTCCCGGTTCGGGTTTCGTCCGTTGAAGGGCCATGCCGACGTAAACATCGGTCTGCTGCTGCAACTCACCGACCTTATGGGCCATGCCGGCGATGTCCGTGGTATGAAACCCGAAGATGCCGTGCGCCTTGGTCCACACGACGAACCAGCCGTCCGGTGGATGATCGCCAGCTTGAAGCGAGTAATATCCGAAAACGGCCTCGTTAAGAGGCCCTGCCTGATCGTTCATAAAAACTCCCGTGGCTCGCGGCGTGCGCGAACCTTCCATGTCTGCGGCTCCGGGATGCGCGTTAAGGGCGCAAGCGGAGACCAAATCCTGCGTGAAAAGCCCTAGCCGACCGGGATGGCCTGCTTTTGGGGACTACTATGGAGGGTCAGGAACTGAGACAGATGGGAGTGGCGAAAATCGATGCGGGATCAGCTACGATGACAGTCTTCGTCCGGTTTTCAGCTTGGCCCACCTCCTTGATTGAAAAATATTTTTTAAAAAATAAGTCCAAAGGCCAGCGAGTCAAATTTTCCTGTTGGGAGCTACCAAAGCCCCCCTTAGCAGGAGGATGTCCTCAACGTCTCTCCGGTTCGTGGGCTGTTCACCGGCCATGTGGTTGCTGGCAGCAAGAACACCTCCGGGGACGAGACGGCATGGGTATTGATGTCGTTGGTGGCACGGCGCCGGGCAAGATCAGCCAAGGGGCGTCAGCCCGTAATGTTAAAAGGCCCGCCCTCCAGTTGTAGAGCGAGCCTTCGGTGTTATTGATACTCTTATTTTGCCGAGCAAGCCTCGTAGAGGCGCATCAGCCGTTCCATTTCTGTTTCAAGGTCCCAGCAACGGCGGCAGGCGTCCTGGCCCAGCGGGGAGCAGCGAGGTTCACAGTCAGCTTTCATTTCATCAAGCGCCGCCTGCGTTTCGGCGGCCAGTTCGAGGAGCGTTTTCATTTTTTCTACCTACGTTTTTTTGCGTTGTCTCTGGGACGGTACTGACAGTGGGGTTGGCAAGAACCAACCATAAACTTTTCAACCTGAAGCTAAATCTCAACGGTCATGGCCTCGTACAGTCGATAAAAGGCGTCGAGGTCGTCGATGTCGAAGAGGGCTTCATCCAGAGGAACATCAAGATTCAAACGGATGTTGGTTCCTTTGCGGACATAGTGCCTCGCAATGTAATGGTGAACAATTTCTGTTAAAACGAACTTAAGACCCATTCTAAACTCAACAGTTGACGAGAGTTTCGCCTTTTTCATAAGCTCTTCACGAGAATTCATAATTCCTCCATTGTGACATGTTAAGATCACTAGCGCCTGCGGCCAGGCCTTCCGAGTCATTTTTTGACTTGATTGCTTATTCTGCATTACACTGAATGGGCACCACACCATATTGGGGAAGTGCCCCATTCGGGTTAAAAGTTAATCGATGTCGCGTTATTGCACTCGTGATACAGACGCATCAGCCGTTCCATTTCTGTTTCAAGGTCCCAGCAACGGCGGTAAGTATCAAGGTCCTGCTGGGCGCTGTTGTTCTTCAGTGCGTCAAGTTCCGCCTGCGTTGCGGCGGCTTGTTCTAAGACTGTCTTCATAACATCACCATAATTTCTCTGTTGTGTGGGCCGACTTTGGAAGTGTGGCTGGCTAGACCACACTCCCCTGTTCGACCGCTCCCGGGCTAAATCTTGATGCTTATCTCGAGCGCATCGTGAAGGCCGTAGAATGCATCGAAGTTGTCCGGGTCAAGGATAGTATCGTCGATGTGCGTTTCAAGGTTTACGGAAATGTTCGAAGGAACAGGAATCATGCCGGCCGAGGCGAGTGCTTGAATCACCTGGGCAATGGCGAACTTCGTCCCCATTTCGAGGTTGATCTCGGCAACCTCTACACTCTGATCAAAACAACTAGTAGTGTCCATGACGGACCTCCTATTTTTGAAGGTTTGGTTTCTTTGCCATAGCCAATTGCGGGCTAGAGCGGCCGTCTCCGTGCTTGCAAATGTAAACTAGGTCCTCTGAGCGGCGTTTTCAAGCCTATTTTGTATCCACTGCAGTTCGTTTGAGTTGTAGAGCCGCTTATTACTTTTCTCGATCAGTATGATACATTCCTCATGCTTCATGAGACTGTTGCAGTGCTGTGTCGTAAAATATGAACTTTTTGTAATGTTCTTGGCGCCAGCAGCCGATCAGGCACGGTGAGGACCTGATCAGATATTTTTCAAACTATTCAAGCTTGTTAGAAAAATCATCCACAACCCCGCAGAGATACGGGGTGGGCTTCGCAATCGAGTCCGGCGACAGGCTGGGCCACACGCCGAAGGGCAAACGGCTTATGCTTGGCGCAGAGGCAGGGCTGTACTGCCGGAGGCAAACTTTTACAGCGTGGGCGGGTGGTTCAGGTCAGCACGCGCTTATTTCATCGTATTTTTGTATGAAATAGCCGCATTACAATTGAAACCAGCGGGCGACCGCAAAGGCGGCAGTGGTCAGCGAAGGCGGTAAACGAGGATGCCGGGCCGATCCCGAGCAACGTCAGCCGTGGTGTCCCTCGGCTGCCAACCTGTCCAGGGCGGCATCGAGTTTGACGCGAAAGCTCCGGGCCAGTTCTTGCCCAATTTCCGAGCAAAGCCGTGCCATCTCGCCGCCCTCGTCCCCAGACGCGCTGCCCATGACCCTGAACAAGTTCTCCACGGGACGGAAGGCGGCAACAATCGAATCCTTCAGGTCAAGAAGCTGGTCTTCGTGGCTCATTTGGCGACCCTCCTGGTAGCATTGGGGAAATTGGCCAGGAGGATACCCTGGGGGCAGGGGGCCGGTCACGGGGAGGGCCCGAGAAAGAAAAGCATGGCTATAATAACAAGCGCAAAAAGCGACTGCTATAGCTATGTAATTTTCCTCGATTGTGCAATCTTATTCTTGTTGTCTGGGTCGACCAAGATATATATGTATCTCCTCGCCAAAGTCAAAAACTTGTTCCTCAGGATCCTTTGGGAATCTGAGTATGAGTTTTAAATGTGGATCATCAGTTTCTCCGTATTCTTCAAGAAATAGTTCTGCGTCTTTTTCTGTAACTGTTCTAAGCAGCTTGCCCGTATAAAACTTGCTATTATCGGCAGAACAAATAATGGCTTCATAATCACCCTCGTTGTTTGGCGTACATCCATGTTTAAGCCTCTTGTTTCCAAGTGTTACTATTATGCCACCTTTGTCGCCAGTCGCAGTTGGTGTGCCAAGTTTATCATAAAATTCGACAATGAAGTATTCAATTTGTCTCTTTTCCACCCCAGTCTCCTTTGTTTTGAGATCGTTTGCCAAGGTAAGAAGGGAATATCCTTGCATCAAGAACCTCTATTGCAATCGATGAAACTTTTTACGTGCAACAAACACCAAATTAAAGCCTGGTGAAAAATCTGTATGCCAGCTTATTGAGGTTTCAACTCATGCAGCCCACTGCGCCGACAATGCCTCGGCCTGCTGGAGCACCGTCTGGATAGCCGCGTCCTGGAGGTCGGGCGGATAGCCATGACGCCTAAGAATCCGCTTCACCAGCACGCGCATTCGGGCTCTGGCGCTTTCTCGGTGCGCCCAATCGACGGTGATGCTGCCCTTGAGGCTGGTCAATAGCTCATGGGCGATGAGCCGCAAGGATGCGTCCCCCATGACTTCGACCGCGCTCTGATTGTCGGCCAGGGCGTCGTAAAAGGCCACTTCGTCCTCGGACAGCCCACTCTCCTCGCCTCTTCGCCGAGCGTCTCGGATGTCCTTGGCAAGGTTGATCAACTCCTGGATGACCTCGACGGTGCTGACGGCGTTGGTGTGGTACCGGGCAATGGCCTTCTCCAGGCGCTCGGAGAATTTCTTGGTCTCCACCACGTTGGTCCGGGTGCGGGAATGGATTTCACCATTGAGGAGCTTTTTCAGAGCCTCCAAGGCGAGGTTCTTCTTCTCCATCTGCTGCACCTCGACCAGGAACTCATCCGACAGGATGGAAATGTCCGGTGTGTTCAAGCCGGCGGCGGCGAGGATGTCTACTATCTCAGTTGAAGCCACGGCCCGGTTAATGAGCTGCTGGACGGCGAACTCACGTTCGGCCGTGGTTTTTCCTCCACCGATGCCGGTCTTGGTCAACGCGGCGCGGATGGTTTGGAAGAAGGCGACCTCGTCTCGTATGGACCTCGCCTCGTCACTGGCCGCGGCCAGGGCGAACGCTTTGGACAGGGCCAGCACGGCGTCCTGAAAACGACGGTGGGCTTCTTTTTTCTTGCCGTCGTCGGTTTCCTTCTCGGCGGCCTTATGCTGCTGCTCCAGTATCCAGTCCAGGGCTTCGGCCATGACCATGAGCCGGTCGTGGGCGGTCCCGGTCAGGACTCGCTGGTAATCGAATCCGTGGAACATCGCAGTTACGATTTCGAATTTCTCCATCATGACGGCGACGGCCTCTCCCTCGTCAATGCCCGCCTGACTCCTATCCGAAGCTGAGTACTGGCCCAGGGCATTTTTAAGGCTCTGGCCAATGCCGATGTAGTCCACGATGAGGCCGGCAGGTTTGTCCCGGAACACCCGGTTTACGCGGGCAATGGCCTGCATGAGACCGTGGCCTTTCATGGGCTTGTCGACGTACATGGTGTGCATGGACGGGGCGTCGAAACCGGTCAGCCACATGTCGCGAACGATCACCAGCTTGAGCGGGTCCTTCGGGGCTTTGGCACGTTTGGCCAACATTTCCCGCCGGGCTTTGTTGCCGACATGGGGTTGCCAGTCCGCCGGGTCGGACGCGGAACCGGTCATGACGACTTTGACCACGCCGGCATTATCATCATCGCTGTGCCACGCCGGTCGCAGGGCCACGATTTCGTTGTAGAGGGCGACACAGATGCGGCGGCTCATACAGACCACCATGGCCTTGCCATCCATGGCCGCCACCCGATCCTCGAAATGCCGGACAAGGTCCTGGGCGATGAGCTTGAGCCGTTTTTCAGCGCCCACCAGAGCTTCGACCGTGGCCCACTTCCGCTTCAATGCCTCTTGCTCGCTGACGGCGTCGTCCTCGGTCAACTCTTCGATTTCCTCGTCGATCTTGGGCTTTTCATCGGCGGAGAGTTCGATCCGGGCCAGTCTGCTTTCATAATAGAGCGGCACCGTGGCTCCGTCCTCGACGGCGCGGCTGATGTCGTAGATGTCGATGTAATTACCAAAAATTGCAGGGGTATTCACATCGTTTTTTTCAATTGGCGTCCCAGTAAAGCCGATGAAGGAGGCATTCGGCAGGCCATCCCGTAGGTACTTGGCAAACCCGTACGAAATCTCCCCTGTCTTTTGGGCCACCTTGGCTTTAAACCCATACTGGCTCCGGTGGGCTTCGTCAGCGATGACCACGACGTTGCGCCGGTCGGTGAGCACGGGATATTCGGCATCTCCTTTCTCTGGCGAAAATTTCTGGATGGTCGTGAAGATCACGCCGCCGGATGCACGGTTCAACGCCTTTTGCAAATCCTCTCGGTTTGTTGCCTGGATGGGCGTCTGCCGGATCAGGTCGCGGCACATGGAGAAAGTGTTGAAAAGCTGGTCGTCGAGGTCGTTGCGGTCGGTGATGACAACGATAGTAGGATTTTCGAGCTCGGGGCAGCGCACGAGCTGGCCGACGTAAAACGCCATAAGCAAACTTTTTCCCGAGCCTTGAGTATGCCAGATGACGCCTGCCCTGCGGTCGCCGTTGGGAGCGGCGGCCTTGACGGTGTGGGCCACGGCATGGCGCACGGCATGATACTGGTGGTAGCCGGCGATGATCTTGGCAATGCCGGAGCCGGTGTCGCCAAAGACGGTGAAGTCCCGGATCAGGTCCAGAAGCCGGCGTTTCTCAAAGACCCCTTCGATAAGCACGTGGAGTTCAGGCAGTCCTTTCTTCGCGACCTCTTTACCGTCCGTGGTGCGCCAGGGCATGAACCTTTCCTGGTTGGCCGTCAGGGAGCCGATGCGGGCCTGGAGGCCATCCGAGGTAACAAGAACGGCATTGGTGCGGAAAAGGGACGGGACCTGGGCCTTGTAAGTTTGCAACTGGTTGAAGGCGGCTTCCAGGTCGGCGTTCTCGGTGCCGGGGTTCTTAAGTTCGATGACGCCAAGTGGCAGGCCGTTGACGAAGATCACCACGTCGGGGCGACGATTGACCTTGCCTTCGATGACGGTGAACTGGTTGACCGCCAGCCAGTCGTTGTTATCCGGGTTGTCGAAGTCGATCAGGCGCACTTTGTCGCCGGCAATGGAGCCGTCGTCTCGGGGGAACTCGACGTCCACACCTTCGACCATCATGCGATGGAGGCGGCGGTTTTCTTCGGTCAGACTGGGAAATTCGGTGGCGATCAGCGCCCGGATGGCGTCGTGCCGGGCCTCGGCCGGGATATGGGGATTGAGGGCCTCCACGGCGGCTTCCAGACGTTTCTGGAGGAAGACGTCCGAGTAAGCCTCACGCTCCGGGGTGGTGCCATCGGGACCGATCTGATTGTCGGAGGCGGTCGCGTACCCCTGACAGCCCAGGGTTTCGAGCAGGACATCCTCGACATCTGCTTCGGAGATGAAAGCCATCAATGCACCCTCGCCCCAGGGCCGAGGACAAAGCGCGCCCGTTCACGCCGGAGCATTTCGTAGGGCGTGACGCAACGTATGCCCAGCCCAATGCAGGCATCAGGTATCTTGATCTTGTTTGGCGAATTTGAAGCCTTCTCATGACTGACGACGATGAGCCCATGGGCTAAGGCGTAGGCCACCAGCCAGTAGTCCGCCACTTGCAGAAATGTTGAAATAGCAGCGGACGCGTAGTTTTGGCTAGTTGCCCATCCACTCACTCGTGCTAATGCCGAAAGCACTGCATCGTCTGGCTTGAGAAAAAAAGCCTCGCCTCGTTCGGCCGCCCAGTTGGATAATTCATCGCTTCCAGCCTGTAATTCATCGCCGACCTTCTCGATACTGAGCACAACCCCATCTTGATTCTTGGCAGTCAACCATTCCCAAAAGGCAGGACAGAAGTCGAAACCATAATGAAAATTTTTTGCCTGAATGAAAATATTAGCATCGAGCAAGTAGCATGGCATTATTGCAACCCAACCTCCCGAGCAATATTTATGAATGTTTCCGTCTTGCTAATCCCAAGCATCCTGAATGCGTCTCGATACAGCGTTTGACCTTCAAGAGTACTTTCTGCGAGAGCTCGAATAAACCGGCGACTCGCACGTGCCATGGTCGTCTTGTAAAAATTCCCACCACCGGAACCACCCCGCCGAAATCGACCGATTTCAGCACCCCATGCGGCGTCAAAACGCCCTTGGTCTATTTTCCCTGTATCGAGAAGCCGGCGAAGGACGACAAGGGAACTCACTTTGAAGATGTTACCAATCCGCTTCAACGCTTGGTCAAGCGGTTCGTTTGCATCAAATTCACGGGCTAGAGCCTCCGCCTGCACGAGGAATTCCGCCGCGACCTTGTTGCACCAGACCTCCTCACGGCGTTTGCTCTGACGCGGTGCAGCACCCATGTCGGAAAGCGCGGAAGTGCCCAGCCATAAATGGGCCAACTCGTGAGCCAAGGTGAACATCCGGGCCGCTTTGGTATCGTTCCCGTTGATGAAAACCAGCGGGGCCAGACGATCCGATAGCGAGAAGCCGCGAAATTCCTCCGGGTCGAGCTTACGGTTGTTGTTGCTCCCGACCACGCCGTTCACCATGACCAATACACCGGCCTGCTCGGCTTGAACGCAAAAATACCGCAGGGATTCTTCCCAGTTCCGGCACGTTCGTCGTTCTTCGAGGCCAAACTCCAGGGTGCGGCTCATTTGAAGCGCGACAGCCTCGGGCGGCGTATGGATCGTCGCGCTGCCGACGAATTCTATCTCGGCCTGCTTGGTGTGCTGGGCGAATTCCCGATACCAGGCTTGCTTTTCCTGGCAGGCATGGATGGTGTCCAGCAAATTTGGGCTTGGCCGCAGGACGCCTTGTCCCGCGAGAGTTCGGAAATCAGAGATGGGCAGGCGCTCTTCCGGCGGGGTGGGCAAAAAAAGGTAGCCCACAGGCACATGCACAGTCTGGGCGAAATGTTCCAACTGGCGAAGGGTTGGCTGCTCCTCTCCTTGCTCCCAGGCATCGAGCTTGGGGAAGCGCGACAGGAGATCGGCCACCCCCAGGCCTGCTCGCTGTCTTGCCCAGCGCAAGAGTGTGGGGTGAACTGGAGCGCGCAACATGAGGTACCACTATCCTATATCGCGAGGCTTTTCATCACTCTTTTGCCCTACGAGGCCGGGCGGCGAGGCTAAGCCGGCACTTCACTGGGGGAGGCCTTCACGACGCTATAAGGCTTGTTCCACGGTTTTCTCGGCGTCCTTGACGCGGATTTCGCCGGACATGAGCTTGGGGAGGAGGAGGTCGCGGGTTTGGGCGAGGGTTCGGGATTCAAGGTTATTTTGCACTACCTTTCGAAGGAAAGGATCGATTAACCCCCTGAACTGTTTTGTGAAATGAAAACTAGGACAAACTGCTTTGTGAATGATAAAATCCGGCCAATGCCCTTTGTATTCAATGAATTTTTGTTTTCCAGAAGAGGCATAATACGCCCAGACCGTGTCGACCCCTTGCCCAATAAAAGGCAATACATTCTGAATTGTTGAAAAATCAAAGGTTGCAATGCGCATATTGCATGTGTGGTTTGCGAAAACCACAACGGGATTATCTAAAGATGCATGCACTCCCGGTTCTTCTGAATGGTACCCAATTACTCCCTCCTTGCCCTGGTCTAAGACTGGCACTTTGCCCGCCTTACTTACTGTTTTTTGGTCGAATTTCTTTCCAACTGGCAAACGTGTGATAAAATCATCTATTTTCTTTTCTTCCCACCTCACCGGCTTCCCCTCGTCATCCAGCGCATCCGGGAACAAATCCCAAATCTCCTGGGCGAGGTAGGGGGCGCGGCCTTCCATCTTGGCTCGCGTCGGGCCGAAGTCCACGAACCAGTCCTTGAAGATCGCCCGGGCCATGGCTTCAAGGGTTTCATTCATGCGGCGGTTCAGGTCGATTTTGTCGTCGAGGGAGGAAAGTATCCCTGCAATCTTGATCTGTTTCTTGTAGTCGGGGAGCGAAAAAGGAAAAGACTTAGAAAAATCTGTAAATTGAAATCTTGCAACGCCTGTATGTTGAATGTGAAACGGCAACAAGTCGTTGCTCTTGTATTTGTCTTGCAGAGCCCAAAACAAAAATTTTGGATCAACGATGTTTTCCTTAACCCGAAGGAATCGACTAAAACTTGCACATGTAACAGGATTCCTGGCGTTCAGAAAAACCGAATCATTCAAGTACACAGTGCGTCCTGTCGGTTGATCTTTGGTTCCTCCAGCTGTCTCGATAAGAATATCCCCAGGTTTAAGCATTTTTCTATTAGCAATATCTTCTCGTATGTAGCGATTTGGGACTGTTGACAAGTCGCCAAATCGAACTTTTTCGAAGTCAGTACCTCGAATAACACTCATCAAAACATAGCCATTAGTTGGCTCCCCCTTCCCCCATTCCCCATCGCGGGTGTAGGTCAGAAGATCGATAAGTTTATACTCATCCATTGACGCCAACCTCCGCCAGCTTCTCCCGGACCGTCGCTGTCAACCTCTCCGCCTCGGCAAACTGCCCCTCCAGTTTCTCCTTCAGCGCGGCAAACCGTTCCTCGAAAGGCGTGTCGTCATCCTCCGCCGCCTCGGCCCCGACATAACGCCCTGGCGTCAGGACATAACCGTGGCCCTTGATCTCCTCCAACGAAGCCGCTTTGCAGAACCCGGGCACGTCCGCATACTCCCCGGCAACCTTCTCGCCACGCCACGCATGGTAGGTGCCAGCGATCTTGGCGATGTCTTCGTCCGAGAACTCCCGGCGGGTGCGATCTACCATATAGCCCAACTTTCGAGCGTCGATGAACAGCACCTCACCCCGACGGTCCCTGAAGCCATGGTTAGCCTTGTCCCGGGCCAGAAACCACAGGCAGGCCGGAATCGGCGTTGAATAAAAAAGCTGCCCAGGCAGGGCGATCATGCAATCCATCACATCGGCTTCGAGCATGGCCTTGCGAATGTCCCCCTCGCCCGACTGATTCGATGACATGGAACCATTGGCCAGAACCACGCCGGCCGTCCCGTTCGGAGCCAGATGGTGGAAGATATGCTGCAACCAAGCGAAGTTGGCGTTCCCGGCAGGCGGGATGCCAAAGCGCCACCGTGCATCCTCCCGCAACCGTTCGCCGCCCCAGTCGGAAATGTTGAAGGGAGGATTGGCCAGGATGAAGTCGGCCCGCAGGTCCTTGAGTTCATCCTTGTGGAAGCTGCCCTCGCTGTTCCAGCGGATGTCGGAGTCGATGCCCCGGACGGCCAAGTTCATCTTGCACAGCCGCCATGTGGTGTAGTTCGACTCCTGCCCGTAAATGGCGATGTCGCCGAGGCGGCCACCGTGCTCGGCCACGAACTTGTTGGACTGGACGAACATGCCGCCGGAACCGCAGCAGGGGTCGTAGACGCGGCCCTTGAAGGGCTCCAGCATACCGACCAGCACCAGGACCACTGAACGGGGCGTATAAAACTCGCCGCCGCGCTTGCCTTCCGAGCCGGCAAACTGGCTGAGGAAATATTCGTAGACCCGGCCCAGGACGTCCCTGGACTCCCCCTGTTCGGTCCCAAGGCCAATGCCGGAGATGAGGTCAATCAACTCCCCGAGCATCACCTTATTGAGAGCAGGCCGGGCATAATCCTTGGGCAGCACGCCCTTGAGACTCTCGTTCTTGGCCTCAATGGCAACCAAAGCATCGTCGACGATCTTACCAATGCCAGGCTGCTTGGCGTTGGCCTGGAGATGGGACCACCGCGCTTCCTTGGGCACCCAGAATATATTTTCGGCCAGGTACTCGTCCGGGTCCTCGGCACAGGATGGGTCTTCGGCCGTCAGGGCCGCGTGTTTGGCGTCAAAGCTGTCGGAGATGTGTTTGAGGAAGATCAGGCCCAGCGCGACGTGCTTGTAGTCCGAGGGCTCCATATTGCCCCGGAGCTTGTCGGCGGCCTTAAAAAGCTCACCCTCGAAGCCGAGATTCGCTCCATTCCCATGGCCTTTGCCGTTGGGGTCAATAACAGCCTTGGGTGTACGTCCCTTGGGCTTCGGAGGTGTGCGCTCCGGCATATCGACCAAAGTAGCCTGAGTCTCTTGGGCTACCGGAGCCTCGCCAGCCAGTGCGACAGACCCGCCACGTCCCCTTCCTTTAATGATAAGGCCGGCGGCGAGGAGTTCGTCCCGAACCTCGTCATAGGCCGTCTCAGCCCAGTTCAGTGTCTCACGGAGTCGTATATTGCCAGAGCTCCCGCCAAGATCGGCAAGGGCCTGAAGGAATTTGTCGTGTTGCTCTTGCGAAGCCATGAACCAATACCTTATGTTTTTGGCGCGATGCGTCCATTCGCATCACCGGTGACAAGTCTCCGTGTATATTGCCCAACGGGGCGGAGGGCTACCCCCTCAAGATGTATCGGAATGGTTATGGTTGAAAGCTTCGTCCGTCAATCGGAATGGTCGGCGGGCAGCGGGTGGACCGCGCAAGCAGATTTCGACGTTTTGAGCTGATGGCCTAGGAGGAAATTGTCTCGGCCAAGGATGTTCAGAGCCCTGGGATGTCCGAACACCTACACCGATAATATCGGTATTTGCTTTTTAGGGCGTTGTCTTGTGAGGGTACTATGCAATTTGACGGATATGATAAAAAATGTTGTGTAGAAGGTTGCGAATCTCTTGGTGCGAGGCGTCCATGGGTCGAAGACAATTGTTGTTTTAAACACTATAAAATGGAACTAAAAAGAAGATTTCTTGTTGAATATGAAAAATATAATGGAAAGCATCATGAGAGATTGGCCACCAATCTGGCAAGATACTTGAATGGTGAAGTAGAGGCGTTTTCGCTGTCGACGGCAAAGATACGAGACAGGACTTTTAATTATATAAAAATAAAAGACGGTTTGGTGTTTTTTATTGTGAGGCATTTAAATGCATGGCGGCGCGATTGGGCCATGAGGCCCATGGTGACGTGCTATGCTATCGATGTCGATAAATTTAAAATTATAGAAATTTCGTCCTTATTTGAGAATAATGACTCTTATTCTGTAGTTGAAAGCATATCAAATTATTGCGCAAATATAGAAGACAAGTATCTTGTATTAGTCAGATCCAAAGATATTGGCGAGATTGTTAAGTTTGACATATATAACCTGCCATTGCTAAAAAATATAAAGTCTTCACGAAACAAGGCGATGCGCGCAAAAAACATTAAGGAATTTATATCCAAAATCTTGATAGCAGTAGAGGGAGTCGCGCCATTCAATTATGGGCACACTATTGCTATGATGAAAAAGTAAAATATCTAATAGGTAGAATTGTTAGATCTAGCCGCAACTGGTCAACATCAATGCCTGCATAATGGTCAACCCCGTCGTGGGGCTGGCGGAAGTGCTTTTTAGCGAGATTTCAATTCGCCGGCCAACCCGGTGTCCACACGCGAGTCCACATCACGCCTGGAACCTCTGGCATTTCTGGAACGTGTGGAACAAAAATATCAAACTATATGAAAGTGTTTGAAAAAATGTTTGAGTCGGCCCGGCCTCGTTCACGCCGATAACAGACCTAACCTCTCCCCAAGGGAGGGAGGGCCGAGATTCTGTCGCCGGCGTCCACGCACCTAGGCAAATTGCAGGTGGATAACCTGGGGACTTGGATAACCTCTGGATAACCGTCTGTGGGCTATTTTGGGTCATTTTAGCCGGGGGATGTTATCTTTCTTTGAATAAAATTAAGTTATTATAGGATGTTGCAAGCTCAAGGTCGGCCTTCTAAGCAGACGGCCGCAGGTTCGAATCCTGCCGGGCGCACCACAAAGATTTCAAGGGGTTAGGTCAGTTCTGGCTTGGCCCCGTTATCTTTCTGGATAACATCTTGGCAAACCATTCGTTTTGACGATGGAATTTTGGATAACATTCGAGCAGATGCTGTCCCGTGTGAAGGCAGACGACCGGAGAGACTGCCCGGAATAGCGGGTGTTTCTGATCGGGCTGTGTTGCGCGAATAAAACTGGGAGCAGATGGGGGAGTAGACCGGATGGCCCACTCCCCTGTCAAATAGGGAGTCATGCCGCAAAATCGCCTGAACCGCACATACGGCGCAATGCGAAGAAGCTCTCGTCGAACCCCATGGCGCGCAACTGTTCAACCATCTCCGGACACAGACCCTTGGTGAGCTGAAACTGCAAGGCGATGAGGTCGTCACTGTCGTGCTCGCCCGTGTACAGTGGCGGCGGCGACTCCGTGAGCCAGAAATCATCGCTGATCAATCCTTGGCGTTTGGCGCGTTCATAGATTTGGGTGCCGGGGAGGATCGTGGTGATGCCGATGGTCGGCATGGTCGCGGGACGGATGGCCTTGATCAGGGCAATGGTTTCGGCAATGGTTTTCGGATTCTCGCCGGGGTTCCCCACCATCAGAAAACAGCAGGGTTCGATCCCGGCCTGGTGCGTCAGGGCAAAGGCCTGGGCCACCTGGGCCACGGTGAAGCGTTTGTTCACGGCCTTGAGAATACGCGGACTGCCGGATTCCACCCCATAGTAGATGCGGTAGCAGCCGGCCTGGCGCATCCATCGCAATACGTCCTCGCTGACGCAGTCCACGCGCGTCTCGGCCATCCAGACGAGATCGAGATCGCGCTCCAGGATTTCACGGCAAATGCCGATGGTCCGCTGCGGGCTCAAGGTGAAGAGATCGTCGGAAAAGTAGACGTGGCGCACCCCGCGTTCCTGCACCAGCCGTTCGAGTTCGTCGACGACGTTGCCGGGAGACCGGCAGTCCCAGTGTCCGCCGCAGAAACGATGCACGGAGCAGAAGTGGCAGGCGTAGGGACACCCCCGCGAACTGATGACGTGGGTTCCGGTCAGATCTTGATATTGCGCCGGGATTTCGGGGGATTTGTATTGCGCGATATCGAAACTCCCGTACTCGGGAAAGGCAAGCGCATCCAGGTTGGCGTCGTGGGGGCGCGGCTTGGTGGTATGAAACGCGTTGTCGCGGCGAAAGACGATGCCCGCCACGTCCCGGAGGTCATCGCCCCGGTCCAGACAGGCGGCCAGTTCGACAATGGTTGCCTCGCCCTGGCCCAAAACCACGATATCCACGACGCCCCGGCACAGGATCTGTTCCGGGAACAAGGTCGCATGGGGTCCGCCCATGACCACCACCGCCTCCGGCAGCGCCTGGCGCGCCAGGGCGGCGGTGCGCAGGGCATTGACACGCTCGGAGGTGAAGCAGCTGATGCCGACCACATCGGCTTTCGAGGCGAGAAGCAGTTCGTGGACCGCTTCCCAGTCGGCGTCGTGCAGATCGCGCAGGTCGGCCTCGAAGCCGCTGGCCCGCAGCGCGGCCGCGAGAGAGGCAATTCCCAGCGGCACCCAGGTTTTGGCCGGGAGCAAGTCCGGCTCCAGGGTGGCCGGATTCATGAGCCGTATGGCCGGTGGCGTGAGCAGGAGCACTTTCATGATCGTCTCGCGCGAGGTTGTGGCGGCGCAAAGGGAGGTCGTCCGCCTTTCGTAACAGGAACCGGGGTCCAGGGAGGACGCGTCGAGGACCCCGGTTCACAGCATTCCCGCGTGCGCTCGCAGGGAACAATGGTGTCCTATGCAGGCAACTGGAAGGCTTTGGCCTCGAAGGCCTCGGCAACATCCTTCATGCCCAGTTTTTCCAGGGTGGCCCGCCGGGGCAGGCCTGTTTCCGCGTCCCAGCCCATGTACGTGTAGTAGTGGGCCTTGGTCGCTTCGAAGTGCTTCCGGTCCAGGGGCGGATGCGGCGGCTCGGCCTCGGGATAGACCGGGAGCACGCGACCGGCCACCGGAGCGAAGAAATGCTCGGGCAACTGGTCGTGTTCCTGGCGCAGGTTCACGGGTTTGCCGCCGCCCCATTCCAGGGCCGTCACCAACCGGTGCATGTTCCAGATGCGCGCGGCCCGATCGTTGAGTTTGTCCTGGGTCATCTTCTCGCCGGTGACCAGCTCGAACAGCTTGAACTCCACGGACACGTCCCCGGTGTACGCCCGGTCCTTGCGGCCGCTGGTCATGATGGGAAAAACCCAGTCGCAGGCCGAGATACTGTCCTTGATGCAGCCGCGCAGGTGGATGAAGCGGGTGATGGTGGCGTTGGCCTTGGCCGACTTGTCGCCGTTCCAGGTCAGCGGCACCTCCCGATTGCGCTTGATGTCGTTTAAGCCGTTGACGGCTACATCCTCTCCCCAGATCGTTTTGGCCACGGGCATGGCCTGCTCGAAGGTGAGACCGGTCCATTCCAGCAGGTTGGTCATGCCGTGGCGGTTGGGATCGCGGTTTTCCACGGCGAAGTTCACGGCCCAGTAGTAGCCGAAGGTCCGGGGATCGTAGTGGGCGGACATGCCCCAGCCGCCGTTGCCGCCGACCACGCCGCCCATGATGCCTTCCATGTTCTCAAAGCGCATGACCGCCTTGGCCCCGGCGGGCAGCCCCAGGGCCTCGAACTTGGCCGCGACGATGTCCATGGCCCGGCGGAAGCCTTCGCCCAGGGCCTCGCCCAGGAAGCCCTGGCGGTAGGCGATCATGTTCATGAGGGTAATGAGGCCGTCCGCGCCCAGCTCGCCCTTGGGCGGATAGTGGCCTTTTCCCAGACCGGCCGCTTGTTCGGCCGTGACCAGTTTCTTGTCCTGGAGGTGGGCCAGCAGGCTCTTGCCATTGACCTGCTCGTCCTGGAGAAACCAGACGAACTGGATCATGGGGAACATCTCGAAGGTGTCCACGCCGAGCTGGTTGGCCAGCTGGTTGGCCAAAAACGTGGCCTTGTCCCGGTTGCCGATCCAGGAATAGAACCATTGGGTGCAGCTCACCGCGCCGCCGCCCATGCCCGGCACGTTCATGAAGGCGTAGCAGCCTTGCGGGCAGGCGTAGCAGGACTGGGCCTTGACGTGGTACTCGCTCAGCCACGGCGCGCAGCTCTTGGTCTGGTCGAAGCGCAGGGCCTGCTTGTTGATGTCCTTGGGGTCGATGTACTTTTCCGTCCAGCTTAAGGGGCCATGGGACAGGGGCGTGGACCCGAGGGGCCCGGGCTGGAATTCGCGCACGCTTTTGACGTATTTGACCAGTCCGTCCTTGTCGGCCACCTGGACCCCGCCCGTGCCGCGCACGGCAATGGCCTTGAGGTTTTTCGAGCCCATGACCGCCCCGAAGCCGCCCTGGCCGGCCGCATTGCCGATGCGGTGAATGACCGGGGAGATGCGCACCAGTTTTTCCCCCGACGGCCCGATGATGGCGATCTGCACCTTCTCGTCGCCGAGCTTCTGCTTGATGGCGTCCTGGGCCGCGAACGTATCCTTGCCCCAGATGAAGTCCGCGTCCACGATGGTCACCTTGTCGTCGGCGATGTTGACGAACACGGGGCGTGGCGCCTTGCCCTGGATGATGACGGCGTCGTAGCCGGCGAACTTGAGTTCGGCGCCCCAGTAGCCGCCGAAGCCGCTGCGGGAGACCAGGGGGTGCTTGGACTGCGGGGCATAGACATGGGGTGAAACGCCGATGACCTCGGAGCGGCCCGTGGACGGGGCCAGGGTGCCGGTCAGGGGGCCGACGGCGAAAACCAGCCGGCTTTCCGGGCTGAAGGGTTCGGCCAGGGGGGCCTCGTCAAAGATGACTTTGTAGCCGATGCCGATCCCTCCGGTATAATCGAGATATTTGGCGGTCTGTTCCTTGGTGACCGTGCCGTTGCCGAGGTCAACGCGCAGTATCGTTCCGGTCCATCCATTCATGATCAAGACTCCTGCTGGGTAGTGTTCAGCGCAGATCGACAAAGGTCAGGGCATTGGCCGGACAGTATTTGACGCATTGCGGATCGCCGCCGCACAAATCGCACTTGCTGAAGATGCTTTTGGCCTTGTTCTCGACGATCATGTCCCAGGGGCAGGCGGCCATGCACTCGCCGCAGCCTGTGCACTTCATGGGATCGATGACCCGAGCCCCGGTCTTCGGGTCCAGGGTCAGGGCATCGTAGGCACAGGCCAGGTAGCAGTCGGCCATGTTGCACTGGCGGCAGACATCGGGCAGGACGGCCAGCTTGGCGAGGGTCTTGGTCGGGTCGTAGTCCGTATGGATGCGGCTCAGGGCGGGCTGGCACAGGCCGTCATGGCCCAGGGAACAGACGATTTCGCAGGTGCGGCAACCCACGCACTGGGTGGGGTTGGTCGTGAGCCAGGCCTTGGTGTTCGGCAGCTGGTCCGGCGTGATTCCGCGATTGTAGTGTTTTGGATTAAAATTCTTTGGTGCGGCAATGGTGTTGACGGCAACTGTCCCTGCAACGACCTGCAAGCCCAGAACTTTAAGCATCTTTCTGCGGCTTATGCCACCTTCTTTCCGGGGACAATCTTCCTTTGTTTCATCTGTTTGCGTTTCACAGCATTCCGTCTCGGACGATGACTGTCGCAATAATTTGAAGAAGTTCCTCCGCACAATGGCCTCCTCTGGCTTTATGAAGTTCTGCGCTTGCCAGTTGCGTATCAAAGAGCAAAAACAAGACCAGCATACGGGCAGGAACCACGGCGGCGGGATACGGGTCGCCCTTGTGGGGGAGGAGCGCCGCATGATCATTGGTTATTTTTAGCATGATCAAAAAACACGAAAAGGCATCAGCGGCAGGAGTGATCACGGAAGGAAGGAGAGTGACGGGGAAACCGGGTCACACTGACCCAGACAGCGCGATTGGAGCGGGTCAATGTGATATGATTGTCCGGCATTGACAGAAATGGGGTGAACAACTAGGCAAGATAAAAAGGATTCTCAAACCAAGGCCTGATGGCGGTGTCCTCTGGCCGCATGCCGTCCCGCGGCGGCGTACGGTCATGCACGAACAGCCGTTCCAAGACCGGGGACCCAAGGACCATGAGCATTCACAAATTCACCATCCCGGAACTCATCTTCGGCCGCGGCAGCCTCGACTATGCCGGCGTGTGCGCCAAACAGCTCGGAGCCTCAAAGATCTTCATCGTGTCCGATCCGGGGGTGGAGGCTGCCGGTTGGGTGGACAGGCTCATGGATATCCTCCGGCAGGAGGGGCTGGATTTCGTTTATTGCAATGACGTGGCCCAAAATCCCAAGGACTATCAGGTCAAGAAAGGGGTGGAGCTGTACCGCCAAAGCGGCGCGGATGTGGTCTTGGCCCTGGGCGGTGGCAGCGCCATGGACGCGGCCAAGGGTATCGCCCTGGTGGCCAGCAACGGCGGGGAGATAAAGGACTACGAGGGGGCCAACCAAGTCAAAGATCCGCTCCCCCCCATGGTTTTCATCCCTTCGACCATGGGCAGCGAATCCAACATTTCCCAGTTCGCCGTGGTCACCGATGTGGAACGGCGTATCAAGATGACCATCATCAGCCGGACCCTGGTGCCGAATATCTCCATCACCGACCCGAACCTGCTGACCACGCTCAGCCGCGAACTGCTCCTGGCCCCCCTGTTCGACGCCCTGGCCCATGCGGTGGAGTCCTACCTGTCGCCCCTGGCCAACCCCCTGACCGAGGTGCAAAGCCTCAAGGGACTTGACCTGCTCTGGCGCCACAGCCGGCCGGCCCTGGCGACCCTGGCCCTCGACGACCTGGAGCAGCTGACCGTGGCCGGGCTTTCCTCCGGGATCGCCTTCACCAACGCCAGCGTGGGACTGGGACACGCCCTGGCCCATGCCCTGGGCGGCATGTACGACGTGGTGCACGGCATTTCCCACGCCCTGCTCCTGCCGAGCGTCATGCGCTATAACATGCCGGAATGCGAGGCGAAAATGGCTGTGATCGGACGGATCATCATCGGCGAGCGCCTGGAGAGCGACGCGGCCACGGCCGTGGCCGGCATCGAGGCGTTGGAGCGGTTCCGCGAGGAGATCGGCCTGCCGGCGCGGCTGCGCGAGGTCCTGCCCGACAACACCATGCTTCCCAAGATGAGCCACAACGCCGCCAAGGACATCTGCCTGCTCACCAATCCCCGGTCGGCCACCTGGAAGGACATCCTGAACATCTACTACGGAGCCTGGTAATGGCACATAACGCCAAGCTCGCGGACATAAGCGGCATCGAAACCGTCAAACTGGGCTTTTTCAAGGAGGTCAAGCGCAAGATCCGCGAGCTTGAGGCCTCGAACCGGGAATTGGAACAGAAACGCCGGGACATTCAAGCCATCCTGGACGGCATCCCCGATGTCATGGCCGTCATCTCCCCGGACAAGAAGGTGCTCTCGGTCAACAAGTCCTTCTATACCGTGTATCCGGGCGTCGAACCGACGGGACTCCCCTGCCACAAGATCTTCAAGGGCCAGAATGTACCGTGTTCCCCCTGCTCCATCGACCTGGCCATGGAAAGCCCGACCCGGGTGTCGCGCAGCTTGCAAATCCTGAATCGGAGCGGCGAGAACCGACAAATCGAATGCACGGCTTCGGTCATGCTGGACAGCGGAGACAAGCCGGATCGGATATTACTGCTCCAACGGGACGTGACCCTGGAGAAGCAGTTCCAGGCCAAGTATTCCCTGGCCGAACGCATGGCCACCGTGGGCGTCTTGGCCGAAGGCGTGGCCCACGAGATCAACAACCCCCTCACCAGCATCAGCGGTTTCGCCGAGACCTTGGTCCTGCGCCTGGGTGAGCTGGAGGCCTTGATGCCCGAACGCGAGGACATCTCGGCCATTTTCGAGGATGTTCACGAATTCTTGGACACCATTCTCCTGGAATGCAGCCGTTGTTCGGACATCGTGCAAAACTTGCTGACCTTTGGCCACCGCGAGAGCAAACGCCTCACCACCGTCAACCTCAACGACATCGTGGCCAATTGCCTCAAGCTGCTCGGTCCCAAACTCAGCCGGTTGCCCAAGGATATCATTGCTCTGGAGAGGGGGGGACAGGACGATCCCCTAGTGCTCGGCCATCCTGGGGAGCTGATGCAGGTCATGCTCAATCTCGTGGGCAACGCCCTGTACGCCGTGCGGACCTCGGGTTCGATCAGGGTCAGAACCGAGGTCAGGGACAACCTCGTGGCGCTTGAAGTGGCCGATACCGGGGACGGCATCGCACCGGAGCACATAAGCAAGCTCTTTGAACCCTTTTTCACCACCAAGCCCCCCGGGCAGGGCATCGGCATCGGCCTGTCCACCTGTTACAACATCATCCGAAAGCACGGCGGGGAAATCAGCGTGGAAAGCGAGCCGGGCCACGGCGCGGTCTTCGAGGTCATCCTGCCCTACCTGTCGCAATAGGCCGCAACGCATGTATAAAACCGACGCCATCAATCTTCTGGTGGTCGATGACGAACCGTCCATCCGCCGCCTGGCCCAAAAGGCCCTGGTTGCGCCCGACCGGGTGGTGACCACGGCCGATTCGGCCGAAAAAGCCCTCCGCCTCGCCCACGAACAGGACTTCGACGTCGTCCTTCTGGACATCCGCCTGCCCGACAGCAACGGCCTTGGCTTGCTCGAACGGTTCCGGGAGCACCTCCCCGATGTGGAGGTGATCATGATCACCGCCTACGCCGAGGTGGCAACCGCGGTCGAAGCCATGAAAATGGGCGCCTACGACTACATCACCAAACCGTTTTCCCTGGAACGGATCAAACTGGTGATCGAAAAGGCCTATCAGCGCTCCCTGCTGCAAAGGGAAAACCGGATTCTGCGCCGGACGAGGACCGCCAGGCCGGAGTGCAAGCTCATTGGCCATTCCTTGGCCATCAAACAGATCGTCTACCTCATCAGCAAGGTGGCGCCGACCCGGACGCCGGTCCTCATCACCGGCGAGTCCGGCGTGGGCAAGGATGTGGTGGCCCACAACATCCACAATCTGAGCGCCTGCGCGGAGAGGCCGCTGATCATCAAAAACTGCGGCACCTTCAACAAGGAGTTGCCGCGGAGCGAGCTTTTCGGCTACCGCAAGGGGGCCTTCACGGGGGCCACCGAATCCCGGGAGGGACTGCTGTCTCTGGCCAACAACGGGACGCTCTTCCTGGACGAGGTGGGGGAACTGTCCTTGGAACTCCAGTCCATGCTGCTGCGTCTGCTGGAATCCCAGACCTACCGGCGGGTGGGAGAGACGGAAGAGTGCCGGGTGAACATCCGCTTTCTGTTCGCCACCAACCGTGACTTGGCCAAAGAGGTGGAGGCCGGGCGCTTCCACGAAGCCCTTTTCCACCGTCTCAACATCTTTCGCATCGATGTCCCACCGTTGCGGGAACGCAACGAGGACATTCCAGCCCTCACAGCCTATTTCCTCGGCCATATCTCTCCGGACCGGCCGCCCTACAAGATCACGCCCACGGCCGAGGCCTGCTTCCAGGCCTACCACTGGCCGGGCAACGTCAGGGAACTGAAAAACGTCATCGAGCGGGCCATGATCCTGTGCGAGAACGACTTGATCACCCCAGGGAACCTGCCCCAGGACATTGTCAGGTCCTTTGACGGCTCCGCGGCGGAGGGGGTCTTCCCGACCTTGGAGCAAAGCGAACGCCAGCTCATCATGCGGGTGCTCAATCATGTAAAATCCAATAGGACCGTGGCCGCCAAGATGCTCGGCATCGGCCGCAAGACGCTTTACCGCAAAATGTGCAAGTTCCAATTGCCACAATAGGTCTTTCGGAAAGGGAGAACTCCCGAATATGGCGGCGGTAGGCCACGACAGCATCCAGGTTGCGGCCGCGGCGAAGCTCCCGGCACGCGAAGGTTGGCATCCCGGCTCAGGCTCCACGTCCAACGGAGGGCGATGAACCGGCGGATGGTGCGTCGCTACCCTTGCCAGGGCTGTTCGGTGTCGCAGGCGGCCAGACGCAGGACATCCCGGCCAAAGCGGCAATTGATCGCATCCAGAGTGCCCATGAGACGTTCGACCCTGAAGTCTTTCTCTGGGGGAGAGGCCAGCAAGGAAAGCTGGTGGTTGCCTATCCTCTCCAAGCCAGAGAGCATCACACACCTTAAGAAGCCTCCCATGTCCATTTTTATGGATTTGGGAGGTTATTTTTTGTCAATCAACGGACTTATGCTCAGCGTCAATTACTCTTGGGCACTGACGACAACTATTTTTGTGCATCCACCTCGGCCTCAGCCATGTGATCTTCGGGTTTGAGGTCGGCCCCGCGTTCGTCTTCATCGCCGCGAGGCTGTGAGACCGCATTCCGTTTTTGAGCCTCCTGGTTCCGGTAGCTCTGCCCGTTGAGCTCCAGGATGACGCAATGGTGGACCATCCGGTCGATGGCTGCCGCTGTCGTCATGGAATCCTTAAAGATTTTGTCCCATTGAGAGAAGACAAGGTTGCTGCTGATCAGTACGCTGCCGCGCTCGTAGCGCTCCGCCAGGAAGGTGAAAAGCACCTCCATCTCTTCCCGGTCCTGCTGCACGTAGCCGATGTCATCGAGGATCACCGCCTCGAAACGATCCAGCTTTTTGAGGGCCTTTTCCAGGTTGAAGTCGCGTTTGGCGATGAGCAGCTTCTGCACCAGGCGGTAGGCCGGGATGAACAGCACCGGATGATCGCGACGGACAAGCTCATGACCGATGGCGCACAGCAGATGCGTTTTCCCTCGTCCTGGCAGGCCGAAGGCCACGATGTTTTCCGACCGTTCAAGGAAGTGCCCCTCGCACAGGGAGGGCAGGATCTTCTTCACCCGTTCCGGCAAAGCCCCCGTATCCAGACTGGCCAAGGTTTTATCCCCCGGCAGGCCGGAGGCCTTGCGGAGACGTTCGATACGGCTTTGCCGTCTGTCCTCCAGTTCAAGCTCGGCCAGGTACTGCAAATACTGTTGGTAGCTCCAGCCCTGGCTCTCGGCCGTGGCCGTCGTCTCTTGGAGGCGGCTGGCAAACGCCGAAAGATGCAACGCCTTGAGGCAGATCATGAGGCCGCCGGTTTCCTGGGTCATATGCAACCTTCCCGTCGGGACAGAAGATTGTCGTAAACCGAAAGGTCCACGAGCGGCGCGTCCATGCCCATTGCCACGAGCGTGTCGCCATCGGTGACCATGCTTTTGACCCCCTCGGCGCTGAGCAGCGTGCCTGCCTCAAGGAGGAGTTCCAGGGCGGTTTCCACCTCGGCCTCCATCGTGGACGCCGCCAAGTGCAGGATGCGTACGTACTCCTTGTCGGCCTTGTTCTCCTCGAACCGGTCTCGCAACGCGTCGTACGCACGCCGGAAAACCAGGGAGGGGAAGAGGTCTTCCTGGTAACGATAGAGACGAAACGCACCGGGCTTTTTCACCAGGGACCAGATGATGTGACGGTAGTTGATCCGGTGGCCGCCGCGTCCCAGGAGGCGTTGGGTGCTGAGTTGGACCTTGCCGCCGTAATACACGTCGATCCTCCCCTCATAGACTCTGACCATGACCTTTTCTCCAATGAGTCTGGAGGGTACGGAATAGACATTGCTTTTGATGGAGATGGTGCTCCAGGAACTGACCCTGGTATCGACTTCCGTAATTGGCAATTGCCTGACGGTGTGCCGGGCTCCGAAATCGCGCATTACAACCGATCAAAATCATGAAGGGATTCCAAAGGGCGAAGCCCTTTGGCCCCCGGAGGCATCCCTTTCAACGAATTGCGCAGCAGGCTCATTTTGGTTTGGGCAAAGAGACACGTCCAGGCCGCCGGAGGCGTCCCCTCCGGCGGCCTGAGCGTGCGGGAACAATGTCGCGCTTAGGGCTGGGTATCCTGCGGGCCGGCCTCGGGCTTGGGCTGATCAACATGCAGCACGTTTTCCGCGAAGCGCTGCACCAGCACGTAGAACACCGGCACCACCAGCACGGCCAGGATCGTGGAGGCGAGCATGCCGCCGAAAACCGCCGTGCCCACGGCCCGCTGGCTGGCCGCACCGGCCCCGGAAGCGGTCAGAAGTGGCACCACGCCCAGGATGAAAGCAAAAGAGGTCATGAGGATGGGGCGAAACCGCAGCCGGGCCGCTTCCACGGCCGCCTGGGCGATGTCTTCGCCCTTGGCCCGGCGTTCCCGGGCGAACTCGATGATCAAAATGGCGTTCTTGCTGGCCAGGGCGATGAGCAGCACCACGCCGATCTGGGTGTAGACGTTGTTGTCCATGCCCCGAAACATCAGGGCCAGCATGGTGCCGAGCAGGGCCAGGGGCACGACCAGGATGACGCCCGTGGGCGTGCACCAGCTCTCGTACTGGGCGGACAGGACCAGATAGACCAGCACCACGGCCAGGGCGAAAATCAGGTAGGCCTGGTTGCCGACCTTTTTCTCCTGATAGGACATGTTGGTCCATTCGATGCCCATGGACGTGGGCAGCTTGTCCTTGGCCATCTGCTCCATGAGCGTCAGGGCCTGGCCCGAACTGAAGCCCGGGGCGGCGGAGCCGTAGACCGAGGCCGAGGTGTAGAGATTATAGCGGTTGAGGACCGTGGGACCGAGGATCTCCTTGATGGAGGTGACCGCGGACAGGGGCATCATCTCACCCTTGCTGTTGCGGATTTCGAGTTGGAGCAGGTCCTCGGGCTTGAGGCGGAAACGCGGCTCGGCCTGGGCCCGCACCTGGTAGACGCGGCCGAACTTGTTAAAATCGTTGATATAGGTCGAGCCCATATAGGTCGACAGGGTGCTGAAGACGTTGCTTAAGCTCACGCCCTTGTACTCGACCTGGGTGCGGTCGATGTCGGCATAGATCTGGGGCGTGGAGGCGTTGTAGGTGACGTTGAGCGGCGTGAGCCCGGTCTGGCTCCGTCCGACCGACACCAGCCCGTAGCAGGCGTTTTGCAAGGCCACGGGGCCGAGGTTGCCCCGGTCTTCCACCACCATCTGGAACCCGCCCGACTGTCCCAGGCCCTGGATGGCCGGGGGCACCATCACAAAGGCCACGGCGTCCTCCAAGGTGGCCAGACGCGCCTGGACATGGCGCAAAATGCTCTCCTGGGTCACACCCTTGGGACGCTTGTCCCAGTCGGTGTACATGATAAAGATGGCCGCCATGTTGGGCTGGTTGAGAGAATCGAGGATGGACAGGCCGCCGAAGGTGATCCAGTCGGCAATGCCGGGCGTTTCCTGGAGAAAGCCGTCGATCTGCTTGATGACCTTGGCCGTGCGCGTAAGCGAGGCCGCCGGCGGCAGCTGGACGCTGATGATGGCGTAACCCTGGTCCTCTTCCGGCAAGAATCCGGTGGGCAGCGAGGCAAAGCCGATGCCCGTCACCACGATGAGTGCGACATAGCCCAGCATGGCCATTTTGGCGTGGTGGACCATGAAGCTTACGATCCGTGTGTAGACGGCCTCGCATCGGTTGTAGACGGCGTTGAATCCCCGGAAAAAGGCGTTGAGCTCGCCCTTGTGCGGCTTCATCCAAAGCGCGCACTGGGTGGGTTTGAGGGTGGCGGCGTTGATGGCGCTGATCACGGCCGTGGAGGCGATGACCAGGGAAAACTGGCGGTAGAGCTGGCCCGTGATGCCGGGCATGAACGAGGCCGGCAAAAAGACCGAAATGAGCACCAACGTGATGCCGATGATGGGGCCGAAAAGCTCCTTCATGGTGGCGATGGCCGCGTCGTGGGGGGTATCCCCCTGTTCGATATGGTGGGCCGTGCCCTCCACAATGATGATGGCATCGTCCACCACGATGCCGATGGCCAGGATGATGCCGAACAGTGTGATCAGGTTGACCGAGAACCCGAGCATGGCCATGGCGATGAAGGCGCCGAGGATGGTGACCGGCACGGTGGTGGCGGGCACGAGCATGGCCTTGAAATCCTGCAAAAAGAGCATGATGACGAGGAGCACCAAGACGCCGGCTTCGATCAGGGTCTTGTAGACGTCGTGGATGGCCTGGTTCACGAACCGGGTGGTGTCGAAGGGGATGGTGTAGACGAGGCCGGGGGGAAAATCCTGGGACACCTTTTTCATGACCGCCTTGACGGCGTCGGCGGTCTGGAGGGCATTGGCTCCGGGCAGGAGGTAGATGGCAACCAGGCTCGCCGGCTTGCCGTCCTTTTCGGCGAACAGGTCGTAGGTCTTGCTGCCGAGCTCCACCCGAGCCACGTCCTTGAGGCGCAACACCTGGCCGGTCTGGTTGAAATCGGCCTTGATGATGATGTCCTCGAACTGCTTGACGTTTTCCAGCCGCCCCTGGGTCTGGATCATGTACTGGAAATGCATGGAATCCGGGGCGGGCTGCTGGCCGATCTGGCCGGCGGCGACCTGGACGTTCTGCTGGGAAACGGCGTTGATCACATCCTGGGCCGAGAGTCCGTAGGTCTTGACCTTGTCCGGATCGAGCCAGATGCGCATGCCGTATTCGTCGCTGCCGTTGACGCTGACCGCACCCACGCCCGGGATACGCGAGAGTTCGTCGCGCACGCGCAGGTAGGCGTAGTTGGACAAAAACAGGTTGTCGAAGGTGCCGTCCGGCGACTCCAGGGTGACGCACATGAGGATGGCGGTGGATTTTTTCTGGACCGTGACACCCTGGCTCTGCACCTGCTGGGGCAGGCGGGCCAGGGCCTGGTTCACGCGGTTTTGCACGAGCACCGTGGCCATATCCACGTCGGTGCCGACCTCGAAGGTCACGGTCAGGGTGTAGGAGCCGTCCGAGGCGCTGTTGGAGCTCATGTAGAGCATGTTTTCCACGCCGTTGACCTGCTGCTCAATGGGCGCGGCCACGGAATCGATCAGCACTTGCGGGCTGGCCCCGGGGAAGCTCGTGGTCACCTGGACCGTGGACGGGGTGATCTCGGGGTACTGGGCCACGGGCAGCCGCAGGAGCGTGACCACGCCGAGGAGCATGATCAGGACGGCGATGACGTTGGCCAGAACCGGCCGTTCGATGAAAAATTTGGAGAGCATGCCGGCGCTCCTTAGGATTTGGGACCGGCGGGCGACGGCTTGGCGTCGTTTGACGACAGCGCCTCGGCCTTTGCGCCGGCGCGCACGCGTTGCAGGCCGCTTGTGATCACGCGCTCCTGGCCCGAAAGCCCTTTCTTGACCACAATGAGGTCATCCACGGAGAAGCCGACCTCGACCGGGCGCTGTTCGACGATGCCCTTGTCGCTCAGCACCAGCACGAAATGGCCGGTCTGGTCCTGGCCCACGGCCGTATCCGGGACGAGCAGGGCTTGCTTGGCCTTGAGCGGAATGCGTATCCGGGCGAAAAGCCCCGGAGCGATTTTCCCATCCGGATTGGGCAGGGCGCCGCGCAGCAAGATGGTGCCGGTCTTGGGATCGATACCCAGACCGTAGTAATCCATGACGCCCTTATAGGGATAATCGCTCGAATCGCTGAAGCCCACCTCCACGGGGATGTGGCCCGCGCGTTCCTTGGCGCCTTCCTGTGCGCCCGCTTCCTGGACGTGCAGCATGTCGCGCTCGCCCAGGGTAAAATAGACGTACATGGGATCGTAGCTGATGATCGTGGCCAGAAGCGTCTTGTCCGCGCCGCCGACCAGGTTGCCCACGTCCACGTTGCGCCGGCTCACCCGGCCGTCAAAGGGCGCCGTGACCCGGGTATAGCTCAGGTTGATCTCGGCGATCTCGATTTGCGCCTTGGCACTGGCCACCCCGGCCTTGTACTGTTCGCGCTGGGCGTCCCATTTGACCACGTCCGTGTCCGGGCCGGCCTTTTCCTTGAGCAGGTTTTTCGCGCGCACGTACTCGATTTCGGCCTGGTGCAGTCCGGCCTGCTGGCTTTGCAGGGAGGCCTTGGCCTCTTGCAGCTTGGCCTCGTAGGGTTCGGGCTGGATGACGAACAGCAGTTGCCCCTTTTTAACGTCCGCGCCGTCCTCGTAAGCCTGCTTGACCAGGAAGCCTTCGACCCGGGCGCGCAGGTCGACCGTGTTGACGGCCTGGGTGTTGCCGGTGAAGTCCATGTATTCGGTCACGTCGCGCTGGATGGGCTTGGCCACCTGGACCTTCGGCGCCGGGGGCGCCACATATTCGTTGCCCCCCTTGCAACTGCCCAAGGTGACGAGGGTGGCCGCCAGCAGAAAAAAGGCGGCCAAAGCCGGGACGAGTCTGTGGTGCTGCGTTTGCATGGGCTATCCGTCAAACCGTGTTTACGTGTTGCCGCTTGCCTGGGGCAGCGGCCCGACATCCCAACCGTCCGTCACGCGCAGCCCGGATCGCCGTTGGCGGGGCCCCGGGCTTCGAAGCTAAATATCCGGCGCGTACCAAAAAAGGTTACGCTTCGCGGGATCGGTGATCTTTTGCGGATCTTCCTGCATTTCCTTGCCCCACCACGTCCGCTTACGCATTTCCTGCTGCACTTCCGCGGGCACGTACGGCATACCCTGGCGCACTTCCCAGCCGCCGCCCAGGGCGCGGTAGAGCAGAATCAGGTTAACCGCCACGGAACCCTGGGTGGAGACCAGGTCGTTTTGCTGCTTGAGCAGTTCCTGCTGGGCCACGAGCACGGTGGTGTAATCGGTCTTGCCCTCGCTGTACTGGATGAAGGCCAGATCCACCGAGCGCTTGGCCGCCTCGGCCGCCTTGG
>Ga0183098_10721_pt1 | contig 33827 bp, 41 predicted proteins | sample BioMet9_FD_128884 | JGI IMG/M metagenome (GOLD analysis project Ga0183098, IMG submission 128884) | Microbial communities from bioreactor (seeded with sewage sludge) at Lawrence Berkeley National Lab, California, USA - Biofuel... | ecosystem: Engineered > Bioreactor > Anaerobic > Unclassified ...
ACGGCCTCCACCAGTTGGGATGGAGCGATGTTGTACCGAGCCGGCGCCTCGGGCATTCCGGGAAGGCCCATGGCCTCGGCCACCAGTCTCCGAGGAATGGCCAGGGCGAATCTGCCGCACATGCAGACGGCATACGGATGATCAAAGCTCCTGTCCAGAAGCGAAAAACGTCCTTGATGCTACACAAAAAATGTGCAGTTTTATTCCAATGAAAACGGGGACATACCAAGCACCGAGGACAGCATCAAACGGCTCAAGGGGCCGGGTGGAAGTGGAAGCGGTCCGGGGGTGACCACTTCCACTTCTGGCACCCGGAGAAGTCTGGTTGATGACGGTACCGCATCCCAGGAAGGACATCGAGATCACCCTCTTGAAATTAATCGAGAGGCACGTCGGCATAAAACTGCGGAGAGAGGTGGCGGATCTGGCCGTTTATCCAGCGTATTTCGAGAAGGGCGAGGGCGGAGACGTCGTCGTGTCGTTTCCGGATCTTCCCGGTTGTTGCACCCAGGGCGGCACCGAGGGCGAGCGCGAGGGCCTGACCCGCTCGGGATTCCTGGCAGCAGCCGCCAGGGAATGGCTGGCCAGATTGTAGCAAGTGGTCAAGGACGTACCGCACGATGCCGAATCCGACAACGCCGTTAGCAATCCGTTAGCCGACAAACGAAAAGGGGCTACGGCAAAACCGTAGCCCCTTGGAGTATCGTGGTGGGCAATGAGCGATTCGAACGCTCGGCCTTTGGCTCCGGAGAACATAAAAAGGTAAAAACAGGTGGCCACACTAGGCCACAACTAGCACTGTATATTGAGGAAATTTATTACCTCAACCATCACTTTGACCCAATAAAGCTCAATACGCCGTTACCGCTTTGTTACCGCTCCCCCAAAATTGGCCCCGAAAGCCAAGCGGAAACAAAGGCCGAAAAACACGAATCGGGCCATGCTTGTGACATGACCCGACTCCTGCGGATTGCCTTTCGGACTTGGTATGTGGGCCACGTAGCACAGTCTGAAATGGTTGTCAAGGGGGTCACGAAATGACCTCCCAACCCAAGACAACTCCCTTCCGTCTGCCCCCCCTCTTTGACAACATCCCCGAGGAATTACGTGCTTTGCCTCAGTGGGTTTGCTGGAAGTTCCAGCCCGATCCCAAGGGCGGAAAGCCCCGCAAGGTTCCCGTCGATCCCAAGGATTGTGGTAACGCTTCTTCGACGGCCCCGGCGACATGGGACACCTTCGAGAAGGCCCGGCAGACTTTCAAGGCCGATGACGGGCTTGCCGGCATCGGGTTCGTCTTCACCAAGGATGACCCCTATGCCGGCATCGACATCGACCATTGCCTGGACAGGGATGGTGTCCCAAACGAGACAGCAAACCGCCTTCTTTCCTTGTTTGATAGCTACTCGGAAAAGAGCCCGAGCCAGACCGGCCTTCATATCATCGTCAAGTGTGGCAAGGAACTTCCGGGCAAAAAGAAGGATGAGATCGAGGTCTATACTCATAGCCGGTACTTCACGTTTACTGGCAGGACGAGTGCCAAGCGGACCAAGATCATCAATGACCATGAGCAGACCCTTGTTGATTTCTATGACGAGTTCTTCCTGGGACGTGGAACACGATCCAAGGAAGTGACGGCGGCCTACGAATGGGTCAGCGGTAAGAAGTATGGACTGGCCGCCTTGCGCGGCGAACTGGACAAGCTCAGGCGGGCCAATGAGGGGGAGCGCAACGCAACCCTAAATGAGGTGTCCTTTTCCCTGGGCCAGCTTGTGGCTGGTGGAGAACTGACGAACCAGGGTGACGTCGAGGACGCTATCAAGGAAGTGGCTGCCGAGATCGGCCTGGGAGAGGCCGAGACAATCGCAACAATGCGAAGCGGCATATCCGCCGGCCTACTGAAACCCCGGAAGGCCCCGGACAGGAAGAAAGAAGAGGATGAGGGAGAATCCGTTGACCCCCTCGGCGGCATCGATTTCATGGATTTCCGCATTAGCCGATACCTGGACGTGCCACCACCTCCCATCGATTATGTGATTACTGGCCTGCCGGTAGGATGCGTGGGCGGTATCATCGCACCCCCTGGTGCCGGCAAGACTCACTTTGCCCAAGCGATAGCCGGGGCCGTGGCCACCGGGCAAGCGGACGTGGCCGACAACATCTTCGACGTTCCCAAACAGGGACGCGTGCTGGTCATATCCGCCGAAGATAGGGAATGGGCCGTCCACGACCGCATATGGCGCGGCTTCGGCAGTGTGTTTGACCCCTTTGATGCCGAGGAAGCAGAACATGCGGCCCACCTCAAGGACGTTCTCCGGGAAAACATGATCGTGTTCCCTGCCAAGGGACGTGACCTGTCCCTCATCGCCCAAGGGCCATCCGGTTGGACGAGCACGAAAGGATACGACTCTCTACTGGCCAAGGTCCAGAAGGTACCTGACCTGCGCTTGATCGTCCTTGACCCCCTGGCCCGGTTCTTCACTGCAAATGAAAATGACAACCCGGCAGGCACCTACTTCTGTGTTCTCTTGGAGCGCATCGCCAAAGCCACGGGTTCGGCCATCATCATCAACCACCACACAAACAAGGGCTCAAGTCGCCCCGGGAAGGACTTCATCCTGGAAGCCGCGCTTCACCAGGACGCGGCCCGGGGGGCTTCTGCCCTGACTGGTGCTTGGGACTGGCAGTACAACCTTTGTCCTTTACCAGGGAAGTTCGCGTCCAGCCGGCTAGGCGTACAGGCGAGGGATGAAGAATACCTCGCCGGTAGGGCGAGCAAGGTAAGGTTTGGTCGGAAGAGCGACGTCACCTTCTTTCGTGCCGGGGAAGAGGGGATGCTGGTGCACCTCGAAGATCAATTCGTCAAAGAAAAGATGTCCACGAACGCGGTACTGCGGAAGCGGATCATCGAAGAGGTCAGGCGCAAAGAGGAAGCCGGTGAGAAGCGAATCAGCATCACGACGTTGGCCAGGACGTTTGCTTCTGAGTGGAAGGAAGACGGTGCGACCAGGGACAAGCTGGAGGGTCTGGCCAAGGTCATGGTCAGCGACGGCGCGTTGAAGCTGGTGACCGAGACTCAGGGACGCAAGCCATCCGAGTATCTGGCCATGGGGGACGTCACGCCCGAGGATGAAGAAGCATGAATAGAAGCCGGAATAGAAGCCGAAGGATTGAATCCGATAGAATCCGAAAAGGAACGGGATTCTATTATCTACATGAAATAATTGCAGATAATAAAATCCCGAGACGGATAGAATCCGGAGACTCTTCGGATTCTATTATTGTTAATGATTTCATATTGTTGTGGATAGAATCCAGAATCCGAAAATCTGCCCCTAAAGGGGGAATAGAATCTTGGGATTCTATTCCCCATAGGGCTTAGGGACGCGCCGATGGATGACCAAAGATATAAAACTGGCAGGTGGCAGAAGCTCCGCGCCGCCGTCCTGCGCCGTGATCCGCTTTGCGCCTACTGCGCTGCCCGTGGCAGGCCAGAAGCGGCCACGACTGTGGATCATATCGTGCCCGTGACCCGGGGCGGGGACTTCTGGTCCATGGACAACCTCGCGCCCGCCTGCGCCAATTGCAACTACAGTAAGCGGGACATGACGGCCGCCGAATTTATGGCTCAAGGTTGCGGCCAGGACGGCTACGGCGGCTTCCACGACGAGCGTAAAAATCAGACCAGCCTCGCCGCCCTGGACCGAGTGCGCCATTGCGTAGAGAGTTAGTTATGGGAATGCGTGGTCCCGGCGCGAGAGCGTCGAAGAAATCGACCGATCAGGCGGTCAAACCGAAACGGAAGAAGGCCACTCTATGGTCCCGGAGAGGCTTGTCTCGTGCTGAGAGGGTGATTGCTTTTGTTGAATCGCTGCCTATTACTTCAGGGGCACTGGCGGGCCAGAAGATGGTCCTACGTCCATGGCAGCGGGCTATTGTAGAAAGCATATACGCAGTGGACGGAAAAGGCAAGCGCCATGTTCGTACTGCCCTTATAACAATGCCTCGCAAGGGAGGCAAGACCGCCCTGGCCGCCGCCCTGGCACTCGCCCATCTACTTGGTCCGGAAGCCGAACCACGTGGCCAAGTATATAGCGCCGCCGCAGATAAGAATCAAGCGGCAATCATATTCCGGGAGATGGAGGCCATCATAAACGCTATTCCTGAATTTGCCGATCGTGTGAATATCCAGCGATTCGCCAAGATAATGGAAGATAAGGAAACCGGCTCCGTCTATCAGGCGCTATCCTCCGATGCAAAAACGAAACACGGTTTTTCCGCTTCCTTTGTCGTTTACGACGAGCTTGCCCAGGCTCCGAACCGGGAACTTTATGACGTTTTAACCACCAGTACGGCGGCCAGGGCCGAACCCTTGGCCATAGTCATATCCACGCAGACATCGGACCCCAAGCACATAATGTCCGAATTGGTGGACTACGGGCAGAAGGTTCTTACCGGAGAGATTAAAGACCCGACCTTCCACGCCACCATCTACGCCGCGCCCGATGATGCCGACCCCTGGGATGAGGCAGTGTGGCACGCCTGTAACCCAGCTCTTGGGGATTTCCGTAGCCTCGACGAGATGCGGACGAGTGCCGAGCAGGCAAAACGCATACCAGCCCGGGAGGCGGTTTTCAGAAACCTGTACTTGAACCAGCGAGTGGACGGAACCGCACGCTTTGTCAGCTCCGTTGATTGGCGAGCCTGCCAGGGTGTCGTCAATCCCGACGCCCTTGCTGGAATGCCTTGCTACGGAGGCTTGGACTTGTCCGCCACAAAGGATTTGACCTGCTTGACGCTCTACTTTCCACATGACGGGTCTGTTTTGTGCTGGACATGGATGCCAGCCGAACCTTCCCTTTTTGAGCGGGAGCGGCTTGATCGCGCCCCTTATCATCAATGGAAGCAAGCCGGTTGCATCGAAGTCTTCCCCGGAAAGTGTGTTGATCGTATGGCCGTGGCTAGAAAGCTAGCCGAAGTCTGCGCCATATATGATGTCCAAGGCATCGCTTTTGACCGATGGGGCATGGCTGTCCTACAAAAACTTATGGCGGATGATGGTATCGTAGCGCCCCTGGAACCATGCGGGCAAGGCTACAAGGACATGAGCCCGTGCATTGAGAAGCTGGAAGAGGAAATTTTAGAACACCGATTGAACCACGGTGGCAATCCTGTCCTGACGTGGTGCATTTCCAACGTCGTGGTTTCTGTCGATCCAGCAGGCAACCGGAAGTTTGACAAAGCCCGTGCATCGCAACGCATTGACTGTGCCCAGGCGCTTGCTATGGCCGTAGGGCTAGCTGCACGACAACCAGTAAAACCACCAAGCGTCTATAAGGAGCGAGGCTTCTTTGCTCTGTAAATCGCTCTAGCGACACAACGCCCTTGAGCGTCCCTAGCGGACCGGCAGCCATAACAGGCAGTCGGTCCGCTTTTTTTATAACTGTATAGGAGTTGAAATGGACAAGATGCAACGAAACTTTGGAATCGGTGAAGTCCGAGAAGCCGGCGACAATGTTGTGGAAGCGAGCCTTTCCAGTGAATACCCCGTTGAACGGGTACGTGGAAAGGAAATTTTGCTTCACAACGAAAGCGCCGTCGATCTTTCGCGGGCTCCGTTGCCACTTCTGGCAAGCCACGACACCAGGGATTTGCCTGTTGGTATTGTGGAAAACATCAAGATTGAAGGCGGAAAACTGCGAGGAAGCCTTCGCTTCGGTGAATCTCAAAAGGCAAGAGAAGCATTGGCCGACGTTAAGGCCGGAATTTTACGGTCAATCAGCATCGGCTACTTGGTGCAAAAGACCGAACGCGGTGGAGATTCGTACAAAGTAACCCGCTGGCAACCTTATGAAGCCAGCCTTGTGTCTGTTCCAGCGGACCCTTCTGTGGGCGTTGGACGTTCCTTCAACCCTAACCATTCCCTGGAGGGAAAGACTATGGATCGTAATGACATCATGCAGGCCCAGAAGCGGGCCATGGAAGAACTGGAAACCCTTGCCACCAGCGGCAGCGATGCCGAGGCCATGGCCGCCAAGCGTGCCGAGCTTGCCGACCTCGACGCCCGGCTGGCCGTCCTCGACGACTTGGCCAAACGCCGTGGCCCCACGGACAAGGTGCCCGGCATCGCAGGCCCGGCCGCCGCGCCTGCGATCCGTGAAGGGGAAGTTCGTGTCCTGGCCCCCGGCGACAAGCTGGCCGACGTCGCTTCCCGCTCCCTGCCGGAAGGCATCCGCGCCGACGAGCTTTCCCTTGGCCGCGCCATTCGCGCCCTTGTGCTGAATGACTGGTCCCAGGCTAAGGCCGAACGTGCGGTTATGGTGGAGGGAACCAGCGGCCTTGGCGGAATCCTGGTGCCGGAACCGATGAGCGCCAGTGTCCTGGACCTCGCCCGTAACAAGGCCGTGGTCATGCAGGCTGGTGCCAGCACGATTCCGATGACTTCCTCGACCTTGAAGCTCTGCAAAACGACCCAGGATGTCACGGCCTACTGGCGTGCCGAAGGCACGGCGATCACTGCCAGTGACATGGCTTTCGAGTCCATGACCATGACCGCGAAGGTCTTAGCCGCTCTGGTCACGGTATCCGTGGAATTGCTTGAAGACGCTGGCAACGTCCAAGGGTTGATCGAGGCTTCGATTGCCCAGGCGCTTGCTCTGGAGCTTGACCGGGTGGCTCTCTTCGGCAGCGGCACCAGCCCGGAACCGCTTGGGCTCTACGGCACCTCCGGGGTCCAGACCGTGGACATGGGGGCGACCGCCGGAGCGGCCTTTACGAACTTTGACCCCTTCATCAACGCCCAGGGCAAGCTCTTGAACGTCAACGCCGTGCCCGGTGCCATCGTCTACGCGCCCCGGACGGCCACGGCCCTGGCCTTGCTCAAGGATACGACCAACCAGCCCCTGGTCGCTCCCGCCGGCTACGCTTCGGCCACGAAGCTGACCTCGAATCAGATCCCGGTGAATCAGACCCACGGCACGGCCAGCAACGCCTCGGTGGCCTTTACGGGCGAATGGAACAACTTGCTTGTGGGGATGCGGACGGGCTTGACGCTTGAGGCCAGCCGCGTTGCCGGGGCCGATGCCTTCTCCAAGATGCTGGTTGCGATCCGGTGTTACCTCCGCGCCGACATCGCCGTGGCCAGGCCGAATCACTTTGCCATGATCACCGGAATCATTCCGGCCTAAACTGGAACAAGCTGTTCCAGTTACCCGAGAGCGCAAATTTGCGCTCTCGGGGTCAAAATTACCCCGAAAAGGAAAATTTTCCCGCTCGGGAGCACAGGAGAGAATTATGGGTTTTTTCGATATATTCCGCCGTAAACAGCGCAGCTTCGACCAGTTGTCAGATTTCGGCCTGGGTTTGCCCACGGCCACGGGGCAGACGGTAACCATGGACGGCTCCCTCGCCTTGCCCGCCGTTTTCGTCTGTGTTCGCGTCCTGGCCGAAAGCATCGGCTCCATGCCCTTGCACATTTACCGCCGCGCCGCCAATGGCGACCGGGAGCAGGCAACCGACCATCCCCTTCACCGTCTTTTCAGATTCAGCCCAAACTCCTACCAGACCAGCCTCGAAGCCAGGGAGTTCCTTACGGCTTGTGTGGCGATGAGGGGCAACGCATTTGCCTTCATCGAAAGGCACGACGGTGTCGTGGCCGGGGTCTGGCCCCTGCATCCGGCCAGGGTCCAGGTGATCGTGGACGGGACGGTGATCCAGTACCGCTATTCCGACGAAAAGGGCCGGACCTTCCTCTATGACCAGGAGGAAGTTCTTCACCTCAAAGGTCTGTCCACGGATGGCATCATGGGCCTTTCCCCTATCTCTACGCTTCGGGAAACCATTGGTGCGTCCCAGGCGCTTGAGCAGTATTCTAACAAGTTCTTCGCCAATGCGGCGCGGCCTTCTGGAGTTCTGACACATCCCGAACGCCTTACCCCAGACGCTGGGCAACGACTTCGGGAACAATGGGACGGACTTTATAGCGGCTCTGTGAATCGGGGCAAGACTATTGTTCTTGAAGAAGGCATGACTTGGCAGGCTATTGGCCTTACTAATGAAGATGCACAAATGCTTGAGTCACGCAAGTTCAACCTTGAGGATATTTTGAGAGCGTACAGGATTCCGCCGCATATCGCTGGCCACCTGGACAAGATGAGCTACAACAACATCGCGGAATTAGGTTCAGAGTTCCTGAACTTAACCTTGTCGCCGTGGCTTAAACGCATTGAAGAAAGAATGAATTTGCAGTTGCTCACGGAAGGGGAACGGGAAACCGGCTATTATTTCGAGCATGACGCGTCTGGATTGCTCAAGGGCGGGGTCAAGGAAAGGTACGAGTCCTACCAGGTGGGCCTTCAAGCCGGATTTTTATCGGTTGATGAAGTCAGGCAATGGGAAAATTTACCGGCGATGCCTGCGGGGGGGGTGTCACCGATCAATACCCCTGGTGCCGAAGGGTAGCCCCCATGGGCGCGGGGATGTGCGGTGAGCAGATCAATCAGATCACCTGAGCAGATCAGTCGATCAGATCAGTCGATCAGATCACCTGAGCAGATCAAGTGAGCAGATCAGTCGATCAGTAGCCCCCATGGGCGCGGGGATGTGCGCCATTGCGGGTAATGGCGCAATCCCAACATATTGAATTTGTTCAAACCCGTGTCTTTTACGGGTACGAAACCTGACCTCAAAAACTCTGATGTCAGGAACAAAATCGGGGGTTTATGAAATGGAACCACTCACACTTGCCGATGCAAAACTATTTTGCAGGGTAGACAACACCGTCGAGGATTCCTTGATACAGGCGCTAATCGTCGCCGCCAGGGAGGCGGCCGAATCGCGGTGCAACCGGGGGATGACGCTGGAGGACTGGCCAGACGGCTACCCGGAGCAGGCGCGAATCTGGCAGTTGGTTCAGGTGGCCACGTTGTACGACAATCGGGAAGCCTACGTGGACGGCAAGGTTTTTCGGCTGGATCACGTTGACCGGCTACTGGACGCGTATGTTCTCCCGGCCGTGGTTTGAAATTTATTCTGCGGGCCGGGCCAAAACCCTTGACGGGGTACGATAACTTTGTTATTCTTCAAAACGTGGCCGGAGAGTTCGGCCATTTTTTAGACAACAGGTGGATAACATTGATATTCTTGGGGTAAATATATGAATCCGAAAGAACCACGCTACACAAGAGGCGACTTGTCCAATGCAGTGACAAATCTTCGCCCTCTTATGTTGGGCATGTGGATACGTCGAGGAGTTCTTGACGTAAATGACACTGCCCCAGGAAGGGGAGTTCACCGGCTGTTTAGCTTCTCGGAAGCCCTTGTCATAGACATCATGGCTTACCTGACACTTGAGGACGTAAGTTCGTCTCAAGCTGCCGCGATTGGCAGGGCTGCCGCCGATGCTGTTGAAGAGTTAATATCTAAAGTGGATGCCCTGGATTACTCCAATATAGATGAAGCAGAGACGAAGGTGATCGTCTGGAGATATAATAGTGTTGGCAAGCTAAAATCTGATACGGTTCATAGGTCTAAGCTCTCTGACTATCCAGGTGATTACTTTCAAATGCTTGACTACCTTAGCTTTGCTATCCGTTTATATGAAGTTCTTGAAACTGTGCGTGAAATTCGCATCCGTTCCGGGAAATAAAACAGCCGTGAAACGTGCTGGAACACGCCCCACGGCCTAACCACAACCGACCTAAGATGGAGGACGATCATGGCTAATGAGATTTTACGTGAAATCCCCACGGTCAGCAATGCCGCCGAAGCACGCCTCAATCTTGATGAAAACGGCAACATTCTCGCGTTCCTCGAACAAGTGTTCAACCTTTTTGCCGAGGAAGATATGCGGGGCAACTCAATCAAGCTGACCGCTCCATCGTGGTGGGGCCTTGCTCGCTTGATGCGAATCAGTGACGACACAATGAATGATGCTTATAGTGAATTGAAGTAGCTTAGTAACGCCACGGTATCCCGCTTGTCGTTAGGAGGACGCGACAGGCGGGATGCCAAGGCCAAACATGGGAGATAGTTTTATGCGTCGATTAGTGAAGTCCTCCACTTGTTTACCGCCGGAAAAGACAAATGCATTTCGCCGTCTGCAAGGAATCGCCAAGCGACGTGCTCTTGAAGTCACCTATTCCCACATGAGCGGCGAATACATACATCGTCAGTCTTGGTCCTGTACGTTGGGACGTTCGGGCATGGAGCTTTGATGCCGATGAATTGGCAAATAGATTGAAGAAGCTGCCATGCTGGCCCGCCCAGAAAAGAAGGGGGGTATAGCCATGTCAGGACCATACGAATATTGTGAAGACTGTGTGTTTTGGGTTGAATGTGAAGTACCAGTTGATTCCAGTTTAGAAGGCCCGTGGGGTGAATGCCACCTGGACCCACCTTACATCGTCGAACCGGGTGTTGCATATCGTAAGCACATTATGACGCATTACGAAGACTTTTGTTCGCGGGCAAAATTACGTCCTGATAGATTCGAACCTGACTGGTAGCCCTAAAAATATTGCAAAAATTTAATTTTGAGTCAAAAAAATACAAAATGATGCAAGATCATCGTTTTTCCTTACTTCCCAGCGAAAAACGGGAACCCCCGGTCCAGATGGGCACATGTGCTACAGTCCGGCCCGAATTCGAACAGGAGGCAACAGCATGGCCCATGATGTCAACCTTGAGCACCGGAAGTTTCTTCGCCCCCAGGAAGTTGCCACAGTCTACGCCCTGCCCGTCCGTACCCTCGAACTGTGGAGACAGGAAGCCCGTGGACCCCGCTACACGAAAGCAGGCAAGTACGTCCTCTACGGCGTCACTGACCTGGAGACTTGGCTTTCCGAACGACGAGTTGCAACGGCGGGGTAGGCTCTTTTTGTTTGGCCTTAGCGAAAGCCTCAATCTTGCTCCGAACCGAACCCGGTATGAGGTGCGCGTAGATCATCGTGGTTTCAATCCGGCGGTGACGCGCCGCGTCTTTGAGTTCCAGCAGGGTGAAATTCCCGGATTGAGCCCACCTAGAAATGGCCGTGTGTCTCGCTGTGTGGAACCACACGCGTCTTTTGCGGTCTGTGACGCCGTTGTTAAGGCCGAGGGCGTTCACGGCCCGCTCGAAGACATCGTACACTGCCTTGAGTCTCTGACCGTCTGCCGGCCGGAAGATCAACTCTTCCGGCCGGCGGCGGTATCCGGCCAGGATGGCCAACACCTCGTCATCTATAAAGACAGACTGCCGGGCTCCCCCCTTGGCCGTAATGAAAAGTGTATTCGTAGCCGCGTCAACGTCCCTGGCCCTGATACCGAAAACCTCAGTTGCCCTGAGCCCGGTTCGCAACGCAAGCAAGAACATGTCGCGGATCATGGGCGACCGCTTTTCGAGTTCGGCCAGCAACGCGGTTTCCTCTTCCTCGGAAAGAAATCTCTCTCCAGAGTTATCGACCTGGGGCAACTTGAAATCCGACTGCGGCCCGATAGGATTTGTGCCGACCCACAACTTCTTTTTCAGGCCGTGATTGATGACACGGCGAAGGAGCGCGAAGACTTGCTTTACGGACCCGGGAGCAATGAGCTTGAGCAAACCGGCCTTGTGCCGGGTAAGCGCATCGTCGGTGATGTCCGCCAAACCAGCATTGCCGAAGGCTGGCTTGAGGTGCCGATTGTAGCGGCACCTCTCAGGACCGACATGCTTTCCTTCCAGTTCGGCCAATTCGATGTAGGCATCAAAGACGCTATCCAGGACCGCCTGGGCACGTTTGGTGGCCTTGGGGTTCTCCCCTAGGTGGATGATGTTTTTTCGTTCGGTCAGTTTTTGGTCGGCGTAGGCTTCGATAATCCCTTGGGAGGCGGGTCCGATCCGCTCCCACATCTGTTTTCCCCGGGAATCCCGAAAAGTGATCCAATAGATGCGATCAGGCTTCCCGTTGTGGGTCTTTGTCTTGCTTTCCCGGAAGTAAACGCCCGGGAATCTGCGGGATGCGATCCGGTCTTTTGCCATGATGGAACCCATCATGCCGATAAAGGAGGCGACGTGCAAACCCCTCTTCGCCGTTACCGCTGTGTTACCGCCCAACAAGAAAGGGGTCACGATTTTCATCGCAACCCCTTGATATTCTTGGTGGGCAATGAGCGATTCGAACGCTCGGCCTTTGGCTCCGGAGGCCGCAACTCGATACCCGTAATAACCACGAATGCGCCGAAATTTTCCATTTATCTCAGCATGATTCTTTATTCCCACCGACGGTACCTCGAATCAATCCCATAACGGATTATCCCCCGACTTATCCGTCTGAGGCATTCCCCTCCTGGATTGCATATGGGGTCGCCTTCCCTGGGCCGGTGGCGAGTAGCGGCATATTGTCGCGCCAGGACAAACCACAACCGGTCCAGGGAAGGCGTACCGCTCCCGGCGCGCACCAGCGCACCGGGTCTCCACCCCGCCCCCCTCTCCTCTCTTTTCACGAGCAAGCCAGAAAGGTCCTAGCGGACCGGCTGGGCCTGCGGGTCCTTCCCGGCACCTTCAAAAGCCCGCGCACGTTGGGTGCAGGGTGTCGCGGAATTTTGCGGAAAAATTCTGGCGGAAAAACGGAAAAATCGGTCGGACGCTGCCTGCGCCCAGGCCGGCAACCACATGGGACGACGCAGCATGTCTGAAAAAACGCCCGATCCATCACCGGAAGAAATCGCCCAGGTCCGTGCGCAGGTCGCCGAGCGGGTCAAGGAAGAAGGCTCCGAAACCCGGGCTGCCGCGCCGGTCGTCGACCACGAGTTCGTCAAGCGCTGCCTCTATGCCGGACAAAAAGGCGACGGCCTGCTGTTCGCCGCGATCCACAAAGGCAAGTACTTGTGTGCCCCCGAGCTGAAAAACCAGTGGTTCGAGTGGACCGGTGCCTACTGGAAGCAGGTCACGGTCTACCGGGCGGAAGCCGCGGTCGAGGCCGTGGTCGCCAAGTACGAGGAGACCCGCCTCGACTGCGAGGCGAAGATTACCGAAGCCAAGCAGCTCCGGGACGATGAGGCGGTCAAGCGGCTGGAGCGCCTGTCCAAGCGGTTGCGCAAAAACATCGACGATCTGCGCGAGGGCGCCGGGGTCACGGCCGCCCTGCGGTTCGCCCTGTCCAACGAGGATCCGCTCCTCGTCCGGATGGAAGACTTCGACGCGGATCCGTACCTGCTCGGCGTGGCCAACGGCGTGGTCGACCTGCGCACCGGCGAATGTCGCAAGGCCCGGCCCGGCGACCTGATCCGGCGGACCTGCAGCGTCGAGTGGCAGGGGATCGAAGCCCCGTGCCCGCGCTGGGAGGCCTTCGTCGAGGAGATCGTCGGCGAGGACAAGGACGTCGCGGCGTTCCTTTCGCGCGTGTTCGGTTACGCCGTCACCGGCCTGTCCACCGAGCCGCTTTTCGTGGTGCTCAACGGCGAGGGGCGCAACGGCAAGACCGTCATGATCGAGACCCTGGGCAAGGTCTGCGGCGACTACATGGCGCCGATCCCGGCCGAGCTGCTTCTGGACCAGGGGCAGTCCCGGGACGCCGACAAGCCCACGCCGACCATCATGTCCCTCAACGGCCTGCGCGTCGCCTATGCCACCGAATCCGACGAGAACCGACGGTTTTCCATCGCCCGGGTCAAGTGGCTGTCCGGCGACGACCGGCTGACCGGCCGTTACATGTGGGACCGGGATCCCACCAGCTTCTACCCGACGCACACGCTCTTCCTTTTGACCAACCACCGGCCGCATGCCGCCGCCCACGAGTACGCCTTCTGGGACCGGCTGCGCCTGGTCGAGTTCCCCTACAAGTACGTCGACAACCCGAAAGCCGACCACGAGCGCAAGCGGGACAAGAACCTGGCGGAGCATTTCGAGGAGCACGAGCTGCCCGGGATTCTGGCCTGGCTGGTCCGGGGCTGTCTGGCCTGGCAGCGCGACGGCATCGCACCGCCGAAGACCGTCCTGGCCGCCACCGAGGAGTACCAGCGCGAGGAGGACCACCTGCAAGATTTTGTTGAAGAATGCCTCATCACCGCGCCCGATTCCCGCGTTTCGGCCACCGACATCTATGACCTCTACACCCGCTGGTACGTCAAGAACCGGGGCAAGTACGTCCCGACCATGAACAGCTTCGGCAAGCACCTGGGGAAGAAAATCCACAAGGAGCGCCGGGGCGGCACGGTCTACTACTACGACGTGCGCATCAACCCTGCCGCCGAAGAGGCCTACCCCGACAAAAAGTCAAAGGAAGACAGGAGTTATAGCAATTCCTTTTGGAAGGATCGGTCCGGCTCATAGCCAGGACCTAGGACGTCGCCAGGACATCCGCGGCTGGAATGTCCTGGGGGTGAAAAGGAGCGCGGACTCTGGATGGAGGGGTCCGTCAGGACATCAGGACCCCGGCACGGAATGCCGGCTAAACGTTCAAACCTCGGCCCGGAGCACACCATCATGTCCTATCCTGTTATCCTGATTCTTAAAAAAGGAAAGAATATTGGAATATTACGACCAGGATATTCCCAGGACCTTGCCATGCGAACAGGATATCCGCGTTATGGCCGCTGACCTCCTTGGATTGTTCGCCGCGCACGGGCTGACGCCGAAGAAAAAGGCGGCCGGCGAATGGGCGGCGCCGTGCCCGGCCTGCGGCGGCAGGGACCGCTGCATGATCCGGCCGGACGACCACGACGGCCGCGGCGGCTACTGGTGCCGGCAGTGCGGCACCTACGGCGACGCCATCCAGTTTTTGCGGGACTACGAGGGCATGAGCTACGCCGACGCCTGCCGGGAACTGGGTGTGGAAGCGGTCCGGGCCAGGACGGGCCTTCCCCGGCCGCCGCGTCCGGCCGCCGGCCAGGATCCGTTCGAGCCGGCCCCGTCCGCGCCGCCGGCCGAATTGTGGACCAGGAAAGCCACGGCCTTTGCCGGTTGGGCCCATGCGCAGCTCCTCCAAAATCCCGAGCAGCTCGCCTGGCTGGCCGCCCGGGGCCTGCCGCTGGAGGCGATCAAACGCTATCGCCTCGGCTGGAATCCGGGGGAACGCGGCAAGTCGTGCCTGATCCGGCCGCGCGCCAATTGGGGGCTGCCCCCGGCCGAGGGCAAGCCGGACAAGGACGGCAGGCCGACCGTGAAGCGCACCTTCTGGATCCCACGCGGCGTTGTGATCCCCCTCCTGGCCCCGGACGCCCCGGAAGGGCCGGTGTTGCGGTTGCGAATCCGCCGGCCCGAGGGCGATCGCGAAACGTTCAAGAAAGACACGAAGTATTACGTACTCCCGGGAAGCTGCATGGACGCCATGCTCCTGGGGCGCGAGGCCCGGGCCTTTGTGGTGGTCGAGTCCGAGCTGGACGCCCTCATGCTGCACCATCAGGTCGGGGACCTTATCGGCGTCGTCTCCGTGCAGACGGCCAACGTCAAAAAGATCGCCACCGGCGTGCTCGAAACCCTGGGGGAAGCCCTGTGCATCCTGGTGGCCCTGGACGCCGAAGGCAAGGACGGGGCCGGCGCCAAGGGCTGGCAGCGCTGGCCGGCAACCTTCCCCCGGGCCAAACGCTGGCCCTGCCCGGTCGGCAAGGATCCCGGCGAGGCCTACGCCGCCGGTGCCAATCTGCGCGCCTGGATCATGGCCGGCCTGCCGCCGGTGTTGCAGCCAGGACGTTTGCCGCCTGGACAGCCGCTTGCCGCAGAGGGGGAGGAGGAAAAGACACGCGCGGTCGGGGCCGGTGAGGCTACTGGCGAAAAGCCGGCCGATGGCCCGGAGCAGGAGACCGCCTCCTCGCCGCACGGTGACGCGGCCACCATGGCTGCCCCGGATCGGACCGCCGAGGTGCCGTGGCTCGTGCCGGGCTACGTGTCAGCCCTGGACATGGTGCCGCTGGGAAAACTGCTTTCGGCCATGCGGCGCCATGACGTGAAGCCGGTGCTGGTCCCGGGCCTGGCCGAGCAGACCGACGGCGCACTGGCCCTGTGGTCCGGTGCGGCTATTGCGGCCGAGGTCATGGCCAGGATGGCCAAGCTATTCTTCGGGGACTGCCTGGAAGCGATCCTGTGGTTTCTCGACCGGCGGCGACTGCGGGCGACCGCGAGTCTGCGCCGCGTCCACGGCCAGGTCGACGGCTCGGGCGAATGGGCGGCCCTTGTGCGCCGCGCCAGTAACGAGACGCCGGGGCTGGCCTTCGCCGGCTGGACCAACCTGCACTACTGGCGCGAACGGGAGGCGGCCGGACGGTAAGTGGAGGGCTGCCGACCGGAGTTACAGCTCCTGCCGGCGGCCGGATGAACGGGGCATCCGACCAGGAATCCCAGCCCTCCAGCCATGCATGGCAGGGAGGCCCTAGCACGGGAACGGACGGATGGAAACGCTCAAACTCGAATACTGGCCGCTGGCGCGGCTGCGGCCCTACGAACGGGGCCTGCGGAAATACGGGAAGGACGTGGTGGAACGGATGATGGCGTCGATCAGGGAGTACGGTTTCCGGGTGCCGGTGCTGGCCCGCTCCGACGGCGAGGTAGTCAATGGGTGCCTGTGCCTGGACGCGGCCGCGCGCCTGGGAATGGATACCGTGCCCGTGATCCTGGCCGACGACCTGACCGCGGCACAGGTGCGGGCCTTCCGGCTGCTGGTCAACCGCTCGGCCACCTGGGCGGCCTGGGACGAGGAGATGGTCGCCGTGGAGCTCGGGGAGCTGCGCGAGCTGGACATGGATCTGTCCCTGACCGGCTTCGACGTGGCCGAGCTGGACGCCTTGCTCGGCCTGCTGCCTGGCATCGGCCGCACGGATCCCGACGCCGTGCCGGACCTGCCCGAGGCGCCCGTCACCCGGCCGGGCGACGTCTGGATCATGGACCGGCATCGGCTCCTGTGCGGCGACGCCACCGTGCCGGCCGACCTGGAACGCCTGCTCGGGGGCGAACGTCCGGAGCTGGCCGTCACCGATCCGCCCTACAACGTGGCCGTCGAAGGCAAGGCCGGGAAGATCCTCAACGACGACATGTCGGCGTCGGCCTTTCGCGAGTTTTTGGATCGGGCCTTTGCGGCGCTTTTCTCGGTGCTGGCCGACGGCGCGGCCGTGTACGTGGCCCACTCCGACACCGAGGGACTGTCCTTCCGCGAGGCCTTCCAGGCGGCCGGCTTCAAACTGGCCTCGTGCCTGGTCTGGCGCAAGAACGTCCACGTGCTCGGCCGGGCCGACTACCACTGGCAGCACGAGCCCATCCTCTACGGCTGGAAGCCGACCGGCCGCCACACCTGGTTCGGTGGCCGCCGCCAGACCACGCTGCTCGAAGGGATTCCCGGTGCGGTGCTCCTGGAGGATGGCCGTGTCCAGATTCCCGCCGGCGACGATCTCTTCCTCGTCACCGGTCAGGATCTTCGTGTGGAAGTCGTCCCGGGATCCGTCATCAGCGTGGACAAGCCCACCCGCAGCGACGCCCATCCCACCATGAAACCGGTGGCACTCCTCGAACGGTCCATCCGCAATTCCAGCCGGCCGGGCGGACTGGTCCTCGATCCCTTCGGCGGGTCGGGGTCCACCCTTGTGGCCTGCGAGGGCCTGGGGCGGGAGTGCCGTACCCTCGAGCTGGATCCGCGCTTTTGCGACGTGATCGTGCGCCGCTGGCAGGACCACACGGGCCTGCCAGCGACCTCCCCGGACGGACGGCCGTTCCCGGTTGCAGGGGGCGCGGCATGACCGAGGATCTCACGCCCTACCTTGAACGGAGCGCCTCCACGGATCTGCCCGCCCTGCTGCGGGCCAAGGAGGGAGCCAAGCGACGCATGAACGACCAACCGACCAAGGAAAACATCGAGGCTTTTCGCAAGGTGCGCGACGAGGTGGACAAGGCCACGGTCGCCGGCGGCGAGGGACGCCTGTTCGCCAAGAAGAAGGACGCGCTGGCCTATCTGCAGGGGCGCGGCTTCGCCATCCGGAAAACCAAGTTCTACGCCGACTGCAAGGCCGGGCTCCTCCCCACCGACGCCGGCGGCCGATTCGAGGAATCGGTGCTGCTGGCCTATGCCGCCAGCCTGCCCACGGTCAGCAGGGAGGAGGACGGCAAGCTCTCGGCCGAGGCACGCCGCCGGTTGTCGGCCGATGCCGACCACAAGGTCGAGCAGGCCTTGCTCACCCGCATGCGCCGGGAGAAGCTCCAGGGCACGCTCGTGGACAAGGCCGAGGTCGAGCGCGGGCTGGCGGCCCGGGCCCAGTTTTTCAAGGCCCAGATCGAGAACTTCGGACCCTTGATCGGGGCGCGCGTCATCGCGGCCGTGGGCGGTGAGGAAGCGCGGCTGCCTGAGTTCCTGCGGCTTTGGGAGGAGGCCACGGCGGACTGGATGGACGCCTGGTCCACGGATCGGGAATTCGTGGCCCGGGCCGACGATACGGACGACGCGAATCCGGATGCGGCCTGAACCTGCAATGCGAGGAGGACGACATGAGCGGCAATCCCTGGAATCAGACCTTTTCCGGCCTGGCCTTCGACCTGATCGATCCGGTCCCGGCCATGGTGTCCATCAAGGACATCGCCCTGTCCCTGGCCAACCAGTGCCGGTTCAACGGCCACACCAAGCGGTTCTACTCCGTGGCCGAGCACTGCCTCTACGTGTCCCGGGTGCTGCCGCGCGAGCTGGCCTTTTGCGGACTCATGCACGACGCGGCCGAGGCCTATGTCGGCGACATGACTTCGCCCCTCAAATCCATGCTGCCGGCGTTCCGTGATGTCGAGGGGCGCGTCTGGGGTGCGATTTCGCGCCGGTTCCGCCTGCCGACCACAATGCCCATCGAAGTCGGCGACGCCGACCGTCGCCTGCTGGCCACCGAGCTGGAGTGGCTGCTGCTGGCGCCGCCCAAGCCCTGGGAAGCCATGCCACTTCCCTTCGAGCTGGGGGAGATCGGCCTGGACCATCCCGGCCAATTCGGCCTGCCGCCCCGCGAGGCGCATCGGCGGTTCCTGGAACGGTTTGCCGAATTGTCGGCCTGAGGAATAGCGGAGGAACTTGGCCTGTGACCGTTCCCGAGTCCGTGCGTTTTACGTTCACCGCCGCCGAACGCGACATCTTTCGCAAGCGGGAGCGGCCGCCAGTGTCGAGCTGGGCCACCCGACACATCGTGGTCCAGGACGGCCCGTATGCCGGCTCGCGGTTGCGCCTCGACGCCACCCCGTATCTGGCCGGCATCATGGACACGCTCTATCGGCCGGGCGTCGAGGAGGTCGACGTCTGCGCCAGTCCCCAGGGCGGCAAAAGCGAGCTGATGTTCGCCTGCCTGCTCTACAGCATCGCCCACTATCCCGGTCCCAAACTCCTGGCCATGCCCGACGAGGCCACACTGGCCAGGGCCGTGACCAAGAAGTTCCTGCCGCGCCTCAAGGGCTCGGCCGAACTGCGGCGCTTGTACCTCCGCGACAACAAGGATGTGGTGGAGCTGCGCGACGGCTCCACGATCTATCTGTCCTCGGCCCTGTCCCCGGCCCAGCGCGCCTCGGTCACGGTCCTGCACGAGTTCCTCGACGAGGTCGACCTCTACCGCCAGCTTGCCGGCCAGGGCGATCCCCTCAACGAACTGCGAGAGCGGACCATCAGCTACGGCCCCAAGCGACGTATCCTGGCCGTAGCCAAGCCCATGGGCGACGAGTCCAGTTCCATCTGGACCATGATCACCAGGGAGTGCGACGAGCTGCGCCGCTACGTCGTGGTCTGCCCGTGCTGCGGCACGCTCCAGGTCATGTCCCTGGACAGCGTGACGGTGCTCGACGACTGCAAGGATCCGCGCGAGATCAAACGCCGGCGGCTCGGGCGCTACAAGTGCCCGCACTGCAACTACCTCTGGACCGATCATGCCCGGGACGTGGCCGTGGCGCGCGGGGAATGGCGGGCTGACGCACCCGTGCTGCGGCCGCGCCGGGTGGGCTTCCACATGAGCTCCCTGATCTACCCGTTCGTCTCCCTCTCGGAGATCGCGGCGGACAAGGTGGAAGCCGCAAACACCGACGATGACAAGGTCATGCGGGAATTTCTCAACGGGCGCGGCGCGCTGCCGTTTACGCCCGTGGAGATGGACACCAAGGCGGATTCCGTGTTGGCCCGCCGGGCCATGTGGCTGCCGCCCAAGACCGTGCCGGCCGAGGCCGTGGCCCTGACCTGCGGCATCGACACCCAGGCCGTCAGCTTCTGGTTCGTGGTCCTGGCCTGGGGCGCGGCCATGCAGAGCTGGCTCGTCGACTACGGCCAGATCGCGACCTGGGAGGACGTCATGTCGCTGGTGCACGGCACGCGCTACCCGATCCTGGGACGGCCGGGTGCGGACATGGGGATATGGCGGGCGGCCATCGACTCGGGCGGCAACGTCTCCGAGCACCAAGTCCTGACCCGCACCGAAGAGGTCTACGCCTGGTGCCGGGCCCGGGGCGAGGGACGGCTCTTCCCGATCAAGGGTCGGTCACGCGAGCATTACGTTCCCGTGTCCTGGACCACGGTGGACAAGCTGCCCAAGTCCGGCAGCCCCATCCCCGGCGGGCTGCGGCTCTACCTGCTCGACGTCGGCTACATCAAGCGGCTGGTGTTCAAGCGGCTGCAGCCGGACGCCAAGCAACCCATGTGGCTACATGCCGGCACCGAAGCAACCTACGCCAAACACATGGCGGCCGAGCGGCTCGTCCGCGCCAAAAGCGGCGCCCTGGTCTGGGAGGCGGTGAGCAGGGAAAACCACCTGCTCGACGCCACCATGATGGCCCACGCCTGTACGGACGGGTCCTGGACGCCGAGCCTGCAATACCTGCTGGCCCAGGCCGACGAGCAGGAAGCCGACCAGGCGATCGCGGTCGGGTCGGCAGCGAACGAAACGTCAACCCTGGCCATGGCCGCCCGTCGCGCCAGCGACATTCTGGCCGCCCGCCGGGGGTGAGGAAGCACCATGAGCACCACGAATATTCCGTATGACCGCACCGCCGAAGGGCCACTCATCACTGTCAGGAAACTCATGGACTGGCTCGACTGCTCCAAGGCGCACGCGTATCGATTGGTGCGCAGGGGGGAATTCAAGGTAGTGCCCGTGGGAGACGTCAAGGGCCTCCGGGTGACCACCAAAAGCGTGGAGCGCTATCTCCGCCGTCGGGAAAAGGAGATGTCATGAGGACACTTGTCGTCACGCTGCTGCTGTCGCTCGGTCTCGCCCTCCCCTCCCTGGCCGGTGAGGAGTCCCACGTCTACGACGCCCAGGGACGCTATCAGGGACGGGCCACCGTCAACCCGGCCAACCCGAAGCAGACGAATCTCTATGATGCCAAAGGCCGCTATGTCGGCCGGGTGATGACGGGGCCGGACGGCGAGGCGCGGTTCTATGACCGGCAAGGCGGGTATATCTTTAACTCAATTGGCCACCGTAATCAAAGTCTAGAGAAAAATGCCCATTAATTTTAATATGGGAAAGCACTTCTCCGTAACCGGTAAAAACAAAAAAAATGACTATCGTTACCTATTTAAACTTATTACATGCGCTAGTAAAAAATGATATACTTATACGAAATGCCACACATTAATTCACATATATCCCTACAGTGTAATGCTATTTAATTTTTTCCACTCAATAATCTGTTCCTTAAACGGTTTAAGGCGGCGATACGCTTTTCTTGACAATTCAAGTTCATAGTCTATACCCTTACGAATTTCTGCATCAATATGTATGCTATTTCTAACCCCATAAATTTCTACCAAATCATTTTTAAGTTTTTCATCAATAATTCCCAACGAATGTGCACATTCTGCCTTGCGATCAAATCTGACTTTTGTTTCCGGAATCTTCCCTTTCGTTTCGTATGTTGGTATAATTTTTTTGCCATCATGCACTAAATATTCTTCGATCTTAATTAATGCATCATTAGGAATTGATATTTCTTTTTTAGTGCTAAATTCTTTTAAAGATTTAACATTTTCATTATCTTTCAGCACTACAAACAAAATATAATGAAGTACAGCTTCATAAATCGAAGCATATGAAATGATTTGTATACGAATCTGCTCCCTTCTCAACCAACCGTCAGCCCTAATACCTTCAAAAAACTTATATACATAGCGAATTGATAAAAATTCTTCACTTAAACGTTGAGCAATATCATTATCTTCAATAAAATCAAAATAATCACGATGCCACTCTTCACTCCCTAAACACTTCGTTATATAGGTAAGTACACTTTGTCTCGTCGTTTCATCAAATGGCATAGCTAATCTCCTTAAACTAAGTGACTATTATTTATAATTTTCAACAAATAAAACTGAGTATTCTCTCCCAGCACAGCATCATTATCAGGCCGCCCGGTCCCGCAAGGTCACAGCCACTTCCTGGCCCAGGGCCGAAAACGCCGCGTCCAGCACGTCCAGGCGGGAGGCATGGTTGAGGTCGAGCAACCGATCGGCGTTCTGGCGCGGGAGCCCCATGCGCCGGGCCAGTTCGGCCTTGGTGACGCCCTGGCGGAACATGGCTGCGTACAAGAGCACCTTGAGAGCCGTCTGGGTGGACAGCCGGACCGGATGCAGCCCGGCCGGAGCATCGCCCGCCGGCAGGGGGATGTCCCGCTTGTGGGCCATGCGCGCTGCCAGCGCCTCCTCGATGGCGCCCGCAGCGTAGCCGAGGGCGTCCTGTTCGTCCTCGCCGAAGCTGGTCACCTCGGGCAGATCCGGACAGGTCACCAACAGGGTGTCGTTGTCGTCGGGCGTCAGTCGTACGGAATAGGTGAGCATGGGCTCCCCTCCTCTATTTGAGTCCAAGATCCTTGCAAATCTTTTGCAGCAGGCCCTTGCCGATCTCCTTTTGCCCGTGCATGGGCAGTTGCGACGTCCTGTCGCCAAGGATCACGGTCAGGTGGCCGGAACCGCCCCGGTGCGACTCGAAGGTGCATCCCTGTTCGGCCAGCCACCGCTTGAGTTCCTTGCTGTTCATGGCAGCACCATAAGTGGTGACAGTATTGTCGTCAACACTTATGGTGACAAAATCAGGCCCAAATACTTATTTTCGAGGGTGCGAAATCGGTGAGCGATTTTGCATGGTTCGACACGCATCATAATAGCCTTCCATAACTGATTTTTATCTCTCTTCCGTGAGGCCGATTCCGACCTCAAAAAAGTGTCTCTCTTGTCTCTATCGTCTCTCTTGTCTCCTCGTGGGCCGGGGTGGGTGTGCTAGCCCGCAGCCATGGCCATCTTCACCCGAGCGGAAAAAGCCGAACACATCGCCAAGTGGAAGGAAGCCCTGCTGGCCGTGGCCCAGGGACAGGAATTCACCATCGGCACCCGGCGGCTGCGCCGGGCCGACCTGCCCGCCATCCAGCAGCACCTGGACTGGCTCGACCGGCAGACCACGGTGGAAGATGCCGCCGCCGGAAACGGCAACCCCGCCTTCACCTCCCTCATCCCCGGGAGGTATTGCTGATGGGCAACTGGCTGGACGCGATCGTCGGCTACCTTTCCCCGGAGCGCGGCTTGCGCCGGGCCCAGGCCCGGGCCGTCATGGCCGCCCTGGGCGGCGTTTCGGGGATCGTTTCCGGCACGCGCCGCACCGCCGGGAGCCGCGAGGGAACCCTGGCCAATTTCTTCCCGAGCCGGATCAACCCCTACGCCGAGGAACGCGACGCCGACCTCATCCGCGACCGGGCCGAGTCCCTGGTGGCCAGCGACGGCCACGCCGCGTCCTGCGTGGATTCCCTGACGCTCAACGTGACCGGCCCGGGCCTGCGCCCGCAGTCCTCACCCAACGCGCAACTTCTCGGCCTGTCCGACGATGAGGCCGACGCCTTCGCCGACAGCGCGGAAGCGGCCTGGGACCTCTGGTGCGACGAAGCAGACGCTGCCGACACCGACCATTTCAACGACCTGCAGTACCAGGCCTGCCGCTCCATGTTCGCCCTGGGCGAATTCATCCACCTGCCGGTCTGGATCGACGAGCCCGGCCGATCCTTCGGCCTGGCCATCCAGGCGCTGCATCCGGCCCGGCTGCGCACGCCGTGCGACTTGTCAAACAATCCACTCATCAAACGCGGCATCGAGATGGCCCCCGACGGTCGGCCCGTGGCCTACTGGCTGGCCGAACCACCGGACAACCGCCCCCTGGCCGGCCTGTCGAGCGTCTCTTTCCGGCGCGTGCCCCGCAAGATCGGCCACCGCTGGGGCTGCCTGCACCGCCGGCACGGCATCATGCCGGAACAGTACCGCGGTGAGACCATCCTGGCGCCGGCCATGAAACTGTTTTCCGACCTGGCGGCCTACGTGGATTCCGAACTGGTCTCGGCCGTGATCGCGGCCAGCTTCACGGTGTTCATGGAGTCGCTGGGGGACCAGTACGGCGGGGCCGTCGACCTGAGCGGCAACAGCAAAAAGACATTGGTCAAGCCGTACCCGGAGGAGATCAAGCCGGGCGTGGTCATCACCGGCCGCCCCGGCGACAAGCCGCACATTCTGGCCAATCCCCGGCCGGCCCAGAGTTTCGACGCCTTTTACACCCGCATCCTCCACGCCCTGACCGCCTCCACGGGCCAGCCCTACGTGTCGGTGACCAAGGACTTTTCCCAGACGAACTATTCGTCCGCCCGGGCCGCCCTACTGGAGGTCTGGAAACTCTACACCCTCTACCAGGACTGGTTCGTGCGCGGCTACCTGAACCGCGTGTACGCCATGGTGCTCGAAGAGGCCTGGCTGCGCGGCTACCTCGTGGTGCCGAGGGGCAAGCCGGATTTCTACGAAGCCACCCGGGCCTGGTGCGGCGTCTCCTGGACCCGGCCCCCACGCGGCCAGATCGATCCGGTCAAGGAGCGCACCGCCGAAAAACTCGGTCTGGACGCGCTGTCCGACTCGCTCACCGACATCCTCTACGCACGCGGCACCGACCCGGAGTCCATGGCCCGCAAGATTTCTCGAGAACGCCGGACCTATGCCCGGTACGGGCTGACGCCCACGGCGACGCCGGTCGCTGTATCGGTGCAGGTCCCGGCCAAGGACGACGAGGACACAACCGACAAGGAGCAGGCCGCGTGAGCATCCAGTCGCAACGGCTGTGGGCCATGGAGCCTGGCCGGCTGTCCGGCCTGTTCCGGGACATGAAGGCCAAGGGGCTGCCCGACACCGCCGCCGTGACGGCCATGGCCGCCGCCGGCAACGGCCACGAGGAACAGCTCTACGAGCGCGTCGGTCCCCTGGCCGTGGTGGAGATGGCCGGGGTGCTGGCCAAGGAGGGCAGCTGGTGGTGGGGCGTGGCCAGCACGCGCCAGATCGGCGCGGCGCTGCTCCAGGCCGCCAAGGATCCTGGCGTCAAGGGCATCCTGCTGGACGTGGATTCGCCCGGTGGCACCGTGGACGGCACCGAGGAGCTGGCCGGCATCGTCCGGGCCGTGGCCGCCGTGAAACCGCTGTACGCCTACGCCGGGGACCTCATGTGCTCGGCGGCGTACTGGATCGGCTCCCAGGCCAAGGAGATTGGGGCCCAGGCCTCGGCCATGATCGGCTCCATCGGCATAATCTGCACCCATGTGGATTGCTCCGGATACGACGAGCAGACGGGCATCGACGTCACCTACCTGACCGCCGGCCATTTCAAGGCCCTGGGCAATGCCCACGAATCCCTTTCCGACGAGGCCAGGGCCTATCTGCAGCAGCAGCTCGACGCCGTCTACGACCTGTTCCTCGACGCCGTGGCCGAGGGCCGGCGCGTTTCGCGCGAGCAGGCCCTGGCCATGGCCGACGGCAAAGTGTTTCTCGGCCGGCAGGCCCTGGAGCTGGGACTGGTGGACCGCCTCGAAAGCCGCGCCGATTTCATCAACCGCATCGTGCAGGAGGTGCACATGGATCTCAAAACCTTCAAGGCGGAGCACGCCGGCGTGGCGGCCGAACACCGCGCCGAAGTGGCAACGGAATTGTCCGCCAAAGCCGACCAGGACCGGCAGGCCGCCGTGGCCGCCGAACGGGATCGCTGCCTGGGCGTGGTCACCGCCCTGGTGGGCAAGGAACTGGGCGACAAGGTGGCCGGTGTGGTCGCTGCGGGCGTGACCGCCGAACAGGCCCAGGCCATGGGCGCGTTCATGGCTGCCCCGGCCGCCGCGCCGGACAAGGACGAGCCCTCCCGGGCCCAGAAGGACGCCCTTGCGGCTCTCAAGGCCGCCACGGAGAAGCCCCTGAATCCGGCCGCCGACGCCGCCGCCAAGGCTCCGGACTTCGAAACCCTGGTGGCGGCCGCGGAGGAAACGGGCCTGTCCAAGGGCAAGGCCATGGCCAAGGTCATCAAGGAGCATCCCAAGGCGCACGCCGCCTGGCTGGCCAGGCAGAACGGCAAGGAGGGCAAGTAGATGGCCTACCGCAACACATCCCGCCTGACCTATCCGGCCTCCGAAACCCTGGAGGCCTACCGCCTGGTCACGCTCCTGCCCACCGGGCAGATCGCCTACAACGACGCGGCCACGAAGCCTTTGGGGGCGACGGAGTGTCCGGCCCAGGAAACCGGACAGCGCATCGGCGTGCGCCTGCTCAACACCGAGGGCACCGTCGAGATCGAAGCCTCGGGCACCGTGGTCCTGGGCGACGACGTCGTCGCCGCCCAGGACGGCAAGGTGGCGAAAGCCTCCGGGGCCGGCGTGCTGATCGGCATGGCCCTGGTCGGCGCCTCCGCAGGCGGCGTCGTCGAACTGGTCCCCTACGGCTACGGCCACACCCTGAGCTAGTCGGGCTGACAAGGAGGTTTCCGCGATGCCCATTTCCAACGCCGTTGTCCGCCCCGATCTCGGGGCCCTGGCCTTCGCCTACAGCCTGTCGGCCGCCACCATCGGCTACATTGCCGATCTGGTGCTGCCGCCGTTCTACACGCCGCTGCAGACGGCAAAATACCCGGTCATTCCGGCCGAAGCCCTGCTCGAGGTGGCCGACACCGCCCGGGCGCCGCGTACGGCCTACGCGCGCGGCGACTGGGATTTCGATTTCGAGGACTATTCCTGCTCCGAGAACGGCTGGGAGGAACCGGTCGACGACACCGAGGCCAAGCTCTACCGGAACTATTTCGACGTGGAGACCATGGCCACCTATCGGGCCATGTCCATGGTCCTGCGCTCCCGGGAAAAACGGACGGCCGCCAAGGTCTTCGACGTCGCCACCTTCGGGGGCCATGCCGTGGGGCATGCCTGGAACGACTACGCCAACGCCGATCCCCGGGCCGACGTGGTCAAGGGCATCGACGGCATGCGCCTGGCCATCGGGCTCAAGCCCAACGCGCTGATCCTGGATGAGTCCATCCTGCGCCAAGTGTCCATGTGCGATGCGGTCATCGAGCGAGTCAAATACTCCGATCCCAACGCCATCCGGGGCGAACTGACCGTTCCCCAGCTCGAGGCCTACTTCGGCGTGCACATCATTGCCGCCGGAGCGGTAAGCAATACCGCCCCCAAGAAAAAAGCCAAGAACGTCAAACCGCTCTGGTCTCCGACCATGGCCATGCTGGGTGTGGTCAGCTCAGGCGGCCAGGATCTGCGCGAGCCCTCCCTCGGCCGGACCTTCGCCTGGGAGGAGGACGCCCCGGACATGCTGGTGGTCGAGACCTACCGCGAGGAACAGACCCGCAGCGACATCGTGCGGGCCCGGCAGAACACCGACGAGTGCATCCAGTTCACCGGCGCTGGCTATCTGCTGACCGGCGTCATCCCGGAATAAGGGGGCCTGTCGTGACGTTTTCTCCGCTTGAGGCCGCCGCCGTCACGGGGTTCACCTCCCTGCTAGTGGCGCTGGCCGTGCACATGCTCACCAAGCGCAACTACGTGAGTCACCGCCAGTGCGAGGAGCGGCGCGTCACGGTCTGCGCCACCCTCAAGGCGGTGCAGGACGGCCACGCCGAACTGCGCCAGGACATCAAGGACCGCACCAACACGCTCTTTCGCATGATGCGCGCCATGGTGGCCCACGACCGGGACATGCCGGCGGACGTCAAAACCGAGATCCTCAACGAAACCCCTGGGAGGTAGGCATCATGGCCGAAACGAATACCGACACATCTGCAAAACAGGCCACGCCCGGCTTCGACACCCCGGAAGGCATTGCCGCCCTGGGCGCTGCCATCGCCGCCGCCATGAAGCAGAAGGCGGCCGAAACCGTCACCGATCTGGCCGCCGAGGCCGTATCCCTGGCCACGGACAAGCCATCGTTGCGCTCCCGCCTGACGCCGCGCATGCTGGTCTGCCTGGTCCTGGCCGTGGTCCTGGCTGCCGGCGTGGCCCTGCTCTCCCCGCAGCAACTGCCGGTGGCCGCCTACAAGCTGGCCCTGGTCACCATCGCCGGCTACCTGGGCTACTGGATCGATCGCTGGTGTTTTCCGTACGCCCGACCGGATTCCTACCTTGTCGCGGCCGACTGGCGCACCGAAAACAAACCGACGGCCGAGCAGGCCAACCATCCCGTGGTCACGGGCTGCGAACAGGTCTACGCCGCCGCCATGCTGCGCCGGGCTCTCGTTATGCTGGGCACCATGCTGGCCATGGGGCTGGGGCTGTAATGGCCCGGCTGGCGCGCGACTTCGGGGAGATGGTCCTGGCCTTGGCCGTGGCGGCCCTGGCCGTGCTCCTGGTGGCGGGCTGCGACCGTCCCCGGGAGATGCCGGCCCAACCGGCCGCCGCCCCGGCTGCCGCAAAGGCCGCGCCGAAGACGGCGCCCCCGGCCACGCTCGACGGCCGGGGCATCCCGGCAACTGCCCTACGCCACCGGACCGAGCTGATCCGCAACGCCCGGAGCGTCTGGGGACTGGCCGCTCCCGTGGCCGTGTTCGCGGCCCAGGTCCACCAGGAATCCGGCTGGCGGGCGGACGCCAAAAGTCCGGTCGGGGCCCGGGGTATGGCCCAGTTCATGCCGGCCACGGCGGATTGGCTCTCCGGTCTCTTCCCGGAGCTGGCCGCCAACGAGCCGTACAATCCCTCCTGGGCTCTGCGCGCCCTGGTCACCTACGACCACTACCTGTGGGACCGCCTTGAGGCGGTCACTCCCTGCGACCGCATGGCCTTTGCCCTTTCCGCCTACAACGGCGGCCTCGGCTGGGTGCGCCGGGACAGCCGGCTGGCCGCCTCGCGCGGCCTGGCCCCGGACGCCTGGTGGGACAACGTGGAGGCCGTCAACGCCGGCCGATCCGTCGGCAACTGGCGAGAAAACCGGGGCTATCCCAAACGCATCCTGCGCACCCTGACGCCGCGCTATGTAGCGGCCGGATATGGGGAGGGCATCTGCCATGAGTAACCGTGCGCTTTTCGGAGCCACCGGCCTGGTCCTGGCCGTGCTGCTGGCGGCCCTGGCCGGCCAGACCGTCCGGGTGGCCCAGCTCCAGACCAGCCTGGCCAGCATGGCCAAGGATCTGGGCGAGGCCAACACCAGAATTTCGCTTCTAGAGGCCTCGGCCAAGGCCCTGTCCGACGCCCGCGACGGGCTGACCGCCCAGGTCGAGGCCTGTCAGCAGGCCAATGTCCGCGCGCAGGCGCGGGCTGCCGATCGCTGCGTGATCATCCGTGGGGCCAAGCCCGTACCCGCCAGGGCGGGGAAGGTGGTGGACGATGCGACGAGCCGCAACGCTGCTGTGCACATTAATCATTCTTGCCGCGATTAGCGGCTGCGCCGGCAAGCCGGTCACAGTGCAGCACGGGGTTTCGCGTTGCCCCAGGCCGATCCGGCCCGAGCTGCCCGGCCTGGACCCGGCCGAGCATGTCTGCTCCCCGGCCAACCTGGACAGGCTGCTCACCATCGTGGACCGGCAGTGCGGCTACATCGAGCAGCAGGACGCGGCCCTCGATTGCTACGAACGGCAAACCGCGGGGCAACAGTGATGCATGATTTTCTCCAGCACTACTTGAACGACGGACATGTCTACTGCCGGTTGAGGGATCTGGGGCTTTCCGCCGACCGCGCCAAACGCTGGAGCCTGGCCATTGCCCGCTGGTTGCGGCCCTGCCTCTACGGGAAAAGGAGCTGACATGGACATCGTCGATCGGGCGCAACGTGACGAAGGGGCCTACCTGGCGGCCGCCCTGTCTTCCATGCGGAGCGTTCCGGACGAGGAACAGCTCGTGGAGGACGGTCGGGTGGTCTGCCGGGACTGCGGCGAACCCATCCCGGCCGCCCGACTGGCCGCCTGTCCCGGGGCCTGTCGGTGCGTGGTCTGCCAGGAAGCGGTGGAGGCCTCCGGTGATCGATGACGCCGATGCCTTCGTGACCGCCTTTGCCGGGCCGGCCACCTATACGGTCAGCGGTGCCGGGACGGTCGTCCTGGCCGTGGTCGAGGACGGCGACCCGTGGGACGGCATCCCTGCCCTCCTGCGCGACAGCTACAATTGCGGCCAGGTGCGGCTCGGCCGGGCCTGGATCCGATCGGCCGATCTGCCGGCGGTACCGGCCTTCGGCCATAGCCTGGCGCAGGAGGGCACGGTCTGGACCGTGGCCGACGCCCGGCCCGAGGGCGCCATGCTGGTGCTCGACCTGTTTTGGGGCGTGTTCGTGGTGGACGTCACCGTCCAGACCGACCGCGAGGTGTCGGACGGGGCCATGGGATTTCGGCGCACGCCGGCGGATGTCTGGACCGGCAAGGTGGCCGTGCGGGGGCTTTCCGGCAAGGAACGCGTCATGGCCGCCCGGCAGGTGGGCGTGGGCTACCGCTCCGGTTGGATGCCGGCCTGCCCCGATCTGGCCGCCGGCTGTCGCATCGTGACGCCGACCGAAACCCTCCACGTCACCAGCGCCTCCACCGACCACGCGCGCGGCTGGACCGTCTTCGAGGCCGAGGCGCGGCAAGAGGAGCAGGGCTGATGGGCATGTTCACCGATGCCGGCGAGTTGTTCATGGATCGCCTGGAGACCGCCATGGGGGAGGAGATGCAGGAAGAGGTGCGGCCCGAGGCCAAGCGGCTTTGCCCGGTGCGCACCGGAGCGCTGCGCGACTCCATCGAGGCCAGCGTCGAACGTGACGGCATGGTGGTGACCGGCGTCCTGGAAACGGACAAGCCGTACGCCCCGTTCCAGGAGTTCGGTTCGCACGACTATGCGGGCAAGGCCTTCATGCGCGGCGGCGCGGCAAAGTTCGACCTGGCCAAGGTGTCAGCCCGGCTGAAGGACGGCGGCGAATGAGTCGGTTGGCCACGCGCGAGACCGTGCGGCTCCGGTTGCGCCAGGCTTTCGACGTCTGGTTCGCCGCCCATGCCGACCACCCGTTTCGCGCGGGGATTGCCGGCCGGCTGGCCTATCTGCGGGCACCGAAACGATGGGCACGGCCCTATGCGGTGCTGTCCATCCCGGTGGCCATGGAACAGAGCACGCTCACCGAACGCATCTATGCGGTGACGGTGCAGATCATGGTTTTCGCCGACGCCTCCTACGAGGCGGAGGTGCTGACGTCCCACGCTCTCGACCTGTTCGAGGGCCAGCGGATCCCCGGCGAGAGGCTCAAGGACTTTGAACTGGCGCAGGGCGGGGACGTTCCGACCCTGCCGGACGAGGACGAGGTCTGGGGCGCAGGCGTCCAGCTCTCCGGCTTCGTCGAAACCGCCTAAGGAGCTGACATGGAAAGAGCCAATTTTCAGCTGGCCGTGGATGCGGCCATTGTTCTCAATTGCGGCACGCCCGATCAGGCCGTGGTCAAGGGGCTTAACAAGCTGGGCTTGCCGGAGCTGACGCGCGACGTGGTCACCGCCCAGGAGTTCCGGCGGAAGTACGATATCGAGTTTACCACGTCCGCCAAGCTGGGCCGCATCACCTATGGCGGCAACATGCTCGTGGGCGACACCAAGGGGCAGGACCAGCTCAAACAGTATTGGAAAGACAATACCAAGATCCAAACCGCCCGGGCCTACATTGACTTCGACAATTTCATGGCCCCCGATCTGGCCAATGATCCCGATTCGGCCTGGCAGGTGGTGAGCCATAAACCTGGCGAAACGGACAAGAACGGCATCATGTCCCTGACCGGCGAAATGACCTGCGGCGGCCTGTATGCCATCTTCGTCAAGCATCTCGTCGCCGCCACCATCGCGTTCGTAGCCGCCGGCAACACCATCACGGACACGGGCAACGGTTTCGTCGCGGCCGCGTTCGCCGCCGGCCAGACCCTCATCGTCGAAGGTTCGGCCAACAACAACGGCCAGTATCGCATCAAGGCCGTGGAGGCCGGCACCCTGACCCTGGACAGCGCCGTCAAGGCCGTCGTGGACGAGGCCGCCGGCGTCGAGGTCACCCTGCACGGCGGCACGCTGTAACCACTATCCCCGAAGGAGAACGAAGCCATGGCCAGACTGACCGGCGAAACGACGAAATGGTGCCCTCTCCCGGATGATCCGGACGGTGCGAGCATCCTGGTCAAGCACCTCAAGACCGGCGAGGAGCGCGACATCCAGGATACGATCGAGCTGTACGAGACCAGCCTCAAGCCCGACGCCGAGGGCAACCTGCAGCGGGAGATCAAGATCAACCCGGCCAAGGGCGACAAGCGCTATGCCTATCTCTGCGCCGCCGTCCGCGAGTGGAAGGGGTTTTTCGATGCCGACGGTCAGGAAATGCCCTGCACCGACGAGAACAAGATCCGCATGGCCAGGGACGACGAATCCTTTGGCCCGTTCGTCGGCCAATGCCGCACCGAACTGGCCGAGGACGTGGCCAAGGAACGGGAGGCGGCAAGAAAAAACTCCGCGAGCTAGGCCTGTGGCTGGCCGGGGTGGGGCACACACCGTGCGATGTCTGCCGGCGCGCCTTCACTCCGACCAAATGGGACACCCAGGCCGAACGAAAACACAAGGAGAACGGACCGCCGTGCACCACCTGCCGTCCCGGCGTGCATCCGGGCAACACCTCGGCCTACGCCTTGTACCAGCGTTGCGCCGACCAGCTCATCGTCGGGCCCATGGGCGGCGCCGTGGGCATCAACATCCTGGCGGTCAAATGCGTCATGGATCTGATGCGCATCCCCGGCCGGGAACAGGATGACCTGATGCTCCAGGTGCAGGAACTGGCCGGCCTGATCATCGGCGAGCGAGCCCGGGAACGGGAACGGCAGGAAGAAAAGAACAAGACGCGGGGATGAGTGCATGAGAATCAAGGCCGGCACCCTCGCGGTGGACATCACCGCCGACGGGAAAAGCTTCGAAGCTACCCTCAAGCGGGACGATTCCCTGTCCGAGGCCTTTGCCGACAATGTCGACAAACGGATGAAGCGCGTCGGCGGCAGTCTCCAGTCCGTGGGGAAGGCCGCCGGCATGACCGAGGGGGAGATGGCCGCCCTGGAAAAGCGCATGCGCGACGGTCTGGCCGCCGACACCGCTTCCCGGGCGCTCCAGAACCTCAAACGCTACGCCGGGCTGACAGCCTCGGAATACGCCAGTCTGGCCGCCAAACTGGGCGTGGCATCCAAAGAAAGCAACAAGGCCGGCCTGTCGTTATCCGCCCTGACCAAAAGGGCCACGGCCGCCGCTGCCGCCTTTTTCTCCGTACGCGCCGGATTGCACGCCGCCGGTGAGGCATTCAACCAGTTCATGGGCTACGAATCGTCCTTGGTCGACATGGGCAAGGTGACGCATCAAAGCCTTGCCGAGATCGATGCCGCCATCAAGGGCATGCCTCGGATCCTGGGCGACCCCACGGCCCTGATGCAGGGGTATTATCAGACGATTTCCGCCGGCGTGACCGACACCGCGGCCGCCATGGACATGCTGACCGCGGCGGCCAAGGCGGCCAAGGCCGCCCATGTAGCCCAGGCCGATACCATCAAAGGCCTGACCAAGACGATGGCCGGTTTCGACGGCGAGATCCGCAACGCCACCGAAGCATCGGACCTGCTTTTTACGATCGAGAAACTCGGCCAGACCTC
>Ga0183098_10725_pt1 | contig 33178 bp, 24 predicted proteins | sample BioMet9_FD_128884 | JGI IMG/M metagenome (GOLD analysis project Ga0183098, IMG submission 128884) | Microbial communities from bioreactor (seeded with sewage sludge) at Lawrence Berkeley National Lab, California, USA - Biofuel... | ecosystem: Engineered > Bioreactor > Anaerobic > Unclassified ...
TATTTTGCCTAAAGTTATAGCAGTAGTTTTCATGTGCCCCTTTTTGTATATTATCAGTGTGGCGTGCGGATTATTTGGGGGCTTGATTGCAGGTGGGTTGTCGGGCAATATCACGGTGACCACTTATTTAAGTGGGATCAGGACAATGTTTGTCCCTTTCTATGTCAGTTTTTCCATCATAAAAATCCTTGTCTTTGGTTTTTTGATTGCCACAGTTCCCGCCTATCTCGGATATTACGTTCAAGGAGGAGCTCTGGAGGTTGGTAGAGCCAGCACGCGCTCGGTGGTGAGTACAAGTATTTTAATACTTTTCTTTGACCTCGTCCTTACTCAATTGCTATTTAAATGATTGAATTAATAGATATATATAAATCCTTCGAAGGCAGGCTGGTCCTTAAAGGCATTTCCACCAGTTTTGAAAAGGGTAAAACAAACCTGATCATTGGAGAGAGTGGATCGGGTAAGACAGTTTTGTTAAAGTCCATTGTGGGATTGTTGGATATTGACAGCGGACAGATTTTATTTGATGGACGCGATTTGCGGAAGATGACCTTTGAAGAACAAAAGTTTTTGCGCCAGGAGCTTGGAATGGTTTTTCAGGGAGGGGCTCTGTTTGATTCTCTCACGGTGGCTGAAAATGTTCGCTTTCCCATGGATATGTTTACGCGAATGAGTCTTAAGGAGAAAAACAAGAGAGTGGATTTCTGTCTTGACCGGGTAAACATAAAAGATGCTCATAAACTTTTCCCAAGTGAAATATCCGGAGGGATGCGTAAGCGGGTAGCCATTGCCCGGGCCATTGCCCTCAATCCGAAATATCTTTTCTGTGATGAACCAAATTCAGGGCTCGATCCGGTTACCTCTATATTGATTGATAATCTGATTAAAGAGATTACCATCGAATATAACATCACAACCATCATAAACACCCACGATATGAACTCAGTAATGGAAATTGGGGAAAATATTCTTTTTATTGCTGAGGGTGAAAAATGCTGGACCGGGAATAATTCGATGATTTTAAATACACAGAATAAAAAACTAAATTCCTTCGTTTTTGCATCGCCGTTTTCAAAGAAAATCAAGGAACTAAAAAAACAAGATGAATTATGATGCGTAAGTTGTTATTGCTGTTTTTTGTTTTGACTTTTTTTACTTGTTCTAACCAAAGTACACCCAAAGGAGTATTACCAAAAGAAAAAATGGTCCCTTTGCTCGTAGACATGCATCTTGCCGAACCGTTGTATGCCAAACGTTTTGTATTGGGGCTGCCCGATAGTTCTGCCATGCAGGATCTTTATCTTTCCTTTTTGAAAAAACATAAGGTGAGCAAGAAAGAATTTGAATCATCGGTTTTTTATTATGGCAAGCATCCTGATCAGTATAAGGAAATTTACGATGAAGTCCTTGAACGGTTGAATAAAATGGAAATAAAGATTAAACAGGAACGTCCTGCGATCAAAAAGTAAGCCTGTTATGCGTAAATTTTCAGCCCATTATATTTTTACCGGAGCAGGAACAGTTTTAAAGAAAGGTATAGTTACGGTAAATGACGAAGGGATAATAACGGAGCTGATCGATACCGGGGGTAATCTAACGGAAATGGCTTCGGTAGAATTTTATAATGGAGTGCTTGTTCCTGGGTTTATAAACTCACATTGCCATCTGGAGCTGTCCCATCTGCGGAATGTTTTCCCCGAAAAAACAAAAATGGCCGGATTTCTTAAGAGGATATGGCAGCTAAGAGCAGCTGAGGAAAATATTATTATTGAGGCAGCACGAAAAGCTGATCTGGAGATGTGGAAAAACGGAATTTCAGCCGTAGGTGATGTTTCTAACAATAATCTGACTTTTAAGATAAAATCATCATCAAAAATACATTATTATACTTTTATCGAAAGTCTTGGCTTTTCGCCGGATAGAGCCGACAAAGCGTTTGACTGGAGTATGAATTATTTCGTCGAAGCAAGGAATGCAGGATTGGATGCCTCGGTAGTGCCTCATGCACCTTATTCCATTTCAAAGAAACTGTTTGATAAAATTTATGCCCTGGCCGTAAAGGAGAATTCAATTCTTACAATGCATAGTCAGGAAAGCTTGCAGGAGGATGAATTATTTCGTTTGGGCAGCGGCCCTATATTTAAACATTTAAAAGAAAATCTACAGCTTGACCTTTCTTTCTTTACCCCTACGGGCAAATCATCCATTGCTACCATATTGGGCTGGCTTCCGGCCGAAAATCAGTTGCTGCTTGTTCATAATACCTGTACCGGAGAAAAAGATATTGAAACTATTCAGCAGGAAAGATCCCTGAAAAATACATGGTTCGTTTTATGCCCTAACTCAAATCTATATATTGATGACAGACTGCCTGACATTAATCTTTTTCGCCGACATCAGTTGAATATTTGTCTTGGTACGGATAGCCTGTCATCTAACAAACAACTCTCGATTTTGGAGGAAATAAAAACTATTTCGAGCCACTTCCCTCAAATTCCTTTTACTGAATTAATGACCTGGGCGACCTGTAATGGCGCCAAAGCAATAAAGATCAGTGATTGGGCCGGGACTATTGAAAAAGGCAAGAAACCCGGAATTAATCTCATTGAAGGCATGGATCTTCACAAATTGCAGGTTACACCTGAATCCAAAGTGAGAAAGTTAATTTAAGGGAGATCGTTTAATCATCTCATCTTCTTTAAAGTCTCGCTCCATCTTTCCAGTTCTGCCAGCATCGTTTGGACTGATTTAGTCAAAGGCTCCTCGGGGACAAATTCCTCCTCGCTGTTAATGTACTTTGAAAAAAACGGAATGCTCACTGATTCTGCCAAAGGCATCATATTTAACGAGGTGACTACTTGTTTTAACATCTGGGCAGAACGCAACCCTCCGGAAATTCCTCCATAACTGATAAAGGCTACAGGCTTGTACCTCCATTCATGATACAGATAATCCAGTGCATTTTTAATTGGAGCAGAAAAACCAAAATTGTATTCCGATAAAACAATTATAAAAGCATCGGCTGAATCAATTACGGCACTCCATTTTTTGGTATGTTCGTGCTGATACTGCCTCAATCTTGGATGATTAGGCTCGTCCATAAAGGGCAGGCCGATCTTGGCAAGATCTAAAAGCTGCACATTAAACCGGCCGTTTTGTACAGCTTGATCAGTGATCCATTTTGCAACTGCAATCCCTTTGCGTCCCGGTCTTGTTGAGGATGTTATAATTTTTAGTGAGTTCATAATACGTTGATCAGATTCATTAACTCCTGACTTCAAAGCTAATGATTTTTAATTTGAGAATCAGATCCTGATTTGACTAAAATATAAGATTCCCTGTTGTTGAAAGAATCTATTAACCTGAGTTCGAAATAAGCGAAGATTACAAACGTATGTCCGGTCACAGAAGCCGGAGGTAAAATACCATAACGACTCATAGCGTGTCATAACGTGTCAAATAGATAAATGTTCAGGTTATCAAAATCAATTCTTTTACTTTTAGGTCAGCACTGAATAAGCGCACCCAAAGCGTAAGCTTTGGGTAGCACCTTCTCCGTACCAACCTCGTACCAAGTCCAATAAAAGGCTTACCGGATGGGAGCGAAGAAAGGGCGTCTTTGCTCCGGGGGTAAAATCAAAGAAGAAGGGGAAATGTGTGGAACGTAAAGTGTAAGTGTAAACAATACCTTATTATTCTCAATTCAAATATCTTTCGCAAATCCTACGTCGAACTCACGTTATTACCTTTCTTTCTGAAATTTTCCTTTGCTTACCAGAAAGACTCCTGTAAAAACCAGTATTACGGCGATAGTCTTTGTCAATCCGAAACTGTCCATGCCCCAAAGCACTGCAATCACTGATGCCACAACCGGCTGAACATAGTTGTACATGCTTACTACCGATGGCTTTAAGGAATGTTGTCCTACCGATACAAACAGATAGGACAGGAAAGTCCCTCCAAAAATGATAGCCGCCGTGTAAAGCAGGATTTGAGTTGTTAAAGCATCATAATGCACGGACTCCATCGATTGAAGAGAAATGGGAAGGAAACAGAGGGAAGCGAAAGTAAAGATCCATTTCATCAGGGTGACCGGGGAAAAGCGATCGATCAGTCCTTTAAACATCACCAGGTAAATAGAGAAACTCAGTTGTGCAAGCATGCAAAGCAAATTGCCTAATCCATTTCCGGCTGAAGCAGCATTTGATTTTCCGGCTAAAATCAACAATAATGCTCCCCCTGCACCAAGCAAAATGCCGACTATTTTCACCCAGGTGACTTCTTCTTTCAGATAAATTGCTGAAATAATCATCGTAAAAATGGGGGTAGTAGTAGCAATAATTGTCGCATCAATCGGGGAGGTCACTGACAGGCCTTTCATGAAAAATCCCTGGTTGAAGACAATGCTAAAGAGCGAGGCAAAAAACAACAGCACCAGGTCATGTGAACTAACTTTTTCTTTTTTGGTAAAAAAAGAGGCTATCCAGAAGACTACGGCGGCTCCAAGAAGGCGATACGATGTTAAGGATAAAAACGTGACGGATTCAAACAAGAGGACGGCCTTGGCCATAGGGGTTGTCAATCCCCAAATGGAATTGGCGGTCAACATGGCTAAATGTCCTTTTATACTATTCCTCATTGATCAAATTAGACGGCAAATTTAAAACACAGATTTAAATTCAAGGTGCTGAATGATAAAAAAAAACCACAGGAAATATATCCTATGGTCTGTTACCGTTGAAAGGCAAAGGCTTACTTGTTGACAGAAGCTGCCTTTTGTCCTTTAGTTTTTTTACCTTTTTTGTGCGCTTTTTTATGCCCTTTTTTCTGTGAATCAGATTTGCTTGCTTTCATTTCTGTTTTCGCGGTCTTATGAGTAGCTGTACCAATTTCTGCAGCGCTTACAGAAGCGGCTCCCAGGAACAATCCCAAAGTCACAATTAACAATATTTTCTTCATTTCTCTAAATTTATAAGATTGAGTCCACTCCGAAAAGTGGCAAGTTGATTTATTTAATTAATAATCAGATATTTAATTGCGTATTATAAATGTTTTATGTAGCTTAGTAGCATAATTATTCAAATAGATAATGTTTAAAAAATCACCTGAATCAGTCCAATTAAACCTCTATGGCTCACCTGAATCATTATTTTCCGGCAAGTCGTTGAAATTATATGAAGACAAAACGGCTTGGCATAACCAATTTCGGCAGCAAGTTACTATGAGGATCAACGAGAACATTTTTAGCCAGCTGTTTTGCCAGAACAATGGCACACCCAATGCTCCTGTTCGCGTATTGGTTGCCATGATGGTACTTAAAGAAGCAGAAGGGTTAAGCGATGAGAAACTTTTCGAAAATTGTCGTTTTAATATGCTGACTCGCAGTGCAATAGGATTACTTAACATTAATGATCCCGTACCCACTGGTTCAACCTACTATTTGTTCCGCAAACGCGTAAATGATTACGCAAAGACAGGAAGTGAAAATCTCTTTGAAGTTGTTTTTGCTGACATAACCAAAAATCAATGTATTGATTTTGAAGTCAGTGGTAAACGCATCCGTATGGACAGCAAATTACTGGGGAGCAATATCGCATGGCTTAGCCGTTACGAGATAATACATGAAACGCTTCGACTTTTTTATAACCAGTTCAAACGACCAGGCCAATTTGACAAAGCCACGGAAGAAAGACTGGATAACCTGCTCAAACTGGAGGGTAATAAAGTCGTGTACACTTGCACCAGCGAGGAGGTCAAATCCAGGCTCAAGGAACTTGGCAGATTGATATACAATATTTTAACCATTCTCCCTGTTTCTGCCGACACTCGTTATCAAACCCTGCAAAGAGTTTTTCATGAGCATTTTAAAGTCGATGAAAATAAAACGGTAATCGCGCGCGAGAATGCAGAAGTACCGGCTCAATCGGTCCAGTCACCACACGATACAGATTGTAATTATCGAAACAAAGATGGCAATAAGGTCAAAGGATACAGTATCAACGTAACCGAAAGCTGTGATGACAAAGGATTAAACCTGATCGGCAATGTCGATGTCCGAAAAGTAAGTATATCAGATGTTGAGTTCTTGCAAGACGATATTAACAAAGTCCAGGAAATTTTCCCTGATAAAACAGAATCAGCGCACATGGATGGTGCCTATCACAGTCCTGATAATCAGGCTTTCTGTGAAAGCAACCATATCAACCTATACCTGCATGCTATACAAGGGCCCAGGGGCAGATTTGAATTTAATCTTACAGAAGGCGAAGATCTCACTGTTTTGGACACCTGCACAAACAAACAGCTTACGGTTGTAAAGGCCAAAAACAAAAAAGGTAACGATACATGGCGCATTAAAATCGATAAAGCTTATCGCTACTTTACCCTCAAAGATATTGATACATACCTGATAAGGAAAAAAATAGATGAAACGCCAGTTGAAACATTGCAAAAACGCAACAATGTTGAAGCAACCATTTTTCAGTTAGCCTATCACTATCCGAACGCCAAGAGCAGATACCGAGGTTTGATTAAGCATCAAATGTGGGCAAATATCCGTTGCTTATGGGTAAACTTTGTCCGGATCCTAAATCACATAAAACAATTATGTCAAAGAACTTCTATTTTGGCAAAATATGTGCTCAAATATTTATACATCGAGCTCTATTTTGTCTTTCAATCATTCGTGACGGCAATATTGCCAATAACTTGGTCGCATTCCGAAAATATTAAATTCTCAAGCAATTGAGAAAAACAAGCTTATCGGAGCGGACTCAAAATTAGCTTCAGCAACATTTTTCTTTTGATTTTGAGCAATCACAGGTTGGCTCCGTGTTATTCAGGATCCCGTTGATGATGCCTGCCGCACAACCGACTCCTGACTTTACCGAGATGGCGCCGAACCTGCAATTGCGGGCACAGGCTCCACATTCCATGCAATCATCAATATCCATGATACAGGCTTTGCCTTTCACTATTTCAAACACGGCATGCGGACAGACGATCGTGCATAAACCGCAACCGGTACACAAGCCTGCATCAAGCCGTAGGGTTACCGTGTTTTTTAAATATTGCATCGTTTTCATATCAGATAAGTTTGGAAATTATAAAAAGGATGATCCCTGATGCAGCAAAGACAATCTGGAGAGGAACGGCAATTTTCATCTCTTTTTGTACACCCGATAAAGAAGTATAGGTTGAGGAACCTGTAAAATTCATCATCATGAAAGAGGCCACACTGACATTCACCAATCCAAAAGCAATGGTTTGTAATAAAGATATGGGATATAAGTATCTTAGAACGAGTGTGATGACTACTCCCCAGAAAGCTCCTTTTGCTGCAAAGGCCCTGAAGGGTACGAAAGGGAGCAGTAAAGGGGCCAGGACAATACCTGAAAGGTAAGCCCCTCCAAGATTGATCACGGGAACAAGGCCCGTCTGACGCATTTTATGAAAAAGTAAACCCTGCCTGTCGAGACCTGAGAGTATAAATAAAGCCAGGGCTGAAAGAAGGAGTTTGTATTTTCCCTGCATCACGTCGACAGGGATCAGCTTGGCCCTGTCAATGAAGGAAAAGTTCACTTTTCGCATTTCGGCAGAAGCTTTGTAACCGGCACCAATGAAGGTTTTAATATCTTTAGCCCGAACAGGTCCGTAAATCACCTTAAATCCTGTTTGTTCCTTTACTATATGAGCGGCCACACCGGTTGCACCCAGCTGGGGCACGATGATCCTGCGGTGCTTCACAATACGATCGAGGGAACTGCTCTTAATGCTCTTCACGAGATTCTCCGTTGCAAAGGTTCCTTTACCTGCTGCACACCAAACATTTACTCCTTTTGTATCGATCACAAGGATCCAGGCATCCAGGAGAGCCAGATTCTTTCTCAAGGCATCGAAGGATAACTTGTAATTGGCAGAAATAAATACATCCGACTGACTGTCCGGTTTCCCAACTTTATAAAGACCCGGATTTACCCTGTAATCATTCCTGTTTATACCCCATCTGACTTTTACAGCACCCAACTTATCTTTCCAGGTCAGCCGGGTATCCACCTTTGGGATATCATAAAAAACAGGTTTAACAGAATGGATATCAAATGTTAATTCCATTTTTTTCTTTCATTTCAGAAATATATAATTTATAGAAAGCTTCTCTTATTTCATCTCTCACCCGCCGAAATTCACCCAGGATAAATTCATCTGTTCCTGTAACTTTGGAGGGATCGTCAAAACCCATGTGCAAACGGTGCTTTACCCTCCCGGGGAAATAAGGGCAGACTTCATTGGCTTCGTTGCAGACGGTAATCACATAATCCCAGTCTTCATCAAGATATTTCTCAACCTGTTCGGAAGTATGATGACTGATATCTACTCCTGCTTCCTTCATCACCGCAACGGCCTGCTCGTTTATTACCCCGGTCGCGGAAGTGCCTGCAGAGCGAACAATGAGGTCCTGATCGAAAGACTGCAGAAATCCATGGGCCATTTGACTGCGGCAGGAATTACCCGTACATAAAATCAAGATTTTCATTTGGATAATTTATTCTTTTATAGCTTAATGGAACTCGTTTCAAATTCGTAATTCGTAATTCTCTACTTGCAACACGAGCCGGATATTTTGACCGGCTCAAAGAAATTATCAAACAATTCAAGGAAGCGGGCAATCCCGTCGGGTTTCAGACAATAGTTTATCTTCAGCCCGTCGATATCACCCTGGATGAGGCCCATTTCACGCAGCTCCTTCAGATGCTGGGAAACGGTTGTGCGTCCAAGTGGTAGATAATCAGAGATATCACCCGACATGCAGGTCTTGGTTTCAGCAAGGTATTTGATAATGGCCAGCCGTGCAGGATGGGAAATTACTTTGGCAAATCGTGCCAGTTCCTGTAATGATTCGTCAAAATTTTCAGCTTTATTCATAATGAAGATCTAATGTCGCAAACATACGACATATTAAAATAAATACCAAATTTATATGGATCATTTTAGAATGGGGGGATGTGCGAATGGTATTTTAGTGTGCGTATTTCTGAGGGCGAATTACACGAATTTAGGACGAATTGCACGAATGCATTGAATAGAGATCTAAGCAGAACAATGGGTAATCAAATACTTTCTTTCCCTTTTTCCCGTCTCCTGTCTCCCTTCTCCCTTTTCCTGTCTCCTGTTTCCCTTTTCCTGCCTCCCTTTTAATCATCAATAAATCAGCGTCACGGTTCCCGTCTGGCGGTGAGCACGATCAAGAAAATCAATAAAATCAAGGACCCAGACGTAACTCCCTGCCGGGGCATAATCACCATTCTTCAGCTTACCGTCCCAGCCTTTGATCTCGTTCCTTGTTTCAAAGACCACATCATTCCACCGGCTGAGGATCACAAGATGATAACCATCCTCTTTAATTGCTTGCTGGCTTAATTTAAACTCACGATCAAAAGCATTCGGAGCATTGGGTGAAAAAGCATTGGGCGAAAAGATCCGGCTCAGGGCAACGAGCACCTCCTGGGAGATCGTATCCGAACATCCGTAAGTATTGAGAGCCTCCAGCAGAACCTTCTTATAGCCATGCCCCGTGAATTTATACGAAGGATCAACTTCCTGTGAAGTAGTGCCTTCATTGAAATACCAAAGGTAATGGTCTGCATTCTGGCTCTCGTTTTTGAACTTCACTTCGGGCTTGTCGTTGTACACGATGGAATGATCCAATGTAAATCCGGCTATTGGCTTGGGATAAACAAATACCAGGGTATCGCTGGTCATGCTATCCGAACAGCCTGTTGTCAGGGATAAGCCGCTAAGAGAAATGGTGTAATGATTATCCGGTTCATTGTAAGTATGAGAAATACCACCTCCTGTGCCTGTTGTCCCGTCACCAAAGTCCCAGGTATAGCTGATTTGATCAACAGGATCTCCCGCGTAGGCTGAAAAGGAAGCATCCAACGGATTACATCCTCTGTTTCCTGCGGCTGTAAAAGAAAAAGACGGTTTTCGCTTTACCTCAATCTTTCCAATTTCGCTTTTGCATCCGCATTTAGAAACAACCTGAAGCCCGATGAGTGCTTTGGGCTTATTGATAAGGTTAAAAGTGAAAGGCCCCTGGGTCGTACCCGGATTCTTGATAATCTCTGAGGGATCAAAGGCAGACAAGTCCCAGTTATAAGTATCCTTTTGATCACCTGATCCAACATAGGATACCTGATGATCCGTCTTTTCAAAACATAACGAAGGATCAAGACTGAACCCCACAGTGGGGACCGGGGCTACATGAACCATATTGTCAACAGCTACAGAATTAGTGCACCCGATATCTGTTGTGACCTTCAGCTTCAGATTGTAGAAACCATCTTGCTGATAGGTATGAAAAGTATGCTTATCAATGGTGTGCTCCGTAAAACTATCCCCATAATCCCAGTCGTATGCTACTTTTTCTGAATTTTCTGCCTTAAATTCAGCTTTGAACGGCTCACAGCCAAGTGAATCGATCACCTGCACTTTCAGATTTGGAATCACTTTTATATTTGGAATGGTATAAGAATTGGAGCAGCCCTGATCGGTCACCGTAAGGGAGAGGTCCCTTTTGTTCTGATTTACCCCCAAAGGAATGACATTGGAGGTGATCCCTTTCCCGTCAGCGATGGTGTCCCCGCCAAAGACCCACACAAAACGTGAGGCATCCACTTTTGCATCGCCTATATAACCGGCCGAGAGGTTGTAATGGTAACATTTGGTGGAGTCGACAGAAAAACTGACTGAAGGTATTTTATGAAAGCCAAGGGTAAAGGTGGTGTCCGTTGCACAGCCATACTGATCTGTAGCAGTGAATTTAAAAGGATAGGTCCCATATTGGGGGACCACTGCATTAAGTCCGGTAAAAATCTCTCCATTGTCAGTACGCTCAAAGGTATAACTACCTTTGTCTGCAGAAATATTAAGACCGGCAGATTTTGACCCGCATATCAGGGTATCTGTTCTCGAAAGATCTAATACGGGATTATTAGTAAAAGATACCTTAATCTGATCTGTGGCCATACAGCCGTTCGCTGTGGTAGCTGTTACACTGTAATTTCCGGTTACAGATGCTGTTACCTGACTGATCCCAACTGTGTTTACAGGTGTTTTCCATTGAAAATCTTTGACCTTATCATGTTCATCATCAAACTTACCCCTTGCACCAGCATCCAGCAGGAGTTTGTTGGGATTACATATAGTGGTATCATTGCCCAGATCAACGACAGGTTTTGAGACTACCAGCCGGACCGTATCAGAAAATGAACATCCTTCTGTGGTGGAAACTGTTACAGAATAAATCCCCCCATCTGTTGCATTAATCGAAGAAGTTGTCTCACCCGTATTCCAAAGAAAAGAATCAAACGCATTACCGGCGTTAAGAACAACAGGAGAAGATCCGTCACATCTTACTTTGTATTTTTTCCCATGTTCATCAATGTAACCGCCTAAATTAAGCTGCGAATCAGGAGTATAACCAACATTGTAACCATATCCCTCAACATTCCCGAAGGCATATACATTGGCCGTAAAACCTTTACCCGGCTCTGTTGTTCTAATCCTATGAGGGCCTTTTTTAACCTGAATAATTCATACCGCTCTAAGACAGTTCCTCTTTTCTACATAAAACTGAACTGTGGATAAGAATCTGTCGTTTTGTCGAACTTATGTCGTCATTAAGATGTTCTCAATAGCCGTTTATGAGTGTTCTTGAAGACCTAAATTATACCCGAATTTGGTTTATGGGCATGAAGAGTCTCATGCCTTGCCTAGGCATGTCTAAGAAATCGTATTGTCAGGTGGCGTTAAGCAGTCAGCCTTTCCAAGGCGACGGTCAGTTCTTCGAGATGCCGGTGGTGTGGTGTAAAACTAACGTGTACGAATGTCTTCTTTTCCACAACATATACAGCGCTGAGCATGATGCGTTTTATAAAGCTGTCCATTGTGAAGTTCTCTATGGCAGTGCCATTGAAGAGCTTATGTTTCATCGTGTTGGCGACGACAAAAGCCGCGGCATAGAGGAAGAGGCGGAAATAGTTGGCCCGGTATGAGTTGCATGACATACGGTCTGCCTTGAAATACTTGACGTCTTTTATCCAAAGTTCCATCTCACCGCGTTTGCAATATCTTTTGTAGATGGTTTCGGGTGAATTGTTCCTGTTCTTCGTGACAACGAACCGTATATTGGTCCCCTTGGTGCTTACCTCGATCTTGGCTATGACGCGCTGCTCATGTTTCCAACTCTGTGCCTTGTAGTCCAGCTTGACATACCGACGTATCACAACATTGTCTTTACTGTCAGAGCCATGGAGCTTCTCCAAAGCCTTCTTGAAATCATTCTCGGCACGTCTTCTTGGCTTGTCCACCATATCCAGAAGCTTTGTGTTGCCGCTCAGTCCCGTAAGATAGCGTACATACCATTTGCTCCATGCCCAGTCCATGAACTCATGGGAGCAAAAATGGCTGTCGCCACGAAGCTCAATGACAGTGTTTGGCCAGCACTCATGAAGGTACTCGACGACCCGGCGGAGAATGCGCGACACATTCAGGGACTTGTTGCGTCTTCCCGGACGGAGCATGGGAAGTATCAGCTTCTTGCTCACTCCGTCAAAGATAAGCAGCGGCATATAGCAATACTCATTGTAGTAGGCGTTGAACAATGTCAGTTGCTGGGCGCCGTAAGTATTGGCGTTCGTATCATCGGCATCAAGTATCACATGGCGGGGCGGCTTGGAGAAGGACTTGACATACTGCTCTACGAACAGCTTTCCAATTTTGTACAGTGTCTTGCTGTCGACATTGTTCTCCAGACGTGTCATCGTTGCTTGGGAGCAGAGATCCTCTTCTGACGGGCGACGTCCTACTGATATTTTCAATGCACTGTCACCGCGGAGTCGGTCACAATCATTGGCATCCTCATAACCGCAGAGAATCTGATTTACACGCTGGCAGACCATTTCCTCATATGAATGACGAACAAGACATTGTGTCCTGTCATCGGGGATCAGACGGCCCATCTTGGAAGGAAGAGTGTCTTTCGAGGAGCGAGCAAGCAGCAAACCGCCATTGGAGGATATGTCCGGAGCATTGAAGTCAACCTTGATTTTCTTGCCAAAAACAGGTTCTGGAAAAGAAAATAATGTTTTCTGTTGCTCAACTGAATTATTTGTTGTATTTTTGCACATAGAAGCTGTATGTATTAATTTGATTTTGAATACTTTAAAGTTAATACTTTTTCTTGAATTACACAAGAAATACAGCTTCTTTTTTTGTTAATATGAATTATTCAGGTTAACTCGCAGCTGCGCATAAGAATAACCTGTTCCGCTCAATGCTGTGAAAGGTACAATAACGTCATCAAGCATAATTTTTCCGACTGCATCATCTTTAACAGCAATATTAACAAAGAATTTTAAGGTTATCTCAGGGGAATCGTAAGCAACAAAAACTACCTCTTCACGGGTCTGATTTACCGGGCTGACGGTAATCAAGAATGGATCACCATCGCCGCTACTGTATAATTGATCAACACTGCCTATATTGCTATATTGACCGAGAAGCACCGGCTTATCAGTTTGGATCAGGGAAGCTTGATCGAACGCAAGCGTAAAACCCAAAGGCAGACCTGCTAAACTTAGAGGAATGGGAGCTTTATTCCCAATTTGGACAGAAGTATTAGGTTGTGACGGTATAATACGGCAGCCAGTTGTGTACCTGTTCAACAAAGGAACAGCTATAAATGTCGTTCCCCATGTCTGTACAGGCGGCATTTGCTCGTACCAGTGATCCCAGTCTTCTTCCGTATTTTTTGTGGATAATCCACCGGAAAAAACTGCTACTGGCTTATCGCTTTTAATATAACTACCTGTTAGATGGCCCTTGTTTGATAATTCTGATTGTACCTGGTAAAGTTCTCCTTTGCCCAATGTAATTGTAAATAAATTATTTGCTGCTTTTCCACCAGAAGTTGGGCATTGGGGGGAAATATTAATAGTAGTATTGTCCTCTGAAGCAACAATCACGAACTCGTCGAATAACCTACTGTTTTTTATAATTGCTGCATGGGAACACATGGTATAATACTCTTTACCGAGCAAGGCAGTAGGATAGATCAAAGCAGCCTCTGATGAGAATGGACTGAAATTCATGGCAAATAAATTCAACAGGCTGTCGGATACAAGGTGGATCGCTTTTTCATCAACAAACTCGGAGCCAATCGGCTCACCTTTTAGAGTATCTAATCTGATCTGAGAAGTGGTATTCCGCAGTATCTTTCCATGGTAAGAGGATGTAGTTGATTTGCCATAATAAATATCAAAAGTGCAGGTGTGGCTTGAACTTACGGTAATCTCAATATAATGCTTTGGATTGTGATTCCGCCCCTGCATAAACCCAAACCAAAAATCCTTCCCTTCTGTGGATTTGTAACATTTATTGTCTTGGGCAAGGACTGTCATGTCAATAAAGAATAAAATGAATAGGATTAGCCAGGATAATTTCATCTTACTAAATTTGATATAAATTTATCTATTCTCAACCCCAAAATCAAATTTATCAATATACTAATGTAACCGTACCGGATTGACGGTGTTTGCGGCCAAGAAAATCAATAAAATCAAGTACCCACACGTAACTCCCTGCCGGGGCATAATCACCATTCTTCAGCTTACCATCCCAACCTTTTATCTCGTTTCTTGTCTCAAAGACTATATCATCCCAGCGGCTGAGAATGACAAGGTGGTATCCTTCCTCTTTAATTGCATCCTGGTTTAATTTAAACTCCCTGTCCACTTCATTGGGCGCATTGGGTGAAAAAGCATTGGGCGGAAAGATCCGGCTTAAGGCTACCAGCACCTGGTGAGAAATCGTATCCGAACACTGGTAGTCATTGAACGATTCCAGCAGTACTTTCCTGTACCCGTGGCCTTTGAATTTATATTCGGGATGGATATCCGCCGATGTTCCACCATCCCCGAAATCCCATTGGTAATGCGTTGCCTCCTGACTCTGGTTTTCAAACCTTACATCCGGTTTATCATTGTAGACAATGGAATGGTCCATTATAAATTCTGCCTTTGGCTTCGGATATACAAATACCAGGGTGTCTTCTGTAAGAATATCGGAGCAGCCTGTCACAGCTGATGCTCCACTAAGAGTGACATCATACTTCTTGTTTACATCGTTATAAAGATGGGAAATCACGTTTCCTGTGCCGGAGGTTCCGTCTCCAAAATTCCAGGTATAATTGATCTGATCGACCGGATCACCCGCAGCAGCTAAAAAAGCAGACTCCAAAGGGACGCACCCTTTGTCCCCGGTTACAGTGAAAGAAAAGGAGGGTTTCCTCTTTACTTCAATCCTACCGATTTCACTTTTGCATCCGTATTTCGAAACCACCTGAAGCCCGATGGGAGCTTTAGGCTTATTGATTAGGTTAAATGTGAAGGGGCCCTGGGTGGTACCCGGATTACGGATAATCTCCGAAGAATCAAAGGCAGACAGATCCCAGTTGTAAGTATCTTTCTCATCGCCGCTACCTGAATAAGACACCTCCTGATCCTTCTTGTCAAGACACACCGAGGGATCAAGACTGAACCCCAAGGTGGGAATCGGGGCTACATAAACCAGCGTGTCTTTTGAAATAGTATCGGAACAGCCTGTCAAATCAGATAACCCACTCAGTGTGATGCTGAAATGTTTGTCCGGATCACTATAAAGGTGCGGAGTCTCCTTCCCTGAGCCAACGGTTCCATCTCCAAAATCCCAGGCATAATTGATCTGATCAACCGGATCACCTGCAATTGAAGAAAAATTTGTCTCAAGGGGAACACAGCCCAGATTTCTGTCGACAGTGAAAGAAAAGAAAGGTTTTCTCTTTACTTCAATTTTACCGATTTCACTTTTGCATCCATATTTAGAAACAACCTGAAGCCCAATGGGAGCCATTGGTTTATTGCGAAGATTAAAGGTGAAAGGTCCCTGGGTGGTACCCGGATTACCGATAATCTCTGAGGAATCAAAGGCTGACAGATCCCAGTTGTAGGTATCTTTATCGTCTCCGCTTCCAACATAAGATATCCCGTGATTCTTTTGATCCAGGCATAGAGCAGGATCCAGGTTGAACCCCACCGTGGGGATCGGGGCTACATAAACGATACTGTCCACCGAAACAGAATTGGTACACCCTTTATCTGTTGTGACTTTCAGTTTCAAATTATAAAAACCATCTTCCTTATAGGTATGAAAGGGATGATTGTCCAAGCGCTCCGTGATGCCGTCACCGTAATCCCAATCGTAGGTAACACTTTCTGAATTTTGGGCCATGAATTCAGCTTTAAAGGGCTCGCATCCAATGGAATCTACTACCTGAACTGTCAAATCGGGAATCACCTTTATGTTTTGAATTGTATAAGAATCAGAACAACCTTCATCGGTTACCTTTAGCAAGAGATCTCGTTTGCTTTTATTCACACCAAGAGGAATGACATTGGAGTCAATACCTTTCCCATCGGCAATGGTATCCCCGCCGAAAACCCAGGTGAAGCGGGAGGACGGAATATTGGTGTCACCCACATAATTGGCCGTCAGGTTGTAACGATAACATTTGGTGGAGTCAATGGAAAAACTTACCGTAGGAATTTTGTGAAACCCTATTTTAAGGGTGGTATCGCTTACGCAATATTTGTCAATGGCCTGATAACGGAAAGGATAACTTCCGTACTCCGTTACATTCACATCAAGTCCGGATATCTGTACACGATTGTCAGGGCTTGTAAGAGCATAATTTTCCGCGTTGGAAGTAATATTTACAGCCGTTGATTTGCTGCCGCAAATCAAGGTATCAAGTGCTGAAATATTAATTACAGGATATTCATGAACAACTACCTTCACGGTACTTGTGAGTTTACAACCGGCAGATGTTTTAAGCTCAACCGAGTAATCTCCGGCAGCAGAAACCTCGATTGAAGATTTTGTTGAGTCATTGCTCCACAAATAGGAGCTGTGTATCCCCGGATTCAGGGTGATATTTGTTCCTTTGCAAATGTTTTCTTCGGGATTCAACAGTGAAACAGGCAATGGGTTTACGTTGACTTTGAAAGAGTCTGTATCTACACATATTCCATTAGTGGCCGTAGCCAGAAACCGGGTGGAGGTTAACGGCGAAGCCCATGGATTGGAAACTGATGCTGAGGACAGTTTTTCCGAAGGCGCCCAAATCCAGGTTGGGATAATGTCCTTTCTGTTCAGTTGAACAGAATCCCCAGCGCAAATTGTAAACTCTCTCAGAGGATCAAAAGTGATTGTGTTAACATGGAGCTCAACGGTGGTTGTTAAATCCAAAACCGGATCGCCGGGCATACCTCCAAATTCAATCAGATACCCTGCAGGATAATAATCACCAGTTCCCCCTTTATCAGGAAGGTCGTTCCAGTAATAAGAATAGGTAGTATCTTTAGGAAAAATCGTAATGTGAGCATAACTCTCATGACCACCTGAATTATTGGGTTCTGAGTATTTTTTGTTACAATTCCAATTATTATAGGCACCGTTTACAGGCCCAGATCCAGCCAGTTTAGCCTTATATTGAGCTCCGGTACCTATCCAAAATAGACTATCCTTTAAACCCTCAGGGCCTGTGACCCACCTCCACTTTCCTTCAGATATCGAATCTGAAGCTCCAATCCATCCAACACTTTTAGTTTTGGTTTGAATAAAGCTATTTTCTTCTGCAGAGGTAATAGTGGCCAAATAACCTCGCAGTCCATTATACTTCATGCTATCAGATTCAGCCTCAGCCTTTGCCACACTCCACTTAATTCCTGGTTTGCTGATAAAACGATAGAAATGCCCTGTGGTGGGAAGAAAATCAACATCATCCAATGAAATAGTAATTTTGCGATTACCAGTTTTAGGATTACTGCTTTTATTGTTGTACCTGATAAGCCGGATAGCAGCTTCATATTCTTTAAAATCAGTGCTTCCTGTAAGTGTAAGGAATCCCTGCTGAACAGACCATGTTCCCTTAATTTTTCCATCCGGGCTATTATAAACCAATTCATCCTGATCAGACAAATAACCTTCTGAGATTGAAATCTTCACCAAAGTAGGATTTGGATTACCTTCAATGATTAGTTTATCTGCAATTAATACGGAGTCCTTACAATATTGAACGGGTTCCGGATTGTTGGTTTTGATGGTAAATGGATTGGTCTGCCCTCCCGAAGGGAAAGCATACATAAGACAGAAGAAAAGGAAGATTAAGGCCGGTTTCAATTAAGTCAATTTCATCTTGTTCAACGAACCAAAAATACAATTTATTTGCTTTTCGAGGTCTGGAAATTTGCCTTGTGGATATTTTAATTGAATTGTATACCGGCTTAGACACATGATGTTAAATTAAAATGATTTGCTTTAAATATATCATCAGAAACTTTGATAATTTCACTTTCCCAGGCAATCACCGTTTCAAAAATATGTTTAAATTGCAAAACATTGTAGAAGACGTTAATTCTATTTTTATCGACCGCATAACGGAGTATTTTGGATTTTATGAAAACGACCATGAGAAAATTTTTCTCACCAAGGAGCTTGATTATTGTGGAGTTCCATCTGGCCATTAAAAAACAAATTATAAACAGATGAAAAGAGTTAATTGCATTTTGCTGGTGGATGATAATGAGGCGGATAATTACTATCACAGTTATATCATAAAAGATGCCGGAATCTGCAATCAGATAAAGACCGCTTTAAGTGGCGAAGAAGCCCTGATTTACATTACCAAAACCATTGATTCAGCTTTTGCTGCCAAATACCCCATCCCCGACTTTATTTTCCTTGATATTAACATGCCAAAAATGAATGGTTTCGAATTTCTGGAGGAGTTAAAGAAGAAAAATGAAAGTCTTTTGAAAAAAATTATAATCTTTATGCTTACCTCTTCCAACGATCCCAATGAAGAACATAAAGCATTGAAGACAGGAGTGGTTAAAGAATTTATAAACAAGCCTCTTGAGGCAGATATGTTGAGCGAATTACTGGACAAATACAGTGTTGAACCTGCCTGATTAGAATACTTTAAAGATTTAATAAACCTAATCCGATATAAAACTATTACCATTCCGGCTTCTTCAGGGCATTCCTACGCCCGTTCATCGTCTTATCCCGGCTATATCATGGCCCTGCCAAAAACACTATTTTTGCACTGCTTTAACACTATTTAAGTACTAATTAGTACAGAAACAGTACAGAAGTAGTGCAGAAACAGTACAGGAGGTCTGGATTTGGTACGGTTCAGGTAATATTTTGAAAGGGATATCAAAGTTGTTGAATCAGGGATCGGACAATCGAAAAAATTTCAGGCATCCTAAAGGTGTAAGTGAGGCAATCCAGTCGGTGTAGTCTTTTATTTCTCATTTTATAGGTCGAATTCAGGTTAATAAAAAACCCGGACAGTTGATCCGGGTTTTTTATTATTGATGCGATACATAGCATTCTAAACCTTATAGAACTGTTCCCAGCCTTTTCTTGGCGGAAGTCCAACCAAAAGCTGATTGGCCAGTTTATTATTGGTAATTTGTTTGGTTTTTCGGTCGAAAAGAAGTTTTGTATTGAGCTTCTGAGCCATTACACCTAAAGAAAATACCTGGCTTAAGGGTCCTGCTATTTCAAAAGGCGAGCGGGTTTTTTCTTTACCCATGCAGGCGAGCAGGTAATTTGCATAATGATTGGAAGGGCTCTTTGGCACTTCAGGAAGTTTTGATTCCATTTCTTTTGCTTTCTCCGGAGGGATAATGGAAAGGGTACTGCCGTGCGAACCTCCTTTAAAAGTAAGTTCTTTACTGTAAATTTCCTTTCCCGGATTCAATTTGACCGGCTGAACCTTCCCCTGACTTGTTGGAGGAATATTTGGATCCAGTTCTGAAACTCCATAACCTGCCGGGACAGGAGGAATATTTTTCAGTCCATCGTACCAGGTAATATCTACCGGGGGCATTTTCCCTCGTTCGGGGAATCTGAATAAGATGGTGGAGGACATTGGGTAAAAGAACGAATTATGTCCTTCTGCTTTCAGCATGTTGATTTCATAAGGAAGGCCTAAATCCAGAAATTGATGGGCCGTATCCAGGATGTGAGCTCCCCAGTCACCGAGAGCGCCCATTCCGAAATCGTACCAGCAACGCCATTGCCCGTTTACGAAATCCTTGTTGTAATCGTGTTTTTGAGTTACTCCTAACCAGGTATCCCAGTCAAGGGTTTCAGGAATTGGCTCTGCAGGCGGAAAACTCTTGATTTTTGGATCCCATCCGTGCCAGCGGCGCAGAGAGTTCATGTGAGCGGTAATGGCTGTTACATCTTTGATGATACCTGCCTCTACCCAAGCTTTGAACTGAAAATAATTGGCCTCTGAATGTCCCTGGTTACCCATCTGCGTTACCACATTGGGATGTTTCCTGGCTGCTTTTATCATCAATTCAACTTCATTGAAGGTTCGGGCCATTGGTTTTTCAACATATACATGTTTCCCAAGGGCAAGAGCCATCATCACAATGGGGAAGTGTGAATGATCCGGAACGCCAACTGATACTGCATCGATTTGATTTCCCATCTTGTCGAACATCTTTCTGAAATCCTGGAAGCGGGGAACGTCAGGAAATTTTTTCAATACCTCCAGAGTTTGTGGAGCGCCCATATCCACATCACAAAAAGCGACAAAATTGGCCAGACCGGTATTTGCAAAAGACAGTACATCGGCTCCTCCCTGGTTCCCTATTCCAATACAGGCAAGATTTACCTTATCGGAGGAGGCCGGTTTCCCTGAAGCCTTTATAATGATCGTCGGAAGCGCTGTTGCTGCAGAAAGCACCATCGCCTGCTTTAAAAACGATCTTCTTGAAGTTGATTTGAAATCCATGATAGTTGAATTATGATTTAGGAATTATGATTTAGGAATTATGAATTAAGAATTATGAATTAAGAGTTAAGAATTAAGAATTAAGAAAATTCCTAATTCGTAATTCCTAATTCGTAATTCAAAAAGGCTGCAGCATATCGTTGACCCATAGTTCGCTGGCCCTGAGAGTCAAAATGGACATTATCACCTTTGTGATTTAAATCACTGGTTGAAATCACTGCAGTGTTTTTATCTTCGGAAACATATTCTCTTATGATCTGATTAATCTTCATTTTGTCGTCATAATTTTTTGGGAATGAACCAAGTTCTCCAAGAATGATGGGCAAAGAAGGATTTCCAATCGATGCTCTGAATTTGGTAAAAAGCGATGCTAAATTCTCCTTGTATTGAGGTATATCCTTAGGATTGGCATTATTTTCACCCTGATGCCATAAAATTCCCTTTATCACACCGTATTTCTTACCGAGCTCCTCCTTTTCATTGAAATTTGAAAATAATTTTACCTTCCGGAACAGAGAATCACCCAACCACTGATTCACTGAGCTTCCGCCAACTGCAGTGGGGATAATGAGAATCTTAATTTTAGATGGAATTTTTTTAAGCATTGCTTTTCCAAAGGATAATCCGCAATCAAGGCCCTCACTTCCAGGTTCCAGAAAATGGAGAGGTTCTTTGGCAAGGATTATCTGGCCTTTTGCGTTGATGGTCATGATTCTGTCATTTGGAATAGTGTCCTGGGGTTCGACCAAAGCTCTTCCCGCCATGTTGGATTGTCCTGCAAGAATGAAAACCCAGACATGCTTTTTATCCGGAAGTTTGCTTGCCAATTCAGTTTTCCTGGGAAAATATTTAGTCCTGTTAACCTGGCTAAATGAGATCAACGGCAATATACAAACCATCAATAATATATAGCTCAATTTCTGATAACAATTTGTCATATATAGTGCTTTTTATCATTCATGACAAAGATAAATTAAGTGAGGATTAAGTTATCCGCTTTATGGTAAAAACTTTAGAAGTTTAATATAGTTTATCTGAACACCTCAAAAACAGATTTTCCGGAACCTACGTTATGGATTACGGCAAACCCTCCTTCTTTCTTAAAATCAACGGCAGATCCATTCATTTTAATTTTACAGGATTTAGACCAGAAAGGCAGATAAACATCAGCCGTTGTATTAGCAGGAATGGCAACATTTAATTTAAATGAATTTCCGGGATCGTTCCGGAACGAAACCATTACCTCCCCCCTGATAGTTGGACATTTCATTTCAGCATGACTGAGAGTAGCCGGCTGAGGTTTAATCCGGATTTTCCGGAAACCTGGTTCGATCGGTTCTATTCCCATCAGTTTCCGTGGAATAATATTGGCAGGAACGGCTCCCCAGACATGATTCCAATCCTGGTTCGGTTTAAATTGATTATCCCAGGCTTCCAGAGTAATGGTAGATCCGACCCTTATCATATTGTACCAACTTCTTAAGCTAGTCGAAGTGAGTAATTTAAGTCCATCGTCTGCGCTATTACTCTCATAAAGAGCATCCATTAAAAATTGGGAGCCATAAACGCTGCATGCCATTCCACGGGAACGGATAAATTCACTCACGGTTTTTACGTATTTATCAGGAACAAGTCCAAATGCAAGAGGGAACATATTCGCGTGCAGGGAGGCGTGATCTGTTCCAAGGCCATCCACATAAATCCCCCGTTTTTTGTCAAGGAGTTTTTCATTGAATGATTTTTTAAGCTTCAAAGCCTCCTTTAAAAACATTTCTCTGTCCTCGATGTGATTAAGCTTTCCGGCAATCTCGCTCATTTCCACCAATGCACGGTAATGGAAAGCATTAACAACCGTATTGATATCCTTAAAAACAAAACCATCCGTTTCACCGGAGGCATTTTTGTTTATTCCGGCTGTTCCAGATCTTGGCCAGTCCACAATGTCTTTGAGGGTTCCTTTAAAATGGATGGATTCAAGAATCTGAGGCGTTACTTTTCCTGTTGTAGTGCTGATAAATCCTGATTCGTCTGCCAAAGCGACAAGAGTTTTAGCTTTCAGATCAGTATAGAAATATCTCAGGGATTCAATGTTCCCTGTATAAAGGTAATCATTCCAGGCGATAAGCACAGACTGTAATATCCATTCAGTAGGCCATGTCGGATGATTGATAAGGTATTCATGACTATACCGCCCCATGCTGTATTCCCTGGCGACTCCATAGTGCCCAAGCTGATTAATGTATGCATCCGCTTCATAGGGAATACGTTCACGGTCCCCATCGATATAAGTTCCCGTAAAGGAAGTCGCTTTAATGGAATATTTACATAAATCCCATATTTTATTCAAAACAGAATCAGAACAGGAAAAAAAGGATTGCTTCTCATTAAAGGGATAACTTACTGCTTCCTGAACAATCTGCTCTTTGCTGATCTCTCCTTTATAACCATCAATTTCACAATAGCGGAAAGGAGTCACCTCTCCGATGTATTCCGGCATGTGGACAGCACTACTGGCAGTGTTCCTCTTGTCCGGCCTGATAGCGATGACATAAGTGTTGAACCCTGGTATTAAGGCTATTTTGTATTCAGAAAATCTGATGGTTCCTCCGGGATTACGGTTAATTCTCCCTTCTTTTTCCCTTTCACCCAGTCGAATGATGGCGCTGTCACCTTCAGTTTCTCCATAGAGTGTCAAATGAAGACGGCCGAAAGCAGCTTTTCCGAAATCCACGAACGAACAAGAAGGAGATACCGTTTTTATTGATACGGGGAAAACATCTTGTTTCCTCAACGGATAACAATCTGTAGCATAACTTTTCAGCTGAGGGGCTGTTTTGAATTGCGAGACAGTCGAAAACGGCGATTCCTCACCATTATTATTCCAGGTCTTTACTTTCCAGTAGTAAACTTTATTGGGTTCCAGATTCTTCCCCGAATACACTACATTGATTGATTCCTCGCTTTCAGTCTTCCCCGAATCCCACAATAAATTCTGCTCACTTTGAATTCTTTTCTCATCTTCGGCGACAAGAATACGATACGCTTTTTGAGCCACATTATTTTTCCCAGAATTAACGATCCATCCGAAGAATGGTCTTCCTGTACTAATTTCCGTAAACTGGAAATTTTCTTTCTGATTCAAAGCATTTTCCAACGAAGTATTAACAGGATACCCATTAAGAGCTATCATTTCAGCATGATCCAGAAAATTGACAGTCAGGCCTGTCGGCTGATTCTTTTCATTTGCAAATGAAAGATTCAGAAGGAAAAAGAACAACAAGAAAAGACAAGAAGTTTTCATATCTGGCATTAATAACGTGAGTTCGATGTAAGATTTGTGAAAAATATTTTGATTGAGAATAACAAGATTTTATTTCCGCTTTGAGTCCGACACATTTCTCTTTTTCTTTGACATTACCTCCGGGGCAAAGCCGTCGTTTCTTCGCTCCCATCCGGTAAGTACTTTACCGAACCTGGTACGGAGTTGGTATGGAGCAGGTACGACCCGAAACTTACGCTTTGGGTACGCTTATGCTGCTTTGACCTAAAAGTAAAAAACAACCTGTACATTTTTGCATTTGACGCGTTATGATACGCAATGACTCGTTATGACATTTTACCTCCGGTTTCTGTAACCGAACATAAGTTTGCAATCTTTGCTTAGATCGAACTCAGGCTAATAATTATTCCCACTCCAAATGTAATGATCAACACTTAAATTTAACCATTTCTAAACCATACAATAATAATATTATTTTGTATTAGTTCTATCTTTAAAAAATATTTTTCATCTCCTATAGTTTTCAATAGGAAAATTAAGAATGGGACGAAAAATGTAATTATTGAATATTTAAAGAATAAATTAGTTAACTTGTAGGGGCAAAAAATCAAACAAAAATGATAAGTCTGAAGACAGAAATTAATCTGCCGGGATTCCCTGTAGAATTAAGCTATCATCAAAAAGCAATGATGATGGGCTCGTGCTTCACTGAAAGCATAGGCACCTATCTTCAGGAACTTCTATTCCCTGTTGAAATCAATCCTTTTGGAATATTATACAACCCTTTTTCAATAGCTAACAGTCTTGACCTATTGATGGAAGGAAAAACTTTTAAGGAGGATGATTTATTTTATGCCAATGGGTTATGGAATAGTTTTTATCATCACAGCAGGTTTTCGAATCCAGACTTACAGCAGTGCCTTACAAACATTAATCAAAAAATAGAGGAGGCGGCCAGATGTTTAAAAGAGAGCAATTTGCTTTTTCTGACTTTTGGAACTGCGTGGGTCTATGAATCGCTTCGAACCAATGAGATTGTCTCAAATTGTCACAAGCTTCCAACTTCTGAGTTCAGGCGTTACCGACTTTCTCCGGAACAGATAAAGGACAGGTGGATCGGTTTAATCAGCAAATTATTGAGTATAAACCCTGCCTTAAATATTGTTTTCACAGTCAGTCCGATCAGACATCTTAAAGATGGAGCGCATGAAAATCAGCTGAGCAAAGCATCGCTGTTAATTGCGATTGATGAGCTATCAACACATTTTGGGAATGAACAAATATTTTATTTCCCTTCTTACGAGATCGTACTCGATGAATTGCGCGACTATCGGTTTTATGCCTCCGATATGGTCCATCTGACTGATGTGGCCATAGAAATCATCAGAGAGAAATTCTCATCCGCTTTCATTGGGAAAGAAGATATGAAAATTGCCTCCGAAATCGTAAAGTTAAGATCGGCTTTGAATCACCGGCCAGTGCATCCGGAAGGGGAAATATATCAGCAATTCATTGACAATCAAATTGAAAAAATAAATCAAATGAAAATGAATTATCCTTTTCTGAATCTGGAGATAATTTTAAATCAATTTAATCTTAAAAAGAGCACCTTTAATTTTTAGTTGATGGATGCTTTTCTTATTTTTATATATGCTTCATTTTATGAATCAAATTAAAACCAAGTTCCTGTAAATCTGAAACAAACATATAATTAAACCATGAGTCCCTATGAGTTATCTGAACTTTGATAAAAAAGAACTAGTTAATCTTGAGTATTCACTGCAACGAGAATTTTTACGCGCTAACCGAACCGGCGCTTTCTCCGCAAGTACCCTGGCAGGGTGTAATACCCGGAAATATCATGGGCTGCTTGTTATTCAATTACCTGATCCCATAGGAGGGAGGCATGTATTACTTTCATCCCTTGACGAATCGATAGTTCAGCACGAAGCGCAATTCAACCTTGGAATCCATAAATATCCCGGCGATCACTATGAACCGAAAGGACATAAATACATACGGAATTTCGAGTTCGATTCCATGCCTCAACTGACTTACCGTGTTGGAGGAGTAGTATTGACAAAAACGAAACTGCTGACGGAAGATGAGAATCAGGTATTGATAAAGTATACCCTTGAAGATGCTCATAGTCCAACACTTCTTAGGTTCAAACCTTTTCTTGCTTTCAGAAATGTACATGAACTGAGTAAGGCAAATATGTTTGCCAATTCAAAATATTCTCTTGTAAAAAACGGGATTAAAATAAGATTATATGATGGCTATCCTGAACTTTTCATGCAATTTTCAAAAGAGGTGGAATTCATTTCTGTTCCTGATTGGTATCGGGATATAGAATACATGAAAGAACAGTCCAGAGGTTACGATTTTCAGGAAGATCTTCTCGTTCCAGGTTACTTCGAACTACCTATCCGGAAAGGAGAATCCATTTATTTGTCGGCCGCTACGACTGAGTATGAACCCATAAGTTTTAAGAGAATCTTTAATCTGGAAGTAAAGAAACGAATTCCGTGTGATTCATTTATTCATTGTCTTTTAAACGCAGCTCAGCAATTTATTACTGAAACTAAAGACGGGAAAGATATTATTGCAGGATATCCCTGGTATGAATCTATTCCACGTCAATCGCTGACTGCCTTGCCAGGTCTTTTCCTTTCTCAGGATGATGTAAAGAAATATGAAGAAATTTTAGCCACAAATATTCAAAGACTTCACCAGGGATTACTGCCAAAGTATATCGGCATTCCAGCAAATTATGATGCGGCCGATGCTCCTTTGTTGATTTTTAGCGCTATTCAGGAATTGAAGAAATTCAAAGAGAAGGGGAAACTCTGGTCAACCTACGGCGCAACCATGAAGAAAATTCTCACCGCTTATAAAAACGGCACATTTTTCAATATACGGGTTCAAGCTGACGGTTTAATCTATGCCAAAAAAGAAGGAGTGGCCCTTACCTGGATGGATGCCTATATTAACGGAAGACCGGTAACACCCCGTGGAGGACTGGATGTAGAAATTAATGCGGCCTGGTATAATGCAATCTGTTTTGCCCTTGAATTGGCGGGGTCGGCAAAAGACAAAGATTTCATCAGAGAATGGGAGAATATGCCAGAATTAGTAGCAGAATCTTTTATAAAGACTTTCTGGGATGAGGACAGAGGTTATCTTGCAGATTATGTAGATGGAAATTATGCAGACTGGTCTGTCAGACCTAATATGGTTATCGCAGCAGATTTCACCTATACCCCGCTTTCAAGAGAACAGAGAAAAAATATCATCAGTGTTGCCAAAAATGAATTATTGACACCGAAAGGATTGCGCACCCTGTCTCCAAACCATCCTGATTACAAAGGAACATTCGAGGATAGAGGAGAACTGAGAGCAGCTGCTGCTCATCAGGGAAGTGTTTATCCTTTTCTGATATATCCTTTTCTAAAAACTTATCTTGATATTCATAAAAGAGGAGGATTGTCTTTTGCCCTTTCCATTATGGAAGGTTTTGAAGAAGAGATGTCCATCAATTGCATTGGAACCATCTCCGAGGTTTATGAAGGGAATCCACCTTTCAATGCTCAGGGAGCTATGTCGCAGGCATGGAACGTAGCTGGTATCTTAGCTGCTGCAGCCTTGATAGAAAAATTCGAAGAGCAGAAAGAGGAACAGAAATTGGAAAGTAATCTAAAAATATGAAGGGAGAATGGAGGTTTCTAATCTTCCGACCCCTGTTTTTCGGGTCCCTGTTTCAGCATATTGGAGATAAAGAAGAGAAATAAAGGGTTTTATTCACTTAATCAAGATAAGAATAGATGAAAGTTTTAATGTTCGGGTGGGAGTTTCCTCCTCATATCAGCGGAGGGTTGGGTACAGCCAGTTATGGATTAACAAAAGGCCTTGCTCAGCTTGAAAATGTTGAGGTGCTCTTTGTTGTTCCAAAGGCTTATGGAGATGAGGATAAATCGGCCGTTAAAAAAATTATCGGGGCAAGCGAAATATCCATATCCAGGAAAGAAATCAGTTTCCAGGATGTGGAGAAAAAAATTGAAAGTCTTGAAGTTGAGTCGAATCTTATTCCATACACCTCTCCTGAAGAATTTTGGAAATTAACCGAACAAAGAATTCCTTCACAAAAAAGGTTTATACAAACCGATTCTAAGGGGAGATTACCATTTACCGGGAAGTACGGGTCTAACCTGCTTGAAGAAATATCAAATTATGCCCTGGTGGCTGAAGTGATTGGCAGAGAGAACGAATTTGATGTAATTCATGCTCATGACTGGCTTGCTTATCCTGCGGGAATTGCAGCTAAAAGAGTGAGTGGAAAACCCCTGGTAATCCATGTTCATGCCACTGATTTTGACCGTAGCGGCGGTAATGTAAATCCCCAGGTTTATTCTATTGAGCGGGAAGGGATGGAAACTGCCGATAAAATTATTACGGTCAGCAACCTGACCAGAAATATAGTAATTGAGAAATATGGGATTGATCCTTCGAAAATCACCACTGTTTACAATGCGGTTGAACCGGTAGAACGACCTTTAAATGGGGAGTCAAAGAAAGGCATACCTGACAAGATTGTTACCTTTCTTGGGAGAATCACAATGCAAAAAGGTCCTGAATATTTTATAGAAGCCGCTTATCAGGTAATACGCCGTACAGAAAACGTACATTTTGTAATGGCAGGCACAGGGGATATGATGGAAAAAATGATCCGGCGTGCAGCACGTCTTGGGATTACCGATCGTTTTCATTTCACAGGATTTCTTAAAGGAGACGATGTGTTTGAGATGTTCAGGATGAGTGATGTTTATGTCATGCCTTCGGTATCAGAGCCTTTTGGAATCTCACCCCTGGAGGCTATGATGACAAATGTGCCGGTCATTATCTCAAAGCAATCAGGAGTTGCCGAAATATTAACCCACGCTATAAAAGTAGATTTTTGGGACATCAATGCCATGGCAGATGCCATCTATGGAATTTTAAAATATCCAGCTTTATCTTCGATGTTCATAAAATACGGGAGGGAAGAAGTAGGCAATCTTCAATGGAAATACTCAGCTGCCCTTGTTCTTGAAGTGTATTCAGCAGCAATAAATCAAACCAAATCTAGCAATTTATGAAATCAGTTTGTTTAATTTTTCAGGTTCATCAGCCATTCAGGTATCGGAAATACCGGTTCTTCGACATCGGGAAAGATGCTTATTATTACGATGATTATGCCAACGAGACCATAATCAGAAAAATTGCGGATAATTGCTATCTTCCTGCTAATAAAGTATTGTTGGAGCAAATAAAAAAACTCAAGGGAAAGTTTAAAGTAACTTTTTCCATGTCGGGTATAGTGATCGACCAGTTTAAGATGTATTGCCCCGATGTTATTGCTTCTTTCGCTGAATTGGCTGCCACGGGTAATGTGGAATTTTTATCGGAAACTTATGCCAATTCCATGGTTTCGATGGTGGACGAAAAGATGTTCCAGGAACAGGTTAAGATGCATGATAAATTAATTCAGGAGCTTTTTGGCCATCGTCCTAAAGTATTTAAAAATACCGAATTGATCTATTCCGACGAAATTGGTGAAATGACCTACCGGATGGGTTTTGAAGGAATGATTACCGAAGGAGCCAAACATATTTTAGGATGGAAAAGCCCTAATTTCTTATATTGTAATACCCTTAATCCCAGATTAAAACTTCTGATGCGGAATTTCCGTTTCAGTGATGATATCTCTTTCAGGTTTTCAAACAAAGGCTGGAACGAATTCCCATTAACCGCAGATAAATATGCGGGATGGTTGAAGAGTCTTCCCAAAGAGGAGGAGATTATAAATATTTTCTTCAACTATGAAACTTTTGGTCAGATACAGCCCAAAAGTTCCGGAATCTTTGATTTCTTAAGCTATCTTCCCGGGACATTGCTAAAGACTAAAGAACTTGAATTTTCTACTCCTTCGGAAGCAATCAAGAAACACCAGCCGGTTTCGTCAATCCATGTTCCCCATCCAATTTCATGGGCTGATGAAGAAAGGGACCTAAGCGCCTGGCTGGGCAATGAATTACAAAAAGAAGCCTTCGATAAACTGTATAAGATGAAAGATCGTGTAAACTTATGCGTGGACCAAAGGCTGCTTAAAGATTGGAATTACCTTCAGGCAATAGATCATTTTTATTACATGTGCACAAAATTCTTTTCCGATGGCGAAGTGCATAAATTCTTTAATCCTTATGGTAATCCTTATGAAGCATTCATTAATTATATGAATGTGATGAGTGATTTTAGTTTTAGATTGAACAATCTTGTACCCAAGAGTTCTCAGGACCAGGAAAACAATAAGATCAAACAAGCTGTTGCCGAAAGTTCCTCTAAACAAAAAAGGACAGAACAGGAAATTAAAAAACTCAAAAAAGGTAAAATTTCAATTGAATCCTCAACCGGGGAAATTACAGGAACTGCGAAAAGGAAAAAAGGCGACAAAATAAAGGGACTAAGCCCTGATAAAAAATGAATTTATTTATTTAAAGATTATTGTTTAAAAAAATGGAAATAGAAACCAATAAAATAAGAGTACGAGAAAACACAAACCCTGCCTGGAAGAAAATAGTTGTCGAATCAAATGTTCCAGACTCCTTAAGTCCACTTCGGGAATTATCACGCAACTTGTGGTGGGTTTGGAATGATGAAGCTATAACCTTATTTAAGGAAGTGGATCCTGTTATTTGGGAACAATCACAACATAATCCTGTCGTATTGCTGGAAGAAGCCAGCCTGGAAAGATTTGATGAATTAAAATCCGACGAATCTTTCATCCTGAGGATGAAATCTGTTGAGGCCAGATTTCACAAGTATTTAAGAGAAAGGGAGAAGATTCAGGGTCCCAAAATTGCTTATTTCAGCATGGAATATGGGTTACACTCCAGCCTTAAAATATATTCAGGAGGTTTGGGAATTCTGGCAGGGGACTACCTGAAAGAAGCCAGCGATTCCAAAGTTGATATGACAGGCATAGGCTTGTTGTATCGGTATGGATATTTTAAACAAATTATTTCAAGGCAAGGGGAACAACAGGCACAATATGAACCAGAGCATTTCTCTAAAATTCCGATTCAACCGGTAATGGATGAAAGCGGAGATTGGGTAACCATTGATGTTGAAATGCCGGGACGTGTTGTTTTTGCTCATGCATGGTCTGTAAATATTGGCAGTATAAAACTTTACCTTCTTGATACAGATTATGACGCCAATAGTGATGCGGACAGGTTCATAACTCATCATTTGTATGGTGGGGATAATGAAAACCGATTAAAACAGGAAATACTTCTTGGAATCGGAGGAATCAGATTGCTTGAAAAACTGGGACTCAAACCGGACATATACCATTGCAACGAAGGTCATGCAGCTTTTATTGGACTTGAAAGAATACGAATTCTCATGGAGGATAGCAACCTGACCTTCCCCGAGGCTAAGGAAATAGTCAGAGCTTCCACCCTTTTTACGACCCATACTCCTGTACCAGCCGGCCATGATTCTTTTCATGACGATCTTTTTAAAATGTACATGTCAAGGATGGCTCTTAAAATGGGAATCAGTATTGAGGAGTTTTTGTTCTTAGGAAAAGCTTCCATGTCAGAGGACCATTTTAATATGAGTTATCTTGCGGCAAATCTTTCACAGGAAGTTAATGGGGTAAGCAAGTTACACGGCGAGGTAAGCAAAGAAGTATTTTCCAATCTTTACAAGGGATTTTTACCGGAGGAGCTTGAAAATATCAAATATGTTACCAATGGGGTTCATTATCCTACCTGGGCTGCCCAGGACTGGAAAATTGTTCATGATCAATTTCTGAAACCAGGAGAGCTATCCGAAGATTTTACAAGTTACAATCAGGAAGCGGAATCCCGTGCATGGAGGAATATTTATAAGGTTCAGGATCAGCTGATATGGGAAACAAAATCCAAATTAAGAGACAATCTCATCGCATTTATCAAGGAAAGATTCACGGATATCCATATCCAGCGAAGTGAAAATCCTAAATACATTTCCGAGGCTGTTTCCAAATTAAATTCAAGGGCTCTGACTATTGGATTTGCCCGCCGATTTGCCACCTATAAAAGAGCACACCTGCTGTTCAGAAATCTGGACCGGTTGGCAAAAATTGTCAATAATCCTGACCGTCCCGTCCAATTCATTTTCGCCGGTAAAGCACATCCTGCCGATAAAGCAGGACAGGATCTTATCAAATATATTATTGATATTTCAAAAAGGCCAGAATTTATCGGACATATCCTCTTTATGCAGAACTATGATATGAACCTGGCAAAAGTGCTTATTCAGGGCTGTGATGTGTGGATGAACACACCTACCAGACCTTTGGAAGCTTCCGGAACTTCTGGCGAAAAAGGCGTAATGAACGGGACGCTTCATTTTTCTGTACTCGACGGCTGGTGGGTTGAAGGGTTCAGAAAAGATGCAGGCTGGTCACTGCCTAAGGAACGTACTTTTGATATCGATGAACTTCAGGACGAACTGGATGCTGAAACTATTTATGGTCTTCTCGAGAATGAAATAATTCCGGCCTTCTATTACCGGAATGAGAAAAATATTCCAATCCTCTGGATCGATTATATCAAAAATAATTTTGCTGAAGTCGTCCCGAATTTCACTACCCGAAGGATGATGAAGGATTACTTTGACCGGTATTACTTACCAATGTCAAAGAGATCAAATAAACTGAAGGACAACGACTTTGCTGAAGCCAGGACCATTGCTGCCTGGAAAGATAAAATATTGGATGTGTGGGATGATATCGAGGTGGTAAATGTTCAAATGGCCGACGGAATCACTAACACTTATAAGATGGGTCAAACCTACCCTTCAAAAATTGTTCTTGATATTAAAGGTCTATCACCCGAAGAAATCGGCGTAGAAATTATCATTGCCTCCGGAGATGAACGTCCGGAGTTTGTGGA